>Ga0315298_1006502_pt1 | contig 15925 bp, 22 predicted proteins | sample WHS_1_MG_FD_203077 | JGI IMG/M metagenome (GOLD analysis project Ga0315298, IMG submission 203077) | Extremophilic microbial mat communities from Washburn Hot Springs, YNP, Wyoming, USA - WHS_1_MG | ecosystem: Environmental > Aquatic > Thermal springs > Hot (42-90C) | place: USA: Wyoming... | reverse complement strand
ACCACGCTTGTGTTTACTGTTACGCCTCCAGCTATATTCCCCGCTTCTCCGAGTGCAGACCAAAACGCGATTTGCTCCAGCGGTTGCAGCGGGAAGCCGCTAAGCTAAAGGGCGAAATCGTGTCAATAGCCAACAGCTCCGACCCCTACCCGCGCATTGAGGCTGAAGCACTTTTGACGCGGATGTGCTTGGCGATTCTTGCCCAGAGCCATTGCCGAATCCAGATAATCACGAAATCTACGCTTGTCACGCGCGACGTCGACTTATTGGGCAAAGTGCCTTCTGCCGTCGCCTTGACCATAACTACCGATGACGAGGACACGGCGAGGCTGCTTGAGCCGCATGTTCCTTCGCCCGCCGAGCGCCTCAAGACCGTTGAAACACTCATAAGCAAGGGTTTTCCGGTGTCAGTGCGCGTTGATCCAATAATTCCATTCGTAAACGACAACCCTGAACGGCTTATTGCTGCGCTTGCAAGCATCGGCGTCAAGCACTTGACCGCTTCCACTTACAAGATTAAACCTGACAATTGGCGGCGATTCTCCACAGCTATGCCCCGCGTCGCAGAGAAACTAAAACCACTATATTTTGAGCAAGGCGAAAAAGCAGGCGGCTACACGCTTCTGCCCCATGCTTTGAGGCTTAAGCTCTTAAGCAACATCCGCCGCTTAGCCGCCGCAAACGGGATGCGCTTCGGCGTCTGCAGAGAAGGCCTAACGCAGCTGAACACGGCAGCATGCGACGGCTCATGGCTACTTCACGCGTACCGGAGATGAAATGCCATGCCGCAGTCAACTCGCGTTATAATGCTGGTGGATCTGGACTACTTTTTTGCTCAATGCGAAGAACTGCGGAACCCGGCGCTCAAGGACAAGCCGGTCGTCGTAGGCGTCTACTCAGGACGCACTGAAGACAGCGGCGCCGTAAGCACCGCCAACTACATCGCCAGAAAATATGGCGTGAAATCTGGGCTTCCGCTTTATCTGGCGAAGAAGCGGCTGGAGGGCACCGACGCCGTCTTTCTGCCTGTTGACGCAGAGTTTTATGAGCAAATCTCAAACAAAATAATGCAGACGCTTAGAAGCTACGCGGACGCTTTTGAGCAGGTGGGCATAGACGAGGCTTACTTGGATGTCACGCAAAAGGTGAACGCTGATTTCGCCGCAGTCAAAGCTTTAGTGCAAAAAATGAAAAGCGACATCAAAACTCGCGTGGGCATCACCTTCTCCGTGGGCGTAGGCCCGAACAAGCTTGTCGCCAAAATCGCGGCTGACAGGCAAAAGCCTGATGGCTTAACAATAGTCCCGCCTGAAGACGTGACGCGTTTCCTGTCGCCGCTGCCGGTTGACCAACTCATAGGCGTAGGACGCAAAACAGCGGCGAAAATGTCTGAGTTGGGCATAAAAACCATCGGCGACCTCGCAGTCTATGATGTGCAAAGGCTCGTGGAGATCTTTGGTAAAAAGCTTGGCATATACTTTCACAACGCCGCAAACGGCATAGATAATGCGCCAGTGCAGGAAATAGGCGAAGCGGAATCAATCAGTCGAATCGCTACTCTAAAAGAGGACACACGTGACCTAACGCGGATAATGGAAAAAGCCAGCCAGCTAATCGCGGAGATTCACAAAGATGCAGCGCAGAGACGCTTCAGCTTCAAGCAGATCAGCGTAATCGCTGTTATGACTGACTTAAGCGCTAAGAGTCGCTCACGCACGCTGGAAACAGCCACAAACGACATTGCTGTGCTAAGGCGAACGGTGCAGGAACTTTTCGAGAAGCTTCTCAGCGCATCGCAGCTTGAAATCCGCCGCGTAGGCGTCAAAATAGCGTGCTTCAGCCGAGAAGAATCCGCGCAACAGCGGCTGACAAGCTTCTTTGAAAAATAGTTAATGCAGACAGCAATATACGTGCACATGCTTATGTGCTGGGAAAAGGGGGGCTATTAAGCCGCAGATAAGGAGACACAGCCAATATGAAGTCTCTATCAGTATTTTAGATTAATTTTCAAGTTTTTTTGCTATTTTCAGTTCAGTTTCAGAGTTTTTCACAACATTTATTAAGTTTAATCGCTCTCTTATCTTTTAAAGAGAGATGAAATAGAAATGAGCCGCGTTCGAAAAGAAAAGGCTTCGGTAATTGCTGAGAAAGATGTAGTCTGCGCTGTCACCGCGGCAGACAGCGGCAAAGCAAATGATTCTCGTAAAAAACGTAAAAAGGAAGCCACAGAGCCACTATACCTCAAAAGAATATAGCGAAAGCGAGTTCTTTCAGCGTCAACTTCAAGTCCAAAACTGTTTTTATATTAGCTTGCTCTCTCCAATTTAGCTTCAAGATGCGAGGTTAAAAGCATAATGCATTTCACCGAAGCCAAACTTGGAAGAATTTTTGTGCTGAGACTACACGATGGCGACTGCCTCCACGAAGTCATCGAAGCCTTTGCTGCTGAACAGAACATTTCCGCGGCGCTCTGCTTCTTCCTAGGCGGAGCAAAAGAGAAAAGCCGCGTAGTCGTCGGCCCGAAAGACGGCGAAGTGCTTCCGCCGGAGCCCATGGTTACGCTCCTCCGCGGCGTACATGAAGCCTGCGGCGTCGGCACAATCTTTATGGATGAAGCAAGCAAGCCTAAGCTGCACATGCACGCCAGCTTCGGCAGAAACGAGCAAACGGTAACCGGCTGCGTCCGCATGGGCGTAGATGTTTGGCAAATCGGCGAAGTAGTCATCATAGAGCTTGCAGGGGCAAAGGCGAAAAGAGCCGCGGATAAGAAAACAGGCTTCGAGTTCCTTGAGGTTCAAGGCTAACGCAGGAACGTCAGGATAAGAATTCTACGCGGATTAGTGCCGAACGCAGGAAGCCGCCCGTCTTTAATCATATCCTCCACCGTATCATTGCCGAAGAGAGGCGCAAACCTGCCTGACTCATAAAACATTTGATAAATGTCCATCAAGCACAGCGACGTGTTGAAGTAGGACACGTTGCCGCCGAATTCGTATGTGAACACATACTTTACGTTACGCTCCTCGCATAGGGCGATGAACTCGTTTATGTCAAAATTCGGCGTGTAAGTATCCACTGGCAGCTCTGGATACTGCCAAACCTCATTACGCCTTGTACCGGTCGCGTACAAGTAGAACTTCACCATGTCATGGCTGAATAAGTTGAAGGGGCAAACAAGCATTATCGACTCATTCTCGCCTAGGCAACTAGCCGCGTAGCGCGTCGCCGCCTCGATGGGGACCTCAATCTGGTCCTTCGCAACCCAATAGTACGCGTCGCTTATGCTGAAGAAGAAAGCAACTGCAAGGAATACCGTGAACAAGCCTGCGGTGATTTTTGCAGCCAGCTTCCTGTTTAAGCTTATACGCTCGGAACGCCAAGCCCTCGCGAGTTTGCCGTAAGCAAACGTGATAAGGTTGGCGGCGGAAATAGCCAAAACCGGAAATAGCGGGATCACATATCGCCACTGCTTATTCGGTATTAGCGTAAAGAACACGAAGACCACAGCGAACCACGTGAGGAGAAACTTGTCTTCAGTTTTCCGCCGCCACGCGAAAAGCCCCAAACCAAGCAGGCCTATGATGTAGAGAAAGAATGAAACTGGATGTACATCGTTGTATGGCCAAGTTATCTCTATAAAATAGAATATAAGCGGCGAAAAGCGTTCGCTGTACAGCGACTTCTCCGGGTTGCCCATGCTCAAAGCGTATATCCATTGGTCCAGCATTCCCGAAGCGTAGACTTGGTAGGAGATGAAGACCCATGGTATCACCACTAAGGCGACAGCCACAATCAAAAGCGGCATCTTAGAAAACTTTTCCTTCAGATAATTGCGGCTCAAAAGCAGCACGCTTGCCACCATTACTATGCCCGCGACGAGTATCTGGTATTTGACGAGGAAGCCTATGCCAAGCGCAACGCCGTTTAACACCAAGTCTCTGTTTCGGTGCGTACGCAACCAGTTAAAGAAGAAAAACATGGCTGCTGTAAAGAAGAACACAAGCATAGTTTCTATCATGGCTATCCGCGAAAGCCAAACAAACCCAGGCATCACCGCAAGCAGAACGCTGGACAAAACCGCGATTTTCGAGCCAAACATCTTGTTAGCTAACTCGTATATTATCCAGAGCGACAGGAACGCGAAGACCACGGAAACGAATCTTCCTGCAAACACGCTCACGCCGAAAACGCCGAAGAAAACCGCTGTTATCGCATCGTACATCGGCGGATAAAACGCGTTATAGGCAAAATACTCCTGATAAAGCCCACGCAAAAGGCGTAAACCGCCGTTCAAGTGTGTGATTTCATCCCATTGAATCGCCATCACTGGCAAGTTCAGTGTTAGCAAGATGGCGTAGGTTAATGCAAAGATCAAAAAGGCTAATCGCCACTTGTCAACTCTACTTTTTAACCATGTCGAAAGCGCTTTGACGCCTTTTTTGCTCATTCTTGATTCTCTGCTATTTTTATCGAGGTTATTTTTGGAATCAGTAGTATATTAAAATCATATAAAGCCATCTGAAAACTCTTGTTTATCGCAACAGGGAAGCAACAATTTACTATCTTCTATAGTAATTATAATCACTTTCTTTTTCTTCTCTAGGCAGAAGGCAGTAATGCTAAAGTTTATTTGATAATTATGGGCTTTAACTTGTGTTTTGCGATTATTTCTGTTATATACTGATCGAATCCATTCTTTTTGATGTAGTCAAGATCCGTCAGCAGCGTTGGGTGATGCGGTTTGAGAAAATCAAGTTTCGAGCAAGTTATATACACTGTGCATTCGGCGCAGGTTCTGTAGCCGTTATTTTTTATGCAGGTTCGAATTTCGCAGTTAGGATCGCCGCAGGGTTCACTTGGTGATGTGCAGCAAGTTTGCGTGAGGCCTAGTTGAGGGAGAAATTCTAGAAACTCCATGACTTGATCGATGTTCTTGAAGGGCGGTAGAACATGTTTAAACAAGTCCAGAGGTAACTCTTGCAGCGATTCTTTGAACAACTTCGCCAGTTGCAGTCGCCGTTCTGAGCGTGCTTTGCAATCCTTGCAGTTAATACCGCAATATGCAACCAATTCTGCATCAGAAAAAGCCGACGGGCTTCCCGGTTTTTTATTATCCAATTTTATTTTTCTTCCTTACTTTATGATGACGCAAGCAGCCTAAAAAGGTTGTTATAAAATTAAAAGGTGCTTACCGCGCTTAAAACGCGGCAATTAACGCTTTTTCGCCTAAAAAAGGGTGCTTCTTTTTAGCCAAAATTGTAGTGTTTTCTGATTTTCTGCTTAATTTCCCATGTGCACTTAAGCCCTTTGGGAAACACTACATAGTCGCCTGCGCCGAACTCGAATTTTCCTTCGGGCGTGTGCACGACAGCTTTTCCCTCTAGAATTAGACATTTCTCTTGTTCGTCATACTCCCATGGGAATGTGGATTCTTCTTTTTCCCAGGTAGGCCAATTTTTTGCTTCCTGACGTTCTTTTTCAGTTGCTTTAGTAATTTTAGGCTTCATACCTAATTCACCGCTTCTTCAGATTATCCTGCAGTTGCTTTTATGTCTTCTGAATTGCTGTTGCAATTAGTATGCGCTCCATCCGCAATTGGGGATTTATCCCTTTTTGGAACATGTCTCCTTCCAGAGAATATTTATATTAGGCTTAATGATTTTACTGCAAGGAAAAATTAAAAGGGAACAAGCATCTTGACAACTCCATACGATGTCCCAGCATCCAAATTCATCGAAAAACTAGCCAAATATCTAAAAGAGAACATTGATGAAGTGCAGCCTCCAGCATGGGCAAGCCTTGCTAAAACTGGTGCTCACGTGGAAAAGCATCCGCAAAACCCCAACTGGTGGTACATACGTAGCGCTTCAATATTGCGTAAAGTCTATGTTCATGGTCCTGTAGGGCTAGAAAAACTGCGCTCTGCATATGGTGGAAGAAAAGATTTCGGCGTTAAACCTGAGCATGTTGTAAAAGCTGGCGGAAGCAACATTAGAAAAATCCTTCAGCAACTTGAAACAGCTGGCTTAGTTCAAACCACGCGTCCTCGCGGAAGAATCTTAACTCCGAAGGGACGTAAGCTTCTTCAGGAGATAGCTGAGGATTTGCATAAAGAGTTAGCGAAAACTATTCCCGAACTCAAGAAATACAAAGGCGACTAAGGATGTCGGATGAAGAGCTTGAGGCGATTCGTAGAAGAAAACTTTTGGCTCTACAGCAAAAAATGAGTGATGAACAGAGGCAAGCGCAAGTAGAGCAGCAATTGGAAGCGCAGAAGCAAGCATTACTGCGGCAGATTCTTTCGCCTGAAGCTCGCCAGAGGCTGACCAACTTGAAGATGGTTAAGCCTGAATTCGCTGAGCAACTCGAGCTTCAGTTGATACAGTTGGCGCAGGTGGGCAAGTTGCCCATACCGTTGTCAGATGCCCAACTGAAACAAATATTAATTCAGCTTCAATCTCGGAAGCGAGAGACAAAAATTAGAAGGGTGTAAGTATGGCGCGAGTTAAACCTCCGGCTAAAAAACGCAGATTGGCTAAGGCTAATAAGCAGAAAAAGGCCGTTCCAACATGGGTTATTGTGCGCACCGACGGGAAAGTTAGGACGAACCCTAAGCGAAGAAGAACTTGGAGAACACGAAAAATAAAGGCATAGGAGTGTTGGTAACTTATGGTAAAAGAAGCTAAAGCGGAAGAAAACACGTCTAAAGCAAAGGTTGACGAGGAAGTAGTGGACGCAAGCGTTAGTGAAGAGAAGACCGTTGATGAAATTAAAGAAATTCTGGAAGAAGAACCCCTAGAGGAAACGGCTGAGGCGGAAGAGGAAGCGGCGCCTGAGGAAGAAGAAAAGGTTACGCCGCGGAAAAAGAAGGAAGAAGGCGAAGAAATAGTTGAAGAGCGAATATACACTATTCCGCTGGTTAAGGCTTTGGCTAGGCCGCCTAAGAAAAGAGCTCCGCGGGCTATACAGTTGATTAGAGAATTCATAATTAAGCATATGAAGCTGGAAATACCTGTTGAAGCTGAAGAGGAAAAGGAAGAATTGCCCAAGCTTGTAATAAGTAACGAGGTTAACGAGAGAGTTTGGAGTAGAGGCATAGAGAAGCCTCCGAGAAAGATTCGGGTGCGTGCTGCTAAAGACAAGGATGGTAATGTTACTCTTTATTTGGCTGAGGGCGAGTAATCCTTGGCCGTTTACTTGTCCAGTATCGCTGGAAGCGCAAGTATAGGCGTCTACTCGCTTGCAAACGATAAAATCGTCATAATTCCAAAAGCGGTTCCACTTAGAAAGGCTCAGCGGACAGCAGACTGGTTAAAAGTAAAGCTCATTCACACTTCCATCGCTGGTTCAGTGCTGGTTGGCGCACTAGCTTGCGCAAACTCGAACGGCATTCTATTGCCTCACTCAGTTAAGGAAGAAGAATTCACTGCCATCAAATCGTCCTTTGATGGCAACATAACGGTTATGGAGACAAAAAAGACCGCCTACGGCAATCTGGTGCTAGCCAACGATCATGGAGCGGTTGTTGACCCCCGCTTCAAGGAACATGAAATAAGCAAAATCGCCGAAACCTTAGGCGTTGATGTGGTTCCAGCCGAGATTGCCGGCTTGCCATACGTTGGTTCTCTGGCGGTGGCAACCAACAAGGGCGTCCTCGCGCACCCGTTGCTTAAAGACGAGGAGAGGAAGGTTCTGGAAAGCGTCTTTAAAGTTCCAGTGGATGTTGGCACAATCAACTGCGGCATACCCTACGTTGGCACTGGCTTGATAGCTAATAGCCACGCCGCAGTAGCCGGTTCTTTAACAACTGGACCCGAGATGTTTATAATTGGGAATGCATTGGATGTTGTGCAGGAAGATGATGTAGCATGAAGGTTTTCCGAGTAACAGGCGAAATTAACAAACCAAATTTGAAGACTCCCTTCGCAAAGGAAATGTTAGCTGCTAAAGCCGAGCATGCCGTTGAGAAAGTTTACGCGGAAATCGGCAGCAAACACCGCGTCAAACGATATCATATCCGAATATTAAGCGTTGAGGAAGTCCCGGCTGACGAAATCAAGAATCCTGTTTTGAAAAAGATTGTGGCTGGGGAATAAGCTTGGCGAAAATAAGCGAAGAGGAAGAGGAGCTTCGCAGGCTCAGTCTTGAAATGCGCCTTTTAGAGCAGACTGCCGAGACCCTGCAGCAGCGAATAAGCATGATAACTGCGGCTATGACGGAATTGTCTTATGCCAACATGACTCTGGAGAGTGTAGAAAAGGAGAAAGAGGACACGGAGCTTCTTGTTCCAATAGGCGGAGGCTCTTATTTAAAAGCGAAGTTGGCAGCGCCTGATAAGGTTGTTGTAGGCATCGGCGCGGGCGTATCCGTTGAGAAAACACTGCAGGAAGCAAAAGCCGTTGTTAAAGAGCGCATAGAAGAGCTGGAGAAAACGCTGAATTCGGTGCAGCAGCAGTTTGCGCAGGTAGCTGAGCGAATCAACGCAGATAGGAACCGCGCTGAAAGTTTACTTGCAAAAATGCGAGAAGGGAAAGCTTCAAGCGATGTTTGAGAAGCTTAAGTCAGGCTTTAAGGGCTTAGTAACCAAAGTCACCACAATCGAGCTTAAGGCTGAAAACCTCAGCTCCATACTCTTAGATTTTAAAATGGTTCTCGCCGAGAACGATGTTGCCTTTCCCGTGGCTGACCGCATCTGCGAAGAGCTTCAAAAGCGCTTAGTAGGCATGCAAGTCAAGCGTTTGGAAGACCGCAAAAAAATCGTGGAAGAGAACCTGCGCCAAGTGCTCCTAGAGGTTATGCTCACAAACAATAAAATCGACTTGCTGAAGAAGGCGGAGGAGAAACGCAAGAAAGGCGAACCACTGGTTTTGCTTTTCGTAGGCATAAACGGCACCGGCAAAACCACAACCATAGCGAAAGTCGCCCTTTTCCTGCGTGAGAAAGGCTACTCCGTGGTGCTTGCTGGCAGCGACACCTACCGCGCCGGCTCCATAGAGCAACTGGAGGAACACGCGAAACGCCTTGGCATGCGCATCATAAAGCACAAGTACGGCGCAGACCCCGCAGCAGTCGCATACGACGCTATAAGTCACGCTAAGGCGCATGGAATAAACGTTGTGCTGATTGATACGGCTGGTCGGATGCAGACCAACCAGAACCTGATGAATGAGCTGGCGAAGGTGAAGCGTGTTGTTTCACCTGACTTGACGATACTGACGGTGGACTCGCTGATTGGGAACGACGCGGTCACTCAGGCTGCAGAATTCCACAAAGCCATAGGCATAGACGCGACAATACTGACGAAAGTGGACGCGGACGTAAAGGGCGGTTCGGCTCTGAGTGTAACATACGTGACGCAAAAACCCATACTATTCATCGGTGTGGGACAAGCGTACAAGGATTTGGAACTGTTTAACCCAGAAAAATTCGTTAATATGATACTACGTTAAAACATACTTTGCTCATTTAGCTGGGTCATGTGCAGCTGAATATCAGGCAAGAACAGTCCGCAGAGTGCTTTAATATTTACAATCTTGTGAAGACTGCTTTCGAAACGGCTAAAGTGTCTAATGGTAACGAACAAAATTATGTTTAATCGTCTCCGTGCCAGCGTCAGCTACATTCCTGAACTTGCACTGATAACAGAAGAAAATGGTAAAATTGTTGGACATATAATTCTGAGTAGAACCTACGTTGCAGCAAGTTGTTCAAAACAAATTTTTGAAGCAAACTTTTACACTAAAGGCTACTCCATAATTTGATTGCATCAGTAGAACTAAAAACTTTAAAAACAAGTCAAACTTTTTCCTTGTTTAAGTAGATATTAGTTTTAGTAGTATTGCTTTTGCTGAGTATAGTCTGTTTTCTGCTTGCTCGTAAATTACTGAGCGCTTGTCTTCGATTATGTCAGCACTTATTTCGAAGCCTCTGTGTATGGGCATGTCATGCATAATGTACGCGTTGCTGCTCTTCATCAGCGCCTTGTTAACCTGATAGGGCATCATCTGCTTCATGCGCTTCTCCTTCTCCGCCGCAAATTTGGAGTCAGTGAAGAATTCCATGTCAATCCATGTGTCAGTGTAAACGAAATCCGCATCCGCCACTGCCTCTTTCGCGTCTAGCGTGGTTTGCCACAGCCCCGTCTTCTTAGCCGCCTGCATAAGCTCCTCATCACGCGCCTGCTCGTTAATTATTGGCGTCACTGTGGTCAGCTTAACGCCTGTTTTTGTGCAGCCCTCAATCAGCGAGTTGCACACGTTATTATGCACGCCTATAAAAACCAGCTGTGCGCCCTTCAGCTTGCCATGCTTCTCCTTTATTGTGATTAAATCGGCAATAGCTTGGGTTGGGTGATATTTCTCGTCGCAGCCATTAATTACTGGCACCGCAGATGCTTCTGCCATGCGCTGCAGGTCAACGTGCCGCAGTAGCCGCGCCATTATGCCATCCACATTACGCGACAAATATTTTGTTTCGTCGTAAATATCCGCCAAAGTGAAGTTCGTGGTTCGCCAGTCGATGTATAGTGCGTGCCCGCCGAGCTGCGTCATAGCTACTTCAAACGCAACCCGGGTGCGTGTGCTGGTTTTCTGGAAAATCAGCGCCAGCGACTTGGCGTCCAATGCTTTGCGATATTTCTCAGGGTTGCGCTTAACCTCAATGCCTAAATCTATTAGCTCAGTAAGCTGCTCAGGCGATAACTCTTTAAAGTTGAGTAAATGCATTTTCCCTCGTCTCTCGCAGAAAGGTTGAAGCAGCGCTTGGCAAATAAGCTTTATGGAAACCTTTTTCTCTCTAGGTCGCGTCTTTAATGCGAAGGCTTCCGCATGATCCTGCTTGTGGCTTCACTTAAGGATGTTGCAAGTTTAACCATAGCACGCCAAGTCTTGGAGCATTATCCCTTTAAGCCGGTGGGTCAAGCTTTCCAAGGAAACCCCATTTATTCAACAATTGTAAACAAGAAAGAGGTTAACCTCATTATACTCCGTGAAGAGGCCGTAAACGCGCAGTACCTAACCGGCAGCTTTCCTAATCCAAGCCTGATCGTCTTCATCTCGCGGCACAGCAGCACAAGCGGCAAACCCACGCTTTCGGCGCATACTCCGGGAAACTTTGGCGAAGCGGAATTGGGCGGCTTGCCACGGCAATTGTCTATTTCACCTGCCGTCGCCATGTGCGACGCGCTAAAGGCGCTCTCCTACTTCAAGGAGGGCATGCAGCTTGAGTATGAGGTAAGCTACGAATGCACGCACCATGGGCCGTCACTCAACGCGCCGACGATGTTTGTTGAGCTGGGTAGTTCGCCGCAGCAATGGCGTGATTTGAAAGCGGCGGAAGCGGTTGCGCATGCTGCCATGTCAGCTATTGGCAAATTCGGTGTTTCCGAGAAAAAGGCGGTTTTGGGCATAGGCGGTACACATTATAATGAACGTTTCACACGCATGGCTTTGAGTGACGAAGCGGTTTTCGGTCATATGATTCCAAAATACGCGGTTCCATTAGTGGACGCCGAGATGCTCCGCCAATGTGTGGAAAAGACCGTGGAAAAAGTCGATTGTGCGGTTCTTGATTGGAAAGGCATAAAAAGCGCAGACAAGCCGCAACTGCTGGCGGCACTGCAAGAAATCGGGCTTCAATACAAGAAAATTTAATAAACTCCGCGCAGTTAGCTGTTAAACCCCTAAAATCACAGTAACGTTTATTATTCCTTAATGAAATCTTGAGTGTGCGGTAAATATGGGTGTAAAATCGTTTCTATCACAATGCGCGAGAACCTTAAAGTTAGCAGTGAAGCCTGGGAAAGATGAGCTTTGGCTATCTTTAAAAATCAGCTTCCTAGGCATAGGCGCTATTGGCCTAATCGGTTTCATAATTAAGTTACTTTCGTTCGCATTAGGCGGCGCCACGGCCGTACCTGCATCATAGAAGGAAGAAGTTTATGGAGAAAAAGAACGAGGAACAGGCTCAGACGAAAATTTTCGTTGTTAAAACAACAACTGGGCAAGAGCGTAATGTGGCAAGGCTCGTAGCGGCGAAGGTGGAAATGGAGCACATTCCCATAAAGGCCATTCTCGTTCCTGAAGCCCTGAAAGGCTACGTTTTTGTTGAGGCTGACGGTCCGCATTTCGTGGAAGAAGCCATAACTGGAATAAGGCATGTACGCTCACGTATTCCAGGTTTAGTGAACTTTAACGAAATCGAACGTTACATCGTCCGAAAGCCTGTTCTTGAAGACTTGAATGAAGATGATGTAGTGGAAATAACTGGTGGCCCATTCAAAGGAATGCGCGCAAAAATTACGCGGCTAGATAAGTCTAAAGGCGAGGTTACGCTTGAACTGCTAGAAGCCACGTTTACCTTGCCAATCACGGTTCATTCAGATTACGTTAAACTAGTTGAAAGAGCAAAAAAGGCTGGTGAAGCATAATGGCTGAGAAAAAAATTGTAGAATTACTTGTAAGCGGAGGACAAGCAACTGCAGGGCCGCCGCTGGGTCCTGCACTGGGACCTTTAGGCATTAACACAATGGCTGTTGTGAACAAGATCAATGAGCTTACGAAAGATTACGCTGGCATGAAGGTTCCAGTGAAAGTGGCGGTTGATGTTGAAACCAAAACCTTCGAGGTTACTGTTGGTACGCCGACGACTTCAGCGCTGATTGTAAGCGAGTTGAAAATCGAGAAAGGCTCAGGAGCGCCAAGCACAACGAAAGTAGGCAACCTTACTATGGAACAAGTGCTTCGCATAGCAAAAATCAAGCGTCAAGAACTGTTAGCGTCAACTTTGAAGAGTGCCGCGAAGGAAGTTCTAGGCACCTGCGTCAGCATGGGCGTGACAGTTGAGGGCAAGGACCCGCGTGAAGTGCAATCTGAAATTGACGAAGGTAAATACGCGGAATTGTTCAGTAAAGGCGAAGAATAAGCGAATATTTTTATAATTGGGTTCTGTCTCATCATTGGCACGAGGCTCAAAAGATGCCCTTGGACAAGAAATCGCTGTTAGACGCCGTTAAAGAGGCGAAGGCAAAATCTGGAGGGAAAAAATTTACACAAACAATAGATTTGATTCTAAATCTCAAAGAAGTTGATATGAAAGCTCCTGAAGGCAAAATACAGCAAGTTCTCGAACTTCCTCACGCTACGGGAAAACCAAACAAAATATGCGTCATCGCCTCTGGCGAATTAGCGCTTAAAGCACGGAACGCCAAGGCAGATTTTGTTATTGAAAAACCAGACCTTGACGCGCTGGCCGGAAAGAAAAAAGAACTGCGGAAAATAGCCTCTGACTACGACGTATTTATCTCCGAGGCTCCATTGATGCCGCTTGTCGGCAAGATTTTAGGGCCTGTCTTGGGTCCGCGTGGAAAGCTCCCCGTGCCTGTTCCACCAAACGCGGACATTGCAAGCCTAATACTCAAGCAACGCAAGACAGTAGTTGTAAAAATGCGCAATCAGCCCATAATCCAATGTCCCATCGGAACCGAAGATATGCCAGACGACGCGCTTGTTGACAACATTCAAGCAGTCTTAAGGGTTGTTGAAGGAAAACTTAAGCGGGGCCTCAAACACGTCAAAGTTGCTTACATAAAAACATCCATGGGTGAACCAGTAAAAATTACTCCTTAACAGAGTGGATACCTATGCCTTCCCAACAAGTATTGGAAGAAAAAACCGGCGAGATTGATGCCATAACGAATTTGCTAATGGAATACAAAGCCTTAGGAATCGCCAGTTTACAAAAAGTCCGTGCCACGCAACTTCAAGAACTGAAGAAAAGTTTAGCCGGCAAAGTTTACATGAAAGTTTTAAAGAATACGCTAACGAAAATTGCCATCGAAAATACTAAGCGTGAAGACTTGAAACAGCTTGAGAAGTACCTAGAGGGTCCAAACCTCTTTTTGTTCACTAATCTCAACCCATTCAAGTTGGCTCTTCTTCTTGAGCGCGGCAAGGTCAAGACAATAGCTAAAGCCGGCGACATCGCTGCCATGGATGTTGTTATTCCAGCTGGAAACACTGGGCAGCCGCCGGGGCCGATAATAAGCCAGTTGAATTCTGTTGGCTTGCCCACAAGAATAGAATCTGGAAGCGTCTGGATAAGCAAAGATACGTTGGTGGTCAAGAAAGGCGAGCAAATATCGGAGAGACTTGCAGGTGTCCTCTCGAAGCTCGGAATCAAAGCAGTTGAAGCTGGCTTGTCGATGAAGGTAATTTTAGACGAGGGCGTATTGATAGACGGCGAGCAACTTAAAATTGACATTGACGCAGCACGCAAAAGTTTGGAGCAAGGCCACGGCGAAGCATTCGCTTTGTCCTTGAGCATAGCTTACCCAACAGCTGAGAACATAACCTTGCTTTTGCAGATTGCCCATCAGAAAGCCTTTGCGCTTGCGCTAAGTGCAGCAGTGCCTACGAAAGAAACCATTGCAGATCTTGTTAGAAAGGCGCACATGGAAATGCTGAGTTTAAATAATGCAGTGGAGAAGGCAACGCCTAAAAACTAGCTGAACTGTTGAGTTTAAGCGTTCACAGCGCCTACTTTATCCTTTCTAAGCATTTCCATTTTTGGCTTGACAGTTGTGTAGCGTATGCTCTATTGGTGATTTGAAATGCTTCTTGTAACTTCTTGCCGTTTTCATTTTATTACTGAGTCTACGTTCAAGTTAAGCACTACCTCTGCGATGTCGCTGGCGTATTCAGCTGTTCTGCGTATACTTTCGATGAGTAAGCTTAAGCTAGCAACTTCTTTCGCACTAATGTTTTGAGATGTTAGCGCGGTATCTTTTTCCAATTTAACAGTTTGGTCTACTTTTTCAATCACGGTCTCAGCTAAGTTGAAGTCACCTTTGAAAAGAGATTCCACGGCGTCTTCGAACATGGAGATTGCGAGGTTGCTCATTTTCTCGATTCTCTCGACAAGTTCATCGCTTGCTTTTTCTTTGAGGACGAGAATGTTTTCTGCAATTTTTGTTGCGTGATCTGCTGTTCTTTCGACGGCTTTTGTTATGAGTCTATATCCAAGGCAATGTTTTGCGTTAGTTAAGCCGATTTCTTTGAGAACTCGAGGATTTGATACTGCCAGTTTGAGTAAACGTATCATGTAGAGGTTGAATCGGTCCACTTCATTGTCTGTTTCGATTACTGCCTTTGCTATGGAGTGATCCATGTTTTTGAACGCTGCTATGGCGTCCTTGTGCATTGATGAGGTAATGATTGCCATTCTTCTTAATGCACTTTGGACGGAGAGTTCCGGATAATTAAGCAAAACCTGCAGAACTAGGTCTGTAGATGTGTCTGTTACGATTTCTGTTCCCACTAGGAAATGTCGTGCAAAGTTTTTGAGGTGATTCCTTAACTTCGACGATAGCTGTTGCTGACCTTGGGCTTTTATATGAAGAATGTTGTAGCCTACTAGATAGGCTGCCACTGTCTTTCTTGTTACCGCTTCTGGTTTATCTGCTGAAGAAACGCGGATCAAGGCTTCATCTTGTTTTTCAAGTTTTTTAAGTTTTGAGGGAACAATTGATAATGAGCCGTCTTCTTCCTCGTGAACTGATAAAGTACTTCCCTTCGTAAGCTGGTTCTGTGTGATCCACCGTTTAGGTAAGGAAAGTATGTACGTGGATCCGCCTGTCACCTGTAATTTTCTTGTTTCCTCTCTTCGTGTTGGAGAAGCGCTGCTCATCTTTGCTGCCTCTGTATTATTGCAGTATTAGCTATAGATAAATCTTGTCTCTATATAGTCTATAATGATTATTGGGAGAATATATATAATCAAAAGTTGGGTATTGGCTGTTTGAAAAAAATGATGAAAAACAATGGAGAAGTATGAACAATGAATAAAACAATAACTTTAGCAATAGTTGCCATAGCTATAGTAGTAATAGGCATAGCAAGTTACATGTACTTGTCACAACCAGCATCAG
>Ga0315298_1006501_pt1 | contig 15926 bp, 13 predicted proteins | sample WHS_1_MG_FD_203077 | JGI IMG/M metagenome (GOLD analysis project Ga0315298, IMG submission 203077) | Extremophilic microbial mat communities from Washburn Hot Springs, YNP, Wyoming, USA - WHS_1_MG | ecosystem: Environmental > Aquatic > Thermal springs > Hot (42-90C) | place: USA: Wyoming... | reverse complement strand
CTATTCTAAACGCCGCCAGCTTCCACAGCAGCACGCCAACTTAAGCCTTCCCCTTCCCTACCGCCTCAGGCCCTTGCCTGCTGAACCAGCGCGTGCGCCGCCTTCGGCGGCACGATCCTGCGCAGCAACTCCGCGCTCGGGCTGTACTCCGGCAGCGCGTCCTTCAACGCCAAAACCACATCCGCCAGATCCCGAGCCTCGCAGGCCCTGCGCAGCGCCCGCAAGCACTCCGCCACGTCCCCTGCGATCAGCCCGTTGCCGCTGTGTACCCGGATCTTCTCGTGCGGCGTCGGCAGAGTGTCTTCAAGCAGCGTGCTCAGCTCCTCGTAGAGCTTCTCGCCGGGCCGCACCCCCGTGTACTCTATCCGTATGTCCACCCCCGGCTTCAGCCCGCTCAGCAAGATCAAGTTCTCCGCCAGATCCCGGATTCGCACCGGCTCGCCCATATCCAGCACAAACACTTCCCCGCCTCGCCCCATCGCCGAGGCTTCTAGCACCAACTGCACCGCCTCAGGAATGGTCATAAAGAACCGCCGCATCTCCGGATGCGTCACCGTCACCGGCCCGCCCGCCGCAATCTGTTTCTTAAACACCGGCACCACGCTCCCCGCGCTGCCCAGCACATTGCCAAACCGCACGCTCACAAACCGTGTCCCACTCCCCTGCATCGACTGCACCAGCGCCTCGGCCAGCCGCTTGGTAGCCCCCATCACGCTGGCCGGCCGCACCGCCTTGTCCGTCGAAATCAGAACAAAGTCTCCCACACCGGCTTCTTTGGCCGCCTGCGCCACGTTCCAGGTCCCGAAAACGTTGTTCTCTACCGCCTCAAACACATGCTGTTCCATCATCGGCACATGTTTGTACGCCGCCGCGTGATACACCACCGCCGGCCGACGCCGCTCCATCACCTCCCGCACCCGCTCAAGGTTTTGTACGCTGCCTATCTCCGGCCAAAACTCCAGCTCCGGATGCGCCCGCCGCATCTCTTGCTCCAATTCAAACAACGGCGACTCGGCAATCTCGAACGCCACCAGAGCCCTGGCTCCGAACCGCGCCACCTGCCGGCACAGTTCAGAGCCGATCGAGCCCGCCGCGCCAGTCACCAGCACCACCTTCCCGGCCAGCTTCGCTCGGATCGCCCCCTCTTCCAACCGCACCGGACTGCGCCCCAGCAGGTCCTCCACCGCCACATCCCGTATCTGCTTCGCCAGTCCGTTGCCCTCGATTATTTCCCCCAAGCCCGGAATCGTCTTGTACTCGACCCCGGCCTGATGGCACAGCTTCATGATGCGCGTCATCTGGCTGCCGGCGGCCGAAGGAATCGCAATCAGCACCACCTCCGCCCGGTGCCGCCGCACCAGCTCCGTCAACTGTTCTCCCTGACCCAGCACCTTCTTCCCACGCACCACCAGCCCCACCTTGCCTGGATCATCGTCCACAAAGCCTGCCACCCGGTACGGCAGCGCCGGATTCCGCCGCAGCTCCTCCAGAAGCTGTATGCCCGCCGCGCCCGCACCATAGATCAACACCCGCTTACCAGAGACCTGCCCTTGGCCCTGCGCCGCCTCGGCCAGCATCCGCACCAGGACCCGCGCTCCGGCCGTCCCCAGGAAGCACAGCACCAGATCCAGCAAGTAGATTGAGCGCGGGAAGCCTGCCGGCCCGGCCGCCATGATCACCGCGGCGCTCAACAGCGACGCCCCCAAGTTCGCCAGCCCGATGCGCACCACATCGGTGATCGAAACATAGCGCCACCAGCCGCGGTCCAGCTCCGCCAGGCGGAAGGCCAGGCTCTTCACCGCCAGCCACACTGGCAGCCCCCAGGCTAGGTGCTTCCAGTGCGCCTCGGGAATGGTGAACTCGAAGCGCAGCAGGAATGCAAGGACCCCCGAGGCCGCAAACACCCCCAACTGCACCACCCACACCATCGCCCTGTGCGCAGGGTCCAGGCGCAAGAGAATGCGTGCACACCGTGCTACTTGCGTTTCGGGAAACATCGCCGTGAATTACTGAAGAGGGTTCAAATACCGGCTACGAAGGCTTTTCGAGAACGTTTCGCCGCACGCCTTATCACTCCAACCACGTACTGTTGGTCTTCTTCCGTCAAGCTGCTGGAGCTCGGCAGGCAGATGCCCCGGCGGAACAGGTCCTCTGCCACCTCGCCGCCATACCGCGCGCATCCGGCGTAGAGCGGCTGCAAGTGCATCGGTTTCCACACCGGCCTCGACTCGACCCCCGGTATGCAGCCAACAAGTTTAGGTTGCTAGGAAGCGGAGGAACCTAACGTGGGTACTCACTAACCACCTCAGCTGCTCCCGGCGGGGGGTACGGGAACAGTGGCCGGTCTCTGCGCGCCACAGTTCGCAACATTTCGTCCGCTCCCCGGCGCTCGAGGATTCGCTGCACGCCGCGCAAAGCGGTGCTGCGCGAAACGAGGGCAACCGCCGTCAGGACGATAATCCAGAGATCCATGAGGAAACTGCGGTGGTCCACATAGAGGAGCGCTAAGCGGCTTTTCCAGGGTCGGATGATCTGGTTGTAAAGCAGATCAGGATCGGCGCTCCCGCGGAGGATCTCGCCTTCATCGGCAAACACGATCGAGGCCAGATCTGTGACGCCGGGTCGAACGCTGAGCATTCGTCGCTCTTCCGCTGTGTACATGCGAGCGTCCACCTCAACCTGCGGCCGTGGCCCCACTAGGCTCATGTCACCCTTCAGGACGTTCCAAAGCTGGATGAGCTCGTCGAGCTTATACTTCCGCACCAAACGGCCAATAGGCGTGATGCGAGGGTCGTCTTCTGCAGTGGAACTACCGCCGATCTTGTCCGCGTTCACGACCATGGAGCGGAACTTGATCATGCGGAAGACCCTTCCGTCCCGTCCCACGCGCCGGGCAAGGTAGAACGGCGAGGCAAAGTCGTACAGCCAGATCGCCACCATGACCCCCGCCAAAATTGGCGAAGCCAGTAGCAGGCCCAACAGCGCCGCTGTCGCGTCGAAAGCACGCTTCATACGTGTGCTCCAAGCCTCCTCGACCGTAACCTGGCCTCGACGGTCTCTACCACATCCCCGGCGCTTATTCCGTAGATCGTGCGGAGGTACTCCTGGCTGCCCACAACTGAGGGGAATGGCTCCCTCAACGCGATACGATGAAAAACCTTGGGAACCTGGCCCAGCTCAAGCAGGCCCTCGGCGACCGCCCCTCCCAGCCCGCCCTCGACAGTGTGCTCCTCCACCGTGATGATCCCGCCAGTCTCTCGAGCCGCCGCAACCAGGGCACCCACGTCCAAAGGCTTCACTGTGTGCATGCTGAGCACCCGACAGAAGATGCCCCTTTGAGCTAAGCCATCGGCCGCCCGTAGCACCTCTGCCAGAATCGAACCTGAGGCGACCAGGGTCACGTCCGGACCATCCCGGAGCATGCGGGCTTTTCCCAACTCAAACTGCTCACCCGGCAGGTTCGCCGTTAACGCAGCGGACTTGCCCAGTCGCAGAAGCGCTGGCCCCGGGTGGGCTGCTAGCGCCAGCGTGGCCTCGTGCGCTTCCCAAGCGTCGCCCGGCGAGACTACGGTTATGTTGGGCAAGGTGCGGCAAATGGACACATCCTCGGTCGCGTGGTGCGACATGCCAAGGGCGCCATAGCCAAGCCCTGCACCTACCGACACAACCTTTACGTTCGCCAAATGGTAGCAAGCGTCGTTCCGGAGCTGCTCCAAGCAGCGCAGCGTAGGAAAATTGCCGATGGAGTACGCGAAAACGGTGCGGCCCTCCAATGCTAAACCCACCGCCAGCCCCATGAGGTTCTGCTCAGCCACTCCCACGTTTAGGTATTGACGCGGAAAGCGCCGCGCGTACTCCGTCAGTACACCAAAGCCCAGATCTGCGGTCAGCAGCATAATTCGCGGGTCGCGCCCTGCAAGCTGAGTGATCGCGGTTGCAAAGGCCGCTCTCATTCCGCTTGCTCCAGTTCCGCCAGTGCGGCCTCATACTCCTCACCGCGCGGCGCTCGGTAGTGCCATAGGACCGAGTTCTCCATAAAGGAGACACCTTTACCCTTAATCGTGTGCGCGATCACGCAAGTGGGCTTACCCACCGCGGCAGGAAGACTTGAGAGCGCGCCTACCAATTGCCGGTAATCGTGACCGTCCACCTCTCGGACGGCCCAGCCGAAAGCCTCCCACTTCTGGCGAAAGGGCTCGAGGGCGAGTGTATCGGCCACTGGCCCCAGGCTTTGAATCTTGTTGTAATCAATGATCGCGATGAGACGATCCAACCCGTAGTGAGATGCGAACAGAGCTGCCTCCCACACCGATCCCTCGTCGCACTCACCGTCACTCAAGAGCACTAAAACGCGGTGCTTTGCGTCCTCGAGCTTGGCCGCGTACGCCATCCCGGCACCAATCGCCAAGCCATGGCCGAGCGAACCAGTGGACACTTCCACGCCGGGCACGTGGTGGCTTACGTGCCCTGAAAGACGGCCGCCGTTCTGGTAGAAGCCAGCCAACTCTTCCACTGGCAAGAAGCCGCATTCAGCCAGCGCCGCGTAGAGAGCGGCCGCGGCATGCCCCTTGCTCATAATGAACCGGTCGCGGCCAGCCCAGTGCGGCTTATCTGACCGGACCTTGAGCACCCCGCCATAGAGTACGGCGAGAATGTCGGCGCAGGAAAGGCACGAACCGACATGTGAGCTCCCCGCGGCAGCGGTCATCCGCAAAGCGTGAATGCGGATACGTCGCGCCAGCTCACGCAAACGCTCGGTATCGCAGGTCAGCTGCGATAAAACTGTCGGATCGTGTCGCATACGTAGTCCACGTCATCATCGCTGAGCGACATGTTCATGGGCAGCATGAGGAGACGAGCGAAAACGTGCTCCGTGTACGGCAAGCGTTGTGTAAAACCGAGTTTGGGCCACTGGTGAACGGCCTTGCCTCCCCACTGCACCAGGGTCCCAATCCCGCGCGCCTTCAGAAAGTCTCTCAGCTCATCGCGGCGCTCGGCTTCGATCTCGTAGTTTTGATAGATGTCGAAGTGGTCCGGATCGCCGCCCGGCCCAGGAGGCAACACGAGCTCGGGCAGGTCACCGAGGCGCTCACGATAAAGCCTGGCGAGATACCGGCGGCGCGCGATTACCTGCCCGTAGCGCTTCAAGCGGAAATCCAAAATCGCCGCCTGAATGTTATCCAGCCGCGAGTTGAGGCCCCAAGAGACAACCTCACCCTGCCGGTTGCGCCCGTGGTCGCGAAGCTCGTACATCCTTTCGTACATGGCATCGTCGTTGGTGATTACAGCGCCGCCGTCACCCAGACAACCGAGCACCTTCGCTGGGTAGAAGCTGATCGCCGAGGCAATGCCAAACGTGCCCGCACAACGGCCCTTGTACTTGGAACCAAGACCTTGGGCCGCGTCCTCGATGATGAGCAGACCGTGCCTGTCCGCGATGGCCTGCAAGCTGTCCATGTCGCACGTCCGGCCGTTCAGTTGGGTCGGCATGATTGCTCTCGTGCGTGGAGTGATCGCGGCCTCTACCGCCGCCGGATCAATCAAGTGATCCGGCCCGCATTCTACCGGCACCGGCGTCGCTCCAACGAAGTAGATGGCCGCCGCCGTTGCCACCATGGTGTGCGAGCAAAAGATCACCTCGTCACCGGGGCCGATACCAGCCGCCCGGAGGGCAATTAGCAAGGCGTCTGTTGCGTTACCTACTCCTAGAGCGTGTTTCGCGCCCAGATAAATAGCCAAATTCCTCTCGAAATCCTCCAGGTCCTTCTGCAAGATGAACGCACCGCGGTGACCCACGTCCCGGATGATGTTTAGCAGCTCTTGCTCTTCCGAGATAAAGACGGAGCGATAATCGAAAAACGGCACTGACCGAACCCCTGTGCTCGTGCTCACTGCTTCTCCTCCCCGCCCCCAGGGGCTGTAGCGATTGCATACAGGAACCGGAAACGACGCAGTTCAGTGGATTCAGTTATCTCCACCAGAGGCTCTGGTTCGAGCATGCCTTCGGTTAGCCGTCTGGGGATAGGCGTTAATTTGCCGTAAAAGATTCGCTTTAACCACTCCTTGCCCTTCATAGTCTTCGGGATCAAGTGAAGCCTTACCGCTGCTCGCCTTATCAAGCTCACGCACCGCCGAACGAGCCCGCTCGTATCCTCAGGGAAACCCGCTAGCAGACGCACCGTAAAGCCGAAGCTGGTCAGAGCTTCGCTGAGCTCGCGGGCGGCGAAATACTTTGTGCTGAAGGGGCTGGGATTAAAGCCAGGCCATTCACAGTTCACGGTGGAAATGAGCAGTTGGCCACCAGGCCGAAGCACCCTGCGCGCTTCGCTGAAAAACCGCCCGGGCCGCGGCAGGTAATACAGCGCCTCAAACAGAATCACCACGTCGAAAGAGCGGTCCCGAAACGGCAGGTCCTCAGCATCGAACCGCTGAACGCTGATCCGCGGGTCCCCCGCGTAGGTTTCCCCGGCGATCTTGCAATTGATCTGGTCGATGTCGCCGCCGGTCACGGAGCGTACCCGCGCTGCAAGCAAACCCAGTCCAACGCCAGCTCCGCAGGCGACCTCGAGTACATCCTTTTGCGCCGCTTGATCGGCAGCCCACTTGTATCGCCCATAGAGTACGCAGAGCTGGTGGCCTGTTGCCCCTGTGTAGGGCGACTCTGTGATGGTCGTGAAGTTCACTCTGCCCTGTTCTTTGTAGGCGGTAGGCGGGATCATCGGAGCTCAGAACTTCACGGCAGCCCCGGCACCAAGGACGCGCCCGCCATGCGGTGTCGCGATGCGCTCGAGATGAGCCACCATACTTGTGTAGACCCGATCTGCGCGGAACCTCGCTTCGAATACCGCGCGTGCGTTTGTCCTCAGGCGGAGCAAACGGGCAGGATCGTGGTACAGCGCCGAGAGGCAGTTCGCCAAACTCGTTGCGTCGCCCTGTTGATAAAGGACCCCGCAGTCGTTTTCCACTAGGAATCGACTGAGGGTGCCTTGGAGCCCCGTGATTACCGGCAACGCGCCCGAGAGGTACTCTATAGGCTTGTTCGCGATGTTTTTCGTGAAATTCGCGCTAGAGCGGTATGGGGCTAGCCCGACCGCTGCCATTCGCATGAGCACCCATATCTCCGCCTTTTCAACCCACCCCGGAAACACGACGTTGCGGCAACTCCGACCTAACTCCCGATAGTAACCTTCCCGGTCACCAGCCCCGCAAAGGACAAAACGGATCCGCGGGTGGGTCTTCTCGAGGATCTCGGCGGCCCTGATCACCGTTTCGAGGTCAAACTGCATGCCGAGCGTGCCGAAGAAACAGACCAAGAATTGACTGTCTTCTCGGCGGAGACCGCGCTTTGACCAGCTCTCTTCTGCCTCCCGCACTTCTTGAGCGGAAGGCTTCTCGCAGGGGTACCCGAACGGAAACACCTGGTTCAGCGGAGAGTCCTTTCGCCGCCCTACACGCAGCCCCCATTCCACGTACTCCTTTGTGGGCCCGACAATGGCCGTCGCGTGAGCACAGCAATACTTTGCCAGTGTGCGATAGGGCCAAAGCAGAGCCCTCGCCAGCCATCTTGCAGGTTCAGGAAATACATCGAGAAAGACATCTGGCCACAAGTCTCGAATATCTACGACCACCGGCACGCGCCCTCGCAGGCCAAAATGGCAGGCAGCACCTGCCAATTCCAACGTCGGAAGCGATGCCAGTATCACGTCGGGATGGCCGTGCGTGGGCGCAAGGCGCGCGAACCTGAGGCCCAACAGTCCGTGATCCACCAAGCGCCTAACCGACACGTTTCTCTTGTATCCGAACCCATGCAGCAGCTGGATCTGGAATGTACTTGACCATTCCACCACTTGGTCTGAGTCAAACCGCTGGAGCCTTCTGAAGTGGTCGAACGTGGAAGTCCACCACAGCACAGAGTGTCCCGCTTCACAGAGATACCGAGCCAGCATCCCCGTCCTGTGCAGCCTATTATTACCAGGGTCAGTCGGCAGCGGCTCGCCGACGGTTACCAGCCAGACGTTCATCACCCCTTTTCAGCCATAAATTCTGCCCGGTCAAAATCACGGCCCGGGGTATCGACGTTCCTCTTAATCACCGTGGCTGGCACACCGCCACACACTACATCGTCCGGAGTATCGTGCGTCACGCAGGCGTTCGCACCAATGATATTCCCCCGGCCGATTCGGACCCCGCACTTTACAACCGCGTGAGCTCCAAGCCATGAGCCTTTCCCTATCACCACCGGAGCGGCTACACTTCCCCCGAACCGCACAGAGCCATTCCTGAATCTGTGTTGGCAAGTACTGATAACCACGTATGGACCAAGCATCACCTCATCTTCAATGGTTAGTCCAGCCAGACAGTTCAGCCAGCAGCCCGTCGCAATATAAACGTTGTCCCCGACAGTTAACGCATGCGCATTTAGCAGCCTGTGGATAAAGTCATAAAAAACATCTTGAAGCGAAAATGTTTTGGAGCGATAATTGGGCATGGCGCTTGGCAAACGCAAACCGAAACAGGCCTCCCTTTGGGTCGACACCAGCCATCTGCGGGCTCACGGCTCTCACCCCTTCTACCGCCGCCTGAACGAGATCTTGGAGCGGGCCAACTTCGACGCCTACGCCGAGCGCATCTGCCGCAAGTACTACGCCCCGACTATGGGCCGTCCGTCCATCGCCCCGGGGGTCTATTTCCGCTGCTTTCTGGTGGGCTACTTCGAGGGCATCGACTCGGAGCGCGGCATCGCCTACCGGGTCTCGGACTCGCTCAGCCTGCGGGAGTTTTTGGGGCTGAGCCTGGAGGAGCGGACGCCGGACCACTCGACGCTGTCCAAGACGCGGCGGCTGCTGAGCCTGGGCACGCACAAGGCGGTGTTCCGCTGGGTGTTGCAGCTGCTGGCGCGGGAAGGGCTGCTGAGGGGCAAGAACCTGGGGGTGGACGCGACCACGCTGGAAGCCAACGCGGCGCTGAAGTCGATTGTGCGGGGGGACAACGGGGCCGGCTATGACGACTACGTGCGGCAACTGATGCAGAGCGAGGGGGTGGAGGAGCCGACGCCGGCCCAGCGGCAGCGTTTTAACCGCAAGCGGAAGAAGCCGCTGTCGAACCGGGAGTGGGTGAATCCGCACGATCCGGAGGCGCGGATCACCAAGATGAAGGACGGCCGCACGCACCTGGCCTACAAGGCCGAGCAGGCGGTGGACCTGGACACGGGGGCGGTGGTGGCGGTGACGGTGTAGCCGGCCGACCGGGGCGACACGGAGAGTCTGAGGGCGACGTTGGGGGAAGCCGGCAGGGTGGTGACGGGGATGGCGGGGCAGGCGGCGCGCGCCCAGGCGGCCGGCCCGGTGAAGAAAGTGAGCGAAGTGGGCGTAGAACGGGTGGTGGCGGACAAGGGGTATCACAGCAAACAGGTGCTCGAGGAGCTGGCCGAGGTGGGCGTGCGCACGCTGATCGCCGAGCCGGAACGCAAGCGTCAACGATGGGCAGGGCAGAGGGCGGCGCAGGCGGCGGTGTATGCCAACCGGCGGCGGCTGAGGAGCCGCATCGCCAAAGAGCTGATGCGATGCCGCGGGGAACGGATGGAGAGGAGTTTCGCTCATCTGTACGACACCGGCGGGATGCGGCGGCTGCACTTGCGCGGGAAGAACAACATCGCCAAACGTCTATTGATTCACGCGGCGGCCTTCAATCTGAGCCTGATTTTGCGGCAACTGCTGCGGGTGGGCACGGCCCGGCAGGGGGCCGAGCTGCTTACGGCGCTTTGTTTTTGTATTTTGCGTCTCATGCATGCGGCAAACCGCGGTCCGCTGGTGGTTGGACCCCGCTGGCCCACGGCCCGGACGGCTCATCCGCCGCGTTGCCGCCATCGATCGCGGCACCGCCAAGGCGAGGCTTTATCCACGGGCTGCTAGGCCCATTTTCATCGCTTCGCTCTTCCGAAAACCCGGAAGATCGTGTCGTAACCACCGGGAGCCACTCAGATTCTGTTGTTTGGTCTCGCCGCAGCAAAGAATCGACAAATCCATGGATATGCTGGCCTTATTCAAGCCTGGAACAATGACCGACGCCGAGTACGCTTTGCTCGCAAGCCACCGCATCACGAGATGGTTCGGTTCTCGATCGCAGTTCGCCGGGCCATCGGGCGTTCCCGCGACCAGGACCCCACCGCCTCGTGTACCCATTCCATCAGTCGCGCCGCAGCCCTCTCTGCTAGGCTCTCCCGTGCCAAGGCGTACCCGTTCGCGATCAAACGGCGCCTGAGTTCCTCGTCGCGAATCATCCGAATCACAGCGTCGGCCACCAGGTCCTTTGACGGTTCCGCCACCAAGAGCCCGGAAATCTCGTGCTTGACGAAGGTCGGTATGCCTCCAGTCGCCACTGCAACCACCGGTAGCGAGTTTGCTGCGCCTTCCACGAGCACTCGCGGAAAACCATCCGCCTTCGAGGTGATGACCTGTAAATCCGCTTGTCGCATCAGTTCAATTACCCTTCGACGGTCGCACCAACCATGGAAAACCACACGGTGAATGACGCCCAGATCTTTCGCGAGCTCCTTGAGACGCTCCACATAGGCTCGGTGCTCACCATCGCCGACAATATCCAGCCAACATCGCGCATCCTGCCGCAGCACTCTGGCAAAGGCTTCTAGCAACAACCCAACACCTCTCGGCGGCGATAGGTCGCACACTCTAATAAGCCGGATCACTTCGCCTTGGCAGGTATCTTCGCGTCTGTAAAACTCATCCTCTTCTAGACACTGGTCCGACGACCCAACATGGACCCTCCGGCAGTGGCCCCACTCTGCGGCCAACGATTGACTGCCGTGCACGATGCACAGCGCGGCATCAATCGCCATCCTCTTTATCTCCCTATCCTGCTTGCGCAAATACCTCAGCGCGATTCCGCGGAAACAGCTAGGCACTAGGCTCAGTCCGATGGACGCTTCAACCCGGGGCCCGGAAACCTTCAGCACCATCGGCTTTGCCGCTTGCTTGCACGCACGCCAGGTGTATCGCAAAAACGGCGACGGTATCCTGTGCACAACTACATCGTAGGGCTCGATCAGTCGCTCCAGCCGCCGGGCCCACCGCCCACCCCTCCCGAGCAACCGACCCCGCAACTCCTGAACAGAGCCGCCCGCGAATGGAGAGGCCACCAGCTGCGTTGGTTTCAAGGGTAACTCAGTGAGCGTTGGATTCCGCCCACCTTCCAACGTTTCGACCGGTGCACAAAGTGCGCTTCCCGCAGGAAGCCGCTGAAGAAGCCTTGAGGCGATTACAGGCCAATTTCTTCTGCAATAGTAACTGTCCTGCCAGCGGTAAACCGTATCTTCGTTGATCAAAAGCCATCTCATCGAGGCATCGACCTCCTAGGCACCGCAACGGCCCAGATCGTGTTCCGAAGCGTCGGCCACAAACCCGCCAACTCGCCGATGAGTCTCGCAACATGCCCCGGGATGTCCCAATTGGCCAATCGCAGCTCCACCACGCTTAAACCTACTCCTTCGATGAAATGCCGCACCTCCGGGAGCGTGTATTCCCGAACATGCCCCATTACCAGGTCGGACTCGTAAAACGGCGCGAAAAGCGGTCTACCCAACGCCATCCTCAGCCGGTTGCTTAGCCGCACAAGGTTGGGCGTGGTCAAAACTAGACACCCTCCCGGTTTCAGAGTCCCCTTGACGCCCTCCAGGACGCAGAAAGGACTTAATGCGATGTGCTCGATGACCTCGGCTAATATCACATAGTCGTAACGCGCCTCAACGGCTGGGTACGTTGCCGGTGTCCTGAGATCGACATGTTGGACCGTGATCCCCAACTCCGTCGCTGAGCGATCCCAGAGGCTGCGCTTATCCCATGCCTCGACCACCGCACCCAGCAACCTGCATCCTACTCCGATGGCGCCCAAGCCGATCTCGAGCACCCTGCATCCCGCGACTCCCCTACGAGCCAGCCAATTCAACGTGTACTCAATGCGCTGCCGCGCCCTCGCCACGTACATCCGTTCATCTTCTGGGAGGAGGCAACGCGAAAGCACTGCATCCACGCTCACTCCCCGAAGCAGAGCGCGTTTGACACCGCTCCGCGCGCTCTCAATACGTTTCTTGACGCCTGCGCCAAGCACATTTCGCCCCGCGATGAGAACTTGACGCTGAGTTTTTTCGGAACCTCAGCACCCAGCACTGTTCCTCCCGGCAAGAGCCCGCAAGCACGTTTACGCGCTCGCTATCGATACGCGGGGAGGGACCCATCTTGTCAAAGCCGGCTGGTTCTACCACCGATTGAGATCTGGCGAGCAACGCGGCCCCGGTCGAAGATAACGGATCGCCCTAAGAAGATGAATATCGCGGTCCAGAGACCACCGTACAAAAGGGCGTTTCCGAAGAGGTTGGAAATTGAACTATAAAGTTGTGCTATGTCTAGAAGCCTGTCAATGAAGAACAGGGTAGGAATCCAACTGCTAAAACCTGACGCCGACGGTATTACGAAATTCTGAAAGACTCGTAGAAGGAAACCCAACACGGTCGCCCCTATCAGAACGCCCACTACGCCGAAGTTGAGATATAAGTCTCCGAAGGTAGAGGGGCTCGCACCACCGCCACGGGGCCCGGGCAGGTAGCCGAGGTAATCCTGATAGAACTGACCGTCCATGCTCGTCGGTGGCTTGCCATGCCAGACGAGATGGGGGATGAAAGTGTAAACGACCAGGACCAGCGTCCGGCCGTGTTGAAAGTCCCAAAGGTCCGGTGTCTTTTCGATTGTTAGGGCAAAGTGCTGCAGGGGAGCGGAGAGGCGAGCGTTGACTCTCGGCAGGAAATCGCTCGGCATTGGTGCGGCTTCCGCGAGTGTTTCATGCAAGGTGACGGCGGCAGAACGGAGAATATCTGCGGTCGAGCCTCGGTAATCAGGTCGAAACAAGCCCTTGAACGTGGCCAGTGCCACGAACATTCGCGGGAAGAGGCACAAGAAGAGCACTGAAAGGAAGGCCAAGGTAGCTTTGGCAGTTCGACTCACGTGACGAGGGCGGAGGAGGAACACGAACATCACCGGCACTGCCAGTACTTGAACAATGGCACCTCTGTGGCCGTAAAGGAGACCTCCCAGCGCATGCGCTGCAAGCCCGGCTATCGCAAGCATTTTGAGGGACCAATGCCCGCGGCTCCTTTGGTCCAACAGGAGGCTCCAAGCGGCCACAAAGCCAAGGGCTGCGAGGTGCCCAGGTAGCGTGCCGACATAGGGAAATGCCTCGGACCACTTCACTGATCCGTACAGCATTGCTCGGGCGATGGCTGCAAGGCTTCCGGCGATAGCCAGCACAGCCAAGAAGCCGCGGGGAACTACCTTACCTCGCCAAACTCGCTCACCCAGCAGCTTTCCGGCCACCGATTGCTCCCCCGCCCAGTAGACAATGACAAGAGCCGCAAAACCCCAATAGGAGTAGCACAGCGAGGCCAGCATGGCCTGGTCTCCGACGGGCAGCATAAGTTCTCTTACACGCTCTGAGGCAGCGCCGAAAATCGAGGGCAGCGCAAAGCCTACACCGTAGCCAGCGCTCAGCATGAATAGGACGAGGCGGTCGGGCCGTGGCCTGGTAGATGCCCCTCCCGCCACAAAAGCGCCGATGGCGCAAATAACCACCAAGCCGCCTGCTGCTATCGCTCCTCTTCCGCTTGCACCAACAATATAAAGGCAGAAGAGCCACACCGCTCCTATCACGAGCGGTACCCATGCTGCACCACCTAACGCCTGCCTTCGCCCAAGGAGGCCGAAGCTGCTATATCGAGGCCGAGCGAGCCGCGGCACCCGGGGTGTCGGAGTTTGAAGCAATGCTGTCGTAAAGGGCGAGATATGAATCAGCAATATCATCCCAAGTGGGTAGGGCAGTAAAAACATTGGCCACCCGGTCAGCTAGCGCCTGAGCTTCAGCAGGCGGCATAGCTATTACTTCCGCCGTCCGTGGGGCGAAGGTAGCCATGTCGGCCAGCACGACTGCCGACCGCACTTCGGCCGGCAACCCTGCAACCGCCTCCTCGGTCCCAATCACAGGCAGCCCAGCTTGAAGGGCATCGAGTACCTTGTTCTTTATGCCTGCACCTGAGAACACCGGAGCGCAGTAAACGGTGGCTTGGCGGAGGAAGCCATAGAGGTCCTCCACATATCCCACGTACACGCACCAAGGTGCTCTCCCGGTCAATCTCGTCATTCGCCCTTCCGGGTCCGCCCCGGCGAGCCTGAGCTGAAACCCATCCTCGCCGAAAACTCTCGCCAAATACGGCCCGACCTTGCTAATCAAGAACTCCGCGGCCTCCACGTTTGGGTAGTGTCCATAGTGTCCATGAAACGCAACCACGGGAATGCTCTGCGCCTCGCGAACGAGGCCCGACACCATGCTCTTGTCGACACCGTTCGGTATGACGACAAGGCGGGAGTTCTGCACGTTCGTTCGCACAGCTTGCCGGTCTCGTTCGGTAAAAAACACCGCGGCGCTGTAGCTGGTGAGGACCTCTCTCTCGTAACGCCTAAATCCCCGCGCCGCCAAACGGTGGTACACACTTAGCGGAAAAGGTCGGCTTCGCGAGTAGCTTTGGTGCAGCGCACTCATGCAGTCCCCGAAAGTAACTAGCTTTGGCACGCTGAGCCTTTTCAAGCAACCTGCTAGACTTGGGCCCCAAACATGCAGGATGGGCGCGGGGCCGCTTGAAAGCCGGGTCCTCACGGCCCTACCAAGCTCTAGCCCCACTGTCCGCTCCATGAACGCCGGCCCTGGAGCCTGGCAGCGCACGATCGACCAGAGACGGTCGTAATTCGTAATATTTCTTCGCTGAAGAACGACGCTTAGACTACGAAACTTGATGCCCTGTTTCCAGAGCTCATGGCCGGTATTCGTCAACGCCTTCTCATTTCGAGTTACCCAAACGATGTCGAGAGCCATGCGCTTGCCGAACCGGCCCAGTAGCGTTACCAAATTAACGTTCCCACCGCACTTCGGACCGCTCAAATCCGCGGCCGTAACAAGGACGATTCGGTCCAAGGCTTTCCCGCTCCCGGGGGCTTGCAATGGCCCCGCTTATCAGCCCGGCTCGCCTCGCAGCCACTGGGGTGGTCGCTCGACCTCCCCCAGCTTAGCTACCGCCAACCCAGCCCAAGCTCCGCCGATCCTCAAGCGGAGATACCTCCCTAGGGGCCGCGCTTCCGGACGAATAGCGCCAACAGTCGACCTCAGGACGTGCCAGCCAAAGAGCAGAATCGCTTTGGCCCAACCCTCATGCTTCCTCGCCAACAGTATGCGATTGCGCTTCGCGTAGTAAGTCTTCCAATTCGTGTGCTCCGACTTCGCCGGTTTCGTCGTCGACCGATCATCTTTGTGGATGAGCGTTGCCTGTGGAATCACGTATAAGGGATAGAAGCGCGAAATCCTAAGAGTGTAATCGGTGTCATCGTAGAGGATGAAGAACGCAGGATCGGGTAACCCCACACTTCTGATTACCCTTGCGCCGACTAGGCAGCCCGGGAAGCCAGCAGCATCCAGGGGTATGGCTGATTGTTGAAGTACGGTCGGGCTATCAAACCATTCGGGGATCTCCCGTAGCCACGGCCAGCGTTTCAACCTCTTGGCGTGGTAGTTCTGTCGCACCCCGCTCTGGCTAACCACGCTTGGGACCACGCAGCCGGCCTCTTTTGGAGCCCACTGGAGCAGGCATTCAAGACACCTTGAATCCGGCTCCGCATCGTCATCCATCACCCAAATCCAGTCATGCCCGTCCTCGTACGCCCGCTTCATGCCGTGGTGGAAGCCGCCGGCGCCGCCGACGTTTCCGGATAATCGCTCATAGATCACACGGCCGGCGTACTTGCTGGCGATCATCTCGGGGGTCCCGTCAGTTGAGGCGTTGTCGACCACATAAATGGCGTCGACGGGGCGGGTCT
>Ga0315298_1006499_pt1 | contig 15933 bp, 14 predicted proteins | sample WHS_1_MG_FD_203077 | JGI IMG/M metagenome (GOLD analysis project Ga0315298, IMG submission 203077) | Extremophilic microbial mat communities from Washburn Hot Springs, YNP, Wyoming, USA - WHS_1_MG | ecosystem: Environmental > Aquatic > Thermal springs > Hot (42-90C) | place: USA: Wyoming... | reverse complement strand
GTATTGCTTCTTGAGCTAACATATCAGTGTCATAGTAAAGCTTTTCTATCGATTGCTCTGCGCGTGTGCTCTGCAATCTGAAACTCTTTATTGGCGCACTCGGTCCAAAAGGTTGGGAATGGTCGTCGAGGTAAATCGTCCCAATCGGTCTCTTTGTGAATTCAACTTCAGAGTCCACTGGTCTAGAACTCATAGCCAACTCATGTAATGTATCAAGAAATCGGTTTCCAGTCCTTACCTCTGTTACCTTGGTGTCCACCTTTCCTCTTAGAAGTGAATACCTGTAATCGATTATTTGTTCTAGAGGGGTTCCTATCCATTGTTCAGGCAAGTCCATTATTACCGTGTCCCCTGAAACGGGGGGTACCATAGGGCCAACAGCTACTTTCGGATATCCGTAACGGCCTACAAAGACTGAGGGTGGGGATGAGCCTGAAACATAGTTTGAGCTTATCGGCTTTGAAACTTTGACCATTGAGACTGCCTTTAAAGTTATTGGGCAAACAGCTTTTCCGCAAAGGTTCTTTCCTCCACGACAATATATGCAGATAGAAGAAAATTTGCTCTTTACAGAAATACTACTAGCGTTTAATTCATTCATTATCTGCTCTGATATGATGTCATGGAGCTTGCTCATCAATCATGATCGTTGACTAGGCTCTTTGTTTTAAACTTATACATTTTAAGATACGCTATAAAAGTTTAACTATATTTTCGCTAACCTTTAAGCGTGCAATTATGGCATCCATTGACGCTCCTTGGAAAAGTTGGAAGCATGTAACTAAGCTCGACCCAGATAAGAACAACTCACAGGACGTTATAAAGGCGGTTTTAGAGGGAGGTACTGACGCTATCCTTGTTGGAGGAACACAAGGTATCACTCTTGAAAAGGTTAGGGACCTTAGAGCTAAACTTAAAGGCTCCAAGATTCCTCTATTACTGGAGCCTTCGAAGGCAGAAGCAGTCGACCTTTCTTATGATTACTTCTTCGTCCCGTTGGTGTTGAACTCCCAAGAAAGGTGGTGGTCGGGTGGTGCTCATATTAGTTGGATAAGCTCCCTTAAGACGGTCTTTGGTGGGTTCAGGAACATCCCATGGGAAAAGATAGTGATCGAAGCCTATGTGGTTTTGAATCCTGATGCAGCGGTAGCGAAGGTTACGAAGTGTGTGACAGACCTTAACGTTGACCAGATTGTGTCACATGCGGTCTTCGCTGATAGAATTATGCATTCTCCGATAGTGTACATTGAATACAGTGGAAGGTTCGGTGATCCAAATGTTGTTAAGGCTGTAAAGGACAGTTTAACTTATTCACATCTCTTTTATGGTGGTGGGATAGACTCTAGGCAAAAGGCGGAGACGATGGCGAAGTATGGGACGATTATCGTAGGCAATATCATCTACGATGACATAGAGAAGTATAGGCAGACGATACTTTAACAAGTTCAATCTGCTTAGATTATCGCCTTCGCAGCACCTATCGCAGTTGCGTATAACGCGTTTAATGGTATAACACACCTTCCTCCGAGTGTCTCCAATGTCTGGGACAATCTATCTGAAAAGAGGTCTTGGGAAGGTAGTCTCCCGACGAACACGATATCGTTTTCTAAGCTCTTTTGTTTGGCAGCGAAGTATGTTAGGGTTACAATGATTTCAGATATCATGATAACCAACCCTAGGGCAACGTCCTGAGGTCTGGTGTCGTCGCCTACTTTGCCGAAGTTCGACGCTGTTGCGTTCGCAGGGATTCTTCCTATCGGCCCTCCAACAATGTCCTGTACAAGGAGGTTAACTCTGGAGACGTCACCTGATCTAGCCCTTTTGAGTATGGTTGTAGCCTTATCCTTGTTAAGGAGGAGTTTTCCAAGTCCCACCATCGTTCCCCCGCCGATTCCAGTTCCACCTAGATGTTCGACGTAATACTTTTTTCCCTCTAATTTCGCATGCACTATCGCTGTTCCTGTTCCTATACTTGCTACTATTGCCTCTTTCTTCCCAGAGAGGTATAGCCCTCCAATGCCTATTGCGTTAATTTCATCGACTATCTTGTAACTTAACTCTATCATGTCGAGCTTAAGGTCTTTGGAAATCGATCCGGTTAATGCGACTTGTGATAAGTCCTTTATTTTGATCTTACTGTTTGATAAAAGCCTTCCTAAACACCCTACTGCTGAAGCTACTGAATCGGATGCTTGGACTTCAGACAACGCCCATACTTTATTCTCGTTGACAAGTACACCTTTGGTGACGCTTGCCCCTATGTCTAGCCCAGCAACTATCATTTAACTTGAACCCTCGTCCTTATCGCTTTTACTAGTGGTGGTACAATTATATAAAGAAAAGGCGCCTCAGATATGAAAGTCCACATGATTAAAGAAAGCGCTGGGATAAACGTCAATGGTGTTAACTCGCTCTGGAAAGGCAGTGGAAAATATTGGCTCCAAAGGTACATCCCTACACCAATTATGGTTGAACCTATTGCTAAGGCAATCGTCGAAACTAATAAGTACCTTTTAATATTAAATTGTCTACAGAATCGACCTATCAAATAAAATGCGATGTAATTTGAAGGCACACCGACTGTTAAGCTTAAAAGCGCGATTCCGTGTGATACAATATCCGCTATAAAGATCCCTAACGCAGCAGATGCGCCCCCAACTCTCCCCCCAAATAGTATCGCTATGGTTGCTGGCACGATTACAGCAGGCCAAAACTTAACCCCGTAAAAGTTTAACCCAAAGTATGTTGTTATGCCAACTGCTGCGTAAAGTGCGCCTGAAATCGCAGTTATTGCCAGGTTTTGATACCTCCTAGCCTTTTGGCTCGAATCTAAAGGGTTCATCTTGGTGAAACCTCTTCCTTTACAATTAATATATTTTATCTATAGCCTCTAAACATCACTATATAGATATATATTCAAATCTTGTATGAAATCCTCGGTTCTTTGCCTTCTATCGCCGTAAGCCTTTGGAGAACCTGTTCTCTAACCTTTTTACTGTCCTCAAGTTCGCTTGTGATCTTCCCATTTACTATCAGGTCCTTTAAAAGAGGTTTATATTTTTGAGATGGCGGTTCACTACCTCTCAAAGTGACAAAGTCTACGAAATTAGCTATGTCCCTGTAAACGGTTTTAGCGCCTCCCACATCTCCTCTTTTGGCTATTGGAACAATCCTCCCATCTTCCTCTATAGCTACTATCTTCGCGCTAAAATCAACTGGCGGGGCTCCACTTACTGACGCTCCTATGCCGAAGCCGTCTACAAGGTCTACTAGCTCGGTTATAGTTTTCTCGTCAATGTTACCGCTTACGAAGATTTTAACGTCTTTCATCCCCCTTACATCTAGTTCCCATCTAACCTCTTCGATTATCTTACGCCAATCCCCCCTCCTAGATTTCGGGGTATCAAGTCTAACACCTGTTAGCTTTTTACCTAACGTTTCAGCTGCCATTATCGCCTCTGACTTTTCATCGAAGAATGTGTCGATTAAAGCGATCCTTGGAACATCTTTTGGCATCGTGTCGTCAAATGCTAGCCATGCCTTTTTCTGGTCTTGGAAGACTTGTATTAGTGCGTGGGGCATGGTTCCTACTGGTTTAACGCCGAGCAGCTTCGAAGCTAGCACATTTGAAACGCCATCGAATCCAGCGATGAAGATCGCCCTCTCTGAAGTAGGGGCAAGTACAGGGTGAATTCTTCTAGAACCGAAACTGAATAGTATCCTGTCTTTTGCCATCAGCCTATACCTTGCTGCTTTTGAAGCAATGCCTGTATTTGATGCTAGGAGCCCTAAAAGGGGGTTTTCGTAAAGGCAGAAATCGTCGTAGTAGCATTCAATCTGCATCACGGGCTCGTATACCACGGATCTTGGGTTAACCAAGAAAATCTCTCCTTCGCTCATACTTTTTACATTTAATGGAAGCCCTTCAAGAAGTCTAGCTACCTCGTGGACTCCGAGCAATACTCCCCAGTTTCCTTCAAAAGGGAGGCTTCTCGCATAGACTTCCATTATGACCTTTTTGTGAAGCCGATGTTTTTGAAGGACTTGTTTAGTGTTGAGAAAGTAAACGTCTGTTGTCTCTGCCTCTTTAATTTCTTGCTCCTTTGAAATCCAAAACATTCTATCGAGAGCCATATATCCCACCCGTAGAGCCTATTATTTACATTGATGTCATCAACAAGGATAAAAGCTTATAGTTATTGACAAACCTAATTTGTACATTCATCCTTTGAACTTTAGAGCGCTCTTAGAGTGTTTTCTTAGATTTATTTATCCACTTAATATTCTCTTTTTTGACCTTTGAATACACTTCCGCCATGATATTACGCGCTTTCCTTGCTTGTTCTAACGCCTCATTTAATCTCCCATTTTCTACTCCCTTCTCCGCATCCATCAGATGTTCTTCGGCGACGTAGATCGCGTATTCAGGGTGGTCAAGATCGATCTCAACCTTCGTGTTGTCTGCTGCTTCAACATCTCCCATTTCAAGTTTGATTAAAAATACGGTTGACTCGCAGTCTTTATACACGGCCCAAACCTCTTTTTCTAATTCAAATATAGTCTTTCCGTTTATAACTTCTTTACTGATCGTCCTTATCTCATCAAGAGACTGTTTGAGTAATGATTTTATCTTAGATCTCCGCTCCATCGACATACCTTGGTTCTTTCTGATTAAAGTTTTTTAGTGGTCTTTGGGAAAGTTGCGGGGAGCTAGATGATAATCCAAGTCGCATCTGTTAACGACATAGCTAGGTTAGCTTGTGCCTTTGAGCATAAACCTCAGCCGATATTCGCCTTTAGAGAGGAAGGTAAATGGAACCTTCTAATTCAGTTTCAACTTGATGAGAAGAGGATTGACTATTTCATTACCGAATCGGATAGGGTCGACTCGTTCCTTGGTTACAGAAACGTATACGGTGAAGAAATAGTTGATTTTTTCAAGGTTGCAAAGGACACGTCCTACATTTACGCGCCAATAATATTTTTAAAAAATATCCCGTTTAAAGCTTATGAGAAGGGCAGACCCTCTTTAAAAGCTCTACCCGTTGAAGAATTGTTGGACCTCGGAAGCCTTATCAGAATTGCGACATACCGCATATATGACGAAGAATCACCTCTACCTTTATTTATAGCCCCATATGGTTCAGGCTCCGTACTGTTTACTATGTTGTCTTACTTAGAGGAGGGCCATGGGAAGGTGTATTACCTTTTTTTAGAAGAATCCCCTACCGAATCCTTCATAAGGTATTCATCGCATGATGCAAGCATCAACTATACGAGTAACGTGGATGAGACGGGCTTTATCTATGTAAAGATTATTAAGTTGAAAAGTCTTCCGTTTAATGTGGGAGTATGGGCTTCTCAGAGCGAATGAAGGAAACTTCGCAGAAGAAGAAAAGCAGGGTCGTCGTTGGGCTGGATCTAAAAGTAGGTGATTACAAAGAACTCGTAGGTAAAGTGGTGGGTGTTCTAGACTCGGTTCAAGACGAGGTCTGCGCTGTTAAAGTAAACTTTCACCTTCTCCTACCATTAAGTTTTTTTGAATTAAAAGGCATCATAGATCGCGCCCATAATTATGGGCTACAAGTAATAGCTGACATGAAGTTAAATGATATCTCCTCAACAAATCTAGCGGCAACCAAAATCCTCTGGGATTCAGGTTTTGACGCCGTAATTGCCAATCCATTTGTAGGATTCGAAGAAGGCCTTGGCCCATGTATTGATGATGCGCATGATAAGGGTAAAGGAGTAATCCTTCTCACGTACATGAGCCACAAGGGTGCGATCGAAGGTTACGGTCTTGACGTTCTATGTTCAGGGAGGGTGTGGAAGATGTACGACCTATTCGTGCAGAGGGCGTTAGAGTGGAAAGCTGATGGCGTGGTTGTTGGTGCTACTAGTCCTCAGATGATTTCGTATGTTAAGCAGAAAGCGAAGTCTATCCCAATCTTCTCTCCAGGTTCAATAGCGCAAGGGGGTGATCCTAAGGAGGCTGTAAAGGCGGGTGCCGACTACTTAATTGTGGCAAGAGGAATTGTGGAATCAGATGACCCATGTGCAGCAGCAAGAAGGTTGAAGGATATAACATGGTAGTATTGTGCGCGAATCGTTTTTCGCCTAGTCCTTTTTAGAGAAAATCTTTATAAAATAAGCAAGCTTTTAAATAAGATTAAGTCCATCTTTGTGATGGTGTCTATGGAACACCTTAAGTACACTAAGAGTTTATGTCCTGTTTGCTTAAAGGTCATCAAAGCTGAGTTAGTTCTTGAGGATAATGTTGTATACATTAGGAAGCAATGTGAAGAACATGGCTATTTTGAGGATGTATACATGTCTGATTATAGATGGTATAAACGAGCTCAAGAATACGAGCGTGTTGGGAAGGGGATAGAAAACCCTAGGACTAAGAGGGATGTTGGTTGCCCCTTTGATTGCGGTATATGTAATGAGCACAGGTCTCAAACGCTTCTAGGTATAGTTGATGTGACGAATGCATGTAACTTGAGATGCCCTATCTGTTTTGCGAACGCCGCTGCCGTAGGCTACCTATATCAGCCTTCTTTAGAAGAAATAAAGGCGATGCTTGATAACCTCCACAACAACATACCCGTTCCAACATACGCTGTTCAACTTAGTGGGGGAGAGCCAACGTTAAGAGACGACCTTCCAGAGATAATAAGGTACGCAGATAAGATCGGCATCCCACATATCGAAGTTAATACCAACGGTGTGAGAATAGCACGTGATATTGACTATTTAAAAGAACTAAAAAAGGCAGGTGTCAGCACGTTTTATTTATCTTTTGATAGTCTTACAAAGGAAGCTTATGTCAAGATGAAGGGGGCTGACTTGCTCGATATAAAACTTAAGGCTCTGAGTAACATTAGAGAAGTGGGTCTTCATAGTGTTGTGCTCGTACCCACACTTGTAAAGGGGATAAACGACAACGAGGTGGGCTCACTTATCGACTTCGCAGTAAAAAATAGTGATATTATAAGGTGCGTAAACTTCCAACCTGTCTCATTTGCTGGGAGAATTGAATCTTCAAAGCTCAAAGAATTTAGAATAACGACTTCTGATGTTATAAATAACGCAGAAAAGCAGACAAATGGTAAGATCAAAATGGAGGATTGGTACCCAATTCCTTTTGTTGCTCCGATATCAGATTTCATTGCAGCACTAAAGGGTAGAGAACAACCGACTTTCACGGTGCATCAGAACTGTGGTGCCTCTACATTTCTAATAGCCAACGATGAGAGAACAGACTATGCGCCGATAACAAAGTACATCGATGTAGAGAAGTTCATAAAAGAGATAGCTAAAGCCTCAGAAGTACTCTACGCTGGGAAGAAGACAGAGGGCAAGTTAAGGGCGATTGCTGCTTTAAGGCATACTAGTCTTGGTGTCTCTGCCTCGCTGGCAAAAGGCTTCCTTTTAAGTGGAACCTATGGTTCTTTAGGTAAGTTCATGGCCAAAGTCGTAATGGTTGGTGACATGCACTTCATGGATCCTTATAACTTTGACTTAGAGCGGGTTGAACGATGCGGTATCCACTATGCTGTTCCAGATGGTAGGATAATACCATTCTGCTCTATGAATACCCTTCATAGGCCTAAGGTAGAACAGGATTTCTCAGTCCCACTTAAAAAGTAAGTTCCTTACTTTCCTGTTCTCCTAATAACCATCGTAGCTGCGATCATCGCGGCCAAAGCTATCAAGAGTGGTGCTAGGTACCTGGATGTTAAGTTATCTGATACAGTTATCTTCAGTGAGGATGGAGACGCTGTAAAGCTTTGTCCTTTGTAGTTGAACTTCAGCGGGGTTGTCTCAATCTTGTAATCCCTTGGTGATGTCGACATCAACTTTAATATCAACACTTTCTGTTCTGTCCCTCCAAGACTTGAAATTTTGATAGAACTTCCACCTTCTATCAAGTTAAGTTGGGCTGGTAGATTAATGCTAAATTCGATGTCTGTCAAAGTTAAATTGGCTTGGTTTTTAACAACTATCTCCAATTCGAAGGCCTGTCCCTCAACTGCTTCTCCCTTAAGGTCTATTAGTATCTTTGGACTTGGATAGGTATTTGTAATCAGCTTTGACGAGTTCATAGACATCTTCTTACCTGCGAAGAAGAACGTGCATTGAGCATAAGCCTCTTTGTTGTACCCTTCTCCTTTGAACATTAGGGTAAACTCAACCTTATGCTCGGAACCACCTGCTAGAAGAGCCCTCTTTGAAGTGTAGTTTGGCGACACAATTTCAAGGGCTGGGTCTGTCTTTACGTCGGTTTCTATTTTGAATATGTCCTTATCGCCACCATTTTTTAGCACATAGTATCCTGTTGTGTTATAATTACTAAAAGCCTCTCTCTCTTGTAGGTGCAATATCATTGTTACGCCGATTGGGACACCATCTGCTGTGCTCACACGTAGGAATTGTGCTCCTCCTATACTATATGAGGCGGTGGCAGGTGGGAGGACATAGTTCTTATTGTAATCAGAAACCTCTAAGAGGTAGTCAAATGTTTTGGTTTCTCCACTTTTTATGCTATCGATGAAGGCTGTTAGCTTTTCTTTTCCTGAAAATGTGCCATTCACATATATGAGACCATCCACTACATTATCGCTTAATGTGACGCCAAATAGGTCTGCGCTGCCTAAGTTCTGTGTCTTTACCGTTATATTCAGATAGGTCTTTCCCCCTGATGATACCTTATAGGCATCTTTTGTTAGGCTCAACAGCGGTATCTTCATCGAATCGTAAGAGTTGATCATGAACACATTATTTGATCTGCTCGTCTTAATTTGCGAGCCATCAGACCATGTAAGGCTCCATTCCTTTGTCATGTTGGGGGATGCTAGATTTTCTATCGAAACTGGAACCGTAGTCTGCCAGCTGTCCCCTGCTGAAAGTACGTTTATAACCTGTCCTGCAAAGTTTAGATTGAATGCGGCGTACTTTCCTTTATTGGAGACCTTCACCAGTATCTGATTGGGTGTCCCGAAGCCTGTTGTTGCAGAGGGGGGCTGTGCTGTTAGGTAGATCGAAGGTTTGTTCTCGTTTAATGTAAGGAACAAATCGTTTGTGTAACATGAAAGTTGAGCTTCCTCATCCGCTATCTTTACAGAGTAACTCACGTTTAAAGTCGGGACATAGACCTCCTCTACCAAGCCTGATGAAACTCTTAACCTGTATACGAAGGTTCGAACTTCTCCAGGAGCAAGTGAATCGATCTGCCCTGAGGGAGTTCCTGTTGAGAATAAGAACTTAGTGTCTCTCGACCACCAATCGTCATTGAATGAAACTTTTGATGCTGCTAAACTTCCGATGTTCTGTACCTTTATTTGGACTTCGAACTCTTCATCTTTCTGTAAAGTAGCTTGAGAAACTTCCCTTGTAGCGACCAGCGATGGCATGCTTGACGAAATCGTAATGTTAGGGAACGAGAGGGTTGAAGATGGTGACGCACTCACAAGGAGTTCTGAATATCGCGTTCCTATGTTCCTCTTTAATGATCCCGCATCTGTTGAAACTATAAACTGCCCATAAGAGATGACCTTCAAACTACTTGATGATGACTGATTGGAGGTGCTTATTTTGTTCTTTTGGAAAAAGGTTGTGCCTACCTTGATCACGTTTCCACTGTAGGCTTGCGTCTTCAAGAAGTCGACTATGACGCTTCTAACGAAAGCACCATTTCTCTTTTGACCGATAAGGGTATACTGAGGTGACGTTTGCGACGTTAGGCTATACATCGATAGGAGGTTTGCGAACCCTCCATAAGAGGTTGGGTAAGAGCTCCATAGAAAGTTCTCTAGCACTTCATTGAAGTTTAGGGGTGAAGTGAAGACATACATTCCTTCGAAGGTCCCAAATTGAGTGAACGATAGACCAGTAAAGTTGCCTAGTTTCGCCGCAAAGGATAGGGCTATATCTAAGGAATCAGCCTTCACATAAAGAAACGCGCCGCTTGACGATACATACTCAGAGGGGATGATTCTTAAGCCTGAACTGGTGAAGTAAAGGTACTCACTCGGCCAAGACTTAAACTGCCCTACATAAAGCTTGTAATATGATACTGTTGAGAAGGACTCCTCTAACCTCCCAAGGCCTTTGAAGCCTACTTCTGTTCCTGTGAAATTTAAACGTATAAGTGCCGTTTTACCAACTATATACACTGTCACGTTTTCATTATAGAATGTTGGTGTTTGAGCAGCACTTACTGGAACTAAAGTTGCGGTAAGTGTCATCAAGAGTAAGGCTGCAGTTAGAGTAGTTCTCCACATACCCGGACCTAGGCAACATTTGTATATATATTGTTATAAAAATTAGTATGTTCTAGCTTATCCTCATCTCTTTGAACCCTCTTCCGGATCGGCGACTCCTTTATCGGTCAAGGTAAAGATTGTATCCGCTTCTGCGTGGTAGGGGCTATCAACTATTCTTGCGATCCTATTCTTCCCAGACTTTCTTAGATATATTCGGTACGTGCTTGAATGCGCCATTATATGGCCCCCTGATGGCCTTGTAGGGTCGCCGAAGAAGGTGTCTGGTGCGGCTTGGACTTGATTAGTTATTACAACTGCTACATGATATATTTCAGCTAGTCTGATTAATGTATGAAGGTATCGGTTTAACCTCTGTTGTCTGTCAGCGAGTGTTCCCCTTCCTAGAAATTCGGATCTAAAGTGTGTCATTGCTGAATCTATTATCACGAGTTTGCAACCCTCTCTCTCTATGTAGTTTGAAATTTCCCTTGTTAATAATTCTTGGTGGCTCGTGTTATATGCTTTCCCAACGAAAATGCGCTTTAACGCTTCATCTGGGTTGATCTCTCTATGTTCAGCTATAGCTACTATCCTCTCCGGCCTGAAGGTGTTTTCTGTGTCTATATAAACCGCGCCCGCCCCTAGCCCTTTCTTCTCCTTTGGAAGTTGCACTGTTACACATAATGTGTGGCATATCTGAGTCTTCCCGCTTCCAAACTCCCCGTAGAACTCTGTGAGCGCCTCCACCTCTATCCCACCACCTAGCAAATTGTCAAGATTATTAGATCCAGTAGTGATCCTCTCTATAGACATCCTATGTTTTAGTACATCACTTGCTAACGCAAATTGGCCCTCCATTAGGCCGAGTTCGGTAAGTTTTTGTCTAGACCTATTTGAGATGTCAACGGCTTTATCGTAGTTTACTCCTAGCAGCTCAGAAAGTTCTACAGGGCCTAAAGTTAGTAGCTGCCTTATGTCGTATATGCCTGCTGCATAGAGTTTATCTCTTGTAACAGGTCCAACTCCATCAATATTCTCTACATCTAATTCGTCTTCCTCTACCATATGCTCGTCTAGGTATATTACATACTTCCTTTTAACTTATTATTCTATGGGTTGAGACGTGACAGTGTCCTTGGGAAGAGTGAGGTCGCTCTGATATGTTTTACACCGCTTATCCATCTGGTGACCCTCTCCACCCCCAGTCCGAATCCCGAATGTGGGGGTAATCCATACCTTCTCAAGTCGAGGTACCATTGGAAACTCTCTCTTGGAAAGTCTTGTTGTAGTATCCGCTTTTCAAGTTCTTTGTAATCGCTTAGTCTTTGCCCTCCGGTAGTAATTTCCCCATACCCCTCTGGGGCGATGAGGTCTGATGACATTGTCACTTTATCATTATCCTGCTTTGTCATGTGGTAGAAACTTCTGGCAGAGAGGGGGAACTCCATTATGAAGACTGGTTTATCGAATTCATTTGAGATGATCTTCTCACCCTCTGTTGGTATATCCTCACCCCATTCGAATGTCACCCCTCTTTTCATAAGTAGGTCCCTTGCCTCGTCATAGGTAATTTTATAGAAGGGAGGTTCTGGTGGGATAAACTTTCTTCCTAGGACCCTCAGCTCTTCTGAACATTCATCTGCGACCTTATGAGTGATCGCACTAACTAGCTCCTCCTCTAACCTCATTATGTCCTCGTGCGTGGCAAACGCTACTTCGGATTCGATCATCCAAAACTCTGTTAAGTGTTTAGCTGTCTTTGACTTCTCCGCTCTAAAGCAAGGCTCTATAGTCCACACGCGCTCCAATGCGAATATAGCAGCCTCCTCATATAGTTGTGCGCTTTGCGTTAAGTACGCTTTCTGCCCAAAATAGTTCACTTCAAATAAAGTAGCTCCCCCTTCACAAGCAGACTGGACTATAGAAGGCGCGCTTATCAAGTAAAATCCGTTCTTGAAAAAGTACTCTGATGCCGCTTCAACTACCTTTGACCTGATCTTTATGACCGATGAAGCTCTTTTCCCCCTAATCGAAAGATGTCTTATATCGTAGAGGAAGGAAGGCGATTTAACCGCACTTCGAGTTATTGGCCAGACGTCAGCCTTCGCGATAATTTCCACATTCTTAGCTATGATTTCTAACCCATATGGAGCCCTCTTATCCAGCTTTGTTTCTCCTACTACTTTGACCGCAGACTCCTTTGTGGAATTTTTTACGGTTTCAAATACCTCTAGGGGTACATTTTCCTTCTTTATGGTTGTTTGGATGTACCCAGTTCCGTCTCTAACCGTTAAAAAGACCATCCCTCCGATGAAGCTTTTGTTCTGTATCCATCCTAGGATAGTAGTGGGTATCCGGTCTTTTCGGTCTTGTAAGAGCTCCCTGATTGTATGTGTCCTTCCGCCAACTTTATATTTTGTGCTCAACTTACACTCTATCCAAAAGTTAGTGATTTAAAATTTTCATGCACTTGTCCAATATATATTTTCATTATGCTTTGAAGTCCGATTCGAAGTATTCGTCTTCACCTCTAGTACCTCTCTCTTTTAGTTCATATTCCTGTTTTCTTAGCTCCACGCGCCTTATCTTCCCACTTATCGTCTTAGGCAGTTCTGAAACGAATTGTATGATCCTAGGGCGCTTATAAGGCGCTATTCTTCTTCTGATGAAACTGAATATTTCGAGCGCTGTCTCCGGCGATGACTTACATGTTGGTTTGAGTATAATAAACGCTTTCGGTACGAATCCTTTTAGCCTGTCCGGGCTAGGAACTACCGCGGACTCTGCAATCATATCACAGGCTAGAAGTTCGCTTTCTATCTCAAATGGGCTTATTCTGTAATCGGAACTCTTAAAGACGTCATCTGTTCTCCCAATGAACCAAAAGTATCCCTCTTTATCCTTTACCGCCAAATCTCCTGTGAGATACCATTGGCCAACAAATACTTCTCGATTCTTTTCAGGTGGATCGATATACTTGGTCATGAGTCCTAGCGGTCTTTGCGGAGCGACTTGAATTGCTATTGCACCCTCCCTTCCCTCTCCCACCGGTTTATAGGTGTCGTCGACGACCTCTACTGTAAAGCCTGGTGATTCAACGCCCATCGAGCCTGGCTTAACCGACATACCTGGAAACGTGCCTACCTGCAGTGTGGTCTCAGTTTGGCCGTATCCTTCCCTGATCGATATTCCAATCTGTTTCTTTACCCTCTCTATAATCTCTGGATTAAGGGGCTCACCAGCACTTACAACTTCTCTCAATGAGAAGCTGTACTTGGTTAGGTCTTCTAGGAGGAAGAGGCGCCATACGGTCGGAGGCGCGCATAGGGTCGTAACTTCATGCTTAGCTATCCTCTCAAGAGTTCTTTTTGAGTCGAATTTTCCTACATAATTGTACACAAATGAGGTTGCTTCTGCGTTCCAAGCAGCAAATATTGTGCTCCACGCATGCTTTGCCCATCCAGGTGCACTAATGTTGTAATGTAAATCCCCTTTCTTTAAACCGATCCAATACATTGTAGTTAGGTGGCCTATCGGATAGCTGCCATATGTGTGTTGGACGAGTTTCGGCTTTGCGGTGGTGCCTGAAGTAAAGTAGATTAGAAGCTCATCAGATAACAATGGTCTTTCTTCTGATTTGAATTTGCTGGGAAAGTCATAAGAACTGTTGAAATTCAACCAACCATCTGAGCTCGCCCCGATTAAAATCTTTGACTTCAAATATTTCAACGGCTGTCCTACCAGATCTACCTTTCTCAAGAGCTCCTCCTCTGTGACTATGCATTTTACCCTCCCACGGATAATTCTATCTTCTATGTCTGATGAACTTAGGAGAGTTGAGGCAGGGATGATCGGGCAGCCAACTTTCATCGCTGCTAAAAAGAGTTCGAATATCTCTACCCGATTTTGTAGAATAAGGAGTATTCTATCTCCTTTACCAAATCCTAGGTCCTTAAGAAAGTTAGCGACCTGATTTGACCTATCCATCAATTTTCTATAGCTAACCCGCTCCTCCACTCCCTTATCGTCTACATAGAAGATCGCTGTTCTGTCTGTTTGTCCAACTACCCTATCGAAGTAGTCGATCGCCCAGTTGAACTCGGTTAGTTTTGGCCAAGAAAAACCTGACTTTGCCTCATCATAGCTCTCTGAATTTAGTAGGAAATCACGACTTTTTAGGAACGATTCAAGGGCATTCAATAAGGGTTCTAAACTTGATTAGAATTGAGAATTTAATATATGTTTTCGTTTTGATAAACGAGTCTTATTAGCCATGTAAATTGCGTATTCGTCTCCTACTTTTTTGGGTGGGGTAACTCCTTTCTTACGACTTCTCCTTCAGGTGTTTCTTCCCAAATCAATGATTGGAATTTATATATCTTAGCGTCCTTTCTAAGCCAAGAGTCTGGGGTTACACCTGCTTTCATGCAGAGATATTCTAGATATTCCTCAGGCGTCCAACCGTATTCAACAGGAACTTGGGGTAGTAGTAACCCAGTACGCCCTTCTAATTCTAATACTAAACCGTCTTCTCCAATCTTAATCTTCTTTGGGTACTCGAGTGGCGAGTTGACTTCTATAAGTTTGAGAGGTGTTAGGACACTTACTTCAACTATTATTTTGTTAAGTTCACCCTCCTGTATTGGCTCAAATCTCGGATCCTCAGACGCAGCGCATATCGCAGCCTCAATAAGTGCGTCAATTAATGGTAGCAGAGGTCTTGGGTATCCTATGCATCCTCGAAGCTCCATACTCCCATCTTTTATTTCGTTTATGGTTACAAATACTCCAGACTTCTCAGAGAACCTTTCCCTCTCCTCCTTTGTCGGTCTATACTTAACTCTATTCTTAACATGCTCTTCTATTACCTTTCTAGCTAACCTAACAAGCGTCTTTCCATCCTCATCGTGTAGTTCCAATCTCTTATTCCCCTTCTAAGGATGTTTAAATTGCGTCTTAAGGGTTTCTTCAAATTCCCTGATCTTTTTCCAGTGCGATCCATACCAATAGATTTTTCCGCAATTAAAGCACTTGTAGAAGGTTCTTTTCCTCTTTAGAATTTTATCTGGGACACCTTTCGCCTCAGACTTGTCTATCTTCTTTATCGCACTGTTGCAGTGTGGGCAACGTGAATCCTTGGGTCTTAGAATCGGTTTAACTTTAAGGACCTTAAATATCTTTGTCATCCTCGATAGGTCGTTATCTAATGATATTCTTATCACGGAGATGTTTTTAGAGTAAGCTCTCTGGATCAAGTCTTCATCAGAGGTTAGTAGTATGCGTTTTTCCCTTTGTGCCCTATTAAGAATTTCATCATCTTCTAGATCGTTTTCATAGACTGTGTCGTAGCCGTATATCCTCATTTTCCTCGCCAATTTGCCGTGCATACAGTCTACTATGAACTTCATCTAATGTTCAACTACCTTCCCATTTTTTAAGTCGATGATTCCATCCTCTGATGTAAAGACGGTTTCACCTCGGATTATTGTCCTTGTAACAATTGCTTCTGCCTTGAACCCGTTAAAGGGTGAAAATTTGGCTTTAGAATATGACTTGGATGAATCTATCAAATATTCTGGGACAAATCTAATGAATGTTAGATTCGCAATCTTATCCTTCCCTATTAGGCCGTATTCGGATAACCCGTATAGTTTAGCCGGGCCAT
>Ga0315298_1006498_pt1 | contig 15936 bp, 15 predicted proteins | sample WHS_1_MG_FD_203077 | JGI IMG/M metagenome (GOLD analysis project Ga0315298, IMG submission 203077) | Extremophilic microbial mat communities from Washburn Hot Springs, YNP, Wyoming, USA - WHS_1_MG | ecosystem: Environmental > Aquatic > Thermal springs > Hot (42-90C) | place: USA: Wyoming... | reverse complement strand
CCCCCTCACCGCTTTTACCCTATCTTTTAATTAACTGGGCCATCCAAGTGGATACCCTTTTCCCATCCTTTATAATCGAAATCTCCATCGTCTCTCCCCTTACTTCACCTGCGTAGGTATCCTTTCCCGCCGAAAAACTCACCTTTGTGCCGACGATGGAACCATCCTTTATTTCCCACCATTTCTTGCCCTTTTGCAATTTTCCCGTAAATTTCTGAAAATGTTGATTGATGATAAGCTCACCCTGAGGTAACTTCCATTCACCGCCTATTTTAGCCGGTACAATCCACAGATAGGCGGTGCAGTAACTGCTGCAGCTGGTGGGATCGAGGGTTATTATCTCATCGGCTTTCCAATCCCCCATATCGAAAGAATTGGAAACAACCCTGGTGCCTGGCTTGAGGTTTAAAATCTGGGGACGGAGTTTTAGGTTCAATTCAGGAAGCAGAAACATAGTGATTACCGTCGCCTGGGAAAAATCCGTTTCAAAAATATCCCCTCGGATAAACTGGACCCTGTCCGCCACACCCTCGCGCTTTGCATAATTTTTCGATAATTCCACCATGTCCGGATTGTATTCTATGCCCAAAGCCCGGGCCCCACGTTTAGCTGCCGCAATTACGATACGACCGTCACCGGAACCCAAATCGATAACATAATCCTGGGGAGTAACCCTGGCCATGTCGAGCATCGTATTTACTAAAGTGAGTTCCGTGGGAACCCAAATAACATCCTTCCCTTCCTGTCCTATCTCCGGCGTAAATTCCTTCGCCGTCGACCGCTGTTCCGAAATACCGACGACAAAAACTAAAACAAAACATAAAATCCCAACTCGACCTATCCAATTGTCCCTCCTCATTGCCACTCTCCTTTCCTTTTTTAGGCCACATTTTTGAAAAAATTATAAAAATCCTGGAATAATGTCAAAAGAAAATTCAAATTAAGGTATGGGGGATATCGGCAAAAGATCCTTTACCTCCTCCGGTAAATTCTGTTTGGCCGATTTGAGGTAAGAAGCCAGATAGGAATGTTCCATGAGTAATTTCATAACCGCCTTTAAGAATTCCTGTTTATAGGAACTCAAAGATGCAAGATTTTGAAACTTATGGAGATAAAACCTTTTGGTCGCTTCGATTAATTCCCCTTTTAATTCCGTCCGGCTCATGGCCAGTGGTCTAACTACCGGCTCGACCAGATTATAGTTCCGGTAATCCTCTTCTTCTATATAATCACAAAGATAACCGTAAAGATCACCGTAAGGCCAGGGAGCGATGGCAAGAAAAAAAGCCATGTCGGGATTGTAATACTTGGCCAATTCTAAGGTCTTTTCTATATGTTCTTTCGTTTCTTGCGGCAATCCCAAGACAAAAGAGGTCTCTGTAATAATATCATGGGCATTGAGCAAAGAAAGGGCTTTCTTTGCTTCTTCCACCTTCTGGTTTTTACAAAAAATATCGAGGCTTTGCTGGTCCACAGCCTCTACGCCGAGATAGATATGCACAATTCCTGCTTCACGGTACAGCTCAAGCAGGTCGTGATCCCTTATGATGTCTGCCGCCCTTGCTTCCATAAGCAAATCTATACCCAATTTTAGTTCTTTAAGGAGTTTGAGGATTTTAATCCATCTCTCCCGGGAAAGGGTGGGGGTCTCGTCGGCAAGCATCACCACATCTACACTGTACCTCTCACGGAGCATCTTGAGTTCGGAAACAAAGTCCTCCGGGCTCCGGGCCCGCCAGCTTCTCTCCCAGAACAACTGCTGGGAACAGAAACTGCACCGTTGATTACACCCACGGGATGATGAAACAACGGCCAGGGTAGAATTTTCTTTAGGACGGTAGAAATAATCCCGCCAGGAAACAAGCTCCCAGGCCGGTTTGTACTTATCCAGGTCGGTAATAAAGGGTCTGCCCATGGTCGCAAAGGGTTTCCCCTTTCTTAAAAAGGCAAGGCCCGGTACTTTAGCCGGGTCGTCACCGGCATTGATACAATCAAACAACTCCCTTATGGTAATCTCTCCTTCACCGCGGATAATAAAATCGAGACAACCTCGGTTCTCTTTCAGGACCCGAGGCCACATTAAGGTTGGATGGACGTTACCCATAACAGTGATACACCGAGGGTTAACTTCCTTTGCCACCCTTGTAACTTTACAGGCATCGGGGTAAGAAGCGGTGATGGCACTTACCGCCAAAAAGTCCGGTTTCTCGAGAGAAAGGCGCCATCTTATTTCCTCATAATTATTAAAAAAGCTCATAGCGTCATAATATACAACCTCGTATCCCCCTTCTTTGAGGGTACCGGCTAAATAAAGTAGTCCCAAGTTTAGCCACCTTCCCGCCGCTTCCACGACACCGCTGTGATAAGGCGGCGTGATCAGCATAACCTTTTTTCTCATTCTTCCCCTATCCAAAGTAAACAGAGTGAAGGCTTTCTACCAAAAAAGGCAGAAAAAAAATAGTGAGCATGGAAACGGAAAAGGCAAAGAACAGAAAGATCACTCCTTTGATGCCGCGCCAACCAAAAAAACGACGGAGATGAAGATATAGCCCGAAAAGGAGCCAGGTAATGAGCGACCAATTTTCTACTGGGTCCCAACCCCAATACCTCCCCCAGCTTTTTTTCGCCCAGATGGCCCCAGCAATAATTGTTATCGTCCAGAAACAAAAGCCGAAGGTAACAAATTGATATCCATACTCATCGAGGGTTTCACAGGTGGGTAACCTTTCCAAAAATTTAAAGCTATAATTTCGCACTTTGAGATAATAGAAAATCGATAAACCAAGAGCAACTAAAAAGGCACCTACGGCAAGTTTATTAAATAGAATATGAAAAACAAGCCATATATTTTCGAAACCCGGAGGAAGCCTCTTGATAGATCTATCGGTCAAAATTCCCGCTGCCAAAACGGTAAAAGATAGGGGAACTACAAACATCCCTGAAAAGCGAAGACGAGGATGCTTATGGGAGACAAACAGAAAAAAAGCGTTCATTATCCAGGCATTAGAAGAAAGAACCTCGTACTTTGTGATGTAAGGACCATGGGAAACATAGGACCATCTCGTGAGGAGGGCAATCCCGTGGAGCACAAGACCCAAAAGGAGAAGCTTCTGACCTCGGGAAAGACTGGATGTTAGCCCGAAGACCACACCCAAAATATAAAAAAAGGCAGACCCGATATAAAAAATCACCGCCAGCCAATGCAACATAATCTCGTACTTAAATAATCCCTCATAACCCATGGCTTTCCCCTTGAAGAAATTCTTTGCTTGCGAAAAAAGTAAGAAATATGCCGAAGACTACCAAAACAAAGCCTGTTAAGATGGGGACCCGAAAAGGATCTTTCGTGAAGATAAGACCGCTCCAGTTACGCACTTCGGCAAAGCGGAAGAGATTTTCTTGTACCTGTACTTCTTCACCTAGCCTTAGTAAGGCACGAGCTACTTCTTTGCCACTCTGGAAAAATTTAATCATCAGTAGGGAATCTACGGGGTAGGCACTTTTCCCTCTATAATCGGGATAATAAGTCATCTCGAGAAGATAATTGGTGGTGGGAAAGAAACTCTTTCCCCTAAGTGGTCCGTCTGTCTTCATATCCAGGGAATAATAGGTGGGTATCACCTGTTTTCCTCTAATGAGTTCCACCTTTACCGTATATCCATAGAAACTCGATTGATAGATTTCTACGCCACCTACCTGAACAGGCGATTCTCTGGTAATCGTAAGCCGACTCAGGGGAACAGCGGGCCGATAGACGATGATTTGGCTTTTCAACTCCTTAATTTCGCCCGTATCCCAGTAATGATGAGAAAAGTGTTCCAGGGCCACGGAATAACCCACTTCGAATTCCCCCACTAAAGGACCGTAATCGGTGGTGGTAAAATCGCAAGAATGGCCCGTGAAAGTATCACCTTCAATCAACTGAACAAAACCCCACTGTTTGAAAGAAAAAGTAAAAAAAGCTGACACAAGGAGTACCAAAAGTCCACCGTGAAAAATAGTATTTCCGAAGACAAACTGGTTTTTTTGCCTGTAATAAATGGCTATAGCCTTTTTAAGCTGGATAGAAATACTAATAGCCAGGGATATGGAGAGGAGAAAAATTGTAAGAAGGAACCACCAGGAAGTGAAAATATTGTAAATCCCCAAAAAAGCAAGCCCACGATAAAGAACAGGGTTGTTCTTTTGAAAACTGATAAAGTAGTCGGGCCGGATGTTTGTTCTTTGGGGGATGGTAGTACCCATGAGACAGGCCAGAACAAAAATAACAATAAGAATTATACATGTTTTGGGGGAAATGAAGATTTTTCGCAAAAAACCTCCTTATCCTACGAACCTTTGCAATATACAAAAAAAGTAAGCCCAGGGGCTATAAAACTTTAGGGGTCGTATCCCCCGGCGTTACCGTGAGTCGTGCAACCCGAAACGGTACTGTAACAATTACTTTTTGAATAGTTATTGGGTCCCGCCGGTTTTTTAAATCCTTTTAATAAAAGTTTATCGTAAGTTCCGATGCCACTTGCATTGTAAGGTGCAGGATCGGTGTCATAGCCTATAAGTCTTGATCTTTTTGATCCGTGGGGAACGACTATGTGACAATTGATGCACCGCACCCCACCCTGACCAGAGAGCCTATCTTCATGTTCCTTATGGGCTACGTTTTTCCATGTACCTCCCAAATAAAGGGGGTGACAGTTGACACAGAACAAATCGTTACTCCAGTTGTTCATATTATTTCGCACATCATTTAAGGTCCAGTAACCCCCTGCCGCATTCTTGGGCCAGTATTTACGCGGCCCTTTTAACATAAAGGCATTGTTTGCTCCATGAGGACCTTTGGGGTCGGTCGTTGTTTCGTTATCGGCGCCGTGGCAATCACTGCAGTACATCGTCTGCGTCCCCAGGTTCGTATTGAAAGGCGCGGACATCTGGGCACTGACGAGAGCCCTGGGAGCGTAACTTCCTGTCATGCTCGTAAGACCCACCTCGATGGGATGGGCCGATTTGTTCCCGGGACTGAACTCCCACGCCTGATCGGTTATGTAGGGACTTGAAAGCCCCGCCCATGACGCAAGGGGAGAAAGGGCATTCTGGATGGCATAATAGGAGTGGCACTTGTAGCAGATCTGATATTCATAGTCGGCTGAATTAAGGGTCGTATAGGAAGTTCTGGCTGCCCAGAGAGGGCTCGTGGTCGGTTGCACCCCCGTGGCTCCCGTAAGGGCTCCCGAATTACTGATCCGATTTGACGTAGCACCAACAGAGGAAGGATACCAGGCAGCGGCGGGTACCCTTTTGGGTAAGTCCTTGGCCTGATGAGGATTATGGCAATCATAACATTCGGCATGCCTATTCGTTGCCCCCAAATCTGTCGCATATAACACATCGAGGTTCCTGTGTCTTCCCGAAAGGGCTACGGGATGGGTCTTTGCCCGCGAAAAAACGGAACTTATATTTTTTGCCCCCAGTGTGCCATGGCAAGACGTGGAATTACCATAATAGCATGTATTTTCCTCCACCTTCCGCAAGAGATAGGGGATACCTTGTCCAGAATGGGACTTATGACAGGCCATGCATCCTGCCTCGGCGACACTTGCGTATCCAATAGGTTGTGTCTCTCCTACAGGATTATTGATGGGTTTGGTCGAAATCTGATGAATGCTTCCTATCCATCCATCCTTTGAATGACAGGTTGTACAGAGGGCAGCATAGGCATTAGATATAACAAGAAATTTCCCGTTAGTGTCATCGTGGGGGTCATGACAGGAGGTGCATTCCACGTAGCCTTTTATGGTACCTGTGGCCGTCCCGTAAAGCTTTACACCTCGGTAGGGCTTAGGGTTTATGGCCGGTGCCGTGGCATTGAGTTCTATCGTTCTCACCCCTCCCCCAAAAGGGATAGTAACACCTACATCGTACTTAATCGATACGGGATGGTCATCGCGCAGGTCTAAACCCAAGTAACCGGCCAACGTCGAAGGCAATTTACCTGTGGCATCAACACCTATCATGGGAAGGGGAACCGTCTGGGTTACACCACGGACCATATAGACAGAACCTACCGCCACCGTGCCGTCATGGCAGGAAAGACAGAGGCGGGAACGCTGGCCCACATCGGCAGGTGTAGCATAACCCGCCCTCGTCAGATAATCGCTCGTGTACATTTGATAGGCCGCCTGCGTGACCTCATGGTTCCAGAGTGGCACGGCAGGTCTGGTATTGTGGGGAATATGGCAAAAGATACACAGTTCCGTCTCTGTTACAGCTTTCACGGTTCCCGGTCCGGAAACGGATAGATTGTGCTTAGAATTGGCTATCCCTCCTTCCGCAACCAAAGGAAAGGCAAAGAAGAAAAAAAGTAATATAACCAGCCTTAGGGCTTTCATCAGTACTCCCTCAAATACTGAAAAATTTGTAATCTTTGATTATAGGAATCGACCACAAAAATTCGGTCGCTTTCATCAATGCATAGTGAAGTGGGGACATAAAATTCTCCCCTTCTTGACCCTCGCTGACCAAACACGAGAAGAAGTCTCCCCTTCTCATCGAAGATCTGTATCGCATCAAAAAGGCCATCTACCACATAGAGGTGACCTTCACTATCGAGGGCGATCGCTTTGGGATGGGAAAAGTCCCCCGTGGAATCTCCTCTTTTCCCAAAAGCGGAGATAAACTTTCCCACTGGGGAAAACATTTGAATTCGGGCGTTTAAGGTATCACAAATATAGATTCTCCCGTCCTTCCCAATCGTGATGCCCGTGGGATAATTAAATTCACCTTCCTTTGTCCCGCGCTTGCCCAAAATAAAAAGTTTCTCCCCTGCAGGATTAAAAGAGATTACTTGATGGGCCAACGTATCCACCACCCAAAGGGAACCATCATAGGGAGAGGAAAAAATCCCCGTAGGTCGCTGAAAGGGGAAAAGGTGGGCGAACTCTCCCTGAAATTTTCCCGCGATGTCAAAGATAAATATCTTCTTCAAAAGGGAATCAACGATGAAAAGGCGACCGTCACGGGCAATATGAGCACCTACGGGAGAACTCAAATTTACGACACGAGGTACAACTATCCTGTAATTGTTCCGCCCAAGATCAAAAATATGGAAACCCCGTTTTTTTGTATCGGTGACGACGATTTTTTCATCCCGCACTGCTACGGCAAAAGGATGTCCAAATTCCTCCGGTTCTTCCCCCACCAGAAACTCCCAGATTTTCGTTAAAAAAGACTTCTTTATCTTCAAATCCGCAGGTCCACGTAATTCCTGCAGAAACATTATCCGCGACTTTTCCGGAGGAGGAGGAAAGATTATCTCTTCGACGCCCTGGACTTCGCTAACTACGAAAATCAAGATAAGTAAAAAAAAGATGACCTTTTTTATTCTATGTTCATTCATCCTTTCCTCGTTCACATTCGTATTCAGCAAGTTTGGTCTCAATGGCACCTTTGAGGGCAGCCAATTCCATGACAATCGTGTTTACCTGTTCTTGAGACAGGTTGTTATCCTCCATAAGGAGTTTCAACAATAATTTGATACGGCTCGTCTTTTCTTTTAGGAAAGATATATCGTAAGTTAATACATCGATTAAATCACGGTACTCCTTTGCCAGATAGGGAAAAGTTGCGGGTTTAATGGTCTTTGCTTGCCTAAGTTCTAATTTGGCCAGCCGATCCGTTATTAAATCATAGCTTTTTAAGGCCTTGCCTACCCTTTTTAAAAAAAGATGGGTAAAAATTGCAATAATCACCGCAACGATGGCGGTCACTTCGAGGAAAAAGAGGATAAAATGAGGGGTTATTAGTTCTTTTGGCCCACCGAATTGGGGATGGATAGTATACATACGTTCTTCGATGGTAGTTATGAGGAAAAAGTAATAGGCGCCGCCGGTTGTAACAACGAGAATGAGTACCATTACCAGAAAAAACGTGATGAAATCTTTCTGAAATTCGGGAAGAACATAAAAACGGATGCGCCTACCCCCTACCCTTTCCCCAATAAGGAAGCCACCCACCCTTCCAAAGATTCTCTTTAATAACATCATACCGCAAAAATCCTTCTTACTTTAAATGGCATGACAGACACAGGTTACTGGCTCGATTCTCCATTACCAATTTGGCAGGCAATGGAGAATATAAACTATGGCAGCTACCACAGCCTATCTTCCCATCAAAGAGTCTTATTCTCTTATCCAACATAAAAACATTTCTTAATCCCCCTTTCCTCGCCGCTTCTCTGTAATCCGTACCTACAGGGTGACTTATGCCTACGCGCGGACCGTGTTCCCAGATGCCGGGCCCCAAACTCACTTCCTGCAAAGAAGCGAAGCTGCCATCATGGCAGGAAAGACACTCCAAAGATTCTCTATCCAGTTGCCCTTTTTTCTCCGTTATTTCGTAACGCGGTTGATGAAGGAGAGAGCTTATCACTTCGTGTCCCCCACTTCCCACCAAGATGCTTTCCCGATGACATTTCATGCAAAAAGCCTTCCCTTTTTCGGTCACTATAAGGAGATACTTATCCTTACCGTGGGCTCGGTGGCAACTCATACAGGTCATTCGTCCACGCCAGTCCAACGGAAATTCTGGTGGAAGAGGGAAGGATGGTTTTATCCCTGAAGGGTGGGAGAGGGAACTTTTTGCTCCCGGATGGCAACCAAGGCATAAAACCTCCATATCGCGTACAAAGAGAAGCTTTTTGTCCCCATCGGGCCTGTTTAGATGGCAGAGGTCACATTGACCGGTAAAATCATGGATACCTGAGGCATACAATCGGTAAGCGGCAAAAATGCTAAATACCAAAACGGTCAAGAATTTTCTCGAACTTCTCCAGTTCATGCTTTACTCTCGCCAGTGCCTCCCTCTGTTCCGGTGTCACCATGTCTGTAGATAAGCTATCCTTCTGCCAAAGACTAAGGCGGGCATTAAATTTACCGTAGCTTATTTTCAATTCCCTATAGAAAACCCGCCAATTCATCATCATTTCATTTACCCGTTGAGCTAAAAGTTTCCCCTGGTCATGAAAGCGTAAATTTATCTCCGGTAGGGTAAAATTCCTTCTCTTCAACTGTTCAAGATAAATAATCAGCCTAAAGAGGGGTCCTCCCACCTTATGGGACATAAAGAGGACAAAGCAGAGGGTAAAAAGCCCCGCCAGGAATAAATCGATAAATCCCACCACAATGATGAGAGGGAAAAGACTTGCCTGTATATGAAAAAGACTATGGATAAGGGAAATGTAAGAAAAATGTTCACCTTGTGGTAAAAAGAAGTAAAAGAGAAAACCGCTTAAGGCCGAGATAAGCATGAGACCCAACAAGAACCTGATGACGAAACGACGTCTAAAATTTTTATCTATGTATTCGTCCATAAAGCCTTATCAAAAGGGACGGTTCATTTTCAGATAAAAGGACTGCCTTTCATAGGGATTGTCGCTTCCCATCTCTTTACGGAGGTTAAAACTAAGCTCTATCGTTACTTTTCTGAAGCGAAAATTTAATGAACTTTCCGTACTATAAACAGTCCTCACCTTATTTGTTTTTCCCTCTCTGTTTCCCTGTTTCATGAAGGTCGATTCCTCCCACTCACCACGCGTCGTTATTGAGAAAAAGGCATTTCTTGCCAACATCGCCTTAAAAATGAGCTGACCATAGAAAAAGGCTCGATCCGTTGTGGAATCAAAACCCTCGGTCCCGATACTTAATTGTCTGCTTAGAATTCCCCCTCCATTTAAGGTAATTAGTTTATCCGCCGCTGCATAAAGAAGATACTGTAATCCGAAGTCTACGCTCGCCGTATGGGTGGTAATAATGTACGGTTTAGGGTTTTGTTCACTGTTTTCCGTTCCCACAACTATCACAGTGGTTGTCTTTGCATCGTCGAAACTATAATGGACACCCGATGAGATATTAAGACGCTCGTTAGGAGTAGCGTTCCACGTAATCGCCCCCTGGGTGCTCGTTGTTTCACCCCCGCGGGAATCGGCCGATTTGGAAAAATGGGCTCCAAAGAGAAGCCGCGACTGCCAAAAAGGGAAATCTCTGCTTACTGTAGAACCCAGACTGGTCTCCCCACGGTTCAAGGTATTGCCCTGTGGTTCGCCCGTATGGGAAAAGTTCACCAAATAAAAAAGCCGCCAATTCCAGTTGGAAAGCATCGTATCGTAATTTATAGTGGCCGAGACGTTTTCCCCATCGGTACGCCCAGAGGTATTTAGGTCTGTTACGGTGGCGTTCATGTTTGCAATGACACTTAGTTCTGGTGTCACCTGGTAGTTGGTACTGTGAGCCGCCATGATACTTTTCTGTGTCTGGTTTTCCCTATCCCACAGAAAGAAGTTGAGGCTATTTTCGCAGGAGAAGTCCTTTGTGGGACGGTAGCTAAAAAAGGTGTTAGCCCAATAATTTTTTGTCCTTCCACCCCCCACAATCGTTCCTTTTTTTCGTTCACCTATCACCCAATTTGCCCCATCGCTAATAATGGTAACCTCTGCCCACTGGGTCGAAAGAACAAGACTCAGGGCACCGCCTATGGTCTCGCCTGGTTGGGGTTTAAGAGTTACGGTGTTCGTTGATCCATCGATCTTTACCACCGTAAAGGTCCTCCCCAGATCACCCCGCGCCGACGGTAGGGTACCCACCAGGTTTTTAAATACGGCATCGAAACGAACAATTTCATCGGCTGTGGTAAATATATAATCCTCGGTGGTTGTCACCGTCCTTGCAGTGATGTCTTGGTATTTGCCTACCCGGTCTTGGATGGTAAACTTTAACTCCTGGCGAAAGAACTTATCGAAAGAAAAAGCCCGCTCCAAACTTGCATAGGCATTATGTTCCCTGTTGGTGTTTGCCGTCTCTATATAATCATCCTCCTGTCTATAGGCATAGTTTATTCTGGTATTAAAGCCCGAAATACTTTTTTCCGTATTTAACTGAAGTTGTCGCTGACTCCGATCGATGCGACTTGAACCACTTGTTCCCTCGGTGAAATTCTCCTCTAAGTTGATTTGGGTTGGAAGATTAGGATAATTCATGTTGACCATAAGACCATAGGCCGTATTTGTTTGTGTAATGTTTACGGAACCCATACTCGATGTTAAGGGGGCAAATCTCTCCGTTGTTTCCTTGTGGGTATAGAAAACACCGTTTAATGACTTCCCCGCCAAGAACTCCCCCTGGGCCCGCCAACCGAAATCATCGATGCTTGAGTAATCGTCGTTCGTCTTTACCTTACCCAATCCTAAGGAAAGATCTATCTGGTAATTAAGTAAGCGGGGGCTCAACACATAGCTCTGTATACCCAATTTATAGCGGTGTTCGAAGGATTCATATGTGGAGGTGCGCTCGAGGGTTCTTTCCCTTTCCTGTCTGGTTTCCAGTTCAAAAGCCCCTCTTACGGAATATTTCCCAAACTGAAAAGCAAATGCGACTTTATCTATATCACAAAGCAAAAAAAAACCAAAAAGCCAATCGCGATTTTAATCCCCATTAACTTCAATTACCGCCTGCTCCTTAAGAGATGCAATTATCTCCTTCCTTCGCCTTTCCCGCTCCTTTTCTTCCAGTTCTTTCTTCAATTTATCCTTCACCTCCTCAAAGGTAAGTTTTTGTGGCGGATATTTTTCCGTCACCTTAAAGAGGTGATAACCGTAGAGGGAAGTCAAAACGGGACTTACCTTTCCTTTCTCTAACGCAAATACGGGGCCTTCCAATTCGGGATCGAGGCGACCCTTATGCACCACCCCCAAATCCCCCCCTTTAATCTTGCTTAAATCGTCCGAATTCGCCCAGGCCAATTGCTGAAAATCTTCACCTTTTTCCAGCCGCCTGAGCAAGTTTTCTGCTTTCTCTTTCAATTTTCTCTTGTCCTCCGAACTTGCCTCAGGAGGTACCTTAATCAAAATATGAAAGAGTCTTACCGCCTCGGGTTTTTTAAATTTTTCACCATTTTTCTGGTAATAGGTAACGATATCTTTTTCCGTTAATAGTGATTTTTTCTCCACCTCTTCCCGTTCATAAGCCCGGGCCAAAAGCATGTGCTCAAGCTTTTTCTTTACATCCTTCTCTTTCAGGTTATACTTCTTTAAGGCTTCCCTATAAGCCTGAGGAGAAGGATAATTGGCAATAACCCTCTTTAAACCCTCATCGATTTCCTCCTTTTTCACAGAAAGCCCCCTCTTTACCGCGGCCTGGAAAAAAAGTTCTTCGATAATGAGATTTTCCAAGGCCTTTTTTTCTAACTCCGCAAGTTTCTCGGGCGATACGCTCCGGTGGTAAAAGGCCCGGGGAAGGAGGGCTTCTCTGGCCATAAGTACCTCCTGTTTCGTAATGACGACACCATTCACTTTGGCCGCAATAGGCAAGGATACAGCACAGGCATCCTGAACGAAGACTAAGAATAAAAAAAAGGGGAAAAGGTTAAATCCGAAACGGGTCATTCTCTTTCGTCGTTTATTGGATACGAAAATATCCCTCTTAAGAAAAAAGGAGGGGATCATGAGACCCCCTCCTTGATGCAATCTCCCATCACAAAATTACTTGATATGGCACTTAAGACAAAGAGCGCTTCCCGCATTGGAAACCCGCAGAAAAGGTGAATTTGTATTGTCATGAACGTTATGACAGGTGGCGCATTCGACCTGATTTTTGGATGTCCCGAAAAGGGGAAGAGTGTCAACCTTACCGCCTGAGGCAGCATTAAAGGCCGTATCCTTTGTCGTATCATAGGTAATGGAGATGGGATGGTCGTTGGTCAAATCATAACCGATATAGGCATTGCCACTCGTTGTAATATTACTATTATTTCCATTCCATTGCCATCCGCTTGGTGAACCGGTGCCGGAACCTGGCTTATTCAAAAGGGAATCGAAGGCCACCGTCCCGTCGTGACAGGACAGACAAGCCGCCGATACCCCCTGGGGTGAATTCGCTATGGTCATATCGATCGTTGAGCTCGTGTACATGCTGTAGTTGGCCTGTGAGGCACTTCGGTTCCACAGCGGTGCCGTCGTGGAACTGAAGTGAGGTGTATGACAGAAGACACAGACCTCATCGGTTCCATAGGTTAATTTGAACGTCCCCGTACCGCTGGTACTTAAATTATGCTTTGTGTTAGATACTCCTGCCTTGGCCATCTGCCCTACCATTAGCAATGAAACCAAGACAATCATCATAAGTAGAAGCGTTTTTTTAGTAATCTTTTTCATCCTTTCATCCTCCTAAATTTAGAAATCTGGAAAGATCCCTCTAATTAATTTTCTCCTTCCCTTCACCTCCTCTCTTAGCATGTAATATGCCATTCCTTTACGATCTTTGCTTCATTTGTTGTGGCAACGGTAACATAGGGCACTTCCCGTATTGGCCATCCGCAAAAAAGGAATCTTAGATGGGTCATACACATTATGGCAAGTGGCACATTCCACCTTCCCGGAAAAAAGAGGTAAATCGGGCCAGCCTTTTTGGGAATCTGGTGGTTGATAAAAACTTGGGTCCTGGGCCGCTGTAGGATATACCATGGAGATGGGATGGTCATTGGTAAGGTCGGGACCAACGGCTGGTATCTTATAAAGAGGGCTACCGTGACCGCCATGACAGGCATTACAGTTGAGGGAGTTCCAGTAGGCTTGACTATTATTTAGACCCGATCCGGGGGTATTGACCACATAATGAGTATAGGTAGACGTAGCGGCTTCTGGAGCGGAAACACTATCGTGGCAACCAAGACAGGCAAGGGAAATCCCACTGGGTCTTGCTGGGATAGCCGTATCTATGGTGGGGCTTGTATACATCGTAAAGGCATCGAAATTAAAATTTTGACTTTTCTTATTCCATAGGGGGGCACTTATCTCTGTATTGGCAAAATGGGGAGTATGGCAGTGAACACAGACTTCTCCTCCCGCCGCGCTCATATCATGTTTGGAACCCACTACCGAAGCCCCAAAAAGGGGCGAGGCAAAAAGCCCGACCACAAACAAGACTAAGGGAAACTTAAAACAATCAAGGTGACTCACCTATTCACTCCTTCCTGGGTGATTTCACCCACCCAACTGCGTGATAACCCCCAATTATACCCCCTCACTTATTGTGACATTTATAACAGAGGGCACTTCCCGCGTTAGATATGCGCAAAAAGGGACTATGTGAGGGGTCATGGACATTATGGCAGGAAGGGCACTCTATTTTTCCATTGTAAAGAGGTACATCACTCCAGCCCTTTTGTGGGTCGGGTGGAGTAAAAAATCCCGGATCCTGGGCCGGTGTTGGATAGCTCATGGAAATGGGGTGGTCATTCTTTAAGTCCGTCCCCAACCAGTTTACGGGTCCTCCACCACCATAATATTCGGGATGGCACCGCTCACAGTTAGGCCAAGAACTCTGGTCGGGCATTCCGCCGGGACCCGGGGCATTTCTCAAATCATGCTTATCGTTGGCTGAATTTACCCCATCGTGACAACCAAGACAGGCGAGCGAAACCCCGCTGGGGACTCCGGGAATAGTGGTATCAATGGTGGTGCTCGAGTACATCTGGAAGGTTACGTTGCCGATACTGCGGTTCCAAAGGGGAGCCGCAATGGAGATATTGGCAAAATGAGGGGTATGACAAAAGGCACAGGGCTCGTTTGTGGAAGGAGTGCTCAAATCATGTTTGGAACCCACAACGGTTGCCCCTCGGGCCACAAGCGTATAGAGAAATATAGAAAATCCCGCCAGCGTAAGAAAAAGAATCTTAAGTCGCATTCGCTCCTCCTAGTGGAGTCAACCAGGAGGACAGCAAAGACTATGCCGTCAAGGGGTCGGGTATGCCTGCTTCGGCAAAACCTTTCTTTCTCAAGAGGCAACTGTCACAGGTTTGACAGGGACGACCATCGGGTAGGGGATCGTAACAACTATGGGTAAGACCATAGTTTACCCCTAAGGAGGTACCGAGACGGATGATTTCTCCTTTGGTGAGATGGATGAGAGGGGTGCAGACGGTTATTCTCATTTTCCCTTCTACGGTCTTTTTTAACGCTAAATTCGCCATCTCTTCGAAGGCCTCGATGTATTCCGGTCGGCAGTCGGGATAACCGGAATAATCAAGGGCATTAACGCCGATAAAAATATTAGGCGCTTCCAAAACCTCTGCCCAAGCCAGGGCAAGGGATAAAAAAATCGTATTGCGGGCAGGAACGTAGGTTACAGGAATCTCCTTTACAGGCAAAGTCAAATCACCCCTTTTGGGCACAGAAATATCGCCAGTCAAGGCCGAACCCCCTATCTTCCTTAAGTCAAAATCCAAAACAAGATGTTCCTTCACACCAAAGGCCCGTCCTACCTTGAGGGCCGCTTCGATCTCCCAAAAATGGCGTTGACCGTAGCGAAAACTGAGGGCATATAACTCAAAGCCCTCCCGCTTGGCCACAGCAAGGGTCGTCGTGGAATCAACACCGCCACTCAAAAGGATAACGGCCCTCTTCTCCATTACCTACCCCTTTCCCCCTGAGGCCAGATAAGTTTGTGTAACTGAAGATTTAGCCTCACAAAGAGCCTGTCTTGTAAAATCCAGGAAGAGAGTTCTGCCGCATCAAGCCTACCCATAACCGGCGAAAAATTAATCACCATTTCCCTTAAAAGTAGGGGTGAAAGACTCAAAAGGGTGTTTTTGGCATAGAGGTAGTCTTCCTTATGGGAGAGGACGAATTTAAGCTCGTCCATAGGAGTTAAGGCTTTTAAATTATCCCGGTTATTCTTGCCTTCTTCACCACTTCCCGGAAGTTTCACATCCACAATCCTTTTACATCGCCTATCAACCCCACTTATATCGAGACTCCCGTTGGTCTCAAGAAGAACGCGATACCCTTCATCGAGGAGGGAGTGAATGAGTTTTGGGGTCTCTGCTTGAAGAAGAGGTTCGCCTCCTGTAATCTCTACCAGAGGTATACGGTAACTCCTTATCCTTTCTTTG
>Ga0315298_1006497_pt1 | contig 15936 bp, 14 predicted proteins | sample WHS_1_MG_FD_203077 | JGI IMG/M metagenome (GOLD analysis project Ga0315298, IMG submission 203077) | Extremophilic microbial mat communities from Washburn Hot Springs, YNP, Wyoming, USA - WHS_1_MG | ecosystem: Environmental > Aquatic > Thermal springs > Hot (42-90C) | place: USA: Wyoming... | reverse complement strand
AGCTTCGAAGATATATTTTAGTTGAAAGCATTAGTCTCACACTTAAGGCAATGAGAATTCGATTTAAACAAAATATTCTCGATACTTATCTCGAACAACTATGGGCATAAAAAAGTGCAAAACTTTATAAAATTGATTATTAGAAGATTATTAATTTTAAAAGATTTGGAAAATCAGTAAATTAGTTCTAATTAAAGATTAATTTCGCAATCAATAATAAGGTAAAAAAGAAGATGAATTTTGCAAGGGTAATTGAATCTATGAATGAGATGGTAGGGAAAATATGTTCTTTGCTAATTCCCCCTTTATTTGGAATTATATTGCTTGAAGTGGGACTTCGTTATTTTTTTAATTCTCCGACCTCCTGGGTGCATGAGTCGAGTGGCTATATTCTAGCTGCATATAGTGTGTTAACAGGAGGATACGCCCTATTGCATAACTCGCATGTCAACGTAGATATATTATATAGCCGCTTTTCACCAAAAATTAAAAGTACAATTTCACTTTTTACGTGGCCGCTCTTTTTTTATTATTTAGCAGTTATTATATGGCGAACTGGCGAATCCAGTATTTTTTCGATACAGATATGGGAGCGTTCCCCTTCGGTATGGGGGCCGGTCTTTTGGCCAATTCGTCTTTTGATTCCTATTGGGAGTATTTTTATTTTATTGCAGGGCCTTGTTCAATTTATGGATAATTTATATTTTATTTTTAAAGGAGAAAAATTTATAAAAAAATAATATGGGCCCTTTAGAAATTACAATCTTCATGTTCGCTGTGCTGGTATTTTTTCTAGCCTTTGGTCTTCCCTTAGCTTTTACAATGGGAGGGGTAGGAGTACTTTTTTCCTTAATTCTTTGGGGACATAAATCATTAAGTATTGTGGATTCGATTATTACTTCAACAATGGTCGAGTTTGTGCTGGTCGCTTTGCCATTATTTATTTTTATGGCGATTATGCTAGAAGGTTCTGGCATTGCAGAAGACCTTTATGCAATGATGCATGCTTGGTTTGGACCGATTAGAGGGGGACTGGCCATAGGAACTGTTCTAATTTGTGCAATTTTTGCAGCTATGACTGGAATTAGTGGGGCTGCAACGGTAACGATGGGATTAATTGCTCTCCCATCTATGTTAAAAAGGAATTATAATAAAAATATAGCCATTGGCGTTGTTTCAGCTGGTGGAGCTTTGGGAATTTTGATACCGCCTAGCAATATTATGATATTGTATGGGCATTTAGTAGGGGTATCAGTTGGAAAATTATTTATGGGAGGTGTATTTCCAGGGCTTCTACTTGCATTACTTTTTTGCATCTATATCGCTATTCGAAGTCTGTTAAGTCCAAACATTTGCCCAGCCCTTCCAATTGAAGATAGGGCTAGCTGGAGAATAAAGATAAAAACCCTTAAAGCTGTTATCTTGCCAATGTTTCTTATTATACTTGTATTGGGGGTCATTTTCACAGGAATGGCAACGCCATCAGAGGCAGCCGCTATGGGGGCAAGTGGAAGCATTTTATGTGCTGCGATTTATCGCAAAATAAATTGGAAGATGTTCAAGGAAGCATCTTACCGGAGCGTAAGATTGACTGCCATGATCATGTGGATTATTTTTGGAGCGAAAATTTTCACGGCTACATATACTGCTTTAGGGGCGCCCATCTTGATCCAAAACATAATCTCTAATATGGGAGCCAATAAATGGGTTATTTTAGCGATGATGCAGATTACCTTTTTTATATTAGGAATGTTCATTGATCCGGTTGGGATTGTTTCGATCTGTGCACCGGTTTTTGTGCCTGTAGCTATATCTTTGGGGTTTGATCCTGTTTGGTATGGAGTTCTTTTTGTAATTAATATGGAAATGGCTTATATCACGCCACCCTTTGGTTTCAATTTATTTTATATGAAAGGAGTCGTTCCAAAAGATATTACTATGAGCGATATTTATCGATCAATCTGGCCTTTTGTCGGGTGTCAAGCAATATGTTTAATTCTAACAATTATCTTTCCCCAAATTGCTTTATGGTTAGTGCATAAGATGATTGTATAGCAAAAGAGCACGGAAGTGATTTAAAAAATAATAACAATGGAGGACTTTAATGGAAAAGGATGTATTTATGAAAAATATACTTTCAAAATTTTCGCTAAAAGACAAAGTAGCCATAATCACAGGGAGTGGCAGAGGGATAGGGGCTGGAATTGCCTTAGGATTTGCTGAAGCCGGAGCAAATATAGTAATTGCTGAGATAAAAAAGAAAGAAAGCGAAGAAATGGCCAGAAAGATTCAAGCCATTGGCAGAAAGGTTCTTTCAATTGAAGTCAATGTTTTAGAATCCGACCAAGTAAAAAATATGGCGAAAAAAGTTCTTGCAGAATTTGGTAAAATTGACATCCTTGTTAATAATGTTGGCGGCACTTATGCTACAGCAGGGTCAATGATAAACGATTTTGAAGAAGATAAATGGAATCGAATTATCGACATTAATTTGAAGAGTACCTTTTTATGCACAAAATATGTGAGCTCAGTTATGATTGACCAAAAAGGGGGTAGTATCATTAACATTGCTTCTGCAGCAGGGTTGCGGCCTCATCCAGTTCAGCTTCCTTATGCTGCAGCAAAAGCTGCCATATTAAATTTTACTAAAAGCGTAGCGGTTCAGCTTGCTCAATATAATATTCGAGTTAATGCTATAGCACCTGGGAAAATAGTTTCTCCTGGAACAGAATACTTATCATATTTGGGTGATAGCCACATGCGGGCTCGTATGGAAGGAACCCCTCTTGGAAGAGCGGGTGATATTGAAGATGTGGCAACAGCGGCTATTTTCTTGGCCTCAGATGCCTCAAATTATGTTACAGGGATATGTATCCCAGTTATGGGAGGCCCTTATATGGGGGCAATGATGATGAAATATGCGGAGGAAAGATGGAAAGGGGGAAAACAGCTTTAGCTCAAATTTATTATTTTTAGAAATATAAAATTGATAAATTATTATAGATAAGTGCTAATACAACTTTTTAACAAAAAGGAGTTCCTGGTGAAAAAAGATGCGCTTATTGATTCAAAAGACAAAAATAAATTAAACAGGCAGAGTGATAATGAAATTCGGACCCTCTCTGGATACATATTGAAAAACATCTATACACCGGATGATTTAAAGGGATTCGACCCGATCACTAACTTAGGTCTTCCAGGAGAATATCCATATATCCGCGGAATCACAAAAGAAATGTATCGGGAAAAGATTTGGAGTATGGGGCAATATTCAGGTTTTGGGACTGCTAAAGAATCTAATCAGCGCTTTCGATATTTAATTAGCAAAGGGCAAACAGGTCTAGGAATTGCCTTAGACCTTCCCACTCAATTAGGATTGGATTCTGACGATCCTCAAGCAGAAGGAGAAGTGGGGAAAGTCGGTGTTGCCATAGATTCACTCCAAGATATGGAGATTCTTTTTGATGGTATTCCTTTGGATCGCGTAGGAATTATAAGAACCACAGCAAATGCTATAGGGCCAATCGTTTTGGCTCTTTTTTTGGCTCTTGGCGAAAAAAAAGGGTTTTCTCCTCAGAATTATATCGTTCGATTACAAAACGATGTTTTAAAAGAATATGTTGCCCGTGGAACTTATATTTTCCCACCAAAGCCCTCTGTTAAGTTAGTGATAGATACCCTGGAATATTGTGCTCGTTATATTCCCCACTGGTTACCTCTTACAATTTGTGGCAGCCATATGCGACATGCAGGTGGTCTGGTAAAGCATGAATTGGGATTTGCCTTTGCCAACGGGATGGCCTATCTTGATGAAGCTATTGCTCGAGGACTAAAGATTGATGATTTTGCTCCTAAGTTAACTTTTCATTTTTTGGTTCATAATGATTTTTTTGAGGAAATTGCCAAATTTCGAGCTGCGAGAAAACTTTGGGCGAACATAATTCGAGATCAATATCAATCCAAAAATTCTGAATCTCAAAAAATGCACATTAGCGCATATACAGCTGGAGTGACACTCACAGCACAACAGCCTTTAAACAACATTGTTAGGGTCACTATTCAAGCTTTGGCCGCGGTTTTAGGTGGGGTGCAATATCTCGCTACTTCCTCTTATGATGAAGCTCTTTGTCTTCCTTCGGAGGAGGCAGTGACTGTAGCGCTAAGGACGCAGCAAATTATTGCTCATGAAAGCGGTGTTGCTAATATTGTCGATCCACTTGGTGGCTCTTATTTTCTTGAGTTCTTGACGTGCGCTATCGAAAAAGATGTTATAGAGGTGCTTAAAAAAGTTAAAGAAAGAGGTGGGGCAATACATGCGATACTAGATGGATACTATCAGAGAGAAATTATGCAGGCAGCTGTTGAGGCTCAAAAACAAATCGATACAGGTCAACGAGTTATTGTAGGTGTTAATAAATATCAAAGCGGTGAAGAAATTGTGATGCCAGATTTTCAAGTAGATCCCTCTGTGGAAAGGGAGCAAATAAGAAAGCTACGTGAGCTCCGTAAGCAAAGAAACAACTCGGAAGTTATGAAAGCATTAAAAGGTATAGAAAAAGCAGCAAAAGAAGATAAAAATCTCGTCCCCTTTTTTCTTGAGGCTGTAAAGGTCTATGCAACCATTGGGGAAATTTGTAATGTTCTGCGGGAAATTTATGGAGAGTTTAAAGAGCCTATAGCTTTTTTACATTAGATTAAAAATTAAATATAATCCTTCTTTAACTAAGTATGGAGTAGTAAAATTATGAGTTTGTTGGACCCTCTCATTTCTTTCATAAAAGAAACTGGCTTCAGAAACATCCCGCAAGAAGTCATAGAGCAAGCAAAAATTAGAATTATTGATTTAATATCTGCTTGTGGAATTGGATATCTTTCTGGAGTTAAGAATCCTTTTTGGGCCTTTGCTTCTATTTATAAAGACAGTCAACGAGCAACTATTTTTTTTAATCAAAAGAGGTCATTTGCCCCACATGCTGCAGCCTGTAATACATTTTTAGCTAATTCTTCAGGAATGGAAGATGGTAGCCGTTTTGCTGGTGCTCATCCATCATCAGCAATTATTCCTTCTGCAGTTGCAGCGGCAGAAATGATTGACGCTTCTGGCCAAGACCTAATCACCGCCATAGTTACAGCTTATGATATTTATCTTCGAATAGGCTATGCTCTTTACCCTAATAATTTAAAAAAGGGGTTTCAGGCTAGCGCTATTCTCGCTCCTATTGGTTCTGCGGCTGCAGCCGGGAAAATTTTGAATCTTGATTTTTCATCTTTGAAATCCTGCTTAAGCTTGGCTTGTCTCTCAGCCAGCGGCCTTAAAGTTGCTTTTGATGAATATGAGTCTAAATGTTATCAAATAGCTAAAGGGGTAAAAGCAGGAATGGAAGCTTGCCTTTTTGCTCAGAAAGGTTTAAAAGGACCTGATCGTGTTCTAGAAGGGGGGTTTTTAAAAGCTTATGGAGGAGAAGAAGGGCGACTTGAATTGAGGAATTTGGGTTCTTCCTTTTATCTGTTACAAACTTATGTCAAGGTTCACGCAGGCTGCCGTCTCATTCATCCATGCATTGATGCGATACTTTTTTTGAGGGAAAAAGAAAGAATCTTCCCTGAGCAGGTTGAAATGGTCTCTATTGGGGTTACATCTGCTGCTCGAGAAATGGAAAAGGAGAAGGTTAAAAATGTATATGATGCTCGTTTAAATACTCCTTTTTTAGTTGCTTTAGCTTTGAAAAATGGGGAGGTCTCAGAAAATCAAATTACCGAAGAGGCTTTAAAAGATAGAATAATTAAGGACCTTTTGGGCAAAATAAAGGTTGATGTAGATCCTGAATTAGATCAAAAATATCCTAGCCAAAGGGGAGCAAAGGTAATTATTCGATTAAAGGATGGAAGATCAATCTATCAGAAGATAGACTTTGCTGAAGGCGAACCGGAAACCCCCCTTTCTATGGAAAAAATCAGAGAGAAATTTCAAAGGGCTTTAGAGAAATTATTATCAAACGATAAAGTTACATTTCTATATCAGTTTCTTTCCGAATTGGAAAGACAAGATTCTGTCCACCCTCTTTGCAAAGAATTGGGAGGATTCCCAAAAGTTTTTTACCCAGACGAAATAGCATAAAAAGTTTGGTTTTTAGGAGGGAAATAAATGCTAGATGAAGAGAAAAATTGGGATCAAGAGCTTATTCAAATTCCCCGCTCTAAATGGACTTTGGGGAACTTGTTGACTGAAAAAGCTGAGAAAAATGCTGGAAAGGTATTTTTGCTTTTTCAAGATGAATCGGTTACTTACGACGAATTTGAAGTTCGATCAAACCAAGTTGCTAACGCTCTAATCTCTTTAGGAGTAAAAAAGGGAGATAAAATAGGAGTTTTTTTGCCTAACTGCCCGGAATTCCTTTTTATATGGTTTGGTATTGCTAAAATTGGGGCGGTTATGGTTCCTTATAACTCGGAATGGAAAGGTGAAATACTTTCTTATATTTTAAACCATTCGGATACAAGAGCTATGATATTATATCAGGATTATTATGACCAGCTAATGGAAGTCCTCCCCAAATCTAATTTCCTGGATTTTTTAGTTATTAAAAAAGGTAATAAAGAAAATTTACCACCTAGATCTATAAATCTAAATGAGTTTTTTAATCAAAGTACTAAATTTAGTCCCATTCCTTTATCTCCTCACGACTCTTTCCAAATTATGTACACATCAGGAACGACTGGGCGTTCTAAAGGTGTTGTACGCTGGCATGAATATGTGATACTCAGAGCTCTTAGAGCAATTCGTATATTTGGATATACTTCGAACGATGTTTTTTATACAGCTCTCCCTTTGTATCATGGAAATGCTCAAAATTTAAGTACTCTTCCTGCTTTGTTAGTTAATGGCAAACTGGCCTTGGGGAAAAGATTTTCTGCCAGTCAGTTTTGGTCAGATATAAAGAAATATAAAGCAACTACGTTTAACTATATTGGCGCAATGATCCCAATTCTTTATAAACAGCCTGAAACAGAATTTGACAAAGATCACAATGTACGTTTTGCTAGAGGAGCTGGAGCCCCACCTGATATTATTTTAGATTTCGAAAAACGCTTCAATTTGACTCTTATAGAATCTTATGGCACAACAGAAGGGGGTTCTATTCATAATATTCCTGAACGAAAGATAGGCTCCTTAGGGAAACCACCTTATTATAATGAAGCAAAGATATTTGATGAAAATGATCAAGAACTCCCCCCCTATAAGATCGGAGAATTAGTATTTCGTCCAAAGGATCCGGATGAGAAATGGGTAGAATATTATAAAGATCCAATGGCAACAGCAGAAAAAATGAAGGGAGGATGGTTTCGATCCGGCGATTTAGCTTATATAGATAAAGAAGGTTTTTTCTTTTTTAAAGGTCGGAAAAAAGATGCTATTCGTCGAAGAGGAGAAAATATATCTGCTCAAGAAGTAGAGACTGTGATTAATTCTCATCCAGCAATATTAGAATGTGCCGCCTTTGGAGTTCCTTCTGAATTATCCGAGGAAGAAGTTATGGTATGTATGGTCTTGAAATCTGGCTATAATGTTACATATGATGAAATGATTCAATATTGTGAGGATCATATGGCTCTCTTTATGATTCCAAGATATTTGGAATTTATGCCCTCACTTCCCAAAACGCCAACTTTGAGGGTTGAGAAATATAAATTGAAAGAAAGAGGAATAACTTCAAACACTTGGGATAGGGAAAAAAGAAAGTTAGTTAGTGAATAAAAAAGTAACGGAAAAAAATAGAAATCATAGAGTGAGGTATAATTGGGAAGATGAAAAAAATAAGAATATTGATAGCAAAAGTGGGACTAGATGGGCATGATCGAGGAGCAAAAGTTATTGCCGCAGGACTTAAAAATGCAGGAATGGAGGTGATTTACACTGGAATTAGGCAGACACCACAAGATATAGTATCCATTGCTATTCAAGAAGATGTGGATGCCATTGGGGTAAGCAGTCTATCTGGGGCTCATATGACAATTTTTTCTAAGATAATAAAGCTTCTCGATGAAAAAGAAATAAAAGATATCCTTTTATTCGGAGGGGGAATCATTCCTAAAGATGATATTGTTACCTTAAAAGAAATGGGGGTAGACAAAATTTTTCTGCCGGGCACGAAGATAGAAGATGTTGTTGATTATCTTAAAGAAAAAATTTTCTTGAAAGAATAAAAAATATTTATTAATCAGACTAAAAAATTTGGCATATTAGATTGTGTGCTTTGTAGTTTGAAGTATTTTAAGAATTGGTTTCATATTCAGCAGCTCGAGATGCATTGCCAGAAAGAGTTACCTGGTCCGTTCAAAAGGGAATTAATTAGGCAAGAGTGGCGCAAGTAATGAGCAATGAATAAAGAATATTTCACTTTAAATCATCAAAAAATTACAAAATATAATTTTAAGCCAGAAATCCTGGGTTCAAAGGTAGAAATACAAAATCTAAGCAAGCAATTTGGAAATGTAAAGGCCGTTGATGATTTATCTTTAAGTATCGATGCAGGTACCTTCCTTACGCTTTTAGGGCCAAGTGGATCAGGAAAAACGACAACTTTAAATTTGATTACTGGGTTTGAGTCTCCTAGCACTGGGGAAGTTTTCATCGATGGCCAGCCAATTAGTTCCAAACCCCCTTATAAACGAAACATTGGACTTGTTTTTCAAAATTATGCACTGTTTCCTCATATGACGGTTGTTGAAAATATTGCTTTCCCTTTGCAAATGAGAAGATACAATCAAGACAAAATTCAGGAGGAGGTCAAGGCAGCTCTTCAAATGGTACAGCTGCAAGGTTATGAGGATCGTTATCCAAAACAACTGTCAGGGGGTCAACAACAGAGGATCGCTTTAGCTCGAGCTCTGGTTTTCCGTCCCCCACTTCTATTAATGGATGAGCCTCTCGGTGCTTTAGATAAAAAGTTGCGTGAACAGATGCAGATAGAAATTAAGCATATCCAGAAACGCTTAGGAATTACTGTAATATATGGCATCCATGACCAGGAAGAGGCCCTCACTATGTCCGACCAGATTGCCATTTTGAACAATGGCAAATTAGAACAAGTAGGTTTTCCATTGGAAATCTACGAACATCCCCGCAGTCTTTTTGTAGCCGATTTCATTGGGGAAACAAATCTTTTGGATGGAGAAATTGTTGAAAAATCAGGAAAAAATGTAGTTGAAATTGGCGGAATTGGATTAGATATTGCCATTTCTTTGCAAGGGCTTCATTTAGGGAAAAAAGTTACTATCTCAATCCGTCCAGAGAAACTATGGATTGGATCGGACAATGAAGAATTTCCGGCTTTCTTTGGAGAAGTTGAAGAATTGATTTATGTGGGAGAGACTACTAAATATATCATTAAAACCTCAGGACCTCGAGTAGTTGTTAAAAACCAGAATCGAAGAGCAACTCCCTTAATAGGGAGAGGAGACTGGATCAAAATCCAATTTAATCCTAAGGACATAAATATTTTTAAAAAGGAGTAAAGTTATGGAAAGGTATTCATTGATGAAAAAAAAGTTTTGGTTGTTATTTTTGTTAGGGACTGTCTTTTTTGTTTTTTCTTCTATCAATTCAATGGCCGCAGAAGATAAAATTATTGTCTTCAATAGCTCCGGGGGGGCGCTAGACGCAGCCCAAAGAAAGGTTTTTTCTGACCCATTCGAAAAGGAAACTGGCATTAAGGTTATTCATACTGCTCCAGTCAATTTTGCCAAATTAAAAGCCATGGTTGAAAGCGGAAATGTGGAATGGGACATAACTGAGTTACCCCCCCGGGACATGGTAAGGGCTGTCAGACTTGGATATTTGGAACCGCTCGATTATACCATAATCAACAAAGCTGACCTAATTCCAGAAGCAGCCTTGCCCTATGCAATTGGAGGAGGGTTCTATTCAACCATTTTGGCTTATAATACTAAAAAATTTTCCAAAGGGAAACATCCGCAATCTTGGGCTGATTTCTGGAATGTTAATAAATTTCCGGGACGTAGATCTTTGCGTAATTCTCCTGCCGACAATCTAGAAATTGCTCTTCTTGCTGATGGGGTTCCTAAGGATAAAATTTACCCTATCGACGTAGATCGTGCTTTCCGCAGCCTTGATAAAATAAAGCCGCATATTGCAGTTTGGTGGTCTGTAGGAGCACAGCCAGCCCAGCTTCTGACAGACAATGAAGTGGATTTGACGACTTCTTGGAATGGACGGATTACAGATATTCAACGTAAAGGCGCACCAGTGGAGATCGAGTGGAATGAAGCTATTCTCAGTCTTTCTTATTACGGTGTGGTTAAGGGTGCTAAACACAAGACAAACGCCATGAAATATCTTGCTTTTCGCCAGAGACCTGATAGACAAGCTGAATGGGTTAAGGCTCTTCCTTACCCAGGCGCTAGCATCAGCCTGTACAAGTATCTTACTCCTGAGCTAGCCAAGATCATGCCTACCTATCCGGAAAATCTGAAAAAAGCAATTAAGGTGAACAATGAGTGGTGGCTTGAAAATGCCGACCGGGTACAAGAGAAATGGAATGCATGGATGTTGAAATAAATTAGGTAGAATGAGATGGCCACAAAAGACTTACATATTTATTTATTACTTCCGTCATTAGGTCTGCTCATTATTTTCTTCGTGGTACCAATGTTGCGTATCTTCGGGCTGAGCTTTTTTGACCCGGTCTTCACGCTTAAACACTACTTGCGTATATTTCAAATCGAAGTATATCTCCAGGTGCTATTTCGGACGTTGATAGTGGCTCTGATTGTAGCTGGGGTTTGCTTGATTTTAGGTTATCCAGTTTCATATCTTCTGGCAGCCCAACCACCTAAAGTTTGTAACATCCTTTTAATATTGGTGCTTATTCCCCTTTGGACGAGCGTTTTAGTTCGTACTTATTCTTGGATGGTACTGCTGGGTCGGGAGGGTCTTTTAAATCAAATCCTACTTTACTTAAATCTTATTTCCAAACCTATGACCCTGCTTTATACATCTAAAGCGGTTATTTTGGGAATGGTTCAAATCCTTTTACCCTTCATGATTTTGCCTCTCTTTAGCACAATGAAAGGGATTGACCGCAACTTACTCAAGGCCGCGCAAAGTCTTGGCGCCGGCCCTATGCAAACATTTCTACGAGTCTTTCTACCACTCAGCTTGCCGGGTGTGGCAGCCGGCTTTATTTTGGTTTTTATCCTATCTTTAGGCTTTTTTATAACCCCCGCTCTATTGGGAGGCCGCAAAGACATTTTGATTTCCATGTTGATTGAAACTCAGGTCAGGGAACTTCTAAACTGGGGGTTCGCGGCTGCGCTTTCTTTGATTTTGCTTCTTTCAACGATAGTCATCTTAGCTATTTTTAATCGCTTTGTCGGGCTGGATCGTCTAGTATCGGGAATAAAATTTTCATGATAAATAAAGTTTTCTTGTCATCGCGTTTGAATTCATTTCGTTCAACTCTTCTTTGGGTTTTTTCAGGGATCGTACTTTTTTACATGGCGATTCCTCTTTTTATAATTTTGCCCATCTCTTTCAGTTCCTCAAGTTATATGGAGTTTCCCCCTCGTAGTTTTTCTATTCAATGGTACAGCAAATATTTTTCAGATCCTAGCTGGACCAGACCTACTTTGCTCAGTTTCCAGCTTGGTATAGTAACCATGCTATTTGCGACGATTTTAGGAACTCTGGCGGCCTTAGCAATGATTCGTGGCAAATTTCCAGGCAAGAGATCGTTTCAAATTTTATTCCTTTCGCCTATGATAGTTCCTGTAATCATTATCTCCATTGCTACTTACAATTTTTTTGCAAAACTTAAGCTTATTGAAAATTTTTGGGGGCTGGTCCTTGGTCACTCTGTCGTAGCTGTCCCTTTCGTTTTTATTAATGTCTCTGCCGCCCTCATGAATTTCGATATAACTTTGGAAAAGGCAGCATACAGTCTCGGGGCCAATAGATTACAAGCATTCCTAAAGGTTACTTTTCCCTTGATAAGGCCTGGAATTCTTACGGGAGCACTTTTTGCCTTTATAGTATCTTTTGATGAGCTTATCATCACGATGTTCATCAGTGGGACACGTCACACTCTTCCAGTGCGGATGTGGATGGATCTGTGGCTTGAGATCGATCCCACAATCGCTGCTGTCTCCTCATTTTTAATGCTCCTTTCGATCGCCGCTATTTTGAGCGCAGAGTGGATACGGCGTCGAGCCGAACAGAGGTATGCATGAACTTTGGAAAAAAGAAAGGAAGAAAATGGTCATCGATTATAGCGTAACACCGCCGACACAGGAATTTTTGATAACTCCTCAATATCTTAAAGATTATCAGCGAATCTACCATGAAAAGAGTCGAGAACAGGGTGAGATTCGTGAATTAAGCGAGGAAGCATTCATAGAATTATTGGAAAAAGAAGAAATTGACATAGCAGTAATTAAAGCTAGGGATGTAGAGACTACGCTGGGTATGAAAATTCCCAATGAAGCCTGCGCCCGATTGGTCAAAAAGTACCCTAATAAACTCATAGGGATGGCAGGGGTTGATCCACTAAAGGGCAAAATAGCGGTGGAAGAGTTAGAATATGCTATCAAAGAATTGGGTCTCCGAGGAGTTAATTTATGGCCATATGAATACAACCTCTATCCTCACGACCGCGTTTACTACCCTATCTACGAAAAATGCTTAGAATTGGGGGGAATTGTAAGTATCGAAACTTCAATGCATTTCAACCGTTCCGTCAGGATGGATCTTTGCCGGCCTCTTTACCTCGACTATGTGGCCGTGGACTTTCCTGACCTCAAGCTTGTTGGTTCTACTCCTGGCTGGCCCTGGGTCGCCGAATTGATGGGCGTGGCTTGGAGGCACCCTAATGTTTATGTGGCGACTTCATTCGTACGGCCCAAGCATATGGGTAATCCTTTATCTGGATACGAAACTTTAATTCAATTTGGAAATACCATTTTGCAAAATAAAATAATGTTTGGCTCAGGTTGGCCGACTCTTCCTATGAAAAGAGGGGTGGAAGAAGTCCGGCAGCTTCCTTTGAAAGATGAAGTTAAGGAAAAATGGCTTTATCTCAATGCAGCTAGACTATTTGAGCTAAAATTAGAATGGAGAAACTGACTATGTTGTTGATGTATGAGCTAAAAATATGCAATAAACCCAAAAAATCATATGGGTGATGGTTTGAGAGTCTTAAAATATCTTGATATTCAATTCGATATTTTCACTTGAACTATTGAACTGTTTTCTTCTTTTTCTTCAATTTTCTTAAATATTGAAAATATAGAATCAATGAGGAGATTAATCTATGCCGATCCCTGGAATAGAACCTAACATTCGCTTATTGGTAGAAAAAGCGGCTACCCGCTATAAGGAAAAGAAAGTTCTTATTTTTGATCATGAGGGGATCAGCTTGACCTATTACGAGCTTAATAATAAAGTCAATAAGTTTGCTAATGCCCTACGTTCTGTCGGAGTTTTGAAGGGAGACCACGTTGCGGTTATGTTGCCTAATTGCATTGAGTTTCCTTTGACTTGGTTGGCAATAGCCAAGCTGGGAGCGGTCATGATCCCAACTAATATTAACTACCAATTCCAGGATCTAGAGTATATTCTTAATGATTCCGATGCATCATTCCTTGTAATTGATGCTGAAAAATTGCCGGTATACCGAGAGATCCAGTCTCGTTGCCCTAGCATCAAAAGGATTCTTCGAGTGGGCGAGGGAGAAGATGATCTGGGTTTTTCATTAAATCAACTAGCCATGGAGGCTTCATCAACCCTTGAACCGGTCGATTTAACTCTTGAAGATCTGGTAAACATACAGTATACCTCGGGAACAACTGGTTTCCCTAAAGGATGCATGCTTACCCATGAATACTGGCTGACTTTGGGGCTGATAGCAGCTGAAAGGCTCACTCCGGATGATGTTTTTCTAAGTGTGCAACCTTTTTATTACATGGATCCGCAATGGCAGCTCATTATGACCATGACTGCGGGAGCCAGGATGGTTTTAGCTCGTAAATATAGTCCTTCCAGATATATGGAACTTGTCCGAAAATATGATGTCACCTGCTCACTAACTCCCCGAGCGATTCTAGTTTATAAGCAACAAGAATCTCCCTTGGATGGGATTCATCGCTTGCGTTTCGTGAATATTTTCGGGTTCCCGCCCCACCTGCATAAAAGATTTGAAGAACGTTTTAAAGTAATAGCGCGGGAAGGATATGGTATGACCGAAATAGGAAGCTGCATGCGCGTACCCATTGAAGATGAACATATGACCGGATCGGGCTCAGTAGGCAAGCCGGTCCCATTCCGAGAAGTACGTATTGTAGATGAAAAAGGTAAAGATGTACCTCAAGGAGAGGTCGGAGAGCTTATGGTTCGAGGTCCAGGAATCTTCAAAGGTTATTACAAAAAAATAAGGGAGACAGCTGAGGCCTTTGAAGGGGATTGGTTTCATACTGGTGACCTCTTTCGCCAGGACGAAAAAGGTTATTATTATATCGTTGGGCGGAAAAAAGATATGGTCCGGCGCCATGGAGAAAATATCTCGGCCAGCGAGGTGGAGAATGTAATCAGATCTCATCCAAAAATTTTGGATGTAGCTGTGATCCCGGTACCCGATGAGGTGCGGGGCGAAGAAGTTAAAGCCTACATCATTCCAAAACCTGGTGAGACTATCCAAAGTATTCCGCCCGAAGAAATCATCAGTTTTTGCTTAGAGCGGATAGCCAAATTCAAGGTTCCGCGTTTTATTGAATACAGAGATAGCTTTCCCCGCACTCCAACAGAGAGAGTGGAAAAGCACAAGCTAATAGCAGAAAAAAAAGATCTTCGCTCCGGCTGTTATGATGCTGAAGAAAAGCGTTGGCGTAATTAAAAAGGAGCGTGTTAAAATGCGTAATTTATCAAATACTGAATTGTCTTTAAAAATAAGACAGGGATATAGCAAATTTTATCCGGTTAGGGTTTGTCCTTGAAGAATTTTAAGAGAAAATGAAAAAGATTAGAATGGGAGGATCGAAAAAATTGAACCCTCTCAACTCCTAAAAGATTTATATTGGGTGAGATTATTAAGGGGAGCGGAAAATATTTGACATATTAGAGCACATATTCAACCTTAGGATGCTGAAAATAAGCTCTCACTTTCTGAGGGCTACGTTGAGTACTCCACAAATAACTTCTCAAATTTCTCAGCATCTTAACTTTATTATTCGGACGCCCCCACCCCAACAGCCATAAGTTTCTTTGGTAAAAACAGCGGTTTTTCCTTTAGCTGCTCCAGCTAACATCCACATCACACATCCCCATTTCCCTTGTTTGAACTCCTGGGCCTTCTCTGGTTTCTCATCTGTCCACAGTATGGCAACTGGCGCATAAGAAAGCTTTAAAGTTTCAGCGATTCTACTTTCCATTTTTTAGCCCTCCTTAATTTTAAAATTTATACCCATTTGCAAGTTTTTATGCCTTGCCGAAATCTACCTATAATACTTTTATTTCTTATAGTATCCAATTTTGAATTACTGGCGCAAATGCTTTCTGGAATCAAACAGGGCAAATTCAGTCTTTTAAATTTTATTTTCCCCATTTTCTATACACCAGCATACCTCTTTATGCAGCCATATTTTCAAGCATCCCAGGGATTTTTGAAAAATCTGGCCATATCCAGTCTGATCAGACCAAATTTCTCTTTGCCTATTTATTCTTTGCACTCGTTTCTCAAAAGCTCCAGAACAAATATAAAAATAATAATGAGGAGGATAGAATTATGGAAACTAAAAAGGTGCAATTAAACCTTTATATCCCCGAAGAGCTCCGGGACATGCTGCAAACAATGGCAGCTAAAAAGATGCTGGAAAATCCCAAAAGAACAGTTTCCGCGACCAAAATAGCCACAGAAATCATCTGCC
>Ga0315298_1006495_pt1 | contig 15941 bp, 24 predicted proteins | sample WHS_1_MG_FD_203077 | JGI IMG/M metagenome (GOLD analysis project Ga0315298, IMG submission 203077) | Extremophilic microbial mat communities from Washburn Hot Springs, YNP, Wyoming, USA - WHS_1_MG | ecosystem: Environmental > Aquatic > Thermal springs > Hot (42-90C) | place: USA: Wyoming... | reverse complement strand
AAAACTACTCTTTTTTTATTTAATTTTTTTCCTCGCGAAGTTGGTCTTCCAGCTAGGAGGCTGGTTTATAACTTGGCTGAGTTGGAAGAAATTGTTGAAATTTATAATGGCGTAAAGCCCATTTTTGTTTCACTCTACGATACTACTTTCACAATTGATAAAGTTTGGTTTGATATTGATTGTAAGGAGGATGTAGAAAAGGCTTTCAACATAACTAAAAAGTTGGTCGACAGATTGGAGAATTATGGTTTCTCTTACATTCCTGTTTTTAGTGGAAGAAAAGGTTTCCACGTTTATGTTCCTGTCAAAAAGTTCATAGTCGGACAGGAGACAGCAAAAACAATAATTTACAACTTCCAAGATTTCGTTGCTGGTGATTTAGAAGTAGATAGACATGGCTTTGGGAATATAAGAGCTTTGGTTAGGCTACCAAATACTCTTAATCAAGTCAATTATTGCACCTATTTGCCATACGATTTTAAATATTGGAGCATAGATAGGGTAATTAGTTGGAGTAAGGAGAAGCATGAGGTTGAATATAAGGTTAAGAGAGTCGACATAAGGAAATATGTATTTTCAGAGCAAAAGGGCTATATGTTAGGAGCGAAAGATAATGCTTCCTTGAATCAAACTTCAAATAATGCTCTTCCAAGTGAAGAAAACGTGGTTAGGTTTTTGGCTGGGCTACTTAAACCCTGCATACATCACTACATAATACAACCAGAACCTCCCCACGACGCCAGAGCAGAAATGGTTGCAGAATTAAGAGAGTTGGGTTATAGTGAGGAAGAGGTTGAAAATATTATCGCCAAACTTCATTGGAAAGACTATAACAAGAACAGAACGCATTATCACGTTCACTACACTTACGTAAGAAAGCTAAAGCCTGCTTCATGTCAAACAATTAGAAGGAAGTTTGGAAAAGAGGTTTTGAATATTTGTAAGATTTGTGGTATGTATGCGGAAAGATTTATGAAAGGAGAAGAGGTGATAGCTTAGAATGGGGAGATTTCAATACATACCATCACTTGGTGGTGGATTTATAGAACCTAAAATTTGGAAGAGGCTTAAGCATGGAGATAAGACTTTGACTTGGTGGAGAGACGATTCTATAATAAAAGTTGATGGAATGTTAATTTCATATCCATATGCAAGGGAGGCAGGACTATTAACGAATTTCAGAGAGACTTTTGGGGTTCGAAAAGATGTATTATTGTTGGCCGATAGTGGTGGTTATGAAGTAGTAATGAAAGGCTTAAACATAAATCCGGAAGAGGTAATAAATTGGCAGACAGCAAATGACTTTGATGTAGGATTTGTATTAGACGTTCCCTTCTTTAAGAGAGATATAACTGAGAAAGTTCCCTCAAAGGCTAAGTACTTGAAATTCGATAAAAATGAAATAATTAACTGTGCAAAAAGAACTAAGAATAATACGGAAGTGATGTATAGGCTTTTAGATAGGTCAAAAACAAATATGAAGGTTTATGGGGTTGTTCATGGTCTAACTTTAGAGCAGATGGAGTTATGGAAAAAATATGCGATGGAAGGTCTTGAATTTGATGGAGTCGGACTCGGTGTCATGTCTACTGATTTGGATACTGTTGTTGATGGTATAATTTTTGCTTATGAGAATGGATTTAAAAGAATTCATGCGTTTCAAGGTTCAGGAAATGCAACAATTCCAATTCTAATATATGCTTCAAAATATTTTGACTTAGTAACGGTTGATAGTACGAGGTATCTTAGGTCTGGAGCGGCTTATAAGATGTTTGAAATGCCAGCCTATAAGATGAGACTATTGGCAGGAAGAAAGAAAAAGAAACATGGAATTGGTGATTATGCGACACATCCCTGTCATTGTCCTGTCTGTCAAGTAGCAATTGAGAAATATGGTGAAAATTTCCTAAATAGAGAATTGGGAAGTTTTGAAGAGGGGGCATTATTGGCGTTGCATAACCTTTATGTTTGGATGGAGCATTTTAACTTCATGCTATCGATTAGGGATAATTATGAAATCTTTAGCCAACTAATAAAACGTTATTCGAGGAGGGTCAAGGTTCATATTGGTGCAAGAGAAGGACACTTTGAAACAATTAAGGCAATTGAGAAATTGAGAAGGTTTTTTGAAGAAGGAGAAAGACCAGTAGGTAGATTAGACAAATGGCTAATTTAATTGATGAATATGTAGAATATGCTTCTGACTCTTGTGATGCTCCTAAGCTATTCCACAAGGCTGTAGGATATTGGCTAGTATCGACTTTGATTGGTAGATTTGCAACAATAACCACCACTTATTCTGCTTACATAAGACCGAATATTTGGGTTATGCTAGTCGGCCCGAGTAGAATAGTTAGGAAAACGACAGCAATGGAACTTGGCGAGAGTATAGTGAAAGAGGTTGACCCTGATTGCCTCATGCCATCATACTTCAGTCCTGAGGCTTTAATCGAAATTTTGGATATGTATAAGGATAAAAATGGTGCCGCATGGGTTAGAGATGAAATGGGTGGATTTTTTAAAGAATTAGAAAAGCAATATATGTTTGGAACTAGAGAGATATTTTCCTCTATTTACTCTGGACATGGCTTAAAGAGAAAGCTAAGGAAAGGAGAATATGTAGTTCCTGACGGTCTCTATATTACTGTTCTCTCTTCTCTTCCTACACCTTCTTACAGCTATTTGCATGAGGAAGATTTCACTAGCGGCTTTCTTAATCGCTTTTTGCTAATATATAGAGATAGAAGAGAAAAGAGTATTCCTGTTCTAAACGTCAATAACACTCTCCAATCAATGAGAAAGCTTTTGGTCGAAAAATTCAGAAACGCTCTTACACTTAATGCAGGGATTCCTGTAAGTTTCAGACATGACGCGGCGGTTGAAATTGATGGGTACGGGGATGAAGTTGATAGAAAGATTGAAAGGATTGAAAGCGATAATCCAGATAGCTTGTGGAAACTTTATTTGGCAGAAACGCCAAAATTTCTACTAAAGCTTTCAGCTCTGAGAAGGTTGGCTAATGTAGACAATGAGTATGGTCTTGTGGTTACGGTTGAGAAGGAAGATGTTTTGGAAGCAAAGAAGTTCTTAGACGAGGTCTTGGAGTCTGCAAACAAATTAGTTTCGGAGGTTCAATCTGCATCAAGGTCTAGGATGGTGTTTAGCGAGCAAAAAGCACTAGACAGAATAATGGACATAATTAGGTTGGAAGCAGACAATAGTGGGGGGATAAGTTTTTCAACTCTTCTAGCCAAAACCAAGTTCCTAAAAGATGACTTGATTAGATATTTAGAGACATTGGTTAGTAGTAGAAGAATTGTAATGATAAAAGGTAGAAGTTCGGAAAAAGGAGGGAGAAAACCTGTTTACATATTTCCAATAGAACTTGAGGCGAAAGCCTTATTATATGGTGATGCTATTTCCCCGAAAATCTTGAGGGATTGAAAAATCTTGAGGGATTGAAAATGAAGTTTAGATTAGTGAAAGCAAAAAGAGGGGAAAGAAATTATGTAGTTTTGATAGCAAGAGGCGAGGATGGCAAGAAATATAAGTTTACTGTTACAAATTTCTTTCCTTACTATTACGTTTTGGATGCTAATGGGCAATATAAAAGCCTCTTTGGTGAAAGGCTTAGGAAGATAGTTAAGCAAAACCCGGACGAAGTCAAACGTGAAAGAGAAAAATATAGCAAGCATTATGAAGCAGATATTCCTTATGCTCGTAGATTTTTGATTGATACGAAAATAACTTCAGGTTTCATTTTGAATGAAGTGAAAGAAAATATTAAGGTTGAGGATTTAACTCCTGTAGAGGTCAATATTCCTTTTAGGTACATCTTTATTGATATTGAGGTTGGCGGTTTAGGTGAGAACGAAAGTGTGAATGATATTGACCCTAAAAATCCAATAAAGCCCATTATAGCTCTAGCCGTTTATGACAGTTACACAGAGAAGATAATAAGTTTAACCTATAACAAATTAGCTAAAAGCTTCAAAAAAGTTTTTGAAGATGGGACTGTTTGGTTGAACTTTAGTGATGAATTTGACATGCTTTTCGCACTAACACAAATCTTAATAAAAATTGACCCTGATATGATTTTAGGATGGAATATAGCTTTTGATATAGATTATTTGAAAGCCAGAATGAAGAAGGTTGGCATTGATTATGATTTTGGAGATATTGATGTTTTTGATTATTTGGATGGTTATAGGAGGTTGTATAGGAGACAGAGCTACCACTTAAACACAGTTGCGATAGAAGAAGGCTTTACGACGGAGTGGATTGAATTTTCTCAGCCTTACAAAGAGTATTTGAAAGGAGATGTTTCATTTATGCAACATTACAATCGCAACCACGTCAAATGGCTGGTAGATATAGAGAAGAAGCACAGAATTTTGGACTTTTACTTGAGAATAAAAGAGCTAGCAGGAGTTGAAAACTTAGATAAAGTTATGGGGACTTCAACCATAGTTGATACAGCTCTCCTTAGGTTAGCAAAAGAGGAAGGGGTTGTTCTTCCTTCCGTTCCAAATATCAATGCTGGTGACACATATGAAGGAGCAGTAGTTTTTGACCCGATTAGCGGATTGCATGAAAACGTTGCTGTTTTCGATATGTCTAGATACTATCCTTCCATAATCGTCAGCTTCAATCTATCTCCTGAGACGAAACATAAAGACGGGAAGGGGGATATTAAGGTGAAAGATAACTTAACCTTTGTTTCACAGCCGTTGGGAATTCTTCCCAAATTGTGTTTAAGGATGTTCGTAGAAAGAGATATGATTCAGAAAGAAATGAAAAATTATGAACCTGGAACAGAAAAGTATGAGGACTTATTTTTAAAACAGCAGGCAGTTAAGTTCATGACCAACGCAATTTATGGATTTTTGGCTTTTAGGATTATGGGAGAGCATGGAGACATGAAAGCAGGAAGCAGGCTGTATGATGAGGATATTCCCTCAACAATAACGATGTTGGCGAGGAACGGGATTAGAAACTTGGCTGAGTATGTTAGGAACAAGGGATTAGAGGTAGTCTACGGTGATACAGATTCAATAATGATTAAAGGTTTGAAAAGCGTAGAAGAGGCAAAGAACATAGAAAACGAGTTCAACGAGGTTATTGAGAGATACTATAAGCAGACTTATGGTGTGAAGGAATGTAAAGTGAGGATAAAGTTTTCACAGTTTTATAAGAGGTTACTGTTGACTAACGTTAAAAAACGTTATATAGCGAAAGTAGTGTGGGACGGAAAGGAATGTGACTATTTGAAGATAACAGGCTTTGAAGCTATAAGAACCGACCAAAGCAAAATAACTATTGAAATGCAAAAAGAAGTAGCAGAGGCGATTGTTAATGGAAAAAGTAGAGAAGAGGTTATAGCTATTGTTAAGAAGTATTTGAAAAACCTTAAATCCTATCCACTAAAAGATGTAGCAATAAGAAAGGGAATCGAAATGTCATTTTCACAATACAAAGTTCTTCCTCCTCACGTCAGAGGGTCTATGTACACGAACACTTACTTAGGAGGAAAGATTAAGGCTGGAAACAAGGTTTTGATGCTTTGGTTGAAAGGAATAAAAGGTTATCCTTCAACTGACGTTATTTGTTTCACGGAAGATATGAACATTGACGAGAGCATTTTAATTGTTGATTGGGACAGAATGAAAGATTTGTTGATCAAACAAAAACTTCAAACCATTCTGGAAGTTTTGAACATAAGTTGGGAAGAGGTTGAAGGAGTTGAAAACTTGAAGAAGTGGCTTTAGAATAAAAGTTTAAATATTTCTTTTTAACAATAAAATAATGAGAATGAGCACTATAATAAGAGTATTTGGGGGCAATAAGTGGATGCTAGACAGAGAAGGACACTATGATACTTTGGACGAGTATGTCTACACTTGCAGAGGTTACAAACTCCTTATACGTTATTACACTAGACCAAAGCAATGGCTTATAGTATATTCACTATTTCATGGCGACAGTCTTATTGGAACTTACAGTCCTAAAACAAAAAAGATTTTAGTAAGAAAAATGAGAGAGCTAGGCCTTCCAGATTTTTGGGAGATGGGGATATTTTAGTACAATTGCCCCAATAGTATCTTTTTACGCTTTTTAAGATAGGTTTTTGTTTCTGTTTTTACAGCCCTCATAAGCACTAATTTTTATTCCTTCCCATTCTACATCAATACGTCTGTTCTCTCTCTTTGCTTGCTCAAAACTCTTGCCACAAAATATACATTTTCCTCCTCTAAATAGATGAAGATGATGCTTCTTAGCAAATTCCTCTTTTTCCTTTTCTATCTTTTCGAAATCTTTTTCTAACATCCTGTTTAGGTTTCTTAAAGCTTTCTTTTTCATTTTGTTTTCTTCCTCGCTATACTCAATACAGTTCTTTTCTTCAACCCTAAATCTTTTGCTATTATGCTTCCAAAATCTCCTTCAATTATTGCGTATTTTGAGACCTTTTTGAAGAAATTTGCTAAAGCTTCTTTTCTTTCATTTTCATCCAACTTTGAAGAACTTTTAATAAGCTTGTCATATTCGTCGCTAATTTTTGGTAAAACTTTATTTATGGTCGAAGGTTTTGGGAGCTTCATTCCTCTGCTATAAGGCATAACGAACATGGTTTTAATTTGCCCGTTAGGAAGCTTAACCCTAAACAATTCAACTTCTAACTTTTTCATCCTACTTCTCAATATTTAAATTAGAAGGGAATATTTAAGCTTATTTTGGTTTCGATTGTGGAAAGTATATAGTTTCGCCTTTAACATATATACCTTTAGTCGGAAAGATGATACTTCCTAAAATCCAAGTCTGAGTTAAAATTTTAAACTACAAAATTCCTTGAAATTCTAAGAATTGGTTCGAATTTAGGCTTAATTGACAATAAAGTTTATATATCTAGATTAATAACATTATAGCGAGGGAGGAAAAATGGAGATAATTGAGAAAGTTTTCATTAAAGGAGGCGAGTAGTATGGAACAGTTTTGGTGGTGTGAAAACTGCATTGCGTATGTTAGGAGCAGAGGACAGAAAGTTGAGTTGACAGGAGAAAAAAGGGAGAAAGCAACTTGTACAAGATGTTACAGAAATAATACGACTGTTTTTAGAGTGAAAGTGAGTATGAGTGAGAACAAATCAGGACAATTTGTCAAGTTAAAAGAGAGCGAGAAAAGGGTCGCTTAAAAATAAAAATTTCATTTAAAAATTTAAACTTTTTTGGTTTCTCTTTGAGCTAAAAAACTGAAACCGTTTTTCTGCTCTCTCTTTGGTTTTCAAGCTTATTTTTCGAGTATATATATAATACTATATTGCTAATAATAATAAAGAGTAAAGCATTGAGAAAACCTCGTTAAATCCCATCAAAGTCTTTGTTTTTACTATTTTTTTCAAGCCAGTTTTTTAACGTTTTTTAGCTGAAAACTGGATATATATTTTAGAAATTAAGAAAAAAGAGTAAAGGTATGTTTCACCGTTGTTTTCAAAGGATTCGTATTTCTCAAAAATGTTATTCAAATCAGTTTTTTAACTTATCTTATTCTATAAAAGATAGCTCTTACTCAGCGAAAATAACGGTTTGAAGCGTAATTTTTTGAAAACGATATCGTTATGAAAATGTGAAATCTAAGAGATAGCATAGCTTTACTCTTTGTTTTCGCAGGAATTGTAGTCGAAGTCAATTTCCGGTTTTCAGTTTTTTAACCCTTATTTATTTCGATTAGTTACTTTAAATCACAAAACATGCTATAATAAGTTATATTATTCATAGTAAATCATTGTAATATCAATGAAGTCCGGAATACATAGCATAGAGTTAGGAAAGTACTACCACGAAGCCGGTTTTTCGACATCAGTATATATATATCTTGTAGATTATAGTAATCGACACACATACTATATGGTCTATAGCATTTTGCATAATATAATACACCCCTTATATTATGATATTATATAATATGATATCCGAATTCAACCCAAGCGGCCATTATGGTGAAGTACGAATGCTTTTCAATTTTTCTCCTTTAACAAGACATTTTTTGTGTGATAGCATAGCAATTTTTTTAACTTTAAATATTTCCTCCTATATTTCAATAATAGCGATGTTGGCGAGAAAGTATTTGCCGAAAAGTTTAGGCGAAGTGGTTGGTCAAGACGAAGCGGTTAGCGTTTTGAAGAACTTGGTTAGCAAACGAGACTTTCCTCCTCTTCTCTTTTCCGGCCCACCAGGTTGTGGAAAAACTTCGACTGCCTATGCTTTGGCAAACGAGCTTAGTCTTCCTGTCGTCGAACTAAACGCTAGTGACGAGCGTGGAATTGACACTATTAGGGAAAAGATAAAAACGTTAAGTTTCCTAAGCGGAGAAAGATTGATTTTGTTAGACGAATGTGATAGTATGACTACGACAGCACAAGAAGCATTAAGACGGATAATAGAGACTGCAAAGCCTAACGTCAAATTCGTTCTAACCGCTAACTTTATCCACAAAATCATCGACCCAATCAAATCCCGCTGTCTAATCATCAACTTCAAAAAACTCAGCAACGCAGATATGGCGAAGATAATTATTAAGGTTATGAAAGGTGAAAACAAGCTTCCTTCTCCTTTGACAGAAGAGGCAAAATCCTTCATCTTGACATTGGTTGAAATTAGCGATGGTGATGTTAGAAGGGCTTTGAATTTGTTAGAAGCTTTATTGACTGAAGAGAAAGCATTGACTAAGGAAAATTTATTGTTATTCATTAAGCCAGACATATCCGACGAGATTTTGAAGCTTGTGACAGACGGCAAGGTTGAACAGGCGATTAAAAGGTTGGAGGACTTGTACCTTGAGCAGAAACTTGATGGAAGAAAAACGATAGATAGCTTGTTTTCCTCAATAAAGAAAAATAACATTTTCACTTTAGAAGAGAAGCTTATCTTGTACGACAGATTAGCAGAAGTTGAACATAGAATATTAGAGGGAGCAGACCCACTCTTACAACTTGTCTCTTTCCTTTCTAACGTTTATTTGGTTAGGTTTGGAGGAAAGGAGTTAGCGAATTGACCGAGACTTTGATTTTTGAGAATTTAAATAACTTCGTTTACCTTCGCAACCTCCTCCTTACAAATAACTTTTTCATTTTGTCCACAGACTCTCCTGAGGTTTTAGAGAGACAGGACTTAGCAATGGCGATGGGGCAGAATGGCGGGGCAGAAATAATTTTTGGAGCAAAGAAAATCGATGCTACCCCAGACAAAGACTTGGTAATAGAAACAAAATTCCTCCTCATTAAAAAGACTGAGCGAGTGAGGGAGTATTTTGTAAAGGCTTACGATATTTATGATTTTGAGCAGGAAAGCATTTTCAACAACCTTTTATTGTTGAACATTAGCACGAAGAGAAAGAAGATTGAATTGTATTTGGCGAAAAGTGAGAAGCCATTTTCCTTTTATGTTGACGAGGTAATTGGTTTGCTCGAGAAGGTGTTTTCATTTCTATTAGAGCTCACGACTAACCAATAAAAGTTTAAATACTTCTTTTTACCTATATAATATGAGAAAAATGGGCATAACAATATTTTACAAGATTGAAGCACCTACCAAACAAAATGTTGACAAAATAATTAGTATAGCGAAAAGAGGAACTAAGCAACTTACTAGTCACGGTGTAAGGATTAAAATTACAAATGTCAATAAGCCAAGAGAAAGAGGCATTATTATTAGAACAGGAGTTACAGAAGATATAAATCTTTCATTCTATTGGGCAACGGTTGATAAATGGGTTGCAGAAGATTTCGTTAAGACACAGCCATTTAAGGGCGATGAATTTTTAAAGAGTAGTTTAGTTCATATGTGGTTCTGCTCTCTACTTCACGAAATTGAGGATAGAGGTTTAGGTAGAGTAGATGTTCACGATGAAGGAGGATTTTATCAGAAAGGAAAGATGAGCGAATTGCAAGAGAAATTCAAAACAATAATGAGAAGGTTGGAAATTTTGAAGCAAGGAGGCTATGATTTAGGAGAGTAGGTGCTTCCAATAAAAGTTTAAATATTCCTTTTTATGTTAATAAAACGTGATATAGAAAAGCACAAGATTCCATACTATTGCAAAGCATGTAAGAAGTGGCATTATTATGATAGGGATAGGACTAATTGGAAGTCACATACCTATTTATCTGACTTGAACAAGCTTCCGCCAAAAGCTATTAGTGAAATTTATGATATGGCTGAAAGAATAGATGTTGAAGCGATCAGCAAGGTAAGCGTTGAAAATAAAATAGAAGCACCAAAACGAATAAAGGCTTTTGAGACAGGTTTGAATAGGTTAGAATTTTATTCAGCATTGCTTGTAAAATATAGTCCTGGTAGTCATAATGAAATACAAGTAAAGCCAGTAGCGGCAGGATTAGGCTTGAATGAAGCACTAAAGAACGCAAAGGAAGAAATTGCAAGACTCAAAAGGTTCAAGATAACACCTGGCAAAATCTTTCCAGCGGCTATAATAGTAATTCGCGGAAAGCCGATATGGGTTTACAAAAACTACTAAAGGTCTAGGTAACTTTTTTTCTTACCTTCAATTTAACTTTAAATACTTCTATACTTTCATTATTATTGAGAAATGACAGAAGAAGCGGTTGAACAAAGGATTGAAGTGAAAGAGAAAAAGGAGGTAAAAGTTCCTTTCTGTCCACTCATAAACAATTATTGCGTGGCTTACTTCGGAAAAGTGTGTGCTTTCTACGACATTCAAAACGGAAGTTGCGCGATTTTAACAATTGCTCAAGTTTTGCGAAATTTGGAGAAGGATTTAGATTTAATCGAAAGTGTCCTTGAGGTGAAACGGTAAGATTGGGCTTGTTTGAGTGAAAGAAAATGAACGAAGAAGCTAGAAGAATGAAAGATATTGTTGAAGAGGCGTGGAAGCTTAGGCTTATAACTTATCAGGATTATTTGGAATTGACGAACAAAATCGTTACTTTGAATTTTGAGTTAGATGAACTTCGGAAAAGGATTGATGAGCTTAGTAAGTCTATTGAGCGTTTAGAAGAGGTGAGAGAGAAACGAGGTTGGTAGAAAAAGTTTACAATATCCTTTTCATAATCACAGGCATTTTGGCAAGTATAGGAGCTATTTGGGGATTAGTTGGAATGATTTTTTGGGAGAAGGTTAGGAACAATTTTCTTTTCTGTAATGTTCTCGGTTATATTGTTTTTGCTGGTGGTTTCTCTTTCTTCTTTCCTTACTTCTGCTCTTTTATGATAAATTGATCGAGGTGATTAAGGCTTGAAATCAGAAGAGATTAGAAAACTTTACGACGAATATTTGAAGAAGATAGAACCGATTGAACAGATGGAAAAAGAGGGCAAAATAAAATATTCAGAAAAGAGGAAAATGGAGGAAGACATTTTTGCAGAAATGATGAGTGCAGTATTGAGGAAAGGACTGTTGGATAAAAAAGAGGCTTTACTAGTTCTCAAATATATTATTGTCAGCAACATTGATGGAAGCTGGGGTGACGGAGACGTTCATTTGTTTATGCTTCGCATACTACTAAGCCTCTCTCCTAACGATAAAGTTCTCGAGAAATTGTACTTGCGCTTAGAAGAAAAATCTCTTCGATACGCAGAATCAGACTATTATGCTGAAATGGTTTACAGGGATGAAGGAAAAGATGAAGCAGAGTTTTATGCAAATGAGATTAAGAAAAAGCTTGGAGAGGACTTCTTTAACGAGCTTGAGAAGTATGTGTGGGGTTGATGAGACTTGAAAGATTTGTTTAATCTTTTTAGAAAAATTTTCAGAAAGAGGAAAATAACTTGGATAACGGTTGTAGAGCAAGAAGAAGGAGGCTTTATAGCCTATACTCCTCAATTTCCAAAAGCGATTGGACAAGGAGAAACAGAAGATGAAGCAATAGCAGATTTGCTTGGAGCAATTGAAACTTTGAACGAGGTGAAGAACAAGAATGAGTGAGGAAAGTAATTCAAACAATATTATGAGCAGAGAAGAGTACCAGAATTATAAATTTAATGAGTACGCAAGACAACTCAAGGAGAAATATAGTATAGACATTTTAGATTTGCCTGATGGAAAAGGAAAAAATGTTTATGTGTATCTTCATAACAGTTACGTTTTAGTTGGTTATAAGTTGATTTCGTATTATGAACCTATTGGAAGCGTATTGGAAGAAGAAAAGGCAGAAAAGGCAATGAAATATTTGTTGAAGAAATTTGACAAAGGACTATTAAAAGGTTTCATGTTCTGGTCACAATGGAATATTTTTGTAAGAAAGTTTCAAACACAAGTGACAGCAGAGGAAGTTGCTTTATTTTTGACTTGGTGTTTTGAAAGTAGAAATTGGCATGCCATTTTTGAGAGTTTGAATTGTGACTTAGTTCAAAAAATACCTTTTTGGATAGGGTGGGAAGGTGATATTGGATTTTTGTTAAAATACCTTTACGACAATTATGACCTTTTCGAAAATAATAAGGAGGAATTTTACAAGTTGAAAGAAAAGATAGAACTTCTAATTAGTGAATTTGAGTCTCTAAACGAAGAAATCACATCTACTTTTATAAAGCTTTGGGTGAGGAAATATAGAAAATGAGTGAAGAGACTAACGACCTGACTTTCGAAGAAATAGTAAGTATATTTTTACTTTTTCCGTTATTCTATGTTGCGCTGGTAATCGGCATGATACTAGTTGTCGCTGGTAAAATTTTAGACTTTGTTGATTGGGTGAGAAAGAAGATTGAGCGACTTAAGTGATAGGGAAATAAAAATATTAGGTATACTTTGGATTGGATTTGCAATTTTAGGATGGGTTATCGCTCTTAGCGAATATGCATTTGGAATAGAGGAATGTCCCACGTTTTTCTTCATAGGTATGTATTTAGTCGTTCTTTCCTTTCCAATTTCTTTCTTCATAACAAAAATATTCTCCCTTATTGAAAGAAAAATAAGTTTGAGCATAAACGATAAAGAAATAAATCTGTTTTGGCGCATTGTAGGAGCAATTTTTATCATCGCTACTGTTGTAACAATTTACGGTGGATATATTTATGTAAGTACAGGAAAGATTTATTGGGTAAAGGACATTTTTGGTATACCACGGCCTCATAAAGAACCACATGACAGTACATTTTTCATTATAGGAATTGCTCTTTATCCATTGAGCGTCATAATGGCAGAAATAGTGGTAGTCATGCTTATGTTTTTGAACAATAAACCTTTTTGGAGGTGTTGAAAGGATATGAAAGACTTTATCAAAAATGCTTTGGCTTACTTTACTGCAGTTTTTGTGATACTAGGGATTCTTTTCATTTTGGCAGATGTAGAAAAACATTTACTTCATGCTAATGATTTAGCTCAGGCGACTTTAGCAGTTGGGTTTCTGGCATTAGCATTATGGGGTCTTGGAATTGCGTTTATCATCGTAATTATTTTGACAATTAAGAAGTGACTTTCACAAATTTAACTTTAAATACTCTTCCGTTTTTGTTTATTTTGAAGGTGAAGATGAATGATTAGAAAAAACGAGCAGATAGTTAGCAAGACTTTAGAGAAGATAGGTTTGAGGGATGTACTTTGTCCTACATGCCTATATTGCCGTTCTATAAGCGTGAATGGAGTAGTGACTTGCATGTTGAATGGAAAGCAGAGTTTGAAAGTTTTTTGTGCGGATTATGAACAGAAAGAAGAGGTGAAGGTTAAGAATGAATAAGGAAGAAGTTAAGGAGCTTTTGGCTTTTGGAACTGAATTTAAGGAAGAGATTGAAATGTGGAAAATATTGACTAGAATTTTGGAGAGAAACAAAATTCCCCCAAGCAAATTCATGAGTTCTTTGCCTTTCGTTATTGGCGGAATATTAGTGTCAAATGATACAGTAGATGCTGATAAATTTTTAGAGGTTTTCATTAAAGTTACAAGGCTAGCGATAAAGTTTATAAGAATGTCAAATACTCTCGAAGAAGATAGTCTTGAAGGTGAACAATTGAGAGAGATGGTAAAGGAAATTATTAGCGAAGGCATTAAAGGTGATGAGCAATGAATGAGAAAGAGAAAGAAAGGTTTTTGAAATTGGTTGATGAGGCTTTTAGGCAGAAAAAGATAGACTATGTGCAATACCTTGTTCATCGCAACAGTATAATTCGACTAGAAGCAGAAGAAGTGTATTTGAAGAATAAAATGAAAAAACTTGAAAAAGAGCTTTGGCAGAGTTGGTTAGAGTGGTTAAGGCTAAAGGCTAGGCAGGTTGTATTTTGGTTGATATTTTTTCTTACATCTATCCTCTTTTTCATTTCATTCTACTTCTTCATTTCAAAATTAAGTGGGCTTATAGGCAAAGTAAACGTTTTCATTCTCTTTGCACTTTCAGTTTCAGGTTGTATTCTCTTTCTAATCCTCTACTACTATGTTTTCTTTTCTATTTTGAAGAGAGGTGCTGAGGTCTATGGTTTCTGAGGATATTCGTTGCTCTCGATGTGGAAAAAGGCTTAAACACCCTGTTTTCATTAACGGCAAGCCTTACGGTTCAACCTGTGCAAAGAAAGTTGGTGGAGTTAGTTTTGAAAGAAACTTGAAAGCCTGGGTGGAAATATATTGACCACATCGAGGTTCAACAATAACAATAGAAAGATAATTGGAGCGGAAGGTGACAGTTATTTCAATCAAATTCTTTCTGAGAGTATAGAAAATGTTATGCGTTTTCCCCCTTATTGCCATATTGTTAAAGAGTTTTTCGAGACAATATTGCTATCAAGAGTTATGAGTATGATTGTAGAGCGAAAAAATCCGAAGTTGCATAAAAAATTGATTGAATTTAATAAGAATATGCCAAGTTTTGAAACGCCCCAAGAGGCATTAAAGTTCATACTCAATAATTATGAAAATCTTTTCGGAAGTCTGGATGAATAAAAATGGATGAGACTAATTTACCTAAGAAACTTTCTCCTTCTTCCATAAATACATATCTTCAATGTCCTCGAAAATTCTACTACACCTATATTTTAAATCTTCCTCAGCCTTACGTTGAGGCTTTTGAGCTAGGAACCAACGTTCACGAAATCATACACCGCTATTACGAGCTTCTTCCTTCCCATTCTATTCCTTCTCCTAACGAGATTATATTATTTGTTAGTAAGGCGATAAATGATGTGGTTGGTCAGGTAACTGAAGATTTGAAAAAGCGGCTTTTAGGCTTTGTAGAGTTTGAAAAGAAAAGGTTTCAAGTTTTCAAGTGGGACGTCAAACCTCTTTACGTAGAAAAGCCTATCGAAAACGAATTTGTTAAAGGTATAGTTGATATTGTTTTCTCAAAAAACAATAAGCCCTACGCAATTGTCGACTGGAAAAGCGGATATAATGTTGGAGTTAGTGAAGACATTCGCTTGCAACTCAGCGTCTATAAAGTTATATTGGGTGTGGAAAAAGCTTACGTAGTCTTTTTGAGCAACCCCTACAATGGCGTTATAGAAATTAGTGCTTTAAGCAAGGAAGAGGTGCAGAAAATAGTTGAAAACGTTTGGTCAGGAATTAGAAGCGGAAAATTTGAGCGAAAAGAGAATCGCTACTGTTACGCCTGCCCCTATAATACCATTTGCAAAATTTCTACTCTTAACTCGATTGTGAGAGAAAGGCTTTTGAAGATATGACTCGCAGAAAGAGAAGACAGCATAGAAAGCATAAGAGAAGGAAGAGAAGAAAGGTCAAAGTTAAATCTTCCTTTTACAATACCTCTCCCGAGCGAATAGTAGCTAGAATGTTGAGAGAGCTTAGGCTTCCTTTTCATTATCAATATCCTATATTTGGGACGCCTGATTTCTTTGTACCTCCTCGCACAGCTATTTTTGTTGACGGCGACTATTGGCATTCATTTCCTTTGATTAGGAGACGCGACAGATTTGTGAATAGTTATTTGCGTAGGCATGGTGTAAAGGTTATTCGCATAAAAGAGC
>Ga0315298_1006492_pt1 | contig 15945 bp, 17 predicted proteins | sample WHS_1_MG_FD_203077 | JGI IMG/M metagenome (GOLD analysis project Ga0315298, IMG submission 203077) | Extremophilic microbial mat communities from Washburn Hot Springs, YNP, Wyoming, USA - WHS_1_MG | ecosystem: Environmental > Aquatic > Thermal springs > Hot (42-90C) | place: USA: Wyoming... | reverse complement strand
GCGAGCGAGGCGCCATCCTGGGCATCAACCGCTATGGCGTCTCAGCGCCCGAGAAACAGGTCTATCGTTATCTGGGCCTCACGGTAGAGGCCATTGTGACACAGGCAAAGCAATTGTTGCGCTAAACGGGTCTTTCTTCTCCTCTTGCGCAAGAGTCAGGCTATCTACGCCTGGCTCTTGCGTTTCCAGCCGTGCAGTGGGGAAACGGTGTGGCAGGCGAATCGTCGGTCGCTCAATATACTAGAAAATTATTATAAATATTGACATTTTCTCTCTTTTTTGCTATACTTGGCTCACTTCGTTTGCGACGGAACGGTTCCACCCGAAGGTTGAAGGATAAAAACCTTCGGGGCGTTTCAACAGTCCGTCCCGGGTACACGTTTCTTCCGTACCCTTGCCGGTTGCCAGGTGAGTTCGTGGTCTGGCGGCGAGGCCGCAAACGGGTGATTTTGTGGCCTGGGAACGGTCCGGCAACGCTCCCGGCCACAGGCAGTTTACGTTTTTCAGGAGCCGTGTATGTCCGATCTGGTCATTCGCGATTTGCATGTCAGCATTGACGGCAAAGAGATTCTCAAGGGCGTGAATCTGACAGTGCGCACCGGCGAGGTCCATGCCATCATGGGGCCAAATGGCACAGGCAAATCTACGCTGGCTTATACCTTGATGGGCCATCCTGCCTACACGGTCACGGCTGGCGAAGTCTGGTTTAAAGGCCAGAATATTCTCGCGCTGACGCCGGATGAACGTTCACGATTGGGGCTTTTTCTGGCTTTTCAGTATCCGGTTGCCATTCCCGGCGTAACCGTGGCGCACTTTTTGCGCTCGGCGCTCAATGCTCGTCGGCGTGCTCTTGATCCACAGGATAAGGGTGTGCCCATTCCCGAATTTCGCAAGATGCTGCGCGAGCAGATGGCCCTGCTCAAGATGGATGCCGCCTTTGCCGGACGTTACCTCAACGATGGCTTTTCCGGCGGCGAGAAGAAACGCGCCGAGATTCTGCAAATGGCGCTGCTCAGGCCCGAAATAGCCATTCTCGATGAAACCGATTCGGGGCTGGATATTGACGCTCTGCGCATAGTAGCGGAGGGTGTGAATGCGCTGGCCGGCCCGAATCTGGGTGTGCTGGTCATTACCCATTACCAGCGTTTGTTGAACTACATCCGACCGCACGTTGTCCATATTATGCTGGATGGCCGCATTGTTGAATCGGGCGGCGAGGAACTGGCGCTGCATCTGGAGGAACACGGCTACGATTGGGTGCGCGAGAAGTACGAGAATGGCGTCGCGGTGGCGTGAGGAGGTCCCATGAGCGACGAGGCGCAGATTCTGGCCGAACTTGGCGAATATCGTTACGGCTTTGCCGACCCGGAGCGGTACGTTTTCAAAGCGCGCCCCGGGCTGGATCGAGAGATCGTTGAGCAAATTTCGTACTGGAAAGGCGAACCGCACTGGATGCTCGAGTTCCGCCTGAAGGCTCTGGAACATTTCCTCAAGCGTCCCATGCCGACCTGGGGGCCGGACCTCTCCGGGCTGGACCTGAACCGTATCTACTATTACGTGCGACCAACGGAAAAACAGGGACGCTCCTGGGACGAAGTGCCGGAGACCATCAAACAGACATTCGAGCGGTTGGGGATTCCGGAAGCAGAGCGCAAGTTTCTGGCCGGCGTCGGCGCTCAGTACGATTCCGAGATGGTCTATCATTCTATCCTGGAGAAACTGGCGCAGCAGGGCGTCGTCTTCCTTTCCATCGAAGATGGTTTGCGGCAATACCCGGACCTGTTTCGCGAGTACTTTGGCACGGTTGTGCCGATCGAGGATAACAAATTTGCCGCGTTGAACTCCGCCGTCTGGTCGGGTGGTTCGTTTGTCTATGTGCCGCCGGGCGTCAAGGTGGAACTGCCTTTGCAGGCTTACTTTCGCCTGAATGCCGCGAACATTGGTCAGTTTGAGCGCACCCTGATTATCATTGACGAGGGCGCCGAGGCGCACTACGTCGAGGGCTGCACTGCGCCTCAATATACGACCGATTCGTTCCATAGCGGCGTGATTGAAATCGTCGTCAAGCGCGGCGCGCGCTCGCGCTACACCACCATTCAGAACTGGTCCCACAACGTCTACAATCTGGTTACCCAGCGCGCCAAAGTTTACGGCGAAGCCGTCCACGAATGGGTGGACGCAAACCTGGGTTCAAAGATCACCATGAAGTATCCTTCGTGTTACCTGATGGAGCCCGGCGCGCACGGCGAAATGCTCTCTATGGCTTTTGCCGGGCCAGGTCAGATTCAGGATGCCGGCTCGAAGATGGTCCATTTCGCTCCCCATACCACCAGCAAGGTGACTTCCAAATCCATTAGCAAGGGCGGCGGACGGGCTTCCTACCGTGGCCTGCTCAAGGTTTACCAGGGCGCTCAGGGCGCCAAATCTACGGTGGTCTGCGATGCCCTGCTGCTCGACCCGCAATCCCGCACGGATACCTATCCAACCATTGAGATTGACGAGGATGATGTAACCATTGGGCATGAGGCGTCGGTCTCGAAAGTGGGGGAGGAACAACTCTTTTACCTGATGAGTCGCGGCCTGAACGAGGACGAGGCCACGACCATGATCGTCTCCGGTTTCATTGAGCCGCTGGTGAAGGAGTTGCCTATGGAATATGCCGTTGAGATGAATCGGCTGATCCAGCTTCAGATGGAAGGGTCGGTAGGGTAAAGCGGTGGCGAGACGTGAGAAGTAAACGGAGTTGAGATGAACGTACGACCTCAGGTTGTGATTCGTGGCGCACGGCGTCTGGAGGGGCAGGGACGCGATTTTGCCTTCGGCGCGCAAGACCTGCCGGCTGACGCGTTGATGGACTATCGGCGTGCCGCCTGGGAGACGTACCTGCGCCTGCCCTGGCCGGCCGCGCACGAGGAAGCCTGGCGCCGTACCGATATGCGCGCCTTGCCGGTGGAAACTTTCCGCCTGGCGGCAGGCGAGGCGGCGCGCAATCTGCCCCTGCCGCCGGCCGCCCTGTCGCGGGCTTCCCTGGCCGGACGCCCGGCTGGTCGCCTGGTGTTATCCCCCGACGGTGGGCGCCAGACTCTGGCGGACGAGGCCTCCCGTCAGGGCGTCCTTTTCACCGACTGGCGCACCGCGGCGCGCGAGCATCCCGATTTGCTGCGTCGCCTGGCCGGCGGCCTCGTCCGGGCCGAGGAGGGCAAGTTCGCCGCGCTGGCCGCCGCGCTGGCTCAGGATGGCGTCTTGCTCTATGTTCCAAAAGGCGTGCAGGTGACGCGACCATTGCACAGTATCCTGTGGGGACCGGGAGGCGGCCTGGCTTATTTTTCCCATGTGCTGGTCTGGGTAGAGGATGGCGGCGCTGTGACCTGGATTCACGAGTCCACCTCGCCCGATGAGGAGGCCGATTCCCTCCACGCTGGCCTGGTCGAGGTCTGGGTCGGCGCCGGGGCGCGTCTGACGCTGGTTGAACTTCAGGCCTGGGGACGGCACGTCTGGAACGTTTCCCACGCCCGCGTGCGCGTCGGCCGGCAGGGCGCGGTGGACTGGGTATGTGGCGCCACCGGCTCGCGTTTGAGCAAGACCTTCGCCACGCTGGATCTGGAAGAGGAAGGCGCAAGCGGGCGTATGTCGGGCTTTTACTTTGTCAATGGTCAACAGCATCTGGACTACGAGACGCGCCAGAATCATCTTGCGCCTCACACCACCTCCGATTTGCTTTTCAAAGGCGCTCTGGCCGATGCCGGGCGCGCTGTCTGGCGGGGGATGATCTATGTGGCGCCGGGGGCGCAAAAGGCCGATGGCTATCAGGCCAACCGCAATCTTCTGCTCAGCCCTCAGGCGCGCGCCGACTCGATCCCTGGCCTGGAAATCTGTGCCGATGATGTACGCTGTACTCATGGCGCCACGGTTGGCAGGGTAGAGGAAGAACCGCTGTTCTACCTCCAGACGCGCGGTATCCCCCGCCCAGAGGCCGAACAGTTGTTGGTGGAGGGTTTCTTCGAGCCGGTTATGCAACGCATCCCCCTGGAGAGCGTGCGCGTTCGTTTTCAACGCGCCATTGCGGAGAAAATACGTTCTCGCCGGCTATCGCTGGCGGCGCGCTGAGTAACGATGATTGGGCGCGGGATTTCATTCCGCGCGTGCATGCAAACGTAGTGTCTGCTATGGATGTGATTCAGGTAATTGGCCTGTCGGGTAGTTTACGCAAGGCATCCTACAATACTGCCCTGCTACGAGCGGCGCTGGAACTGGCGCCTGCGGAAATGAGGCTCGAAATCCTCGACCTTGCGCCGCTGCCCATATTCAACCCTGATGTGGAAAAGCCGTTCCCGGAAACGGTGATGGAATTCCGCCACCGTCTTGAACAGGCAGACGCGGTATTAATGGCTACGCCCGAGTACAATGGTTCTATCAGCGGCGTTCTTAAAAACGCGCTGGACTGGGTCTCTCGTCCACCCCATCCACCTTTGTCGGGGAAACCCGTGGCCATCATGGGCGCCAGCACCGGCAACTTTGGCACCCTGCGCGCCCAACTGCATCTGCGTCAAATATTGACTCACCTGGGCGCGTTCCCCCTGGGCAAGCCGGAAGTGCTGGTGGCACGGGCGGAACAGGCTTTTGACTCCAATGGTAAGCTGGTAGATGAAGTGGCGCGCGGCTTTTTGCGCGACTTGCTGATTGCCCTGGTCGCATGGACCAGGCGGGTATCTCAGCCCCGATGAACGTTCTTTGACAAAATGAGCGTCTCTCGAAGCAGCAGTACTCGCAGCCGAAGGTTCACGCAAGGCCTTTCCCAGGCCGTGCTATAATTACTGACTTACACTTCTTCACTGGTGAAGGAGGTTCGATGACCTCATATTCCTTTATTCGTCCTCCCAGAACTGCCCAGACATACGAGGTTGGGGATACCGTGGAAGCGTTTTGCGATCATGAGCGGAACAAGGCGCGTGTGCGCGGCTGGCTCAAAGGCATCGTGGTTCAGGTGGACAACAAGATGGTAGCCGTTCAGTTCCGCACCAACGTCTTCCTGACCGATGGCTGGATGGTGCCCGACCGCATCCTGTGGTACCCGATCCACTCTGAGCACCTGCGTCCTGTTAAAAGCGAAGAGGAAGAGAAAGCGATTCCGGACTATTGATATGGGCGCTCCCGATTTTGCCGCGCTGCGCGCTGATTTTCCCATTCTTTCCCGGCGGGTCGGGGAGGGGAAACCGCTCATCTATCTGGATTCGACGGCCACCGCGCAAAAGCCTGTCTCCGTGCTGGCGGCGATGGATGAGTTTTACCGTCAGCACCATGCCAACATTCATCGCGGTATTCATACGCTGGCCGAGGAGGCGACGGCGCGTTATGAGGCCGGGCGCGAGCGCGTCGCGCGTTTTATCCATGCCCCGGCCGCCGCCAACCTTATCTTCACGCGCAACACGACGGAGGCCATTAATCTGGTGGCCTATACCTGGGCGCGCGCCCATTTGAAAGCCGGCGACCGCCTCCTCTTGACCGAGATGGAGCACCATTCCAATCTGGTGCCCTGGCAGATTCTGGCGGCTGAGCGCGGGGTGACGCTGGATTTCGTGCCGGTCACGCCAGAAGGCCTGCTCGACCTGGAGGCCTATCGCGCCTTGTTGACGCGGGAACCCAAACTGGTGGCCTTTACGCACATGTCCAACGTCCTGGGCACCATCAACCCGGCGGCAGAAATGATTCGGCTGGCGCATGAGGCCGGTGCGATTGTGCTGCTGGATGGAGCGCAATCGGTGCCGCACTTGCCGGTGGATGTGCAGGCGCTGGATGTGGATTTTCTGGCTTTCTCGGCGCACAAGATGCTTGGGCCGAGCGGCATTGGTGCACTGTATGGGAAGATGACTTTGCTGCAGGCCATGCCTCCATTTCTAGGCGGTGGCGATATGATCCGCCGCGTTTCCTTACAGGGCTTCCAGGCAAATACCGTGCCCTATAAATTTGAGGCCGGCACACCAGCCATCGCTGAGGCGATTGGCTTCGCGGCTGCCGTGGAGTACCTCGAACGGGTTGGAATGGAAGCCATTGCCGCGCATGAGCAACGCCTCGTGGCGTATGCGCTGGAACGACTGGGAGAGATTCCCGGCTTGCGCGTGTTGGGGCCGTCGGCCTCCATGCGCGGCGGCGTGGTTGCTTTTGCCCTGGAGGGCATCCATCCGCACGATGTGGCCCAGATTCTTGACCGTGAGGGTATTGCTGTGCGCGCTGGCCATCATTGTGCCCAGCCATTGCATGAGAAGTTTGGCCTTTCCGCCACGACGCGCGCCAGTTTTTACCTGTATAATCAGGAGTGGGAAATTGATAAACTGGTGGAAGGAATTGACACGGTCAAGAAGGTTTTTGGCTGAAGAGCCTTTCGGTGTGTGGCATGGACGATTTCTATCGCGAACTGATCATCGAACGTTATAAGACCCCGCTCTATCGTGGTCACCTTGAACCACATGACATTCAGTTTGAAGACGAGAACCCTCTCTGCGGCGATCACATTGAAGTGACACTCCGCGTTGACGAAGAAGGTCGCATCCGGGAAGCGCGTTTCGATGGTCATGGCTGCGCCATCTCGCAGGCGTCGGCTGATTTGCTGATGGAGGCTATCCTCGGGAAGACCCTGGAAGAGGTCAAACAATTGACGCGCCAGGATGTGTTGGATTTGCTCGGCATCGAACTGGGGCCGGTACGCTTGAAATGCGCTTTGTTGCCGCTCAAAGTGCTCAAGGCAGGCGTCTATGGCCTGGGCGAGGCCGGCGACGATCTGGTCGAATGAAGTGACTTTCCCTGGAGAATTGGGATGTTCGATTACACCGCGCTGGATGACACGCAGGCCGATTTTTTCGCCATCGTGCCGGTGACACAACTGCCGCCTGGGGAGCGCCTGTTCGTGGAAATTGAGGGCAAGCCGATTGTCCTGTTCAATCTGGCCGGACAGTTGTTTGCCATTGGCGATCTGTGTACGCACGATCACGCGCCACTGGGGGATGGCGAGGTGGAAGGCGAACAGATTGTCTGCCCCCGGCATGGGGCGCGGTTTGACATTCGCACCGGCCGCGTGCTGGCGTTGCCGGCCGTGGAGGATATTCCGGTCTACCCCGTCCGCGTGCGCGCCGGCATGATTGAAATCGGCCTGCCGCGCCGGGCGTCGTGAGAAGGCATACCACTGTCGGAGCAGCGGGAAAAAGAAGCGGCGATAGAGGGCTGCGACGGCAGGAGCGTGTGGTTTGTCTGATGGGGCATGAACATGGGGGTTACGTCTGCCGGCTGCCTTTGCTGGCCGGTCGGCATGAGGCCGGTGGCTCGGTGGCCGGTGCCTGACCGGCGCCGACGTTCACTTTGATGAAATGTTCGAGGCTCCATTCGGCGGTCAGGCTGAGGACGGAGTCGCCGGGTTTGAGTTCGACGACAGATTGACCGCGCACGGCGGCGCGTTGACGTAGCGGGGCGGCGTCGAGGCGGGTCTGTCTGGGGGCGGCCTGACGCAGATGCAGGGTAACGATGTCATTCGGTTTGCCCAGGGCGAGGCCGGCCAGACGCACGGCTGACGGTAATTCCCAGGCAAGGACGCCTTTGCCGTAACGTCCCTGCGTGGGGAAGTCTTTGACGGCGACGCGTTTGGCCTTGCCGTCGGAAGCCAGCAGGAAGAGTTCGGGCGCGCCGGGCAGGATGGCCACTCCCACGACTTCATCCCCAACGTTGAGTTTAATGCCGTTGACGCCGGCGGCAATCAGGCCCATAGGACGCACTTCATCTTCTTTGAAGCGGATGGCCAGGCCGCGCGCGGTGACGAGCAGAATTTCCTTTTTGCCATCGGTGAGGGTCACCCAACCGAGCGCATCGCCTTCGTTTACGTTGCCCAGGCGGAAAGTCTGGGCGGAGGGGCCGGGCAGTTCGCTCACAGGGCTTTTCTTGACCATGCCGCCGCGCGTGACGGTCAGGACGAAGGTTTCAGGCGGCAGGCTAGAACGTCTGGCGGGGAGGACGAAGGCGGCTACAGGCCGGTCGTCGTTTTTCAGAGGGGTCAGTTTGTGGAAGGGGAGGCCTGCCCCGAGACGTTCGGCGGCTGGCAGGGTGTGGACGGCGACGGCGGCGGCCTGTCCCCGCGCGGAGACCAGGTAGAGGGTATCGTTCATTCTGGCGCGGACGAGCAGGGAGGGGGCCTCGCTGCCGGAGAGGCGCGGCGGTTTTGCGTCGTGCGTGCGGGCAAGCAGGCCGTCGGCGGTCATGCCTACCCAGGTGGGCTGTTCTGGTAGAAGTTCGGTCGCGGTCAGGGGGGCTTGTTTTGCCTGGCGTCCTTTGAGACGGACGATTTGCGTGCGGCGGCGGTCGGCGTAGGCGGTTTTGATGTGGAGCAGTTCTTCAGCCGCCAGGGCGCGCATTTTGCGGGGTGATTTGAGCAGGGCCTCCAGTTCCTGGATGAGCGCCAGAGTCTCTTTGTATTCGGTTTCGATTTTTTTGCGTTCGAGGGCGGCCAGGCGGCGTAATTGCATGTCGAGGATGGCGTTGGCCTGGATTTCGGTCAGTTTGTAACGCTTCATCAGGCGCGTGCGCGCGGTTTCGACATCGGGGGCGGCTTTGATGAGGGCAATGATCTCATCCAGGTGACGCAGGGCGACGAGGAGGCCTTCGAGAATGTGGGCACGCTGGCGGGCTTTTTCCAGATCGTAGGCGCTGCGACGGCGGATGACCGTCAGGCGATGGTCGAGGTAGACGCGCAAAGCCTGTTTGAGGTTGAGCAGGCGTGGTTCTCCGTCCACCAGCGCGAGCAGGTTGATGCCGAAGGTAGATTGCATGGGTGTATGGCGGTAGAGGGCGGCGAGGACGGTTTCGGGGTTGACGTTTTTGGTCAGTTCGATGACGATGCGCAATCCCTGACGGTCGGATTCGTCGCGCAGGTCACTGATGCCTTCGAGCGTGCCGGCGCGTACCAGTTCAGCGATGCGTTCAATGAGGGCGGCTTTGTTGACCTGATAAGGCAATTCGGTGACGATGATGCGGTTTTTGCCGCGCTCCATCTCTTCGAGGTGCGCCTGGGCTTGAATGACGATGCGGCCGCGCCCTTTTCCGTAGGCGGCTTCGAGGCCCTCTTCCCCTTTTTGCTCGATGATGACGCCGCCGGTAGGGAAATCGGGGCCGGCAATGAATTCCATCAGGTCGGCGACGCTCATGTCGTCCAGTTTTTCCCAGTGTTCGAGCATATAGACGCAGGCGTCGATGACTTCGCCCAGGTTGTGGGGAGGAATGTTGGTGGCCATGCCGACGGCGATGCCGCTGGCACCGTTGACCAGCAGGTTGGGGATGGCGGCGGGCAGGACGAGTGGTTCGGTGAGGGTGCCGTCGAAGTTGTCGGCGAAATCTACAGTGTTCTTGCCGATGTCGGCCAGCAGGTCAAGGGCAGGTGGAGCGAGGCGGGCTTCGGTGTAGCGCATGGCGGCAGGGGGGTCGCCATCAATGGAGCCGAAGTTGCCCTGACCGTCAATGAGGGGGAGGCGCATGGTGAATTCTTGCGCCAGACGCGCCATGGCTTCGTACACGGCCTGATCGCCGTGGGGGTGGTATTTTCCAAGCACTTCGCCGACGATGCGGGCGCTTTTGCGGTAGGGGCTTTCGGGGCGCAAGCCCATATCGTACATGGCGTAGAGGATGCGGCGCTGGACGGGTTTGAGGCCATCGCGCGCATCGGGTAGGGCGCGGGCGACGATGACACTCATGGCGTAGTCCAGGTAGGACTGTTGCATTTCGCGGTCTATGTCTATTTTGAGTTCCATGGTTGCTCGGGGGACGGGGGTAAGATTGGCGCGTGAGAGGCTGGCGTGAGCCGGCAGCGGAGGAGGAAGAATAGCGAATAAATGTTCTATCTTACTTATCTTAACCGGAAAAAGGGGGAGCGTCAAGGAGGTTTGGCCGGGTACACGCAAAAGCTGTTGCAGGCAATACGAAAGCCCTGTGATTTTGCAAGTTTCTGGCATTCGTACTACAACTTTTGCGTGGACACTGCGAATTGTACGGCTTGCTTGCCTGCCGAATTTGAGTATACTGTGAGTCACGTGGCTGCGCCGCTGTTTCCCCCAGGAAAAAATGATGGCCGCGTCATCATGAGATGTCCTGGGAAATAGCGCCTACGCTGAGACGAGCTGAAACCCGAGTCGGGCGGCTTTTTTCTGCAGGTAGCGTACTTGCTGCTGACGGTAGCATTTCATAAATAACCAACCAGGGAAACTTGTTGTGGCATGGGGTTGCGCCCAACGCGCACTTGCAGGCCGCCCGCCTTCGGCGTTTTCAGGCGTTGGGGCGTGGCGTATCACGGCGGCTGCAGCGCGGGCCGTTGGGCGTTTCAGACGAGGAGGTAATAATGACATAAATTCTTCTTCGAGTAAATACTCTCGGTTCGCTCATTTCTTGACGAGATGTCGAAATGCGGCAACCTCTCGGCATGGCCGAAGAACTTACCGTGACCACTGAACGTGTATACGACATCCCACTCCTGATTGAATAAATGGAGCAAATGGGATTGATCACGTTGACCAACGAATACTTTCCGCCCCGCGGGAACTGGAAAGGACTGGATCCGGGCCGTGTGCTGGCAGGCTGGTTGGCGCGCCTTTTGTCGCAAGCGAACTACCGCCTGAGCCAGGGGCAACATTGGGCTTCGAAGCGTATTCAGACATTGAGCGGACGCCTGGGGAGGCCGGTACAGGCATTGGATTTCAGCGATGACCGTCTGGCGAGCCTGTCGGATGTGCTGAGTGAGGGTGAAACGGGCAACGGAACGTCCGACGACGGAGATGTTGCTCCGGGCGTTCAGGGATACTTTTCAGGGCTTTGTACAAGTCGAAGGGCGTTGATATCTCCATTCACCCCGCTTTCTGAACTCCAGAGCAAGATTTTGGGCTTGTTCAACGTCTCATCGAGTATCTATTCTGTTGCTGGCATCCAATTCTTCAAATCCGCCTTGAAGATGAGCGAACCGAGAGTGTTATAATGATGGTGGCCGACATGCCAAACAGGGGTATCACCGTTTTACGCGCGAGGCCGGCCCGCCCCTGGACACAGGCCGAATGTATACATCGCAAGCAACCTCTCCTGGCGATTGTACCGTGCGGTCACGACAAGATTCCGTTTGGGATTCTCCCCTTTGGGGAGACAAATATACCACCAGGTACTATTATGGTTTCATTTGGTGGTAATCTGGTTGGCTGAATGAACTATCGCCTTTTCTGGACAGGTTTCTTCCTGGCAGTTTTGACTGCATTGGTGGCATGGGCCTTCCAGTGGGCATTGGATTCCTGGAAAGAAGTCACGTTTGATTTGCCGGGGGAGGTCACTGTGCTGCGGTTCATCAAAGGACCGCAAATGACCTCGTCGTCTGAGGCAGAATTGGCGCAAGAAGAATTGAAGGCATACCTTCATCAGCAACACCTTGCCTTAATTGTGTCCTCCTCCGGCGATAATCGTCCCGAGATCCAGGTATATGACCCGCACAACCTCGTGCCATGGTTCCCTGAGTGCCCATTGGATGAGGCCCAATCTGCCATTCCAGTATATCTTTTTCGAGGAACGTATTCAGAACATTTGTGGAGAAAATCGGCTCCGAATCCTTTTTTGCCGCCAGGAGCATCGGTAAAGGGGATTATTGATGCACCCCGTCGTTCTGGCACGCTACAATATGCCCGATGTGTGGGGAACGATTTACTGCCGGAAGGACAATATGCTGTCAATACCACTGATCCTATCAAAGTACAAAACGTGCTTGCACTTTTGCACCGGATGGGGTTTCTTGTTCAGGAGACCAGAAAATTGCCGTTCTTTTTCTCCTTGATCCAGGATCCTCTCATGTTAATTACTGCGTTCCTGGTATTTGCAGGCTACGGCTGTGTTGTGTTGTATTGGGTGCACTATCTGTATGGGCGTTCACGAGAATTTGGCATTCGGGCACGGCATGGCGCGCGGCCGGTACATCTGGTGGGGGAGAATTTCACGAATGGGTTGCCTGGTCTGACAACAGGGAGTCTGCTGGGGGGCGTGCTTGCTGGCGGTCTGGTAGCCGCCATAGGTCAGGTGAATCTGTCTGCCGAGGAGATGTTCACTTTGGGAATTGCGACTATTGTGGCAGCAATCATGACAGCCTTGACGTGGCTGTTCGCTCTTTTTCTTGTCATCCGCTTGCGGTATGAGGTGAACCTTGCTGGATGAAATCAAAGGCGGTTTCAGCGTCGCGCTTCGTCGTTGGCCGGTGATGTTCACCCTGGCCGGTTTGATTACGATAGCCGCCGCAGTGCTATCCCTGGCTCTGGTAGATGTCTTATCTCAGGTGGCTGTACTGAAGGGGGGGCGGCAGTTACGTGAACGCCATGCTGTGTTTTTTACTCCGTACTATCCTCCTGGCGGCGAAATAAGTCGGGTGGGAGAAGATGTTGTGCAATATGTGATGGATTTGATCGATCAGCAGCGCGCCTACGCGGCGATTGTGTACAATATGGCGCTTGACGATCCCGATTTTGCTGGAGGATACCCGGTGCTGGTGTTGTTTGGCGACGTTGTGCCTGAACTGTTCCCAGAGCTGCATCTATGCGATCCTGCACCGTGCGCAATGCGTGGAGCCAGGGTTCCTGAAGGCGTGGTTGTTTCGATGACGATAGGTGGGGAAGAGATTTCGGTAGAGAAAGCTTTGCCGAGGCATACCACTTTCTTTGATGTTAACGTTGCTGGTTTGCCACTGGATCGCCGCATCGTGGTTCGGGCATTGACGCGAATGATTCCCCGCCTTGCTCCAATGGAGCGGGAAGAATTGTTGACCCGCGTCGTTTTGCTGGATCCGCCCGAGTCTACCGTGGATACTTTCGTATCCGGCACGGCGCAGGGAAAATTATTTCTCGTCCCTCATAGTGTCTCTGTGGAACAACCGCAAAGATTCCGGGAGATTATGATGCGTTCTGCAATGTATATCGTGGGAATACTTGCCTTTCTTGTCCTGGCTTTGATGGCTTTTGTCTCCTCGGCGCGCCTGGTGATACAAAAGGAACGCCGGGCGTTGAAGATTCGGCAAATGTATGGGGCTACCCCTCTTCACCTCAGCCTCCGCATTGGAGGATTCCTGGCGGCCGTCATATTGATACCTGAAATGATTGTGCTGTTTCTGCTTCAGAGGTTCCTGGTTCTCGCGGATGCTCCTGCGCCCAATACTCCGCTGTGGGTTATGCCCTGTCTCGTTGTTACTTTTGCCTACTTGTGGTTCTCTCTGACGCGTGAAGTGTTGGGGAAGGAAGGCCTGGGAGGGTGGTAGATGGAAGCGATACTGGAAGCGCGCCATGTGTCTAAGATTTTTCACAATGGGCGAATGCCGGTGGTGGCTTTAGAAGATGTGGGGATGCGTATTTTTGCCGGCGAGTGTGTGGCCCTGATGGGCCCATCGGGAAGTGGTAAATCCACTTTGCTGAGTATCTTGGGGTTGATCAGCCGCCCAACAGCCGGCGAGGTGTTGGTCAGAGGAAAACCGGTGGGCGTTGATGAGCGCAGCCGGGCACGGCTGCGCAATCAATTTTTCGGATATGTCCATCAAGAGTTTGCCATGATCGAGGATGAATCGGTTGAGAGCAACGTGGTAATTCCACTGCAATATGCAGATATCCGGCTCAAACGGCCAGAGCGCCGGCGTAAGGTGCAACAGGTATTGGAGCAAGTCAATCTGGAGTGGGCGTTGCACAAAAAGGCATGGGAGTTATCCGGCGGGGAACGTCAGCGGGTGGCCATTGCACGTGCGTTGGTCAATGAACCGATGGTCATTCTGGCAGACGAACCGACTGCCGCGCTAGACGGAACTTCAGCGCAAGAGATTGTGCAATTGTTTCTGGCAATCCGGGAACGAGGGGCATCGGTGTTGGTTGCAACCCATGACGAACGTGTGGCCAAGAAATGCGACCGCGTCCTGCATCTTGTGGATGGTCATCTTTCAGAAGGTCTCATATAATCAGTAATCTTTGCGATGAAAGCCGCATGTTTTAGATGCCAACATCATTATTGAGCGTGCAGTAATTGGCTGGCAAATGGACAGTAAGATAAGAGCCCAACCTCGGCTTCTGGTAAACAGCGCCTACGCTGGGACGAGTTGAAACCCGAGTCGGTCGGCCTTTTTTTGCAGGTAGCGCACTTGCTGTTGTCGGTAGCGGGTTTCATAATACCAAGAGTCTTGTTGTGGCATGGGGTTGCGCCCAACGCGCACTTGCAGGCCGACCGCCTTCGGCGTCTTCAGGCGTTGGGGCATGGCGTATCACGGCGGCAACTGAAGCGCAGGCCGTTGGGCGCCGAGATGCTTTACTTTCTGTTCTTAAAGAGAGAGAAAAACATGGCTACACTACCACTTAAACTCTTTGTTGTGCTCAAGCAAATCCGCTACTCTGGGAGTAACATTGGAAGTGATTTGTCGTTTGCCTTTGACACCAATGGTGAGATTGATTTCATCAAACCCAAAATCGGGTTTGGACAAAGCATACCTGTTGATATAGTTTTGTGGCGGAAGCCTGCAATAGAAGGTGAGACAGTAAAAATCCATGTGAAAACATTGGTAACAGAAGAAGACTGGGCGTTTTCTGACATTGGGGAGGGGGAAGCATTTTTAGTTATGAAGTCTCCCGCTCAAATACCAAAAGTTATGAATTTCAAGTGAGAGTTGACGCTAGGGGAGAAGGCAAAAAGACAGCTATATTCTCGTTTTTAGTGGAGATAGGCATTAAAGAAGCAGATTATTCGCGTTTCGACGAAGTACTTGAATACATGTACAAGGAAATGTCTACAAATGTGCAAAGCCAAACAGTGAGAGACATTAAAGCTGCTCTCGAAAGAGGTAATACACTGCTTGCCTACTTTATATGGTAGAATGCTGTACGCACTCATGCAAAATGGGATCATAAGCCAAAACTAGAGGATAAATTTGGGTTGAAAGAATCGGGTGATTATTACTTTCCAATACGTGGAGACACTGAGCATGAATATTTCTATGACATTTGGTCAAATATTCATTATGGGTACGTTGGTTCAGCAGCAGGGTTTGATGCGGATACCCTTCATAAATTTGCTGAATCTGGTGGGCCAGGTGCTGGAAAGACAGATGATGGCGACAAGTTGAGCCTCCAGATAGGAATTGATCTATGGAATAAATATCACCTGAATCTCACAAAATCAAATATTATCGAAGAAATACTATCTCATACAAACGATTATTTGAACATTCAGAGAAATGACCCTAGTGTAGCAGTGGTTATCTATTGGGTAGATGGTGGGAATTTGAAATGAAGAAAATAACCCTTCCAGGAGCACATATAATATTTGGCATATCATTAATGGTGTTTTTTGTGAATTTTTCGTTCGAGTATATGGTTTATTTTGATATTGGAGTTAACAATGGTACTCGCATGATGGAAATTTACATGATCCGACTCCCCTTATTTGTAATATCCCAAATCATGGTGGCAGTATTGTTTGATAAATTTGTGAGCAATCACTATAAGCGATGGCGTATTTTGCTGAACTATATGGCAATGATGATCACCTTTTGGATTGTCTTTTGGGGATTCGCATTATATAGCCCAGGCATATCAAGAGAAGGTGGTTTTATACGGTTTTTAGGCTACTACTTTTTCAGATTAGAGCCGGGGCGAGTGCCGGGCAGTTGGTAAAATGCGCCCAACACCGTTTCCTGGGAAACAGCAACTACGCTGGTGTTAGCTGAAGCCCGAGGCGGGTGTCTTTTTCTGCAGGTAGCGCACTTGCTGTTGTCGGCAGCAGGCTTCATGAATAAGCAGGGAATCCTAGTCACCGGACAGTTTTAATAAAAAGGTTGCTCGACAAATCAAAACAGGGTAAAGTGGGGTTTGTCAAAAACCATAACCCTGGAGGAGAAAATGCCGAGCAACCGTCTATATAATACCATATTCA
>Ga0315298_1006491_pt1 | contig 15947 bp, 20 predicted proteins | sample WHS_1_MG_FD_203077 | JGI IMG/M metagenome (GOLD analysis project Ga0315298, IMG submission 203077) | Extremophilic microbial mat communities from Washburn Hot Springs, YNP, Wyoming, USA - WHS_1_MG | ecosystem: Environmental > Aquatic > Thermal springs > Hot (42-90C) | place: USA: Wyoming... | reverse complement strand
CCTCGCCCAGCTCCTCGTACAAATGGACCAGCACCTCCGTGTCCGAGCGCCCAACAAACCGGTGGCCTCGGCCCTCCAACTCCTGTTGCAATTCGACGCGGTTGTAGATCTCTCCGTTCAGCACCGCGAACACCGTGCGGTCCTCGTTCGCCACCGGTTGACGGCCGTGTTCGAGGTCCACAAGGCTCAGCCGCGCGCAAGCCAGCCCTGCGCCCAAAGCCTCCACGGCCGCGGCCCCCTGCTCGTCCGGCCCGCGATGCCGCTGCGCGGCCGTCATCGCCCCCAATATACGGAGAATCTCTCCTTCCGGCAGGCGGCAGCCGAAGATACCCGCTATTCCGCACATGCCGTTATCCTTGGAGCCGCCGTATCCGGAACAAAACCCAGCTTTGGGCAAGTGTCACAAGGGCGGTGAAGGTCGCAGCGTTCCAGGTGACACTCTACCGTTCCCCTCAGCGAGAAATAGAGGCGCGAAAGCTTTTCGCAATTCAATCCCCGCAGCAAGACCAGGTCCCCTTTCCGCAATTCCCCCCGCAGAAACTCGGCGGCCTGTTCCCATCGCATAAATCCCCACACGGTCCCCTCCGGCATCCCTTCCCTCAAGGCGAAGGATACCCCATATTCGGCCCGCCCACCCAAAAACACCACCGCATCGGCGCAACGCTTCGCCGTCCGCGCGTAGTACCGCATCCTCTTCCTCGGCATCTTGTTCCAGTCCGAGCAATCGTTGATGATCAGAATCCGCCGCCCGGCCCGCGCCTCGCGCAAAACCTCCACCGCGGCACGGAAAGAGTCGATGCTGGCATTGAACTCGTCGCGCAACACCACCGCCCCGCACGGCAACTCCGCTGGTTCCAGCCGCGCCGTATGGGGCTTCACATCCCGCACCGCTTCCACGGCCTCCTCCAGCCCGGCCCCCGCCGCCATCGCCCCCGCGATGGCCGCCGCCACCGAAGCCACCCGGTGCACGCCGAGCATCTGGGTCGTCACTCTCGCTTTCTCTACCCGGTACTCCACGGTAAAACTGAGCCGCTCCGGCCAGACCGAGCTGGCGTCCGTACAACGCACGTCGTGATGCGGTCCGGATCCGAAAGTCAGCACCTTTCCCCGGACCTTGGCCGCCATCGCGGCTACATGGGGATCGTCTCCGTTCAGCACGGCGATGCCCCCGCGGCGCAAAAAGCGCAGCATCCGCGCCTTTTCCGCCGCCACATCCTCCAGCGTCCGCAGCGACTGCGTATGAGCTCGCCCTACGCCCAGAATCACCGCCACATCGGGCCGGATGAGCAGCGACGCCCGCCACAGGTTGCCGGGCTTCTCCGTTCCTGCCTCAATCACGGCGTAGCGGTGCCACGGCCGCACGCTCAGGATCGTTTGGATGATGCCCGCTCTGCCGTTCGAATTGCCCGGCGTATGGACCGAAGGACCGCGGCGCGCGAGGATGGCCGCCAGGCAGTCCTTGGCGGCCGTCTTGCCGAAGCTCCCCGTCACCGCAATGAACTTCGTTCGGAACATCAGACTGCGCCACAGCAGCGCAACTATCCAGGCCGGAAGCCAGTACACGGCCTCCCAGGTGAGCCAGCGCAGCCTCCGCACCATAGAATCGCCCCATTATAGCCGCCCCGGTTAGGCTACATCATCCCCACATGCCTCTTTTCCTGTCCCAGCTCGCCTGCTTCTTTGTGCTCTTTGTTCCCCCTCGAAAACGCGCTCGCCCTCCGCCGTGGAACACGCAGTCTTGCTTGCCACACCGGCCGCCCCGTGGAGCAAGCAGTCGTGCTTGCCACACCGGCAGCCTTGTGCCGGTGGTTGGCTTCCGAGGCTCTTCCCTCCCCTTCTGGGGGGCAGGCATTCTTGCCGGCCTTGGTCCCCTTTGCCTACTGCCCTCTTGTCGGAACGGCCCTGCGCGTCCACCCAAGGCACGCACCGCATCCGAAACTCCCACACCGTTATGATGGAGATATACCTGCATGGGAACGAATGCTCCGGTCGCCTCGCGCCCATTGCGCCGGAAATGGCTCATTCCGGTGATTGGCTACGCCGTTTCTGTAGCCTCCCTGCTCTGGGTCTATTGGGGATTCGACTGGAAAACCGAGTTGCCGAAGTTCGCCCGGGCGCACTGGGGCTGGGTCGCGGTCGCCGTCGCCGCCGACCTGGCCGTCTACGCAGTCCAAGGCTGGCGCTGGGCTCTGCTGCTGCGCGCGATTCAGCCTGTGCGCTGGCTGCGCTCCGTGCAGGCCATCTTCATCGGTCTGCTGGCCAACGAAGTTCTGCCCCTGCGCACCGGTGAGATTGTCCGGGGCTATGTTCAGGCGCTTTGGACCCGCCTCCCCTTTTCCCTGGTCCTCTCCTCTATCGCCGTCGAGAGGCTCTTCGACGGCCTCATCCTGGTGGCGGCCTTCTACCTGACCGGCTTCTTTGTGGAGCTCCCTGGACTGGTGCGGGACGTCAGCTTCACCCTGGCGCTGATCGTGGCTGTGGCCGGCGCGCTGCTGGCTGTGGCGATGTTCCACAAACACCACGCCCATGCCGCCGTCAAGCACAGCCGCTGGGCCGAGGCTCTATGGCACGTGGTGGAAGGACTGCATGCCATGGGTCACTCCCGCTGGTTCTATGCCTCCGCCGCGGCCAGCGTGGCTTACCTTGCCCTCCAGGTCCTTCCGCCTTACGCCTTAATGCGAGCTTATGGCATGGACCTGTCGGTCGGCGCAGCCGCGGTCGTCTTGCTCATCCTGCGCCTTGGAACCGTGATCCCGCAGGCGCCCGGCAACGTTGGCGGATTTCAATTTTTCGTCGTCTTGGGGCTGATGCTCTTCGGCGTCGACAAAGCCGACGCCACCACTTTCGCTACGATCATGTTTCTGGTGGTCACCATTCCGCTCTGGCTCGGTGGGGCGGTCGCGGCGGCCTTGGCCGGCGTCAAGGTGAAAGACCTCCAGCAGAAGGCCGGTAACTCCTTCCAGCAAGTCAAACGCGCCCCCCAACCGACAGGCGGTTGATTGCCGGCGCACCTCCCCTACCGCCCCCTCTCCCACCCACTGGCGTCATTCGTAAAGGCGGACCAGCGTGTCCGCCCCATGGAGCTTGCCGCACCGGATCTTCGCCTGGAGCACGCAGTCTTGCGTGCCACACCGGCCTCTCCGTGGAGCACGCAGTCTTGCGTGCCACACCGGCAGTCCTGCCGGTGGTTGGCTTCAGAGGCCTCTTCGTCCGCTGCTGTGGTGCCGCCATCCCTGCCGGCCTTGGTCCCCTTTACCCACTGCCTCTCCTTTGCCCAGTCGAGTCCGCCCCCGTGGAGCTTGCTGCACCGGCCGCCCCGTGGAGCACGCAGTCTTGCGTGCCACACCGGCAGTCCTGCCGGTGGTTGGCTTCAGAGGCCTCTTCGTCCGCTGCTGTGGTGCCGCCATCCCTGTCGGCCTTGGCCCCCTTTACCCGCTGCCCGGCCCGCAGCCCAGTGCCGCCCTCGGCCCGGCGCGAAGACACACCCGCACCCCGTTCCCTGTCCGCTGTTTCGACTCCCTGGGTGGCAAGCGGCGCTCTTCAGGCCCGCTCTTGATAGGTTCCGTCCGCAGTGTTGACCCGGATCTTCTCGCCCTGATTGATAAACGGCGGTACTTGCACCACCAGCCCGGTCTCCGTCTTGGCCGGTTTGGTGACGTTGGAGACGGTCGCGCCTTTCAAGCCCGGCTCGGTCTCCACCACCGTCAGGTCAACGGTCGGCGGCAGCTCCACGCTGATCGGCTTGCCCTCATAAAACTCCACGTTCACCTTCAGTTGCGGCACGAGGTACTGAACGGCCTCCCCCAGCAGATCCTTCGTTAGGTGCATCTGCTCGAAGGTGGATGTGTTCATGAAGTAGTAATACTCGCCGTCGTCGTACAGGTATTCCATCTCCTGCTCGTCCAGCACCGCCCGCTCCACGCGGTCTTCGGAGCTGAACCGGTGCTCGATCATCGCCCCGCTGCGGAGATTCCGCATCTTGGCCTGCACAAAGCCCCGCAAGTTGCCGGGCGTCCGGTGGAACACGCTGAAGATGGAGAACAGTTCATTGTTGAACTTGATCACCATCCCAGGGCGCAGTTGGGTCGCGGAAATCATGAAACAAGTCTCTCCTGCCTTGGTTCGGATTGTTACCGCAGGCTGAATTTACATTTTACCAAACACGTCTGGCGGCCGCCCATGCTAACCTGGACTCATCCGTTCACTCAGAGAGGAGCGATCCAAACATGTTCAGCCTGAAGAGGGCCGCCGCCGCGGCCGTTGCCGCCGCCTGTGTTTTGGGCGTCTTGGCGCTGCACGCCGCATCCACGCCACAACTGGAGCGGGGCCGTTATCTTGTAGAGCGCGCCTGCACCTGCACCCACTGTCATTCGCCCATGGACGCCAAAGGCAATCCCGACCCCGCCAGAGCCATGCAAGGAGCCCCTACGATGATTAAGTCGATCGTCAAAGTCCCGGCCTGGGCCGAGACCGCGCCCGCTCTGGCCGGCCTGGTAGGTTACACCGACGCCCAGATCGTCAGGGCCCTTACCACCGGCATCGGACCTGCCGGCAACCCGCTCCGGCCGCCCATGCCGCCGTTCCGCTTCGACAAGGCCGATGCCGAAGCCATCGCCGCCTATCTCCGCACCCTCAAGCCGGCGCCCAAACGCTGAACCCGCAGGTTCTCCGCCGCCGGCAATGAGACAATAGCTACAAGGATGGTATCGGTCCGCGGTCTTTCGCACGCCTACAACTCGCACCAGGCGCTGGTCGGCGTCTCCTTCGAGGTCGCCAGCGGAGAGATCTTCGGCGTGCTCGGCCCCAACGGGAGCGGCAAGTCCACGCTGTTCCGCATCCTGTCGACGCTGATGGCCCCGGCCTCCGGCTCGGCCTCCATCGCCGGCTTCGATACCGTGCGCAGCGCGGCCTCCGTTCGCCGCAACATCGGCGTCGTCTTCCAGTCTCAGAGCCTGGATAGGAAACTCACCGCCGAGGAAAACCTCATCGCGCAGGGCCGCCTGTTCGGCTTCCACGGCGGAGCGCTCAAGGCCCGCGCCGCGGAGCTGCTGGACCGCTTCCATCTCGCGGACCGCCGCGGCGATCTGGTGGAGACGCTTTCCGGCGGTCTGCGGCGCCGCCTCGAAGTGGCCAAGGCCCTCCTGCACCAGCCCAGCCTTCTGCTCATGGACGAGCCCTCCTCCGGCCTGGATCCCGCCGCCCGGCGCGACCTCTGGCTCTACATCGAGCAACTGAGCCGCGAGCAGGGCATGACCGTGCTCCTGACCACTCACATCTTGGACGAGGCCGAGCGTTGCAGCCGCCTCCTGCTGCTGCATGAGGGCCGGATCGTCGCTCAGGGCGCCCCCGCCGAGCTCAAGGCGCGCATCGGAGGCGACGTCGTCGTGCTCGAGGTCGACTCGCCCGAAGAGGCCGCCCGCAGGCTCCAGGAGCGTTTCGGCGTCCAGGTTCGCCTCGCCGCCGGCGCGGTCCGCGTGGAGACCGCCAACGGCCACCGCTTCGTCGCCGAAGCGGTCGAGGCGCTCGGCGGTCAAGTCCGTTCCGTGGCCCTCCACAAGCCCACTCTCGAAGACGTCTTCCTCGACGAAACAGGAGCTTCCATCCACGCATGAGACGCCTCTGGCTTGCCTCCGCGGCACTCTGGCATCGGGAATTAATCCGGTTCTGGCGCGAAAAGGCCCGTGTCGCCGGCTACGTCGGCTCCCCGCTCATCTTCTGGCTGGTTGTCGGCGCGGGCTTCGGCAACCTGAGCTTCTTCTTCCCGGGCGCGCTGGTTCTCACGGTCATGTTCTCCGCGGTCTTCTCCACTATGTCCATCATCGAAGACCGCCGCGAGGGCTTCCTGCTTTCCGTGCTCGTCTCGCCCGCGCCCAGGTCCGCCATCGTCTTCGGCAAGGCCAAAGGCTCCGCTACGCTGGCTTGGATCCAAGGCATGATCTTCCTGGCCTTCGCCCCGCTGGCCGGCTTTCACCCCAGCCTCCTCCAGCTTGCCGCCGCGGCCGGCGCCATCTTCTTGCTCGCCTTCACCTTCAGCCTGCTCGGCTTCTGGATCGCCTGGCAAACGGAAAGCTCCCAAGGCTTTCACGCCATCATGAACCTGCTGTTGTTCCCGCTGTGGCTGGTCTCCGGGGCCGTGTTTTCGCCCGCCGCAGCCCACTCCTGGGTCCGCGCCCTCATGGCGGCGAACCCGCTGACCTACGGCCTTGCGCTTCTGAGACGATCGCTCGAAGCCGCGCCCCCTGCCGGGACTCCCGCCGCCGCGCTGAGCTTGGGCGTCTCGCTCACCGTGGCCGCGTGCCTGCTCGCCGCGTGCCTGGCCGTGGTCCGGAAGCCCTCCCGCCGCAACGCCGCCTGAACCGGCGCGCCTCTATTCGCCGATGATCTTCACCAGAACGCGCTTCCGCCGCCGCCCGTCGAACTCCCCGTAGAAGATCTGCTCCCACGGGCCGAAGTCCAGCTTGCCCTTGGTGACGGCCACCACCACCTCCCGCCCCATGATCGTCCGCTTGAGATGCGCATCGGCGTTGTCTTCGCCCGTGTTGTTGTGCCGGTACTGGGAGATCGGCTCGTGCGGCGCCAGCCGCTCCAGAAACTTCTCGAAATCCTGGTGCAGCCCGCTCTCGTCATCGTTGATGAACACCGACGCCGTGATGTGCATCGCGTTCACCAGCACCAGGCCCTCCTGAATGCCGCTTTCGGCCAAGCACTCGCGTACCTGCGGGGTGATGTTCACAAACGCCCGCCTCGTGGGAATCTCAAACCAAAGTTCTTTCCGGTAGCTCTTCATTCATGTCATATTGTAGGGGAGATGACCGCGGAAATTGGAGCCTCGCAAAACCGGAAGCGGCCTGAGATCCCCATCGGCGTCTTCATTGTCTTCGGCCTGATCATTTTGGTAGGAGCGGGGTTCTGGTATCTGGAGCGCCAATCCCGGAACGTGCCGCAACCCAAAGTCCTCCTCACCCCGGAGGCCAAAGCCTACGTCCGCTACCTCAAGCTGGATGAAGTCCAGATGAAGGCCACCGAAGCCTTTCTGAAACAGACTTTGGTGGAAATCACCGGAAAGATCACCAACACCGGCGACCGGCGCTTGCGCCAGGTCGACATTAACTGCATCTTCTACGATCCTTACGGCCAGGTCGTCCTGCGCGAGCGGGTCTCGATCGTGCGCCCCCGCACCGGGGGCCTGAACCCAGGCGAAACGAAAGACTTCCGCCTGCCCTTCGACAACATCCCGGAAAGCTGGAACCAGGCCATGCCCCAGATGGTCATCGCCCAGATCCTGTTTGAGTAGGCGCCGCGTTGGACTTGGACTCGCTGAAAGCCGAATTGAGCTCCCGAGGCGAACTCCGCCTCGCCGTCAAAGTCATTCCCAAGGCCGCCCGCACCGAACTGGCCGGTCCTCTGGCCGGAGGCGTCTGGAAAATCCGCATTCAGGCCCCGCCCGAGAAGGGCAAGGCCAACGCCGAGCTGTGCCGCTTCCTCGCCAGGCTGTTCGGCGTCAGCGCCCGCCAAGTGCTCATCGTCTCCGGCGACGCCTCCAGCCACAAGCAGCTCAAGATCGTCCGGGGCTGATAAGATCGGAACAGTATGACCAAGCAAAAGATTCTCTCCTCCATCGTTGATATCGGCATCGTTCCCATCGTGCGGACCAGTTCCGCCGAATCCGCCATCAAAGCCGTGGAAGCCATCTACCGGGGAGGCATCCGCGCCGCCGAAATCACCATGACCGTTCCCGGCGCCATCCGCGCTCTGGAGAAAGTCGCCGACCAGTTCGGCGACAAGATCATGCTCGGCGCGGGAACCGTGCTCGATCCGGAGACCGCCCGTGCCTGCATGCTGGCCGGCGCCGAGTTCATCGTCACGCCCAGCCTCCGCATCTCCACCATCGAGATCGTGCAGCGCTACTCGAAGGTCATCACCCCCGGCGCCATGACCCCCACCGAGGTCCTTACCGCCTGGGAAGCCGGCGCCGACATGGTCAAGGTCTTCCCCTGCGGCAACCTCGGCGGCCCCAAATACATCAAGGCGCTCAAGGGCCCCTTCCCCCACATCGAAATGGTGCCCACCGGCGGGGTCAACCTCGAGACCGCCGGCGAGTTCCTCAAGGCCGGCGCCAGCGCCGTCGCCGTGGGCAGCGAGCTGGTGGACGGCAAGACCATCAAGGAAGGCCGCTACGACATCATCGAGGAGCGCGCCCGCCAGTACCTGGCCGTCATCGCCAAAGCCCGCCAGGAAATGCAGGCCGCCTGAGGGCTGGTAAAATCGCTCCTGCGTGCTACACTGAGAGTCCGACATGCCGATCAGCAAGGACTTGCTCGACATTTTGGTGTGCCCCTTGTGTAAGGCCCCGGTCGAGTTAAAACAGGATGAAAGCGGCCTCAAGTGCGTCCAGTGTAAACGGGTCTATCCGATCCGGGACGACATCCCCGTGATGCTGGTCGATGAGGCCAAAATCGAAGAGTAGCCATCTCTCGTCCGGATGAGAAGCATCCTGGATCAAGCGCCGGCCGGGGCGCGGGTGGCGGTGATCCGCCTGCGCTCCATGGGTGACTGCATTCTCACCACGCCGGCGCTGGAGATCCTCAAAAGGGCTCGGCCGGACCTGCGCGTGGCGGTGGTCGTGGAAGAACGCTTTGCACCCCTGTTCGAAGGCAACCCGGATGTGTACTCCATCCTGCCCCCCTCCGCCAACGCCCTGCGCGAGTTCCGGCCCCGCATCTGCCTCAACCTCCATGGCGGGCCCACCAGCATGGCCCTGACCCTGCTCTCCGGCGCCCGCTGGCGCGCCGGCTTCGATCACTTCCGGCCGGGCATGGTCTACAACGTCCGCATCCCCACCGCCCAGGAGATCCTGGGCGTCACGCGCAAGGTCCACACCGCCGAGCATTTGGCCTCGGCGGTCTTCTTCCTCGGCGTCCGCCAGTGCGAGGTTCCCCGGGCCAAACTCTTCGCCGCGCCGCCCCCCGAAGGCCCGCCTTACGCCGTACTTCACCCCGCCGCCACCGGCGTCGGCAAGACTTGGCCCGCAGCGAACTTCCTCCGCGTGGCCCGGTTCCTCCAGGACGAACACGGCCTCCGGCCCGTCTTCATCGCCGGTCCCGGCGAGGACTTGAGCCCCTTTCAGCCATTCCGGACCCTCTCCGGCGCGCCCCTCAGCGAAGTCAAGTCCCTGATTTCCGGCGCATCCCTTTTCGTCGGCAACGATAGCGGCCCCGCCCACATGGCCGCCGCCTTCGGCATCCCCGTCGTCGTTTTGTTCGGCAACTCCGACCCGGTCGTCTGGGCCCCTTGGCGCACCCCTGCCGAAACCCTCGTCTCGCTCGGCGCCATCGAAAAGATCACCGTAGGCCAGGTCCAGGCCGCCATTACCCGCCTGAGGAAACAAACGGCATGAGGGAATTCGCCCGCCTGCTGCGTTACGTCCGCCGCTACATCCCCCTGATCGTCATCTCCGTCTTCCTGATGGCGCTCGTCGGCGGCGCTCAGGGCTTGATGGCGTTCCTGATCAGCCCCGTCTTCAACCATGCCCTTTCCCCCCGCGCCACCGACTCCCCCATCGAGCTGTTCACCAACCCCATCACCAAGACCCCCGTCCGCCTCAACGACTTCCTCCCCAGCCGCATCCGCAACGTCTGGAGCATGATCGGCGCCGCCATCCTCTTCGCCTTCCTGCTCCGCGGCCTCTGCGATTACCTCGGCAACTACCTCATTAACTACGTCGGTTTCTCCGCCGTCACCGACCTCCGCCAGGCCGTCTTCGACAAAGTCCTGCGCCACGGCGCCGAGTTCTTCGAAAGCCATTCCACCGGCCAGATCATGTCGTCCATCATGAACGACATCGAAAAGATCCAGGTCGCGACTTCCCACATTCTGGCCGACCTCATGCGCCAGTTCTTCACCATCGCCGCCCTCCTGTTCGTCCTCATCGAAAAGGATTGGCGCCTGGCCCTCATCAGCCTCACCGTGCTCCCCTTCGTGCTCCTCCCCACCGCCCGCATCGGACAGCGCATCCGCCGCACCACCCGCCGCGCCCAGGACGAAATGGCCGAACTCAACCAGATCCTCCAGGAGGCCTTGAGCGGCCATCAGGTCGTCCGCGCTTTCGGCGCCGAAGAATACGAATCCCGAAGATTCCGCCAGGTCGCCCGCCGCCTCCGCGCCAGCAACATGCGCTACGTGGCCCAGCAGGCCCTGGCCTCTCCCCTCATCGAGTTCTTCGCCGCGATTACGGTCGTGGCGCTCATCACCTACGCCCGCGGCCAGATCCTCGCCGGCCGCATGACCCTCGGCGACTTCAGCACCTTCGTCTTCGCCTTGCTCTCCCTCTACGAGCCCGTCAAACGCCTCACCGGCATCCACAACATCTTTCAGCAGGCCATCGGCTCCACCCAGCGCGTCTTCGAGTACCTGGACCGCCCCGAGGCCATCCAGGAACGGCCCAACGCCGTGCCGCTCAAGCGCTTCGAGAAGTCCATCGTCTACCACCAAGTCTGCTTCCGCTATCCCTCCGCCCACAACGGCTTCGCCCTCGAAGACATCAACCTCGAGGTCAAGGCCGGCGAGGTGGTGGCCTTGGCCGGACCCAGCGGCGCCGGCAAGACCACCTTGGTCCAGCTCCTGCCGCGCTTCTACGACGTCACCTCCGGCGCCATTCTCATCGACGGCCAGGACGTCCGCGACTTGAAACTCGCCAGCCTCCGCAGCAAGATCAGCATCGTTCCCCAGGAAACCTTCCTGTTCAACGACACCGTCGCCAACAATATCCGCTACGGACGCCAGGACATCAGCGCCAAAGCCGTCCGCGAAGCCGCCCGCACGGCCCTTTGCGAGGAGTTCATCCTACAGATGCCCCAAGGCTACGACACCGTCATCGGCGACCGCGGCGTCAAGCTCAGCGGCGGCCAGCGCCAGCGCCTCGCCATCGCCCGCGCCTTGCTCGAAAACGCCCCCATCCTCATCCTCGACGAGGCCACCTCCAACCTCGACACCGAATCGGAAATCCTCGTCCAGCGGGCCTTGGCCAACCTCATGCAAGGCCGCACCGTCATCGTCATCGCCCACCGCCTGTCCACCATCCGGCGCGCCGACAAAATCGCCGTCATGAACGACGGCCGCATCGTCGAGACGGGCACGCACGACCAGCTCATCAAGGCTGGCGGCCTCTATCAGAAGCTGTACGAGCTCCAGTTCCACGGCGACTCCCCGGAGGCCGCATGAGCGTCCGCAGCATGACTGGCTTCGCCCGCGTCAAAAAGTCATCCGAAGCCGGCGAGGCCGTCCTCACCCTCCGCAGCGTCAACCACCGCGGCCTCGACCTTCACTTCCGCATTAGCCCCGAACTGGAGGTCTTCGAACCCGCTCTCCGCGATCTCCTCAAACGCCGCCTCTCGCGCGGCTACGTCCAGGTCCGCATCACCTTCACCCCGGCCCGCGCACTCCCAGTCACCTTGAACCGCCCCCTGCTGCGGGCCTACCTCGAAGCTTTTCAACAGGCCGCCACCGAAAGCGGCATCCCCGCCCGGCCCGACCTCAATGCCGCCCTCAGCCTCCCCGGAATGCTCAGGGAAGAAGACGCCGACCCCGATCCCGCCGTCGAACAGCTCCTCACCGCCGCCCTCGATGAGGCCTTGTCCGCCCTCGATGCCTTCCGCTTGGCCGAAGGGCAGGCCCTCGCCGCGGAAATGCTCCAGCGCGCTGGCGCCATCCGGTCCGCGGCTTCCCGGCTGGAAGAGCTCCGCTCCCAAGCCTTGCCCGCCTTCCAGTCCCGCCTCTCGGCGCGCCTCGCCGAGTTGCTCGGGACCGCCGCCGACCCCCAGCGCATCGCCCAGGAAGCCGCCCTGCTCGCCGACCGCAGTGATATCGCCGAGGAGATTACCCGCCTCCGGGTCCATGTGACACAGTTGGAGGCCATCCTCTCAAGCGGCGGCGAGGCAGGCAAGAAAATCGACTTCTTGCTCCAGGAAATGAGCCGGGAGGCCAACACCATTCTTTCGAAAACCAATGGCCTCGGCGAGCTCGGCTTGGCCATCACCGAAATCGGGCTCTCCATCAAGGCCGAAATCGATAAAATCCGCGAACAGGCGCTGAATCTGGAATGAGCATCGTATTCATCATCTCCGCCCCCTCAGGCTCAGGGAAATCTACACTTGTAAAAGGACTTCTTGAGTCGGTGCCAAATCTTATCTTTTCAATATCTTATACGACAAGAAGTCCCCGCGGCTTGGAACAGCCCGGCAAAGACTATTATTATATTAGTAGAGAGGAGTTCGAGCGGCGCATCGCCGCCGGCGAATTCCTCGAGCACGCCGAGGTCTTCGGCAACTACTACGGCACCCACCGCAGCGTCCTGGAGCGCGCCCAGGCGGAAGGCTGCGATCTGGTGCTCGACATCGACGTGCAAGGTGCGCGACAATTAAAGAGCCGGATACCGGAGGCAGTCAGCATCTTCATTTTGGCGCCCTCGCGCCAAATCCTGGAGCAGAGATTGCGCGCCCGTTCGGAAGATCCCGAGGCGGTGATCAACCGGCGGTTGCGCGAGGCAGCCGAGGAGATTCGCAACTATCGGGACTACGACTACATTGTGGTGAACCGGGAGGTAGCGGCTTCCGTGGACGCCCTTGCCTCCATCGTCAAGGCGGAGCGCCACCGTCGAGCCCGCATGGAGAAGGAGATCCTCCCGATTCTGGCTACCTTCGAGAATCCCGGCCAAGGTTGAAACCATCGAGTCCGCTATGACCGACAAACCAGTCAAGAACAACAACCCCTATGTGATTCCGGACGACCCGGAACAGAGCACCTACCGCTGGATCATCGTGGCCGCCAAGCGCGCCCGCCAGCTTCAGAGCGGCGCGCGGCCCTTCCTGCCGGTCACGTCCAAGAAGCCAACCGTCATCGCCATGGAGGAGGTGCGGCGCGGGTTGGTGAAATGGGAGGATCCAGAGCTCAACCCGCCCGCGGCGCCGTCTTCCTCCTCAGAGGCGTGACGTATGCGCGTGGCCTTGGGCGTGGGAGGCGGAATCGCCGCCTATAAGTCCGCTGAGCTGGCCCGTGCGCTGGCCGAACGCGGGGCTCAGGTCCAGGTCGTCATGACCGCCGCCGCCCGCGAGTTCGTTCGGCCTTTAACTTTTGCCGCCCTCACCGGGCGCAAAGTCATCACGGATCTGTTTCCAGCTTCCTCCGAGTCCGAAGCGCTGGCCAGCGCCGTCGAGCATATCGGCGTCGCGCAATCCAACGACCTGCTCGTCGTCGCCCCAGCCACGGCCGATTTGATGGCGAAGTTCGCCCACGGGCTGGCGGACGACTTCCTCACCACGCTTTACCTGGCCTTCCCCGGCCCCGTGCTGCTGGCCCCCGCCATGAACACCAATATGTGGCGCCACCCCGCCACCCAGGCCAACCTGGAGATCCTGCGGGGCCGCGGCCACACGATCGTCGGCCCGGAGGAAGGCGAGCTGGCCTGCGGAATGACCGGCCCCGGGCGCATGGCCGAGCCCGCCGCCATCGCTGCCGCCGCCGTCAACTTGCTGAATCGGAAGCGTGACCTCGAAGGCGAGACCGTCCTTGTCACCGCCGGCCCCACCCGCGAGCCGCTCGACCCGGTACGCTTCATCAGCAACCGTTCCAGCGGCAAAATGGGCTACGCCCTGGCCGAAGCCGCCGCCGCCCGCGGCGCGAATGTCATCTTGATTTCCGGCCCGGTTCACCTGCCCGATCCTCCCGGAGTCAAGACCATCAAGGTCCAGACCGCCCAGGAAATGCGCGACGCGGTCTTCGCGAACCTCGAACCGGCGACCATCGTCATCAAAGCGGCCGCCGTCGCCGACTACCACGTGGCCAACGTCCCGCAGCAGAAGCTCAAGAAAACCGCTGCCCGCATCTCGCTCGAGCTCGACCCCACGCCCGACATCCTGGCCGAGCTCGGCCAGAAAAAAGGCGACCGCCTTCTCATCGGCTTCGCCGCCGAAACCGAAAACCTGCGGCAGGAGGCCCGCCGGAAACTCCTCAGCAAGAACTGCGACATGATTGTGGCCAATCTGGTGGGGCAAGAGGAAAACGCGGGATTCGAGTCCGACACCAACGAAGTGGTGCTGCTGCTGGCCACTGGCTCTACCGTGACCGTGCCGCCCTCGCCCAAACGCGAGGTCGCGGACCGCATCCTGGACGAGGCGCTCAAGCTGCGGCTGGCCCTCCATGCCGCCCGATGAACCGCGAGCTTCTCCGGCAACTCCTGCTCTACTACCAGGACCTCGGCATTCAAACCCTTTACCGCCGGGAGTCGGCCCCACCCGCGCCCGCTCCGCCCCAAGCGGCCGCCGCTCAACCTGATAGCCCGCCCTTGACCAGCGCCGTTCCGCCTCCGGTCCCCGCCCAGCCTTACGAAGCGGGACTGTTTGAAAGCCCGCCTTCGGCGGAGTCTCGCGAGTCGCTTGCGGAGATTCTGGCCGACATCGGCGACTGCACCCGCTGCCGCCTCCATCAAGGCCGCACCAAGATCGTCTTCGGCGCGGGCAACGAGAAATCGCCCCTGGTCTTCGTCGGCGAAGGTCCCGGCGCCGAAGAAGACGCGCAGGGCTTGCCCTTCGTCGGACGCGCCGGCCAACTCCTCACCCAGATGATCGAAGGCACTGCCCGCAAGGAAGGCATCCCGCTCAAACGCGAGCAGGTCTATATCTGCAACGTCGTCAAGTGCCGCCCCCCCGAAAACCGGACGCCCCTGCCCGACGAAATGGAAATCTGCGGGCAGTTCCTGTTCCGGCAGCTGGCGGCCATTCGCCCCAAGGCCATCTGCGCCTTGGGCGCAACCGCCGCCCGCGCCCTGCTCGACCGTAAAGAAGGCGTCACCAAACTTCGCGGCAACTGGTACCGCTGGCGCGGCATCCCCGTCATGGTGACCTATCACCCCTCCTACCTCCTGCGGCCCTACAACCAGAACGCCAAGCGGGAAGCCTGGGAGGATCTCAAAAAGGTCCTGCACTATGTCTATGACTAGTCCGGCGGCCGGCTTCTTCATCACCTTCGAGGGCCTCGATGGCTGCGGCAAGACCACTCAAATGAAGCTTCTCGCCCAGCGCCTCCGGGCCGCCGGCCGCACGGTCCTCGAAAGCTACGAGCCGGGCGGCACTCGCATCGGGGCCCAAGTCCGCCGCATCCTCCTGGACGCCTCCAACCACGAGCTTTGCCCCACCGCCGAACTCCTGCTCTACTTCGCCTGCCGGGCCCAGAACGTCGAAGAGGCCATCCTGCCGGCCCTGCGGCGCGGAGAAATCGTGCTTTCGGACCGCTTCACCGATTCCACTCTGGTGTATCAAGGCGTCGGGCGCGGCCTCGGCAAGCAAGTTGTCCTCACTCTGGATCAGATCGCCTGCAAGGGCTTGATTCCCGGCCTCACCCTGCTGTTGGACATCGACCTCGAGACCAGCCTGGCCCGCGCCCGCGCCCGTAACGACGCCGCCGGCCAATCCGGCGCCCCCGCTGAAACCCGCATGGACGACCAGGACCTCGCCTTTCACCGCAAGGTCCAGCAAGCCTACGCGGAGCTGGCCGCGGAGCACCCGGAAAGAATCGTCGTCATCGACGCCCGCGCCGCCGTCGAGGAAATCGCCGAACGAATCTGGCAAACGGTGGCCCGCCGCTTGGAGATCTCCCATGTTTGAGAACTTCACCGGCAACCGGCGCACCGTCTCCGCCCTGGCCCGCATGGTCGAGCAGGACCGGCTGCCCCAAACCTTGCTGCTCGTGGGCCCCGAGGGCATCGGCAAGGCCACGCTCGCTCGGCGTCTGGCCTCGGTCCTCCTGGGGCAGCCGTCCAAGATCGAGCAGGATGACCTCAGCTTGCCCCACAACCAGGAACGGATCCGCGAGCGCGAAAAATGGTCCTCCGAGCGGCGCTCCGAAGAGCCCCTGTTCTTCGGCGCGCACCCCGACTTCCTCACCTTCCCTCCAGA
>Ga0315298_1006489_pt1 | contig 15952 bp, 14 predicted proteins | sample WHS_1_MG_FD_203077 | JGI IMG/M metagenome (GOLD analysis project Ga0315298, IMG submission 203077) | Extremophilic microbial mat communities from Washburn Hot Springs, YNP, Wyoming, USA - WHS_1_MG | ecosystem: Environmental > Aquatic > Thermal springs > Hot (42-90C) | place: USA: Wyoming... | reverse complement strand
TTAGTTTCAGGATTCAGTTTAAAAGGATAATTTACTACCACAATTCCAGTTCCTAAAGGCATATCTAAAACTTCACAAATAATCCTTTTTTCGTCTGGGAGGTTTTTATCTGGGGGATAAAATTTTTCAATACCTATGTCTTCCATATTTTTTAAATAATTTTAATGGAGCTGAGGGGAATCGCACCCCTGTCCAAAAAGGGTAATCAAAATCTTCTACAAGCTTAGTTTGTTTTCTGTTTTCGATTAGTAGTCTAAAACAAACAAAACCTACTAATCATAGCTGGGTATGATTTTCGATTATCTGGCCCCAGCCTCCAGAAAATCTATCTCGGCTTACCGACATCTTGTTCTGACCGCCGAGAAAGTCAAAACAGATGGCTGCAGACTTAAGCTACAGCAGGTGCAAAAGCATTGGCGTCTATATTTCCCAGAAGTTTTACGAGTTTTTCTGGATCCTCGGCTTGCCGATTCTTGATTACGCCTTTTTGTCGAAACTTGCCAGCCCCAAATTTATAACGATATTTCAAAGAATCAAAATATTCAATGATGATTATCTATTATACATGATTTTTGCTCAAAAGTAAACAATTTAATAATGTAAAAGTGAGCCATATAACAATATGCCGAAATTGATTATTTGTTAATGAAAAATGAAAAGTGATGTAAATTTTCCTATTCTTGCTTTTCCTCAATAATCTTTTTCAATTCAAAAACCTTTTTGCCTGAAACCTTCATCCGTTTCCTTTTCTTTTGCTCTCGCCTTTCAGCTTTCTTGGCCATCTCTTCTTCTAAATCATTCTGATTGTTCTTGATAGGTATCTTCATTTTAGTAAAAATTATTCTTAATAATTATATTTCTTTTTAAATTATAACTCATATTAATAAAATTTATATAACTTTGTTTTAGATTCTCCAAAAACCTTCATTCCTTATAAATCCAAAAATTGTCGAAACATTCCCGCATTCTCGAGAATATGAGAATATATTTTATCATCTACTTTATTATCTGTTATAAAATTTTATTTGAATTTTCAATTTAATTGTGATAATCTCTTATCAGAAGAGGAAAATAAATCTTTAATAGATTATGGACAACCAAAAGAAGTCACCCTCCGATGAATTTTTAGAAGAAAAATTAGTGACCAAGGTCGGTAAACTTATTTCTGAAAGGCCCAAACGATTAGCCGGTTATTCTCGGGCCTACGAATATGTACCAGCGGATTTTTTTGAAAAACAATATGGCACATTATATTTTGTTATAGAAATTGCCAGTCCGGATCCACAGGTACTAGAAGTGGGTGATATGATCATCGAAGTACTAAAAGGAGAGTATTATGCTGATCTTGATCGCGATCCTTTGGTTAGTTTTGAAACAGGCTTAAAAGCAATTAATAAGGAATTGGCTAATATTGCTGCTTCGGGCAAAACAGCCTGGTTAAATAAAATTAATGCTATTGGCGCTTGTCTTGCGGGCAAAACTCTTCACCTTACTCAAGTGGGTTCAGCCGAGGCTTATCTTTTAAGGAATGATAATCTTACCCATATCTCTGAAGGGCTTTATACACCAAGTGAAAAACCAAATCCTTTAAAAACCTTTGTTAATATCGCCTCAGGTACCTTAGAGCCGGAAGATAGAATTATCATAAGTACCCCGGGTCTATTTTATAGTGTTTCTTTGGACAATATTAAAAAGATCATTAGTGATAAGTCTCCTTCGAAAGCCGTGAAAAAATTAGCAGAATTTTTAAAAGAAGAAGAGGATGCCTTGGGAACATCCTTATTAGTTATTCGGGTAACTACTGAAGAACAACTTTCCCAAGAAGAAGTAGAAGAAGATGAAGAAATTTGGATAGCCGAGCCCAAAAGTAAACTAAAATCCTTTTCGGAAAAAACCAAACCAATTTTGGCTCGCAGTAAAACAGCCGCCGGCATAGTTTTACAAAAAGCAAGAACAAAAGGCAAAAAAACCATCCTCCCTTTACTGAGTAAAACATCAATGAAGTTGAAAAGTCTCAAAGAAAAAGGATTTACCAAAACTGTTTCTGAGCCTATTCCTAAACCAGAAATAAAAGAAGAGGCCCCCAAAGAAAAAATAAGCGTCTCTGAAGAAACCATTACTCAACCGACTGAAGAAAAAGCACCTCCCGCTTCATCAATTAAAAGTAAAATTTCTCCCATCAAAGAATTTTTCAAAAATATTGGCTTAAAAATTTCTTCTTTCTTTTTAACAAAGAAAAAAGAAGAGCCCCCAACCTCGGATAAATATCTTTATTTAACGATTATTGCCTTAGTTATTTTTCTTTCTACGCTAGGAATTTTCTATTATAGAAAGAAAACTATTCAAGAATTTCAAAAAGCTGAAACTATTTATAACGAAGCTTTAGATAATGAGCAAAAAGCAGAAGCAGTTTTAATTTATCAAGACAGAGAACATGCTAAAGAACTTCTCCAAAAGGCTCTAGAGAAAGCCGAATCAATAAAAGAAAATAAATATTTTAAAGAAAAGGTAGCAGAATTAATTAAAAAGATTTACCAACAGCAAGATAAAGTCAATTTAATTTACAGAGTAGACAAACCTAGTATAGTAGCCGATTTTAGTAAAGATAACCCTAACGCCCAAACCAGTTATTTATTCATAATTGGCAATGATTACTATTCCTTCCAAAAAGATGGTCGAGCAGTTTATCGTTATCAAAGTAAGGAGAAAAAAGTCACTCAGGTTACTAAAACCTTAACCCGAGGCAATTTTGTCTCTGGCGCTTTAACGGGAGATAATACTATTCTGCTTTACGATAATGGACCGGGCGTCTCTGAATATAATCCCTTAGATAATTCCATTATCCCTCAAACAATATCCTTGGGAGGTTCCTGGGAAAAGGCTACAACGTGCGCTACTTATCAAAATTATCTTTATGTCTTATCGCCCCAAAATAATAAAATTTACCGCCATGCTAGAACATTAGGCGGATTTTCTATTGGGGTTGATTATTTAGAAAACACCAATTTAAATCTATCCAATACAGTTTCTCTTACGGTAGGAGAAACAGTTTTCCTTTTACAATCTAATGGAGAAATTTGGCAATTTTCCCGTGGTCGACAAATACCCTTTGTAATTAAAAATATGCCTAACCGTTTTGAAAAACCCACCTTCATTTTTACTCGTTCAGGATTTAATAATTTATACATCATTGATCAAAAGAAAAAAGGAGTAGTCGTCTTAGACTTAGAAGGGAATTATAAAGGTCAATACATTGCTTCATCAATCAAAGATATCCAAGGATGTTTTGTGGATGAACCTTCGAGGAAAATTTACATACTTTCTGAAAATAAAGTTTATGCTTTAGATCTTCATTTAGAATAAGATTAAATCAAGGCTAAAAAGTTTCTTTTACGAACCACAACCTTAAAAACTTTTCCTTTTAGTAGTATGTGGCGGCCGGCCATAGAAAGGCAAAACAGGCTTTTTATTTTTTATCCGATTTTTATATTTTTTAAATAATTCTTCTATTGTTTTATCCTCTTTTTTTATCCCTAAAATAGGAATATCCAAGGCAAAAGATAAAGCATTGGCCACGGAGACGCCAATTCTTGTGCCAGTAAAAGAACCAGGACCCTTAACCACCATTATCCCTTTTATTCTTTCTATTTTTATCTTTCTTTTCTTTAATAACTTGTCTAAAAGCACCAATAAAATTTCGGCTTGCCTATATCGTGCTTTCTTTATTATTTGGTCGACAAGCCTCTCTTTTTCAAATAAAGCCAAAATTATCTCTTCTTGAGTAGTATCGATAAATAAAAACATGAAAGGTTTAAAAGTGAAAAGTTTAGAAGGTTAAAAGGTTTTCATTTTTCTAATCAATTCTTTATATCTTTTACCCATTGGTTTAAAAATTATTTTCCTTTTATTTTGGTCGATAAAAGCAAAATCTATCATCAATTTTTCTGAAGGCAAAATGTTTTCTATCTTATCGGCCCATTCAATCACAGAAATACTTTTTGGTCTTTTTAAATACTCTTTCAAACCAATCTCTAAAGCTTGAGCAGCTCCTTTTAAACGATAGAAATCAAAATGATAAAGATAAATATCTTTAATCTTGTATTCTTTTAATAAAAGGAACGTGGGGCTTGTAATAACCTTTTTAAGTCCTAATCCAGTAGCTAATCCTTTAATGAAAGTAGTTTTGCCTCCGCCTAAATCCCCACATAAACCGATAATTAAATTCTTTACATTGCCTTCTTGTAAAATTCTTTTTAAATAGCGCCCTAATTTTGCTCCTATCTTTTGAGTCTCCTTAAGGCTAGCACTAATAAATTCCTTATTGGTCATTTTTAATTCTCCCTTGCCCAAAGAGCAATTCTCTCTAAGAAGTTGGATAAGAAAGATAATTCTTTCGCCATAACAAAAATCTAAAAATTACCAAACTAATAAACGATCCTATCATTAAAAACCAAGCCAAGATACGCCGGCGGTCGGAAAAGGATAAATCTTTCTCACTATTTACTGTTTCTGAAAAATGATAAGAAGAAGGGTTATTGGAAGAGGCTGCTTCGGCTGATCGCGCCCCTAAAACACTGGGAATGGTTTTGAGACCTGAAGATTTAGTGGATTTGGATTTACTGGATTTAGAACTTGAAGATGTCACCAAATCTTCAGTCAAATTAATAATATTAGCCGCGCCGGGCGTGGGCGTCTCGCTCCACTGCCAACCAGAAGAAGTTCGATTATAAGAATAACCTTCTTCTGCGCTTTGTGAATAACTCACCTTGTCCTTCTCTTGACCATCCGGCGAATAAAGATAAAGAGTTTCCCCACCGGTATTATTAAGAGCAATACCCGTAATGTCACGGTAAAGAACAAAGTAGCCACCAGCCGGAATGATAGTGGTAGCAAAATGTTGAGGAGAAATGACATAATAACTACCAGAAGCATCAGCTACTTTCCAACCAGCTAAATCTACAGGAGTATCGCCTTTATTATAAAGCTCTATGTATTCATCAGTGCTTTCTTCGCCGGCCGGATTGGGTAAAAGTTCGTTAATTAAAATATTAGAAGAGTAAATCGGCCAATCTACAGTGATTATTACTTCATCTGAAGAAGTTTCTCCTTCGTTATCTGTAACCTCCAAGGTGACTGTAAATTGACCCACCTTATTATATTGATGAGGAGGATTAGCTTCTTCGGATTCATCCCCATCGCCAAAATCCCAGTAATAAGAAACAATTTTTCCGTCAGGATCATAAGAGCGTGTAGAACTAAAATTAACTACTTGCCCCAAAATAATTCTTTGATCATTACCCGCTACAGCCACCGGCGGCTGATTGGGTAAACTGTTTTCTGCCTTAGGTGTACCTTTTTCTGTCGCTTCTAAATCCCAATTTACAGACTCCCTGGCCGTATGCCAAGAAGAAACTAAAGTCCCATCGCCAGGATCCAAATTCCGCTCCATAGAATAATAAATATTATTTGTTTTATTATATTCTCCAGCAGGCCATTTACTATCGGTCGGCAAGGGAGTCTGATCTATAAGAGTACCGTCTTTATCTCTTAAAGATAATGCTCCATTACTCTTATAATCATTTGATAAAGAAATATCGGCCATATCTTGAACTCGCCAATCTACAATCACATTCAATTGAGTCTTTTTAGTCCCACCTATATTGTCTGCTATTGAGTATCGAGATATAAGGTAATATCCTCTAGCTGGAATAATATGTTGGCCTTTTGATGGAATAGTAAGAGTGCCATGATTTGAAGAAGCATTTTCAATCACCCAGCCAGACAAATCAATCTCTTGATCGGTCATATTTCTAAGTTCTATCCATTCATCCCTTGAAGAAGCTGAAGAACCCATCCACATTAGTTCATTAATTACTACATCTTTGGGATTAGCCGCATATGTTTTAGATGAATTCAATAAGATTGAGAAAAAAATTACCAAGACTAAATAAATGAAAATCTTTAAAGGATATCTCATAGTTTCTCCTCTTTTATTAATAAAAAATACAAAATAACAAAGGGTCTTTGTTATTAAGTATTTTTACCTTGAGTTTCTTTCTACCTTAAAAGTAGAAAGATTAGCCCAAAGTATAAATCTAGTTAGAATCAATCTCGTCAAAACCACTTATATCCTTTTCCTCGCCCTCTTTTCGTTCGTATAAAACCTTACTAAAATTTTTATTTGTCTTATTTTTTTGTTCATTTGGTTGTTCTTCTGGCGACGAATCTTTTTCAACCGGTGGTTCCTGAAGAGATGAATCCTTTCGGGTTGGCGGCGAAGAAGGTTCAGTCCCTTGATTAAAGGAAGAGCTAGGGGGAGGAACTACATTAGAATAAAAGTTGGGTTGTTTTGGTGGCAAACCATCGGTAGGTCCTTCTAAAGGTCTTTGCCCTGTTTCAACTTGTTCTCCCACGCCTGCGCCTTGCGGTCTTTGTAAAACACTGGCCATCCTTCCTCCTATTTCGGGAGTATGTTCATCCAAAGCCTTTTGGCTTAACTCTAAAATTTTCGTAGAAACATAAGAAGCATTGGGGATCTTTTCGAATAAAAAATTCTCTGTAGTCGCGCCGGCAGTTTCTACCAAAACATCACCGTAACGTAAAAAGGTAGCCAAAATGCCCCGCACCAAAGCCTTGACATCCTCAATACGGACCAATTCCAATTCAGAAGTCGACCGATCAAAAAGACTTTTTTGTTCAATTTCAATAAGACGCATATTGGTCACAATCAAATAAGAATAATAATAGCGGAACCAAATCATCAAAGCATAACCACACATCACCAGGAGATAACCGCTCATAAAAATAATGAGTAAATTTCTAATAGGGGCCTGACTAAAAAATGGCGAAAGATTAAAAAGGACCATTATGCCCACCAGAGGTAAGATCATAATGGCTAAAATACTTGACAAGGGAGCAACCAAAAACATTATATGCTTGCGCAAGAAGACCTCCATCCGTTCACCTTTCTGCATCTGGGGCAATTCAAATTTAATCTCCATAAGTACTCCTTTAAAATTTGGGGGAAGGAAATTCCCAACTCCAAGAACAAGTTCGTAGTAAAATTAAAGAGATAAAAATAATTATTCCCACTGTTAAACAATAGACAAAAAGACCAATTTTTGCTTTGGTGCCTACCCCCAAAGCAAAAGAATAATAAACAATAAATGTGGAATAAACCAAAAACCCCAAAAGGAAAATTAAATAAATAATTAAGAAAATATACATCTTGATTTAATTATAACAAAAATAATTTCAAATAAAAATCCTACCGAAAAACCTATTTGATTTTGATTATTTGTTTTTTTAGATAACGGTATAGATTTTCTTCTCCAGGTTTATAAATTTTCTTTTGGGCCTCTTTTATCTTTTTAATTTCCTCTTTATTAAATAACAAATTATTTATAGTCTCTTTAATTAATAGATCGCTTGAAGAAATTGTTAAATGTTTACATAGGTTTAACCGAACGAATACTTCTATTTCATAATAAGGGTCATGAATAATATTCTCTTTCGGTTTATCGAAAGTAAAACAAATTACCGGTCTACGGTGACGAATTACCTTAGGTAGAGTACCTAAACCATGATGCTGGATTACTAAATCTGCTATACTAATGGCTGTTTCCATGTCCTTCTCCCCTCTCCAAGGGAAACATTTCAACCAAGGATAATTTTCTTTTTTAAGAATTTCTGGGGTATACATAATTAAAACAAAATCTAAACTTTTAGATAGTTCGTCTAAAATCTGAATTATTCTTTTGAAATAATGTCGACCATATTTTCTATAAGTTATCCCTTTACCAAAATAAGCAAAGATTTTATATTGTGATCTAATCTTATTTTTTTGAATAAATAATTCTTTGTCTCTTTTAAGTATGCGCATACCAGAGGGAATAAAACCAGGAGAGTATATTTTATTTAAATAGGAAGGAGGAATTGTATAGTGTCCTCCATATTCTTTTAAGCCCAATCTAAATACTTTCGGAGGCATTACAGTAATATATTTATCAATCCATTTTTTTACAGCATATTTTTTAGTTTGGCCAAATAACCAATTAGAATCTAAAGAAATAATATAATCAATATTACAAGGTCTTCTTTTAAGTAAATAAGGAAGAGTTGTTTTAGAATTACCTAAAATTAATAAATTAGCCTTACTATTTTCAATTGCTTTATTTAATAAATAAGGAGAATTTATGAACCGTACCGGGAATTCTCCTTGTTTAATAATTTTGTATAATCTAATACTCGGCGTAAAGTAATAAACTTGCCATTTATAAGAAAATAACACACGGGCAAATGATTCAGTTTGAGCATACTCTCCTAAGCCTACTACTACAAAAACGGCTTTAATATTGCTTCCCATAATAAAAGGAATAATTTTTTGTTCAAAAACCTTAAAAAAGAAATATTCCTTCCTTATCCGATGAGAAAAACGATAACGCCTACTTTTTAAAGAATAATTAATTATCTCTATGGCAATGTTTTTAGGATTTTCATTTAAATTAAAATAGTAAATTAAATTTTTCCCTATTTCTTTAAAAGAACGAATATTAGAACAAAATATAGGAATTTTAGCCAAGGCTGCTTCTAAAAGAGGCAAACCAAAACCTTCTACTTTGGAGGTTAATAATAAGAAATCGGCTAAAATATATAAATCAGAAATAGTAAGTCGAGGTAAATCAAAACTAGTGCCATCTTGGAATTTATATTGAGAAAGGATGATAATATAATTTTCTAATTTAAGATCTTTTATTTTTTTGATGATTTTATCTAAGTATTTTCTTGCCTGGGGTAATTGGAAATCCAAAGGCGCAGTAATAATTAATTTTAAATTAATCCCCCTTTTAACTATTTCTCTTACAATATCAACCACCAATTCTAGATTTTTTCTCTCCAAAGCTCTTACCGGTGTAATTCCAATAAGATCGGCTTCTTGAATTTTTGTTTCTTCGATCAATCTCCTTATTTGAGAACTGAAAGAAAAAAATTTAGTAAAATCGATAAAATCGGGAATTACTTTAATCTTTATCCTCTGTTTACTAAAAACGTTCTTTAACTGCCTTGCTCTAAATTTTGAAATTGCTACGTATTCGAAACCATCTTGTGGCTCTCTAATTAATTTCCAAGGATAAATCTTATATTTTTTTAATCTAATATTTTTATAATAACTATCTCCGAAGGTAGAATCATGCGTCCAAGCAATAAAACGAATATTTTTTAAATCTTTAGCCAAACGAGACAAGGCAGAAGTTAAAGCCAAATTATAATGCATCGTCATTACATTATGGACAATGCAGATTTCTATTTTTTCTTTAATAAGGTATCTTTTTAAAGAATCATAAATTTTCTCTTCTAATCGATAAAAATTCTTAGAAACCTTTCCCTCTTCATATTCTTTTCTTATTTTTAAAACTAAAGGATTACGAGGACTAAAATCTTTAAATACTTTAAGAGGTATGTCTTTACGAAATTGTTCACCTGCTCCTACTAGAATATGGACAGGGAATTTATAAAACCTAAAAGCCCGCGCATGGCTTTTAATCATATTTTCCACGCCAGCAATAATTGGTGGACCAGAATAATGAATTAAAGCTATTTTAGGTTTTTTATCCCACATAATTTATTATTCCTTTATAAGACTTTGGTAAACTGAAATAGTTTTTTGAGCCGTCTTTTCCCAAGAAAAATTCTTTACTCTTTCCTTACCCCTTTTCATTAAACTTTTCCTTAATCTTTTGTTGGTTAATACCTCTTCTATTCCTTTCGCTATCGAGGAAGGATCGAGATAATCATCAATATAATAAGCAGCATCTTTAGCTATTTCTAAAAAAACAGGAATTTTTGAAAGGATAACAGGAATCTCGGCTTGGAAACCTTCTAGAACCGGCAATCCAAAACCTTCATAAGAGGAAATAAAGACAAGCGCTCGAGCTCCTTGCAACAATATCGATAAATCCTTTTCGGGAATATATTTAAGAATAAAAATAATACTGTTTTTTAAATTTTCCTTTTGAATAATTTTTTCTAGCTTCTTAAATGAAGGGATTATCTTCCCTACGATTACTAATTGCAAATCAAACTTATATCTTAATAAAGAAAATGATTGAATAAGCTTATCTACATTTTTACGTTCGGCCAATCCCCCATTATAAATAATATAATCTCTATTAATTTTAAATCTCTTTTTAATTTCATTTATCGCTTGGGAATTAACCTTCCTAAAGATTCCTACGCCTTGATGAATTACTGTTATTTTATTAGAGGCTACTTTAAGGAGGTTCTCTAAATCATGCTTAGTAGTGTAAGAAATAGCAATAATTTTATTAGCTCTTTTTACTGCATTTTTTATTCTTTTTTCATAAAATTTAAATTGATTAGGGTCCCTATCGGGTAAATCGGGCATAATATAAGGAATAAGATCATGAACAGTTAATACTTTAGGAATGGATAGATTTTTAGGAATACCAGCCGAATCAGGCGCATGGTAAAGATCTATTTTTGTCTTTTGGATATAAACAGGAAGTCTATTTTCTTCCCATTCATACCTCCTTTCATGCCTTACTAAAGAAGGGTTAAAGGGTATCTTAACAATTTCTAGGTAGGGGGTTTTAATAGTTGAAAGAGGCTTAGTAATATCCTCCACGAATAAAACACATTGGATTTTTCTTTTTAAAAACTCTTTAAGAATAGATAAAAGATAATTCCCTACTCCTGTTGGGGGATCGGTGATGCTCCTACCGTCTAATCCAATTCTCATTTTTTACAAATCCTTTTTAAAATAGATAAAACAATCTGGCGGCGAGGTAAATTAGTATGTCTTTCTTTACTATATACTCGATAGTAATAAACTACTTTATTTAAATATATAACTGGCTCCTTTTTTAATAATCTGAGCATCCAATCCAGGTCTCCCGCATAAGGCAATTTTTCGTCCCAAAAACCTACACTTTTTAAAACATCCTTTTTCATTAATAAACTAGTATGGTGGAAAATCCCTACCACTGGTCTTTTTATTAAAATACCCTGATAATAATTTTGACAATAATAAGCAAGTATCTTTTGGTTATCCCATGGTTTAGCTCTTAAAATTTTTTTTCTCCTTCCGTATGCATCAATAAGGCATATATCTCCATGGACTACTTTATAAAACCGATGTTTATTTAAAAATTCTACTCGATTTTTTAAGTTATTTTTAGGCCACAAATCATCGGAATGGATCCATGTAAAATAATCTCCTCTAATCATTCTTAGCGCTTTATTAGTAGATTTATACTCACCTTGGTTCTTTTGTTTTATATAAATTATTCTTTTATCATTAAAGTTTTTAATCACTTGCTCTGTATTATCGGTACTTCCATCGTTAACAATAATCAATTCGAAATCAGGAAAACTCTGTAATAAAACACTAGAAATAGCTTTTTTAAGATAACGTGCTTGATTATAAGTGGGCAAAACTATGGAAACCTTCGGCATATTCTTTAGCCTTATTAATTAAAGCCTTTGCTCCCTCTTTATTATTTTCGAAATCTAAAGTATATTGAGCAAAACCTAAAAAATAAATAATTGTATAGAAGTTTATTCTTTTTAATAAATTTTTATTGTGAGTACCCCCGATATACTCTTTTAAGAATATTCTATTAAGCTTCAAGGCCTCTTTTAAAGACAATGACAAATGGCCGTAGGTTTTTTGCGGAACTCTAAGAGCAATCATAATTAATCTTACCATAAAACTAACTAAATCTTCAACCGGATCAGCAAATTTATAGATGGAGAAATCAAGTAATCCTAAGTAATCTTCATGAATAATTATATTATCTGGCGAAAAATCATTATGAACCAAACATGGTTTAATTCGAGTTCGTAAAGATTTCGACCGCTTCTTTAGCAATGGTAGGAATTCTTCTTGAATTTCATCTAGATGTAAATTTCTTCCTAAAGAAATAATATTCCTTCCTGCCCAAGCGATATTTTTTTCTAAAATAGATTGAGAAGATGGAAAAGGAAAATATGAAGAAAAATCAATTCTATGAATTTTATCTAATAATTGGGCAGCCAATCGAATATAATCTTCTATTTCCTGTGTAGGTTTTTTAAAATAACCTAAAAAATCTCGACCTAAAAGTTCTTGATAAAATAAAACCATCCCATTTTCCTGAAGAAAAAGAGGTCTCTGGACTCTAAACCTCCCTTCAGAAAAACTATTTTTTAAAAGAATTTCCATAACTTTCTTAACGTCTTTTTGATGAATATTATCCTGGGCCTTGGCATAAATATTAAAATCCTTAACATCGCCGTTAATTAATTTAAACTTAACTCTATACCTAATCACGAATTTATGAAATCGTTGCGGAGATGAATAATAAGCTCGTAAAACTTTTATTTTCAAATCTACTAATTCTCCTTTTTCTTTAATTATCTTTGTCTTCTTTTGATTAATTAACTTTTGTACAAAAGAGTTACAACAGTATTTTTGAAATATTTTTAAAAATTTATTCTGATCGATAGGCTTAATAATCATTTTAGTATTCTCTTACTGAAGAATTTATCTTTTAAAAATCTACTTTATTTTTAATAGCATCTTTATTATTGCTTCGCCGGGGTTAATACTTTTCCCTTTAAAGGGATAATAATGGATTTCGAGGTCGGGTCCGCCACCCCCAAAGATTCCATATTCGTGTTGTAAAGAAACAAGATCTGTTAAAGAGGAATTTATAAAATCAGCGGCCTTTTTATAATCTTCGTCAATTTGTTCATCGATGGTGTCCTTCACTATCTGAGGATACTGATAATGGTTATCATTTAAGGCAATAACCGAACACCCCACAGACGGACAAGAATAATTTATCCCTTTAATCAAATCACGAGTATAAGTAGCGATGCCACATTCCCGTGGCGGATAAGTAGAGATGAAAACAACTTTGAGTAATTTTTGATCTTTCATAAGACTTATTTTTTATTCAAAATAAGATTGAATAGCTGTATATAGTCTTTAGATACTTCTTCCCATAATAAATTTCTACCTAGATTATAAGCATTTTTTTCAAGTCGTTTTTTTAATTTATGATCGGATAATATTTTACAAACAGCGCCAGCTAATGCTTCTGAATTTCTAATTGGCACTATAATCCCCCTATTTTTATTCAAAATATCATAAGCGTAACGAAAAAAGGTTGTAACGACCGCTTTTCCTGCTACTAAAGCATAAGTTAATGGTCCACTAGATAATTGACTGCTATAACGATTGGCATACACGAAAACATCAGCAGCTTGATAAAACTCAACCATTTCTTTATAAGGCAGAAATCGAGTAATAAAAATAATATTTTTTTCGATGTTTAATTTTTTAATTATTTTTTTCAATTGAGTGATGTACCTTTTAAGTTCAATATGGGCCTGAGGATGACTACCGCCTGTTCCAACAATTAACAGTTTAACCTGAGGAAACATCTTAACTACCTCAGGCATTGCTTGAATTATTAGTTCTAAATTTTTTCGAGGCCGAACAAACCCGAAGTTTAATAAAATTATATCATGGGGGTTAAACCCTAATTTTTTCTTTATTGCAGTCGTATTGGCCCGAGGAAAGTATGGAGAACCATGAGGAATAACTACTATCTTTCGAGGTTCTATTTGATAAATATCGATTAACCTTTGTCGAGCTGAAGGACAAAAAACTACTATTTTATTTACATAATGAGCAATTTTCTGAGCAATTTGAATTTTTTTCTTCTTTTCTGGATAATGCCGATCGGAAGGATGAGGAATGGAATGAAAAACTATCACGCTTGGTTTTTTAAGCTTCCTTAAAAAAAACAAAATCCTTCCCCCGCCATGCTTGCCATATAAATTGAACTCATGATGGATAATTACGAGGTCTAAATCTGACTGATTAATGTAATGGGCAGCTCGGATATAATCTTTTGGGTTAGTACGATCGATTTTAAAAATAACCTTAGAATCGTACTTGGTAGTACTTCCAGGATCATCAAGGGCAATAACTTGCCAAATTATTCCTTGAGAGACTTTATCTATAGCTTTAGTCAAATCATAAGCAAAGGTGGCAATTCCACATCTTCTTGGCAGCCAGGTTGTAAAAAAAACTATTTTTAACATTGTTTATTTTTCCCTTAACAATAAATAACTTTATTAATAAGCTTCAGTAACCCCGCTAAAAATTTATTATAAATCTAATTTTATTACAAATCTATTGAAACCGTCAGGTTACTGAGTAAATAATTAAGCAAAGGTTTATCCGGTTTTTTGATAACAACTTTCTGGTTAGAATTCCTATCCTTTTTTTGAATCACTTTTTGGGGAATTTCGGCCAAGTATTTATTAAGAACCTTTTGTGATTTGATTATTCTTGAACCCTTTTTTATTCTAATCCAAGCATCTTGTGGGCGAGGATATAGATAATCAATAAATATTTGAGCAGTATTAATTTTTTTACCAAAATAAGGGTAATTATGCATTGATAAGGCGGGGTTTTCATTAACTTCAGTAATCTTACCGCCGGTTTGATCAAGCGGTTTTCCAATATCAGTGGTAATAACATCAATACCACCAATTTCCAGATCCAAACAGGAAATAATTTCTTGACATAATTCGATAATAGAGCTATGAACAACTTCAGAAACATTTTTACTATAACCACCGGAACAAATATTAGCCGTCATTCTAACTTGAACTTTTTTCCCTTTAGGTAAAACGTCTCCCAGAGTAAAGCCCTGCTTTTTTAAACACAAAGAAACAGTCTCGTCAATCAATATCTCTTTAATTTTTTTCTTACCCTCCTTTCTTTTTAAATTTTCTCTTTCAATTAATTTTTTAATACTATCAGTGCCATTGCCGACAATATAAGGAGGCATTCTCTTTACAGCTGCGATGTATTTCCCGCCAATGAATAATATTCGGTAATCATCACCCTGAATATGCTCTTCCATAATAACATAACAAGGAGAATATTTTCGGGCAATTCGATAAGCTCTAACAGCTTCTTTCAAGTTAGTAATGTTAGTAGTTACGCCCCTGCCCCACATTTCGGAAATAGGTTTGATAACCACTGGTTTTTTTATTCTCCTAAACACTCTTTTAAGTTCTTCTACACTTTCGATCTTCTCTCCATCAGGTATCGGAGCACCAAGTTGATTTAAAATATATTTGGTATAATCTTTGGTGCTACATATTTTAGTAGTAGCGGCACTATTAATATCATCATAAATAAATCTTTTTTGCTTGTATCCTAAACCAGCCTGTATAATATTTTTTATTAATCTAAAATAAGGTATCCCGCGTTTAGTAAGCGCTCGACCCACGGAATTATTATAGGGTTTGGTAATATTTTTTAAATCCATAGATTTTATACGACTAAATTTTTAATACCATCTTTATTATTGCTTCGACAGGGTTAATACTTTTTCCTTTGAAGGGGTAATAATGAATTTTAAGATCTGGTCCACCATTAATTTCAATAATTTTACCGCCAATTTTATCGATGGGTTGTTCTATAGAAAAAGCAACAATATCTACGCCGGCCACATCTAAACCCAAAGTCTTCACAGCGGCTATGGCTAATTCTTTATTCCTTTTATGAATTTTATCAGTAACATTAATCCCCATTCCGCCAGCGGAAATATTAGAAATCCGAGAAAGTTGGATTTTTTGATTTTTAGCCGGCACAGAATTAAGTGTAAGGTTATTTTTAGCCAAATAAGCCTCAATATGAGGACCTAACCTAATCGGTTTAAGGACTTTTCCTTCTCTCCTTAACGAAGAATTGTTCTCTTTCTTAATTAATTCGTAAATAGTGTTTTTCCCGTCGCCTACAACAAAAGGAGGAATTCTCTGCAAAACAGCTACTACTTTATTATCAATGACTAAAACTCGATAATCATTTCCTTCTAACTGTTCTTCGGCTATTACAATCCGATATTTTTCCTTTATCTTTTGG
>Ga0315298_1006485_pt1 | contig 15958 bp, 12 predicted proteins | sample WHS_1_MG_FD_203077 | JGI IMG/M metagenome (GOLD analysis project Ga0315298, IMG submission 203077) | Extremophilic microbial mat communities from Washburn Hot Springs, YNP, Wyoming, USA - WHS_1_MG | ecosystem: Environmental > Aquatic > Thermal springs > Hot (42-90C) | place: USA: Wyoming... | reverse complement strand
TGTTGAAAATCTTGTCACCCTGAGCGAAGCGAAGGGTCTCGCGTAACTTTAGCCGTATTTTCCCGAGTATTGCGAGATGCTTCACTTCGTTCAGCATGACATTGGAAGGGCTTTTTCAACACCCTCGGTAGTACGCGATTTGACAAATTTCCCATTGTGTGGTATAGTGTGTGCGAATAGAATGTAGGAAGTACCCCAACTGGCTTGCAAGTGCATCTGCCAAGGTTCACTAAGCCTTGGCTTTTTGTATGTATGAGCACGTCGGGTGCATTTCCACCTTCTATCCATCAACACAAGAAAGGAGCATCCGACTGTGAGCGAACGTATTATCGGCACTGTTAAGTGGTTCAACAGCAGTAAAGGTTACGGCTTTATCTCCCGTGACCAGGGCAGCGACGTCTTCGTCCACCATTCCGCGATCCAAACCAATGGCTTCCGGAAGCTGGAAGAAGGCCAGCGTGTCGAATTCAGCGTGGAAGACAGCCCCAAAGGGCCGCAAGCCACCAACGTTGTCCCCCTCTAGGTGAGATAATGGCATGCAAAGGCGCACCTGGGTCACCGGGTGCGCTTTTGTCTAGAATGATGAAAGGATACTTATGACGAAAAAATTGTACGTTGGAAATCTGAATTACAGTGTCACCGGGGACAGTCTGCGCGAACTATTCGCCACCATTGGCGAGGTTGTTTCTGCCACCGTCATTTCCGACCGCATGACCAATGTCTCCAAGGGCTTTGGCTTTGTGGAGATGGCCACCGATGAAGCAGCGCAAGATGCCATCAACCGCCTGAACGGTCAGGAGTTTGAAGGGCGCCAAATCACGGTTGCCGAGGCACGGCCCCCACGCGAGAGGCAAGAACGCCGCTACGATGACCGCCGAGGCGGTCGCAGGCCCCGTCGTTATTAATTCAGCACCCCTCTAATTACCACCTCAAGATGCTGTGCGCGCTTGGGCGCGAATAAACGCGCTCAAGCGCTTATTACACACCAGGTTTGTAGTGCGCACTTCAGTGCGTAATGAGCGCTGAAGCGCTCACTACGAACCGAATAAGCGCTAAAGCGCTTACTACAAACCTGCTCAAGCGCTCACTACGAACTCCGCTATAGATGCCAATCCACCGGCAAATCGCCCGCGGATAGCATCACGGTGCGATGCTGCGGGGCATAGAACATGCCCACCGCCCGCACCTCTACTCCGGCATGATGCGCCTGCGTGAGTAAGGCGGCGAGTTCCACATCAGCAAGGCGGTTGGCGCGGAAAAACTCTACCCCCGGCAAGGCAGCAATAAACACGATGCACGCCTTCCCGCCCTTGCGCACATGCTCCGTCAGTTCTTGGATATGCCTTCTCCCCCTGGCGGAGGGGCAATCCGGGTACATGGCATAGCGCCCCTGCCTGAGCACGGCGCTTTTCACTTCCAGATACACCTGATCCTCCCCGCATTGCAAGAGGTAGTCCACGACCGAACGGTTGAGGCGCACGTTGCGTTTCCACGTGCAGGCATCCCGCAGCCAGGGGAGCAGCCGCCGCTCCAAGCATTGCTCGAAGGCTCTCATTTGGAACTGCGTGTCAATCAGTGCGCCCAAGCCGCTTTCCTCGATGGCGAACAAGCGGTAGGATGTCCTCCCGGGGAATTGCCGCGGTAGGCAGAACGCTCTCCTGCCGGGGATCAGGAATTCGTGCAGCCTGCCCGTATTGTTGAGCCAGGCATAGCCCTTTTGTCCCTGCACCTCCACCGCGACGACAAAACGGTTCAGGCGTTGGATAATATAGCATTCAGTCGCCTTGGCTAGGGAAAGCAGCTCCACTGTTCGTATTCCGTATTCCGTATTACGTTTTACGTTTTACGCTTTCCGCTTTCCGCTTCCCCCGCTTTCCCCCGCGCAGCATCCACAGGATACTGAGAAGCCCCATCGTTACCAGCCAGGGATGGGCGCTTGCCCACAGGGCGGCGCGCAGTGCCTGGCGCAAGTGCTGTACTTGTGCGGCGCTCTCTACCGGTGGCACGATGGGCGCCTCCCAATCAAAGTCGGGCAGGCGGGAGAGAAAGCCCTGTTGGACGCACCCCTCCAGGCTGAAGATATGGATGTCGTCGGTCCAGCGGTGCGCCAAGAGCAGGTCGCGGGAAAACTCGTCCCAATCCAGGGGCGGGGAAGAGGAAACTCCCTCGATTTCCACGCCACCGCCGGTAACGCCCACCCCCACCGATTGCGCGTCTGGGGCATAGCTCCAGAGCAAGGCAGCGCCATACGGCATAAGGCTGCTGTACAGCATGAGCACCTCGCGGTCCACGGCGATGTCCACCAAGCCCGCCAGGCGCTGCAAAAGGGTGGAGCCAGCCTGGCGTTCGTCCACAATGAGCGGCATTTGATAGCTGTCCACGCGGTAGCCATCGGCGCGGATTTGTGCCACGAGGATCTGGTACTGCATCTGTGCACGGCGCAAGCGCTCCGTGTCCAAGCCCCTTTTGAGCAGCACAGGGAGCAGGCTCCGTCTGTCCACCGCCAGTTGGCGCATCTCACGGATATCCGGCTCGATGTCCAAGCCCACGCCATCCCAACGCAAGCCATGCTCTGCCGTCCACTCTTTGAACGCCTGGTAGCGGGCGGCGGCTTGCGGCGCATTGTCCACGTTGAACCAGTAGCCCTGCTCTTTGGGCAAGAGTTGCCACGCGATGACCGGGATGCGGTGCTGGTTCAGGAGGCGGACGACAGCGGCGCGCTCTGGGCTCAGGTCGAGGATGCCCAGGCTGACGCTGCCTTGCACAGCGCGCAAGCCCTCTACCACTGCCTCATCAGAGAACAACTCCTGCAGGCGGTCGGCTTCGAGTTCACAGAAGAAGGTCAACCGAGGTTGTGCCATACACACCTCCTTGGATCTAGACCTGCCGTGATTAGACCTGACAGGTCTTTGGAGACCTTTCAGGTCTGTCTGGATTGCCCCGTTACAGAAACCGTTCGAAGCGGTCCTTCTTCGCCTTGCAAATGGGGCATACTTCTGGCGGCCCATCGCGGGCGCAGAGGTAGCCACATACTTTGCACCGCCACACTGGGTAAGGAAGGGCAGAGGGTATGCCTGCCGCAGGCTGGGCTTGGCGCTTCTTCCTCTCCTCCGGCGGTGGACGGCGCTCGGGAATAGAACGCACGGGCTGCTCTCCCTTCAGGACCGCCTGGGAAACGTAGAGGGCACAATAGCAGACACCGTATTCGTCCAGGTCTGGGTCGCGGTAATCGCAGGGGCAGATGATGTCCAAATCCTCTTCCTTGACCCCCGACGCGATGCGACACGGGCAGGAGGGGTAGCCGTAGCGTGCCTCGTTGACGAGCAACCCCTCGATCAGTTGCCGGGTGAACGCGACATCCGGGTTGAGGTGGTAGCCCCCCGCCTCCGCCTCGCGTTTCAATTTTTCGTACAACGCCGTAACTTGCTCCGGGGTAGGCTGGTGGCTCATAGCCCCAAAACCTCCTTGATCTTGTCCGGCTGGAACCCGACCACGCAGGTGGAGTTGTTGATGACCAGGGTGGGGAAGGAAGTGTTTGGATTCCAGCGGCGCACTTCTGCCAGTGCTTTTTCCCGCTCTGCGCCCTGCTCCAGGTCTACATCCACGTAACTGTATGCCACGCCTTGCTCAGCCAAGAATGCTTTGGTCTTCTTGCACCATCCACAGGTGCTCAGGGCGTAGAGGAAGACCTCGCCTTTGTCTTTTCCGTCCACATATTGGATGTTCATGGTGTGAGACTCCTTTCGTGATGAGTGATGAGTGAGGAGTGATGAGTGAGGAGTGATGAGTGAGGAGTGAGGGTCAGTGGGGCAAGCCCGCTGGCTCGACCCGCTTTCTCCACTCCACCGGGTTATCCCAATCCTCCGCCTTCCAACACATATTCTGCGGCTTGACCAGGGGGAGCACCTCACGGTACAGTTCCAGGCGCTCGGCGCCACTGAGCGGTGTAAAGCGCTCCGCCACAGCGAGGTCCGCTTCCAGTTCAGCCATCTTCGAGCAGCCGACGATGACGGTGGTCAGCGGCAGTGCCAGGGAATAGCGCAAAGCACGTTCCGCCACATGCCCCAGCACTTTGTAGCCAAAGACTTTCATCCCGACCACACCCACCCCCTGCTGCTGCGCCACGGGCAGGAACTCTTCGGCGAAACTGTAGATGAAATGATCCAGCACCGACACCGCTACCAGCGCGGTATCGAAAGGAAACCGGCGCAGCGCCTCGATGAGCACCTGCGGATTGCCGTGCCCGGAGATGCTGATGAAACGCACCAATCCCTCGTCCCGCGCTTGGATCGCTGCCTCCAATGCCCCGCCCTTGGCAGTCATGGCATCGAGCCGCTCGAAGCGCGACACGTTGTGCAGGCGCCACTCGTCCACATAGTCCGTCTGCAGGCGCTTCAGGCTCTCCTCCAGTTGGCGGCGCGCACCGTCCCGCGTAGTGTCCCAGGTTTTGGTCGCGATCCACATCTCCTTGCGCCGCTCTTTTGCCACCAAACCCACCCGCTCTTCGCTCTGGCCATCGGAGTAAATCCAAGCGGTGTCGAAGTAGCGGATGCCCCGCGCGAGCGCCGTGTTCAGGATAGCCACTGCTTCCTCTTCGCTGCAGCCTTCCTCGTCCACCAAGCGCTGGCAGCCCAGGCTCAAAATGGGCAAGTGGGCGCCGGTCTTGCCAAAGGGCCGTGTTTCCATGCCTGCACCTCCCGGTTTGTGTGACTAGACCACTAGACCTGACAGGTCTTGAAAGACCTGTCAGGTCTGAGAAATTCGGGTAAATTATAGCCCCAGCTTGTCCCACTTGTCAAACCTACGAATTGGATGGGTGTAGTTCAACCTCGGGGCAAGAAATGCCTTGCATACGTCTACGCTAAGCGCGGGACTACCTCGCCTGGGCATGGGAGCCCAGGCGCAGATGCCGCCAGGGAATCAATTCCCTGGCTGAAACGAGAAAGTCGGCTGAAGCCGACTGATGGCTGCCAGCAGCCCCCTTCAGGGGGCTTGCACTGTTTCAGCCAGGGATTTCAATCCCTGGCTGACTCAATGGCAAACGCCGCCGTCCACGCTCCAGGGAGCTTAAACAGACCTGACAGGTCTTGAAGACCTGCCAGGTCTAATCCATCCCGCTCCAGGCGGACCACAGTCCGCCGTCTACACCAAGCGTGAGACTGTGGTCCACGCCAAGTGTGAAACTGCTCCGGGCGGACCACCCGCCGTCCATGCTTATCCATATTCTGCCCCCAAACTGAACTACACCCAATTGGATCATGGTGGATTCAACTTCGCCTGAGCTGCTGCTCCAGATCAACTCTACGAAGGAGCAAAAACGACGGCGAAAAAACGAGTTGCAGCAAACTCACAGAGCAGTACGACAGCATCCAAACGCCTTTACGGCGTATATAAGCGGATTGGAAAAGCAGTTCTTGACAGCGCAACCGCCTCGAGGTACTATTAGCCAACTTCGCAGACAGGAGGACCTATGTCAGAGCGCAAACAGGTATTGGGCATCGTTGGCAGCCCCAGGCGGGGCGGGAATACAGAAACCCTGGTGGATGAGGTGCTGCGTGGTGCCGCAGAGGCTGGCGCAACAACGGAAAAGGTGTTCCTCAGTGCTTTGGACATTGCACCGTGCAACGCTTGCGATGCCTGTAAGGACAGCGGGGAATGCATCCTCGCCGACGACATGGAGGAGTTATTGGACAAGATGGCACGCAGCGAGGTATGGGTGCTCGGCACGCCTGTGTACTGGTGGGGACCCGGTGCGCAGTTCAAAGCCTTTGTTGACCGCTGGTATTCCAAAGCCCAGCGCGAGGAGGACAAGGCATTCTTCCAAGGGCGGCGGGTGATCTTGGTTGTTCCCTTTGGCGATAGCGAGGTCAAGACAGCACAGCATGTGGTGGGAATGATGACGGATGCCCTAGATTATGTCGAGGCGGAGTTCTTCGCCACGGTGCTGGCGCCGGGTGTGAACGACCCCGGCGAGGTGCGCGCGCAGTCAGAGGTGCTGGCGGCGGCTTACCGTGCGGGGAGGGAGGCGGTATCCAAACCGTAGAATGGTGGGCGAGTCATGGACTCGCCCCTACAGGGATTCGCCCCTACGAAGGGGGTTGGGGGGATTCTCCCTCTCCCTCCAGGGAGAGGGCCGGGGTGAGGGCGATTCATTTATTCGTTTCCCCATTCGTTGATGGCTGTTTGGGGCGAACACAAGGTTCGCCCCTACGAAGGTCAAATATACACTATTAAGGAGACGCATCATGCCTAAGATGACCAAACGTGAGCGGTTGGAAGCTACGATCGCTGGGCACCCGGTGGACCGGCCGGCGATCGCGCTGTGGCGGCACTGGCCCGGCGATGACCAGCGCGCGGCAACGCTGGCACGCGCCACGGTGGATTTCCAGCGCACGTACGATTTCGATTTCGTCAAATGCATGCCCGCCAGCAACTATTGCCTGGCGGATTGGGGCGCGGAATCGCACTGGATGGGCAATGAGGAAGGCACGCGCGAATGGGGAAAACGGGTGATCCAGCATCCGGACGACTGGACACGCCTGCCGCTGCTCGATCCGGCGCGCGGCATGTTGCACGAGATGCACCGCGCCATGCAACTCATCAGCCAGGGGCTTGGCAGAGACGTGCCCTTTATCTGGACAATTTTCAACCCCCTCGCCCAAGCCAAAAACCTAGCGGGGGATCTGCTGCTCTGTCACATGCGCCAATACCCCGACGCGCTCAAGGCAGGGCTGGAGACCATCACCGAGAGCACCATCCGCTTTGTGGAGGAAGTGCGCGATACCGGCGTCGCAGGCATCTTCCTGGCGCTGCAACATGCTACCTATGACTTGCTCAGCGAGGCGGAGTACCGCGAGTTTGGACGCCCCTACGACCTGCGCATCCTAGGGGCAACGGAAGGGATGTGGTTCAACGTGCTGCACCTGCACGGCGAGCACGTCATGTTCGACCTCGTCGCTGACTACCCGGTGCAAGCCATCAACTGGCACGACCGCGAGACGTCGCCCTCCCTGGCTGAGGCGAAGCCGCGCTTCCGCCGCGCCCTCATCGGCGGATTGCACCGCATCCACACCATGCTGCGCGGCACGCCCGAACAGGTGCGCGCTGAGATCCGCACCGCTATCGAAGAGACCGAGGGGCGCAGGTTGGTCATCGGCACCGGCTGCGTGATGTTCCTCACCACACCGGTGGGCAACATCCGCGCCGCACGCGAGGCAGTGGGAGACTGACGCCCCTCACTCCTCACTCATCACTCCTCACTGCCCCGGCTGTACCGTCGGAAACAGGCTTGGCGTAGGAACAGGCGTGAGCGGCGGCAGTGGCGAAGCAGTGGGCGCTGCTGAAGGGACCGCTTCCCACGTCAGGCGAGCGGGATCCAGTGGAGCCACACGCCCGTAAATGTCCCCTGCCCACATTGTGCCATCAGGGGCAATAGCCAGGGTGCAGATACGCGCATCCAGGTCAATGGCTTGTTGCCAGGTTTGGCCGCTATCGTTGGAACGCAGCAGTGTTCTGGCTTCGCCTCCCCCGTAGAGCCCTTTCGTCAGCAGGACGTACACCGTTCGCTGTCCCATAGCCTCTGGCGGGAAGAGGAAATGGCAGGAGAGGATAGTGCCGGTGAGTTCGGGACCCACTGGAGCCCAACTCCGCCCCCTATCCGTGGAGCGCCACAGCCCGTACTGTTCCGCCGCAATGAATGCGCTGCCGTCACGGGCAAAATGCGGTGAGAGGGCTAGCGCCTTGATGAGATAAGCAGGGACAGGGAGCGTGCCAAGGCGCTGGATATTGCCTGTATGCTCGGATGGGGCATAGACCACTGTCTGGGCAGGGTTCCCCGTGTCCTGCGCTAGGGCAAGGAATGTCGGTGTCCCGGCGCTCGTCAGGGCCATGGCGATGTGCGTGGCGACGAGGGGGGAGAGGCGCGTCCAACTGTCGCCGGCATCGCGGGTGCGGAAAATGCCGCTCTCGCCAGCCAGGAGCACTGCCGTCCCATCTTGCACAAAGTTGGGAGACAGCGCCATGCTGCGCACACGCAGGTCGCTCAAGCCGCGCATGGCGGGTTGCCAGGACCTGCCGCCATCCTGGGAGCGGAACAGCCCCCAAGGCCGCCAGAACTCGTCGCAGAAGGCGAAGAAAGTGCCCCGTGCGCCCGGCGCTGCCAGGACAACCGGCTTGCCCTGTGCGGGCACCCCTCCTTCCACGAGCAGCCAGCCCCTGCCATCGCGACGCAGCACACCCAGTACGCTGCCAGAGTCCACCTGGCTCACCGCGAGAACTGTCCCATCGGCGCTGATCGCCAGTTGCTGTACCGGATGCAAGGGCAATACATCTACCTCTTCCATGCTGGGGGCAGGCATGGCTCCAGGGGCGATTGCCTGCACATCGGCGCTGTCCGCAGCACTAGTATACAGGCGATGCTGCACCGTGCTCAAGAGCGCAAAGGGGGCATAGGCAAGGTCCAGCCGCTGGTAGCCCAGCACATTGCTGGTGGCGGCGTCCACGGTAACCAAGCCACCCCAGTCCGCCACATAGAGCCGCCCTTGTGCCGCATCGAGGAACAGAGGTCCGCCAAGCCCTTGCAGGCGCACGACCTGAGCGCCCTGGGGCGTGAAGACAGCCAAATCAGTAGAAGGAAAGGCGCTCGCTACCCAGATACGCGCGGGGCTATCGCTCCATGCCATGCCGCGCACAAATTGCTGGTAAGCGCGGATGGGGAGATCCACCCGTTGCAAAGTTGCGCCATCGTAAATCTGCAGCCAGGTGCTGGCGCTGGAGCCGGGGGAGTTGTTGCTCATGACCACGAACAACAGGTCGTGCACAGGGTCGTAATGGGCTTCCACTGCCCCTGGCACCACGAGCAGCGGGTCACTGCGCACCGTTTCCTGGATTACGTCAATGACCTGGTAGGTGGTGCTGTCCACGACATAGACGCCTTGATCCGTGATGAACATGCGGTTGCGCGTCAAGTCCGCCGTGATCTGCCCCGCTTTGGGAATGGACGCCAAGAGTTCGCCTGTGGCAGCGTCGAGCACTAGCGTGGCATCCTGGGAGAAATCTGCGATATAGAGATTGCCGTTGGCTACTGCCATGGGCACGCGCTGGAGAGTACTGAAGACAGGGGACAGGACACCTTGCCAGGTGTGCTCCACATTCAAGGTGGAAGCGTCCAGCACGCGCACGGCGCCGCGCGAATCGAGCACGAAGAGGCGCCCGTCTGTCTCATCCAGCGCAGCATTCACCAGGCGGATGCCCACATGGAGGGGCTCAACTGCCTCGCCGCTTTCCATGCGGATGGCGACCAATGTCTCGCTGGCGACCTCGCCCTGGCGCCAAGCATACAGCACACCACGGTGGACAAACGCCACGCGCGGATACCCAGCATAGGTCCAATTCAGGTAAGGAGTTTCCACGGCTCTCACCACCTGGCCTGACTCGGTCTCTACCACGCGTATCCTGGAGCGCCGTTCCTCCCCTTGGCTGTCCTCCAGCAAGAGGAGGTTGCCGCTCTCGTGATCCAGTGCGATGTGCCCGATAGCCCAGCCTGGCTCCGCCTCCCAAGACTGCGCCGTTAGCCGTGCGCCCTGGATCAGGACTACACGCCGGGAGGGGACTGGTTGGAAATGCTCGACCAAAACATAGGTTTGATCACGATGGGGAGCGGAGAGAATGGCTTGGATGCGTCCACCAGGAGCGATGCCGGCTTCTTGGCGCAGGTCCTCCAAGTGGTAGACCGCGATCGCCTCGCTATCCAGAGCGGTGGCATAGAGCAAGCCAGCCTGGTGGTTCACGACCAGCCAGGAGAGGGAGAAACCCGCGCCACTTGGCGGGAGGTCAGTGCGCGCTTCCACAGCCAGAGTGCGCGCATGGAGGCGGCGCAATCCCTCTGCACCGGCAACATACAGCCGGCCTGCCACGGCATCGAGCGCCATTGTGCTCACATCATCCACCCTATCCAGCAACGTGCCCACCGCTTCAGCCCCCACTCCGGTGCTCACGACGAACAGCCTATTCCCCTCGCTGCTGCTCCGATCCACGATGTACAGGCGCGTGCCATCGTTCGATAGGGCAATCTGCGGCGTTTCGATGAAGGCGGCAGGCAGCGGCACAGAGGTGCGCACTTGGCCATTGTTCAGGTCCACCACGGTCAAGACGCCCTGGCCGGCGCTGGCATCCCCAGCCATGCCGAGCACATAGAGCAAGCCGCGATTGCCATCTACCGCTGTGGCGCGAATGCCGTAGGTATCCCCGGCGGGGATGCCCAGGTCAACCTGGCGTGTTGGTTCTGGCGTGGGAGAGGGCGAAGGTGAGGGAGATGGCGAAAGCGTAGCGGAAGGGCTGGGCGTCGCGGTGGGGGCGACGGGCGTGACGGTCACAGTGGGGACGCTTGTGGCGGTAGGCATAGGGATGGGCGTGGGCGTCTTGAAGAGGAAATCACAGCCGGTGGCTATCAGCAGAGCCAGGCACAAGCATGCAGTTACGTATATCCGACGCATGTTCCCCCTCCATATCTCACCGACTAGCGCACTCAAGTGCGCACTAGGTTTGTAGTGAGCGCTTTAGCGCTCATAAGGTTTGTAGTGAACGCTTTAGTGTTCATAGCGCGCTGAAGCGCGCACTACGAACGACTTTCGCTATGTTTCCCTAGCCACTCTATCATGACGTCCAAGACCTGTTGCTGCTCCGGTTCATTGTGGGTCTCGTGGTACAAGCCATCCCACATCTTGAAAGTGCAATCGCCGGGGACACGCGCTGCGAATTCGCGGCTGGCTTGCGGCGAGCAGATGGGATCCTCGGCACCATGCATGAGCAGAAGCGGCAATGGGAATTCAGCGGCGTGCTCCAAAGCCCATGCGCCAGTCCAAATCATGTCCATGCCCAGGCGTGCGGAAACGCGGTTGTGCACGAGCGGGTCATGGACATAGGCATCCACCACCTTGGGGTCATGGGACAAGCCCCGCGGGTCTAGTTCGTTGCTCAGAGAAAACGTAGGCACCAGGTTGTAGAGCGTTTTGCCCAGCCACATCTTCCACGCGGGCGGTTGGAAAGCCGTGCACAACAAGGGGCTGGTAACAATGGCTCCAGCGATTGGTGGTTTGCGGCGCAGGGCATAGCTCAACACCTGGATACCGCCCAGGCTGTGGCCATACAGGAAGAGCGGACGGTCAGGGAAGCGCCGCGCCGCCTCCTGCAGCAGCAGCGTGATGTCATCCAACAGGGCGTCCCAGGAAGGGGCATGGCCGCGCTGGCCCTCGGATTGCCCGTGGCCACGCAGGTCATACGCGAGCAGCGCATAGCCGGCGCGGGTCAATGCAGCAGCGACGTGGGAGTAGCGTCCGCTGTGCTCGCCCAAGCCATGCACCAGGCAGACCACAGCACGGGGCGTGCCCTCGGGAAGCCAGCCCTGGCCGTAGAGTTGCAAACCATCCGCCGTCTGCAGGTTGAAGGTAACGTGTTCCATGCTTCCACCTCCGTTGGTGTGGTGTGGTCAAGTGCGATGATACCACAGAACAAGAAAATAATAAAACTTTGTCCAACAGGTAATCTTGTGTCACATTGAACCTTGCTCTGAGCAAAGTAAAAGGGGCGCGCGTCACTTGTTTCAGTGTAACATAGATCCTTCGCTGCGCTTAGGATGACACAAAGGGGAAACTCGCTTCAGTCTTCAAGACCTGTCAGGTCTGAGCAGAATTTGCCGGCGTGGGCGGTGGCCTGTGTGCCGCCGATGTAGAGGTAGGGGCGAACCTTGTGTTCGCCCTAAATGGCCAGCAACGAATGGGGAACGAATAAACGAATCCCCCTCACCCCAGCCCTCTCCCTGGAGGGAGAGGGAGATTTATCCCCCCATCCCCCCTTCGTAGGGGCGAATCCCCGTAGGGGCGAGTCCATGACTCGCCCCTACATGCCCCTACGCGCCTTGACATGCCTAGAAATGGTGATAATTCCATGGTAAATTTGACTTGCATGGTGCATTTCATTACAATATCTTGACCTATCCCGTATAGTCGGGATGAGAGAAAGCAAAGGCAGGTTGTCCATGGGTAATGCTGCGGGCAATCCGATGATCGTGCAAAGCGATAAAACGGTGCTGCTGGAGGTGGATAACCCCCTCTACGAAGAGGCACGCGATCAATTGGCGCGCTTTGCCGAACTGGAGAAAAGCCCTGAATACATCCATACGTACCGCATCACGCCGCTGTCGCTGTGGAACGCCGCCGCGGCCGGCATGACCGCAGAGGCGATCCTTGAGGCGCTGCAACGGTACAGCAAGTACCCCGTGCCCGACAATGTGCGCGTGGACATCGTGGAGTACATCTCGCGCTATGGCAGGGTCAGGCTCACGCGTGAGGACAGCCACCTGTTCCTGGAGTCGGACGACGCCGCCTTGATGGCGGAGCTGGCACGCCACAAGCGGCTCGCGCCCTACATCCTGGAGAAGGTGAGCCCATTGCGTCTGCGCATGGATCCGCTCCGCCGCGGCCATATCAAGCAGGCGCTGGTCTGGATTGGCTACCCTGCCGAAGACCTAGCGGGCTACGTGCAGGGCGCGCCCTTGCGCTTTTCCCTGCTGCCCGTCACGCGCAGCGGAGAGCCTTTTGCCCTCCGCCCCTACCAGTTGGATGCAGCCGCCGCTTTTTATGCCGGGGGAGGGCCAAGGGGTGGCAGCGGAGTGGTGGTGCTGCCCTGCGGCGCGGGCAAGACCATGGTGGGCATGGCGGTGATGGAGATGCTGCAGTGCGCCACGCTCATCCTGACCACCAACACGGTGGCAGCGCGGCAATGGATCACAGAACTGCTGGACAAGACCGACCTGCCCGAGGAATCCATCGGCGAGTACACGGGGCAGCGCAAGCAGATCCGCCCGGTGACCATCAGCACCTATCAGATCATGACCTATCACCCTCGGCGGCGTGGCAAGGGGACGAAGATAGAGGACGAGTTCCCGCACTTTGCCCTGTTCAACGAGGAGCAATGGGGGCTGATCATTTACGACGAAGTGCACCTGCTGCCGGCGCCGGTGTTCCGCATCACGGCGGAAATCCAGGCGCGGCGGCGCTTGGGTTTGACGGCGACGCTGGTGCGCGAGGATGGCCGCGAGACGGACGTCTTTTCCCTGATCGGTCCGAAGAAATATGATGCGCCGTGGAAGGACCTGGAGCGGCAAGGCTGGATCGCCACCGCCGAGTGCCATGAGATACGCATCCCACTTCCGGACGACCAACGCCTGCTCTACGCCCTGGCGGATGAGCACGACAAGTACCGCGTGGCGGCGGAGAACCCCCGCAAGCTGCTCGTCCTCGACCAGTTGCTCGCCAAGCACCGCGACGACAGTGTGCTCATCATCGGCATGTACTTGGACCAACTGCAAGTGGTGGCGGAGCGCTATGGCTTCCCGTTGATTACGGGCAAGACCACCGTGCGCGAGCGGGAGAAGTTGTATGATGCCTTCCGGCGCGGGGAGATCAAATGCCTGATTGTCTCCAAGGTGGGCAACTTTGCCATCGACCTGCCCGATGCCAACGTGGCGATTCAGTTGTCGGGCACCTTTGGCTCGCGGCAGGAAGAAGCGCAGCGCCTGGGGCGCATCCTGCGGCCCAAGCGCCATGGCTTGCTGGCACACTTTTACACCCTGGTCACACGCGATACACGCGATCAGGACTATGCTGCCAAGCGGCAATTGTTCCTGACGGAGCAGGGCTACCGCTATGACATCATCTATGAGGATGAGGTGCCGCAATGGCAACCGGCGACGCTTGCCCTGCAGGCACGCCCAGCGCGGCCCAAAGCTCTGGTAGCGGGGAAGTGAGGGGAGCATCTTGCGGCAGTCTGATTGGGATATCCTCAGTACACTGGATGAATCCTATATCGCCGACAAGCTCGGCAGCAGAATCTACGACCGTGCCTACAGGTACTACCGCCAACGCCGTGTGCGGAACCCACGGCGTATTGGCACCAGGTTGGAAGCAGAAGTACTGGGTACGGAGTTGTATCGTGTGCGCATCCAAGTAGATGGAGGCACGATTTTGTCTTCCTGCACTTGTCCTTTTGCCGAAACAGCCATCTGCAAGCACATCGGCGCCGTTTTGCTGCAATGGGTCCGTGAACCCGATTCTTTCCAGGTGTTGGAGGAGGAAGAAGCCATCACACCCACCACAGCAACCAAGGAAACTCAACCTCAAAAGGCAACCTCTCTGCACAAGCCACCCTGGTGGCATGAGCAGCCCGAAGCCGTTGCTGCGCTCGTTGCTAAGGAGGGGGAGCCGTCCAGCCTAACCGCACTGCTGGAGGAGATCCCGCTCCATGAGTTGCGCGAGATGGCGCGCCTGCGCGGCTGGCGGATCAAGGGCGGCAACAAGGCAGAGTACTGCGCCGCATTGGTTCCCCTGCTTACCGACCCCACGGAAATCGCCCGCGCTGTCACTTCGCTATCAGACCCTTTGCGGGAGGCATTGCGTGCCGCTTTCGTCGCGGAAGAGGGCAGCGGTATCACCTCGACGGCCCTAGCGCAGGTCATCACGGCGCTGCGCGGTGTCGCGGGACCCCCGCTCAAAGCTGTGGAAGCGGCCGGATTGCTGGCTGACCTGGCACATTGGGGGTTGCTTTTCCGCTGGCATGACGCCCCCGACGGCAAGCAGCGTTACCTTCTCCCCTGGGAAGTACAGCGCCATGTGCCCCCCTTGCCCGGCTGGTGCCGACAATTGCCCCAAGCGCCAACGGCGCAGACGCACATGCGGAAACGCCAGGACATCCTGGACCGCCTGTACGCCCTATGGAAACGCATTGCCGAGCAGCCTCCTGCCCTGCGTCCTCGCCCGCAACAACCTCCCCCCAAGCGCACCTCGTTTGCCACGCAGGATTGGGAATCCGATTCCCAGGAAGAAGAGGAATGGCTCAACAGGCAAAAACGGCTGGCATCCCTGCAGCAAATGATCCCTGTTGCTACTCCCGATTACCTACTGCATGAGGCTGCTCGGGCAGAGTTGGCTCCTCTGACAGGAGGCGACCAGGAGGAGCTGGAATTCCTATGCCGTTTGCTGTGCGAACTGGAGTTAGCCAGCGCGGAAAGGGGCTACCTGCTCCCCCGCCCAGAATGGATGACCCAGTTCCTCGCGTACCCCAAAACGAAGCAATATGCTGCGGTGGTGTCGGCATATCTCGCCATGCAGGAGTGGAGCGAACTGGATATGCTGCTGCGCACTGACCAGCGCTTGGCATTGTGGCGCAGGCCCATCTATCTGTTCACCTACGACCAGTTTCGCCTCCATCTGCTCCGTCTGCGCCATGTATCGCTGCATTTTTTGGCAACAGCAGGCGAAGGGGGCTGGTGTGCACTGACGGATCTAGAGGCATCGCTGCGCCTACTGTGGCCACATGTCTCCACCATCCTTGAATCTCATCCCATTCCCTTTGTCCCCATCTGGCCTTTTTCCCTGTGGGGCTTGGCATGGCGCAGCGATGGACGTGAGCTGAGCGGAGAGAACGAGCCGGATTGGCAAGCAGCCCAGGGCGGCTTTTTGCGCACCCTGTTGACAGGTCCTTTGTTCTGGCTGGGCTTTGTAGAACTGGGGTTGGACAATGGCAAACTTGTTGCGGTGCGTCTGAGCGGGCTGGCGGATCGCCTGTGGGATCGCACCATCCCTGCCCTCGAAGAGGCGCTGCCCAGCGAACCGGTCCAGATAGATGAAACGGCACACACCATCACGGTGCACCCAGGCGCTGTGCCGCCGCAGGCACACGCCCTATTGGGACGCATCGCGCGTCTGGAAGAGGCAGCACCGGACCATTTCGTGTACCATCTGGACCTGCGCACCGTCTATGCCGCTTTTGAGCGGGGAGAGTCGCTCGATGAACTGCTGGCTGCCTGGGATCAAGCCCTGCCTGTGCCCATGCCTTCCTCCCTGCGCGAAGTACTCGCGCAATGGTGGAGCCAGTATGGCCAGGTGCGCCTGTACGAAGGGTT
>Ga0315298_1006483_pt1 | contig 15959 bp, 18 predicted proteins | sample WHS_1_MG_FD_203077 | JGI IMG/M metagenome (GOLD analysis project Ga0315298, IMG submission 203077) | Extremophilic microbial mat communities from Washburn Hot Springs, YNP, Wyoming, USA - WHS_1_MG | ecosystem: Environmental > Aquatic > Thermal springs > Hot (42-90C) | place: USA: Wyoming... | reverse complement strand
TAGGCATATTCATGATGCTCGACGAGAAGGAGAAACCCTATGGCAAAGAAGATCGTGGATTACAAAGAATGTTTAATCGAGGCCATGGAGGCCTTTGAGGACGACCGCGTTCTCCTCGTGAGCCAGGGCAAGGCTGGGATTCCCAACGTCATGGCCATCGGCTGGGGGACCGTGGGGATTGTCTGGACCCGGCCTGTTTTTGTTGTCCTTGTTCGCCCCTCCCGCTACACCTTTGGCCTTCTCCACGAGGCCGGGGCCTTCAGCGTCAATATCGTCCCCCCAAACCTCAAAGACGTCGTCACCTATTGCGGAACGGTTTCAGGCCGGGACCATGACAAGTTCAAGGAAAAGGGCCTAACGGCTCTCCAGGCACAGAAGATCCCCGTGCCCATTCTGAAAGAGGGCATCCTCCACTACGAATGTCGAATCGTCCAGATGACCGACGTCCTCCCTTCCACGATGGATCGCACTATCGTGAACAAGTATTACCCGAAAGGAGACTATCATCGGGTCTTTTTCGGAGAGATCCTCGCCTGCCAAAAAGAAGGGTGACCCCCGTTAGGATTCGGGGGGGAATGGTATAGGGGTACGCTGTGACGGGTCGCCTTTTCCCTATTTCCTTGGGCCTAAGGCGGCCCCAAACTCCCTCTGAGGATTTTCGACCCCATTGCCACACGGGAGACGGTTGGCGAAGGGCCCGTCTCATTGGGGCTTACGGCCTACGTGCAAATAGGTCACGCCCAAGGTCAGGGCATACCTCTTGATTTCCACGAGGCCGGCCTCCTCCATCTTTTCGGAGAACATTTCGGGGGAAGGAAAATTCACAATCGAATCTGCCAGATAGCGATAAGCCTCGGGGTTTCTTGAAAAACGGCGTGCTACGGAGGGAAGAACCCGGTAGAGATAAACCCCGTAGACCGAACGAAGGATCGCCCTGCGAGGGTAGGTCATCTCCAGAACCATCACCTGACCGCCCGGGACGACAACCCGCGCCATCTCTTTGAGGGCCCCCATCCGATCCGGGATGTTTCGAATTCCGAAGGCGATGGCCGCGGCGTCGAACTTCCCCTCGCCAAAAGGAAGGTGGAGGGCATCCCCTTGAAGAAGACGAATTCGGCCCGAGAGTTTCTTCTTCGCGATCTTGGCCTGCCCCAGCTCCATCATTTCCCGGACGAAGTCGATCCCCGTGACCTCGATCGAGGGATGAAACAGGGCTGCTTCGATGGCCAGATCCCCGGTCCCTGTAGCAACGTCGATCAGTCGATAAGTCCGAAAGAAACGCATCTTTCGAACCGCAAACCGGCGCCAGGCAATATCCCGCCTCAAGCTGAGAACATGATTCAAAAAATCATACTTCGGAAAGACCGTGGAAAAGATCTCCTTGACCCATCCGATCTTTTCGGCATCGGTCACTTCCTTGGTCAACGCATAACGATCCATCCCGGGCGTATCCCTATGCCTTGAGTTCCCCATGGAATCCTTCCATCTTCCCGTCAAGGCAGGCTTAAAGCGAACTTCTTGACCTGCTCCTCCCATTCCTGAGAAACAAGATCGATCCGCGTTCTCCCTCCCTCAGAGCAGAGGCTAGCCGTCACGTATCCCCCTCCTCCCTCGAAGTTCAGGCATTGAGAGGACTCCTCGGAAAGGGTGAGCCCCAACCCCTCCTTGCCAAAAAAAGACTTCAGCTTATCCGTGGTTTCGGCTACATCCAGCTTTGTTCTCACCTCGAGATGAATCATGTCTCTCCCTCCTGAAATGGAAGATTCAATGGCCAAGGCTCAGGCGTGGTCCACGCCAGGGCAACCCCAAAAGGAAGGGATTTCGAAAAACCGAAACGCATTAGCTGTTGTTTGCTTGGCTACGAGAAAGGGATCGAGTGCTTTGAGGCGGGCCACCTCCTGAAGCGTCACCTGAACGTCTTTGGGCGTGGCGCGCAATCCTTGATAGTTCACCGGGCAATCGGTTTCGAGAAGGATCCTGTCAAGGGGAGCGTATCGGATTGCGTCCTGGTGGGGAAGACTGTAAGCGAGAGCAGGCGTCGCCGAAATGAGATAACCTTCGGACAGGATTTCTCGAAGCACATCCCGTGGACCTGAATACCAATGAAAGAGGGCCTTCTTCAGGCCTCTCTCCTGTACCATTTCAAGAACCCGTCGATGGGAAAACCGACAATGAAGGATGACGGGTTTATCCCATTCCCTCGCAAGATCGAGAAGAGGTGAAAGAACCTGCTCTTGAAGCTCTTTCCGGACCTTTATCTTGTAATCCAGGCCGATCTCTCCCAGGGCAACGCATAAAGCGATCTGCCTTCTTATCGCAACAAGGGTTTCCTCGATCTCTGAATCCTGGATCGTCCAGGGATGATATCCGATGGCGGGGTAGACGAAACGGGGGTGGTCTCGGGCGATCTGGAGCGCTTTTTCGTTCGATCCCTTGTCCATGCCTACGGCCACGATGGCACAAACACCGCCCTGCCTTGCCTCCAAAAGGGCCCTGGGAAGATCCTCTAATTGCTCGAGATGGGCGTGGCCGTCAACGAGCCGGCCGAAGCATTCCACTTCGTAAGTGGGAAAGGCCTCCCTTGACAATTCTTAACCTCTTCTGGTCTCTTGGCCCTAATGCCGAAATAAATCCTGCTCGAGGGCACTGGTGAGGACGCCAGAGAGGGCTTGTAGTACCACCTTAAGGAGGTTGAATACCAAGCTCCGTTACCTCTGCTGGACTTCTACTGGACTTCACTCTTGGTGAAGTCTGCAATAACCGTTCACCTGTCAACAAAACCGCCTTGACAAGGCCTCTGAGGCGTCCTGTCTGGGGCTCCTTTATCTAACGGACGGGTTGGGAGGCCAGGTGGGCCGAGGTGCTCCGTAGCGCTCCTTCAACCCCTCGATCGTGAACTCCTTCGACTTGCAGTAATTGATGACCCGCCGCTCCCAATCCTCCACCATTTGAGCCGCTTTCGGAACATCCCTTGCAATCTCGAGGGGGATGGAGATGACACCATGTTTGTCTCCCAAGAGCAAATCGCCGGGTTTGACGACAAGGCCCCCCACCTTGACCGGAATCATCACATCGACCAGATGGACATAGGCGTGGGACACGGTGATGCAACTCGAAAAGAAACAAAACCCCGTTTCCCGGACCTCGTCGAGATCACGAACCGACCCGTCGGTCACGGTTCCCACACAACCCAAGGCCTTGTGGATGTTGGCTTGAACCTCTCCCCAGAAGGAACCTACCACGGGCCGATCCACGTCGTGAAGAACAACGATTCGAGGCGGAGGGATCTTCTGGATCTCCTCCCACCAGGTCTGAGGCGTAACCCTGCGGCCCTCGGGAGAGTCTGCGGTAATCACTCCTGTGACCGCATAGCCGATCATGGGCGGGTTCTCTGGGAAGACGCTTTTGATTTCGGAAAGCATGAACCCCTCGTTTCGGGGGCGAACGTTGAAAAGCTCGATGGCATTTGATACGGCTGGTGTGGGCCACCGCCGAATCGCTTCCAGTTCTTCTCTTGTCAAATGTGGTGCCATAAACCCTCCCTATCGCCGATTTCTTACAGATTTCCCCTAAAGCGATGGCCTTCTTTTGTGCCACGGTGCGGCCTGTTGGAAGGCATAGGCGGCTCTCAAGACGCCTTCCTCGTCAAAGGGCTTCCCTGCAAGCTGAAGCCCCACTGGCAAGCCTTCGTGGGTGAACCCGCAAGGAAGCGAAATCGCCGGGAAGCCGTTCAAATTAAAAGGCCGCGTATACTGAGTCAGGGCCGCGATGATACCCAAACGTTTCCCTGCTATGTCGACCTCCGTCGTGCCAATGCGGCAGGCCGGGATCGGGACAGATGGAGTGCAGAGGAAGTCGACCCCATCGAACAATCTCATGCTCTGTTGATAGAAAAGGGTTCGGGCTCGCAGGGCTTGGACATAGTCCACTGCGGAAACAAAAAAACCGCACTCCAAACGGAGACGAACCATGGGCATCAGCTCTTTACCACGTTTCTTAATGAGGTCTCTATGGTACGCTGTTGCTTCGGCCATCTGGATAATACCCGCGATAGCAGCCGAGTATTCGAACATAGGCCACGAAATCTCCCTCACCTGGGCGCCAAGCTTTTCAAACACGCTAATGGCTTTTTCAACAAGGCTTCCTACTGTTGCATCAAGGGGAGCCTCAAAAAACTCTTTTACCACACCCATACGGGCACCCTTGACCTCTCCCGTGAGTGCCTTCGTGTAATCCGGCACCCTCGTGACGGCTGAGGCTGGATCATGAGGATCATGGCCGGCAATCGCGTTCATCACGAGGGCACAGTCCTCCACGGTCCGGGTCATCGGACCCGCATGGTCCTGGGACCACGAGAGGACGGTGATGCCATAGCGACTCACCAGACCATAGGTTGGCTTGAGGCCTACAAGGCTGCAAAGGGCTGAAGGAATTCGAACCGATCCACCCGTATCCGTTCCCATCGCAAACGCACACTGACCCGAGGCCACAGCCGAAGCCGATCCGCCGCTTGATCCTCCGGTGATCCGATCCGGGCTCCACGGGTTATGCATGTCTCCATAATCGGGATTCTCTCCCGTTGGGCCGTAGGCCAAGGGATGAAGGTTCAGTTTTCCCATGAGAATCGCACCGGCTTCCAACAGCCTGTGGGCCACTGTGCTGTCGAAATCGGGAACGAACTGATCGAAAATCCTTGTTCCGGATGTGTTTCGAATCCCTTTCACATAGTAAAGGTCCTTCAGGCCGAAGGGGATTCCGTGGAGGGGACCTCTGTACTGACCGGCCATGATCTCTTTTTCACACTGAAGTGCCCGTTCCATGGCCTGATCAGCGACCAGGGTAATGAAGGAGCACAGTCGAGGTTCCAACGTCTCGATCCGTTTCAGGTGAGCTTCGACCACTTCGACAGGGGAAACCTCTCTCTTTTCAATGAGGAGCCCGAGCTCTTTGACGCTCAGATTGTGGAGGTTTGATCGTCCCATTCTTTCTACTCCTTTTGGGGGATGAAGGTCGAAAGAGGCTCCACGTCGGTGAGATCGAGCCGATCGATGACCCTTAAACTTGGAAGCACCTTCGTAACAAAACCGAAAAGCTCTTCCATGTGTGGGTCCTTGACATCGAGACCCGATGCCTCTGCCATCGAAAGAAAAATCTCTTTGCTAATCATTTCAGCCATCGTGTCACCTCTTCTTCCTAAAACGTCCCTGCTCAAGGATTTTCATTCTAACCGAAACCGCTTTACAAATCCAGCCCGAGCCGTTCCGTGTTCTTTGCGATGACAATTTGCGTCCCTTGTGGGGCCACGTCTCGACGGAAGGAGGATTCCACCGAGAGGAAGTACTTGTAATTCCAAAAACTTATGAACTCGTCCCTTGCCCAGGAAGGATTTGGCAAAGAAGTTGCTAAACATACCCCCCGTAGGGGTTGTCGCAGAAGTGGTTTTCGCCCCGGGAGCAAGAAAACGATTCGGGATTTTCTCTTCTCAGATCAGTGAGAGGGGCCACTTATTAATCTTCTCAAAATAGAAATGACAGACATCTCCCTCTCCCGCCTTGGCGGGAGAGGGCTGGGGTGAGGGTGGTCCCTTGGAATTGCCCCCTCACCTCGATCCTCTCCCCAAGGGGAGAGGAAGATTCTTTTTCCCTTTGTTTGTCCAGAGTAATATGAGCATACTTGATAATTGGGAAGTGGAGGGAGGACCATGACTTACGAGCAGTGGATAAAAGAGGTTTCCATGACCACCTATCTCTTCGAAGCCGAGAAAAAGACAGAGGGTCCTTACAACCCCAATCCTTACAACAACAAGATGAAAGACCTTTTTTATCAGAGTCCCGAAGAGGAAGAAGCCCAGCAGGAGATATGACCCGATGGCAAAGAACGTGACGAAAAAGAAAATCCTTGTCGCCGATTCGGAGGAAGACTTTGCCAAAGCCCTCCATGCTCGGTTGAAATCCAACGGCTATGAGGTGGTTATCGCAGCCGATGGGGTCGAAGCCTTTGTCAAAGCCAAAAAAGAAAAACCCGATCTGGTGATCTACGCGGTGCGGGTCTCAAAAAGATGCGACTTGAACCTGTTGAGAGATCTCAGATCTTCAGCCCGAACCCGAACCATCCCTGTCCTCATCCTCACAAGCGTCCCCGAGCAGGCCGAGGAGGCCGTTCGCTCAGGGGCCGCTTCCTATCTCATGAAACCTTACGAGGCAGGCCCCTTCTTGAATATGGTGAGAGACATTCTCCCCTGAGCCGAAAACCCCTTGCCTTATCCTCTCTGAGGGTGAAGGCCCTGCAGCCGGGCCTTCGCCCTCTCTCAAATATCTAATATCTGTAACGCCAATACCCGGGCACCCATTCGTAACGCCAACCCTGAGGGGTCCATCTTCGTTCCCAATGGCCCGGCACCCAGTAACGTGGCGGGTCATAATAGTAATAAGCAGCGGGAGGTGCGTAATAGACTGGGGGAGGGCTCACATAAACGACGGGTGGGGGGGCAACGACCACCGGCGGTGCCCAAAAGCCAAAACCAATGCCGATGTGGACACGGTGGGCCAATGCAGGTTGGGCACCGAGCAGAAGGACCGCCAAGCCGAAGACGAGGGCAAAACCGATCATCCTCTTCATGTTCTCCTGCCTCCTTTCATCCTCTTTTCTTACCCCTTTAGACGCCCCCTTCCCGAAAATTATTCAACCCCCTCTTCACGTTCGTGCTCTCAAGAACCCCGAGGGGGGCTCGCATTGGGAAACGTCGACCTCGTGGCCCTTATCCCTGTTTCAAAACATCGGCAACCTGATTCCGGTAGGACTGACTTCCCTCGTCGACTGCCACAAGGTCGATCATAGAGGGAGACGAAACACCAAGACCAAGCTCCACGGCCCTCGCGATCTGTTCCTGCTCGAAGATCCTTCTTCTCATAATCCCTGGATTGCTTCCCAAAACCTTCAGAACGGCTACCCCTACCGCATCGACGGCCACCCGGTCCGTGGAGGCCAAAAGGATCTCTCCCTTCACCCTCTTTCCTGTTGCCGGCCCTCCATCGACGAAGGCCTCAACCCCATCCAGAAGAACAAGAGCGGGCTTGAAAGGTTCATTGATCTCCGCGATCATCTTTCGCTGATGGGGCGACCCGTGAAGCTGGGCCATGTAATCAAAACCGTGACGGGTCGTTGGAACCACTCCCACATGGAGCTTGAGGGAAAGGGTAAAAACCCCTCCGAACTGATGGGTCTTCAGGCAGCACGTACTCACCAGACACTCTGAATCGAGAATCGGTCTTGCAATTCGAAAACCGTCAGGCCAATGGCTCTTCTTGGGCCTGAACAAGACCCAATCCTTTTCCGGGAGGCGGTCGAAATCGATAACCTTCACCCCCATTTTTTCGAGAAGAGGTAAGATCCCCTTTTGTTTCATCACCTCGGAGGTCACGGGATAGCTTCTCTCTCCCAGGGTGATCGACTTCGCCCCCATTGCCCAGATCTCCTCCACGAGTGCGACAAGGGTGTCGTTATGGGTAGATCCCGGAGCAGGATCGGCTGTGTTGAAATTGGGCTTGATCAAGACATCCTTGCCCTTTACGGGATTGGAGCCCAACCCTTTAAGCGCGGCCTGAACCCCTTGTTTCCGATTTTCCGTCTTAACCAATGTGACACGCACCAGACGATCTTCCATGGCTTTCCTCCCTGGTCAAGATCGATAGCCTCCAGACGTTGAAGGTTGGAGGTTAGAGGTTAAAGGCCAAAGCATGAACGCTAAAAAGAATTCATCTTTGCACCAGGCCAGCCCCGAGCAATGGCACAGGGTTGCCCTTATAAAGCACCAACCCTTCGGAAGTCCCCCAAGGGGCCTGAATTGGGCTCGATGGATTTTCATAGCTCGAGGCTGCCCTCCGGGCATGGATTATTCAGGTGCCGCTACGATGACATTTTGGAAAGCCGGAATCGACTGTTCTCCGAGCCTTTCATATACCGGATCAGCTTCGGCCCCACGGACTTAAAGACTCCACGGCCGAACTCGAATTCGAAAAAGAAAGAAGGGAACTTCCTCCATCCTTCCTTTCGTAAGCCAAAGCGAGCAAGGAGATGGGGTGGACCGCTCTTTTGCCTGTCCCCTGAAAGATCTGGAGCCGGCAGGCCTCACAGCTCGTAGCGACTTCCCTCGGGTTCATCTCTTTGATCGCCTTGAAGAGCGGTTCGCCAATGGCCATGGAAAGATCGAAGTGTTCCCGCATCATCCCAAAGGTCCCACCCATCCCACAGCAGTGCTCTGAAAAGGCGCGAACCTTCAAGCCCGGGACTAACCCAAGCAAAGCCAAAGGCTCTTCCCCAACGCCCAAGGCCCGGAGATGGCAGGCATGATGATAACCGAGGGTCGTTTCGATCTCACCAAATTCCAGACAGAGCTCACCTCGATCGTAAAGCTCCAGTAGAAAGCGATGGATATCATAGCACTGCTCCGAAACGAGAAGGGCTCGCTCAGAACCGAGGACCTTCGGAAAGACCAACTTGATCGCCAGACCGATACGGGGTTCGCTAAAAACGATCCTCAGGCCTTCTGAAACGAAAGGATAAAGGACAGAGACAACCCTCTCCATCGTCTCCCTTGTGTGGCAAATGGACCTTTCGTGGGCACAAGGCCAAGGAAAATCCTTAATCTCAAGAAGGACCACATCAAACCCATTTCGTTGCAGGACGACGAGGGTCCCTTGTGCCTCCTCTCCAGAGCTTTTGAAACCCGGGGAATCGTTCGAAATGTAGACCACCCTCTTTCCGTGGCCAGAAATGGGGCCTGCCCTCGCTCTCGGGACACGCCGCGGCTTTTTCGTCTCCGGCAAGTAACGCCGGCGATCAAGGCCCACCACCTTTTCGAGAAGGGTCCGAGGCAAGGAATGGGGCGCCATCCCTTTTCCAAGATTTGACAGCACCTCCGTCAGCCTCCATGAAAACCTCGAATCCAAAAGAGGAGGTCCAAAGGCGATCCCATGTTTTCTAACAGGAAGAGCCCTTCCTTGGAGGGCGATCCAGGCTCCGTTTACCTTCATGGGGCACTCCTTCAGGCATTGTCCGCAGTTGAGGCAGTGCTCCATCACCCGCCTAAAGGAAAACCTCTCGTCCCTGCTCCAATCGAAGGGCCCGTATTCAATTTCTTTCAGAAGGGTTACCTTGCCCCTCACCGTCGACCACTCTTCCCGAAGGATTCGGGCGATGGGACAGAAAGCGCGACATTTTCCGCAGCCCGTGCAGCCATCGATCCTCTTTCGTATCATGGGATCGGCAAGCAAGCCTTTCCCTTGCTCCCTCCCAAGAGGGAGGGGCTCGATCTTCGGCTCCAAGGCCAGGTTCTTAGCCCCCTCTCCCACGATACAGCTTGGATTGAGGATATTTCGCCGGTCGAAAAGACCCTTCACCTCTTCCATTGCAGGATATAGGGTAGGATACTGCTTCTTGAGGTAAGGGGCCTTGAATCGGCCGTCTCCATGGCGGAGGGTGATCGTTCCTTTGAGGGCCAGAATGAGATCGCAGCAAGCGTCCCTGAGAGAGCTCATCCTCTTCACATCGTCTTCGCTCGCCCGATCGAGTGGAACCCTCACGTGAAGGGTGCCATCTCCTCCGTTTCCGTCGATGATGGCCTCGATTCTTTCCCGCTCAAGAATCGATCTTAGGCCTTTGAGATAGGCTGAAAGTTTGCCTGGATGAACAGCCTCGGCTTCCAAGAGGGTCACAAGGGGCTTCGGCCCTTTCCATTCTCCCGCAAGCCGCATGGGAATATTTTTCACCTTTTCGAATAAGGCCTCTTCCCGGTCGTCGCGGGCAATCCACGGCTCAAATCGAGTGTCAAGTCGTTGCAAAAGACGGCTCAAGCCTTCCTCGATTTCAGCGGCCTTAGCTCCCTCAAACTCAAGGACAAGAAGGGCTTTCGTCCCCTCCAACAGGTTAGGCTCGAATTCGCGCAGGAGCCCCTTTGAAAAATCGAGGATAGAACGTTCCAGGATCTTAACCATCCCCGCAGAGAGAGCAAGGAGCTCCTCGATTGCCGGGCTCACCTGATCCAGATCGTCGAGAAAAACGAGAACGTAAAGGGACTTCCCCGGCAGGGGAGAAAGTCTCAACTTGGCTTCTGTAATGATCCCGAGGGTTCCTTCCGATCCGACAAAAAGGGGCGTGAGATCGATGAAGCGGCCCTTTTTGATCCTCCAAAGGTCGTACCCGGCGGAGTTTATCGAGACAAGGGGTCTTTCGCTTTTTAGAGCCCTGGTATACCGTTTGAGAACGTCGGGAAGGGCTCGATAGATCTCTCCCTCAAGGGTCTGGGCCCCTATAAGCTCTCGCATCTCTCTTCCCCGCAGAGAGAGCGGACCGGTAGGAATGACCTCGCCATTCGAAAGGACCACTTCAAGATCGCAAACGAAGTCTCCCGTGGCGCCGTATGTTGGGCTATGGGAGCCGCTTGCGTTGTTGGCGATCATCCCTCCGAGGGTGCAATACTCTCCGCTCCCAGGATCGATGGGAAAAAAGAAGCCGTGAGGTCGCAAGAACCGATTGAGAGTGGAAAGAAGAAGGCCAGGCTGGACCCACACCGTCTCTTCTTCAGGTTCGAATTCAAGGATCTGGTTCATAAACGGGCAAAAGTCGAGGAGGATCCCCTCACCCACGCTGTTTCCCGAGGGGCTGGTGCCGCTCCCCCTCGCGGTGATGCCGATGCCCCGTGACGCCGCATATTTCACGACCTTGACGACATCCATTTTCTCTTTGGGTTGGACAATGACAAGGGGTTTGACGGAATAAGAGCAAGGAGAGGCGCTATAGACGATCCGGCTGATCTCGTCACCGAGTACCTTTCCCGAGACCAGCCTTCTCAAGTCTCTGAGGAGTGCTTCGTTCCCTCTGTCCGGTCTGAAGAACCATTTCATCTGGTCGGGTCAATCCCGTTTCTATTCCAGTTCCTCGATCAGGGCCTCCGATCGAATCTCGATGCAACCGATCACGCTTTGGGCGGCTGGACAGCGGGACAGATAAGTCGACAAAGCCTCATTTGCCCTGGGTGCTTTTCCCCGATCGACCTTGAGGTGATAGGTGACCCGGATCTGGGTGATCTTCAGCACGTTTTGAACGTTCTCGATATCGCCCTCTGCCTCGGCCCAATAGCGATCTTTTGAAGTCGGTATCTCCTTTTCGGCCAGGACCCTGGCCAGTGTTCCCATCATTCAGGCGGCAATGGCACTTACCATGTGGTCAAGGGTCGCAGGATGTTCCTCCCTGGGCTCCACCTGATAGAAATGTTTGATCCCACCGTGAACTCCGTAGTAGATCTCGCCCGAAAATCCTTCGATCAAGGCTTTTCTTGTAGGCCCTTCTTCACGAACGATCCGACATCGCGAGGTGTGGACGACCTGCCGCATATTGCCTCCTGATGGTCTTCTTCCTTTTCGGGCGATACGTAGAAACGGTGCCCTCGCTACAGATTCAGGAGCTTCTTGCCGTTCTCGCCGAAGATCTTCTCCTTCTCCTCCTTCGGAATATCCAACTCGTCGATGATCGAGAAGGCCTTTCCGATATGTCCGATAACGTGAGGGTAATCGCTTCCCAGAACCATATGGTCGGCTCCCACGGTTTGATAGACGCACGTGATGGCAGGGCGGTGAAAGGAGACCGTGTCATAGTAGTGCCGTTTCAAATATTCGCTCGGAAGCCGAGGAATCGTCTCTTTGAAATCGGGAAAGACCCGATATCCGTCATCGATCCGTTCAAAGAGAAAGGGGATCGTTCCTCCGAGATGGGGCAGGATGAGGGTAAGGTTGGGAAATCGCTCGAACACTCCATAATAAGCCATCTTAGCAACGCTGAAGGTGGTATCCATGAGAAAGGCGATGACGGCAACAGGAATCTCCGTCAGCATCTCGGGATGGGCCGGTACCATGGGGTGAAGGAAGATGGGAAGGTTCAGGCGCTCGACCTCTTCGTAAAAGGGCCAGAATTCCTTCCGATGGAGATGTTTCCCATCGATGTTCGTCCCCAGCACGACCCCTTTCATTCCCAGATCTCTGACCGCGCGGTGGAGCTCCTCGATGGCGTCATCCACGTGGCCAAGGGGAACGCTTGCAAAGGCCATAAACCTTTTGGGGTACTTCTGACAGATCTCAGCAAAACGATCGTTGACCAGCTTCGCGAGATAGAGATTTCTCTTCCTTGTCGAAAAGTAGACGTTGGGGGTTGAAAGGGTGAGGACCTGGATATCGACTCCGATCCGATCCATATCCTCGATCCGCTTTGCAGGATCTTCCATCTGAGGGGTGATTCCAAGGAAACGAGCACCCTTTTCGAGTACGATCTTCAATCCGGCCCGATCGTGGGTGAATTCGTATCGGTGTCCCCATTCTTCGAGCTTTTTCAGATATTCGGTTGGATAGAAATGGTTGTGAAAATCGATCTTCATGGATCTCTCCTCCTTGAACCGCCTTGAATAAGGCTCCTATAACCTAACGTTCACCCAAAAATCAACTGAAAGGAGCTCCAAAGCGGGCGCGGACGCTGCGCGAAGACCGCCGACGGCAAGCCACAGGGGCTTGCCCTACGGAAGGCTGAAAGCTGAAGGCTAAAAGGGCTAACAGCTCGTTGGAATTCGGCCTTTTCGGCAACAGTTGACAAAAGGATTCTCTTTTCTTAACCTTAGGGATAATCCACCGGAAAGGTTTGTGCTTTGGACCCGACCCTTCATCGATTGAGAACGGATGTGGTGATCATGGGCGGAGGCCTTGCCGGCCTTAACGCGGCCATTGGGGCGGCGGAGCGAGGCGCGGAGGTCGTCGTCCTCGACAAAGGCCGAATCGAACGAAGCGGCAACATCGCCGGAGGGGTGGATCACTTCATGGCCTATCTCGAAACGGGTGAGCCTTGGGATACCCGTGACGCCTATCTCCGATATGTCGAGCAGGAAGGATATGGCATTGTCGACGTCGCTGTTCATAACCAGGTCTTCTGTGAAGAATTACGGGCCGCGATCCAGAGGCTCGAAAGAATCGGTTCTCCCCTTTACGATCCGAAAACGGGCCGATACTACCGAACCGCTTCCATGGGCCAGCCCGGGCCGTACTGGATCAACTTCAACGGCAAACATTTGAAACCCAATCTCGCCAAAGAGGTGAGACGGCTCGGTTGCACGGTTCTCGATCGTGTCATGGCCACACAGTTGATCGTATCCGATTCGAAGTTGGCAGGAGTCGTGGGATTTCATACCAGAACCGGGGATTTTTACGCCATCGAATGCAAGGCCCTGGTTGCTGCCACAGGTAACACCAACCGTCTCTACGAAACCCCCACCCGCATGCCCTTCAACACCTGGCTCTGCCCCTATAACACAGGCGAGGCGCAGCGACTCGCCCTCGAGGCAGGTGCGACCCTCGCCAACATGGAATTTCTCCGGATGACTATTGTCCCGAAGGGCTTCAGCGCGCCGGGCCTAAATGCCTTTACCGGCATGGGGTCCTATTTTGTGAACGGCCTGGGCGAACGCTACATGTTTCGATACCACGAGAAGGGCGAGAAGGCCCCGCGCAACTGGCTCGTCTGGGGCGCTCTCAATGAGCTTAGAGCAGGAAGGGGGCCTCTGTTCGTCGATTCGAGGCATCTTTCGGCCGAGGGGATTTCCCATCTCAAGAAGACCCTTGGTCTGGATAAGGAAACCCTTAACGATTTTCTCATGGCCCGTCGGATCGATATCGAGAGGGAACCCCTCGAGATCATGGTCTCCGAGGCCATGCAGACCGGACCCGTCGAAGTCGTGGGAAGCGGCATCAAGATCGATCTGAACTGCATGTCCACGGTGGAAGGCCTTTTTGCTGCAGGAGACTGTGCCGACCAGATGAAGATCGTCCACATGGCCGTAGCGGGTGGATATTGCGCCGGGAAAAACGCGGCCCACTACAGTCGAAGAAACCCTTTCGCCCCGCTCCTTGAACGTCAGGTTCGGGAGGAGATGGCCCGCATTGTCGCGCCTCTAAAAAGGACCGAGGGCATCGGCTACCTCGAAGTGGAGGAGGTGCTTCGACAGATCATGAGCGAGCACGCGGGCCCTTACCGCACGAAAACCTCCCTCACGACAGGTCTCTCTAAGATAAGGGCCCTCCGCGAAGCCCTCCGGGAAATCAAGGCCCGAAACCTCCACGAGCTCATGAGGGCCATGGAGACCGAAAGCCTGATCAAGGTGGGTGAGGTCCTTACCGAGGCGGCTCTCTTTCGAACCGAAAGTCGCTTTATTCCCTATCACTATCGCGAAGACTACCCTGAAACCGATAACCTCCACTGGTGTGGCCAGGTGCTGGTGACTCAGAGGGGAGAAAAGATCGTGACCCAATTCAAGCCAATCCTCTACAAGGCCGCAGGGGAGAGAACCTGAGATGCCTCCGCAGATTAACGATCGCTGTATCCGATGCGGCAACTGTTACGACGTCTGTCCTGGAGACGTCTTCGAGTGGCCCGACCGAGAGGCTCCGCCCCGGGTCCTCTATCCCGATGAGTGCTGGCACTGCGGAGCCTGTCGTCTCGAGTGCCCGGAAGAAGCCATTCAATACGTCTTCCCCTTACGGATGACCCACGTTTAGGGCCACGGGACCGTGGAGTCATATCCCAAAATCTCAAGAATCTCTCGGAAGCGAGGGAAAGAGCAGGAGGTGGCTATGAAAAAGAGAAGCCGAATCATGGGGGAAACGATCGTGTGTTTGGTCGGCGTCTTGTTAACCGGTGTCCCAGCGATGGCCGCCGCCGATTCTTATCCAACCAAGCCCATCAACATCCTGGTGGGATTTGCTCCAGGGGGAACGATGGACGTCTCCACCCGCGTCCTCGCGAGCAAGGCAGAAAAGACATTGGGCCAACCTTTCCTGATCACCAACAACGGTGGCGGCGGCGGATCGGTGGCCCTCGGAATCGTTGCCAAAGAGAGGCCCGACGGTTACTTCCTTGCCGGCTGTACGAGCACGGGTTTGGTTCGAATTCCCCAATTCAGGACCGTTCCCTACAAACTGGACGACTTCGTTGCGGTGATGCACTTCGGCGCTCCCCAGACCGGGATCGTGGTGAGAACAGACTCGCCCTTCAAGACATTCCGGGACCTGGTCGAATTCGCAAAGAAAAATCCAGGAAAAGTGACCTACAGCTCGACGGGCGTGGGCTCTCCTATGCATCTCGCCATGGAGTACGTGGCCAAACAGGAAGGGATCGCGTGGACCCATGTCCCCTATCCCGGAAGCATGCCAGCCCTGACCGCCCTGCTGGGCGGACATGTGACGGCACAGTCGGGAAGCACGGAGTGGATCGCTCAGATCAAAGCGGGAACGGTCAGACTCCTGGCGACCCACGGGGAAAGGCGTATGCGGAGTTTTCCTGACGTTCCCACTTTCAGAGAGCTGGGGTACGACTTCATCAACGAAACCGTCTTCATGATCGCGGCGCCCAAAGGAACACCTTTCTCCGTTGTGAAGAAATTGGACGAGGCCTTCCGAAAGGCGATGGACGATCCGGAGTTCATCCGAACCATGAACGATCTTGAAATCGAGATCACCTATCGGAGCTCTGAGGAGACAAGGCGATATCTTGAGGAGGCTTATGCTCGGATCGGCAAGATGATCCTCGAACTCAAGATCCCGAGAGAAACGGAGAAGAAGTGATGACGAAGGCCAAAGGAGAAGCGGTATAAGGTGAAACCGTTTTCGCCTTGACAGCAAAAAAGGGAGATTTTATAAACCAGCTAAGTTAAAATTCACCAATACTTCATACGAGGAGGGTTTGCCTATGAAAACGAAGGGTTGGGGATGGATGTATCTGGGGTTTCTGGCCATTGTTCTTGTGCCCGTCTTCGCCTCGGCGCAGTCTTATCCAACAAAACCAATCAACCTGATCGTGACCTTCGCACCCGGAGGAACCCTCGATGCGAGCACGCGGGTCCTTGCGGCAAAAGCAGAGAAGTTCCTTGG
>Ga0315298_1006482_pt1 | contig 15960 bp, 11 predicted proteins | sample WHS_1_MG_FD_203077 | JGI IMG/M metagenome (GOLD analysis project Ga0315298, IMG submission 203077) | Extremophilic microbial mat communities from Washburn Hot Springs, YNP, Wyoming, USA - WHS_1_MG | ecosystem: Environmental > Aquatic > Thermal springs > Hot (42-90C) | place: USA: Wyoming... | reverse complement strand
CCCATCACCGCAAACTCCGCACCACCAACGTGATCGAGCGCCAGTTCCGGGAAGTCCGCCGCCGCACCAACCCCATGACCTGCTTTGCGCACCAACGCAGCGCGGACCGCATCCTCTACACCATCTTCCAGTACAGTAACAAACGCTGGGCCGGATCCCTCCTCAAGAGTTTACACACAAAAGTTGACACTACCGTGGTTGCGGTGGTCTACGATGGTCTACGGCTGCCGTGGGCATGAAGGTTGCCCAGGCGCGGGTCGGCGGGCGCGATCGCTGCCTCGGGGCGAACCAGGGCAGTCCCGCAGACTGCCACCAGGCGACCGGCCGGCTGCTGCCTACTGCCGGCGGCGGCCGAAGCCGCTGCTCATGCCGCCCCCCCGCCCGTACTGGCCATAGCGACTGCTGCCAAAGGCGCCTGAGGTCGAGCGCCCGCTGCGCATGGCTCCAGAGAGTCCCGTCCTGGCAGCGCTTTGCGTGGCCCTGGTGGTGTCTGCCGGCGGCACGTAGTTGGCATCCGCCAAGAACTTCCAGGTGCGCACCAACTCATTCCCGCGATTATCCTTGGCCCGCAGAGTCACCGTGTGCCAGCCGTCGCTCAGGGAGGTACCGGCCGGGGTATCCTTGGTGAAGGTAAACTCATTGCCTACCGGCTGGAAGGAGGCGGGGAGAACGACCCCATCCAATTCCAGGGATAGGCTGCTGGTGTCCACGCCGCTGCCTTCATCGTACACTTTCACGCTCAGGGTGAGGGGCAATTTGCTCTTGGTGGGACTTCCCTCAGCGGGGGTGAGACCGAAGACCTCGGGAGGGGAGAGGTCAAAGGCATCGGCCGTCAGTTTCATGAGTTCGCCTGCCGCGGTGGTGACATAGAGCGCGCCGCCGGCCACCAGTGGCGGGACCACGGGCACGTAATCGTCGGCCTTCTGACTGGATTTCACCAACAGGGGATGCCAGGTGAAATACTCCCAGATGGGCTGCCCGGTCTGCATGTTGAAGGCGCGCACCAAGCCAGCGTCGCTCCCGGCAAACACCGTGTCACCGGAAATAGTCAGGCCGCAGGAGAGGTACATGCCGAGCGGCCTGGTCCAGGCGACCTTGCCGGTGGCCGCCTCGATCCCGTACAAGTCGCCATCGGGACCCGGCTGCACCAGGACGCCCCGGTAGAAGGCGGGGCCGGAGGGCGGAGGGGCGGTGAAGCCGAGTTTCCACAGGGGCATGCCCCGCAGCCCCAGGGCAACGAGGGTATTGTCTGCGAGCACGAAGATCTGCTTATCGGTGGACACCAGGTCGGCGTAGACGCCACCCTGGCCGGGAATCGTGTAGAACCACTTGGCACGGCCGGAGTCGGCGTCAAACCCGTACACAGTGCGGTCTACTCCCGCCACTACCACCAGCCGGTCCACCACGGTAGGGGAGGAATAGATGGCCTCTTTGGTAACGGCGATCCACTTGGGCTTTCCAGTATTGACATCGAGCGCCGTCACCCGTCCGTCGGTGGTAGCGCAGTAGACCACATCGTCGACCAGACAGGGGGCCGCCCGCACCGCGCTGCCCACCTTGGCGTACCAGGCCACCGCGCCGTCGGCGGTACGCAGGGCGTACACATAGCCGTTGTCGGAGCCGAAGATGACCTTACCCGCACGGTAACAAGGGGAGCCGTTGATGGGAGACTCGACTTTGCTCGCCCAGTGGGGGGCGCCGGTGTCGGGGTCCAGGCTATACATGCACGAGCCGAGGGCATGGAAGACGGTGTTTTCGGCAAAAATAGGCTCCGTGCCGCAGGTGTCAGGGGGCACGGAGAACTTCCAGGCGAGCGTGAGGGGCAGGGAGAGTGTCTCCGGCGTGTAGCAGGTGTGGCTGGAGTCATATCCGGCTTGGAGCGCGTCACCGGCCCAGGCGGGCGCCAGCGCGCCCAGGGTCAACATCGCCACCAGCAGGCTGAGCAGCCTGCCCTTTGCCATTGTCCACCTCCTGGGCCGTGGAATACCACAATATCATAGCATTCGGATGGTGCTGCTGACAATGCTATGCCCCTGCAGCCAGGCGGCTAAACGCAGGTCAATGCACCGCCGCGGCTGCCGGCAGTTCACTGAGGTCATAGCCGCGTTCGGACACCTGGGGGATGCGCACCAGGAGGTGCTGGTCGGTAAGGTTCGCGGCGAAGAAGAGCAGCCCGCTGCTCGCCCCCAAGACGGGCTGGGCGTGGTCGCTGCGGACTTTCATCTTGAGGAAGGTGGGGAGCACCCCTGCCCGGTAGATGCCGCTCGCGGCGGGACCGGCTTCCCCCGCCCGGTACTCCAAGGCGTAGACTTCTTCCTCGCGGCCAGGCATGGCTGTGGCCTTAGCAAAGAGGGCCATCACGGACAACTCGCGGGTGCCGGGGTCGCGGCAGGTAGAAATCAGGTTGCCGATAAGGGCGACCAAGGGCAGGGCCTCGGAAGTGCCCATGAACTGGTAAGAGAAGGTCTTGCCCAGCACTCCTGAGAACTCCTCGGGCAGGCTGTGGAACTGGTAGTAGCAGCCGCGCTCGGAGAGCACCACCCGCAACAGGCCGTTGAAATACTCGGCGCCATCTCCGACGGCCTGCTTCACGTACTCCACCATCTGCCGGTACCACCAGCGGCCACTGTGTTCTTCGGCCTGGTCCCAACCAGCCATCGCCGGCACCTCACCAAGACAACCTCGCACTATACCGTTGCCACCTCGCTGCTGCGGCCAAACGGCCGCAGGCAGACTCCCTGTGAGGATTGCTGACAGCAACCGACGGGGCACCGCTGCGGCGGCCAGGGAACTCCCAGCGCGGGGCCGGCGTCCTACACAAGGAGCGCGTCATCATTTCTGGGTATGTTCCATGTGGTATACTCGGGCTGGAGATAGCCAGGCGACTGGCTGCCCGTTTTTTGGCAGCGCCGGCTGGCAACCAAGTCTCGGAGGAAAGTGTGAATCGGATTTCGCATAGGTTCTGGATGATAGCGGTAGCGGCAGGGCTGATTCTGGTGGTGGGGCGTGCACCCGCGCGGGCAGAACCGGTCGACGAGAACAAGATTGGTGAGGAGGCCTGCGCCCAACTGGAGAAACAGGTCAAGGTTATCGACGACAAGGAGCAGAGCGCCCGCCTCACCGCCATCGCGAACAGGCTGGGTGCCGTCTCCGCCCGGCCGGAGGTGAAGTACTCGGTCAAGATCCTGGACGCCCCCGAGATCAACGCCTTCTCTATCCCCGGCGGCCATCTCTACGTCACCAAGGGTGCCCTGGAAGCGGTGGAATCCGAGGACGAACTGGCAGCCATCCTGGCGCATGAGGTGGCACACAACGCAGCCAAGCACAGCCTGCAGAGCATGAAAAAGGAAAGCAAGGCCCAGGCCCAAGTGGGCCTAGCCGTGCTTGCGGCCGTGCTCGCAGGGCAGAAGGTGGATGCGGGCAACGTGATGCTCATGGGGGGATTGCTCAAGGAGGCGGTGGTCAACAGTTACAGCCGAAAGTTCGAGGCCGAGGCCGATCGCCTGGCGGTGGGGTATCTGATCGCCGCCAAGTATAATCCGGTGGCTATGCTTACCGTGGTGGAGGGCCTGCAGCGCATGGAGGCCAGCCGTCCCCGGGTGGAGGCAGGCGTTCTGCAAAGCCACCCCTACCCCCAGGACCGGGTGAAGGCGGTCGCAGCCCAGTTGAAGGTGCTGGGTATCCCCATCAACCGGCGCCCGGTGATCAATACCCTGGTGCCCAAGGTGGAGAAGAGCAAGCAAGGTGAGATGGAGGTCGGCGTGCTCAAACTCGACCAGGTCACCCTGCTTTCGGTTGCGCCCGCCCAGGGCGCTACCGGTGAGGCCCGGGCCCAGGCCATGGCCGATGCCCTGCACAAGGCGCTGCTGGAAAACGTGCAGTCCTACGAGTTCGGGGCTCAGGGCAATGAGCAGCAGGCCGCCATCATCGCCCGCAATACCGCGGTCATCACACTCCTGCCGGAGGACGCCAAACTGGCCGGCAGCACGCCCAGAGGCTTGGCAGACAGTGTACTCAGGAATCTGGAGCAGGCTTTCTGGGCCGAGGCGGTGCGCCGAGGGTACTAAGCGCCTGGCGGCAGCCAGCCAACCGGGACCTGGGCGGATCGAATGCTGGTGAGCCGGGACTTGCAGAGTTCTCCCCCTGACCCCCCGCCGTGAAGAGACGGGAGCCGACGCTACCCGCCCCTTGCCTCCTGGATGGCGCGGCCGCGCGGCAGGTGGCGCATGGCGTCGAGGTACTTGCCAGTGCCCACCGCGACGCAGGAGAGGGGGTCGTCGGCCACGGTGACCGGCACCTCCAAGTGCATGGCCATGAGCCGGTCCAAGCCCCGGAGCAAGGCGCCACCCCCGGTGAGGGTCACCCCGCGCTCGATAATATCGGCCGCCAACTCCGGCGGGGTCTGCTCCAGCACCGCCTTGGTGCGCTCGATGATGGAGAGCACGGGCTCGGCGAGCGCCTCCCGCACCTCAGCGGACGAGATCTTCACGGTCTTGGGCAGGCCTCCGACCAGGTCGCGTCCGCGCACTTCCATGGTGATCTCGCTGGGGAGGGGGAAGGCCGAGCCGGCGGCGATCTTGATCTCCTCGGCAGTGCGCTCCCCGATGGCCAGGCTATAGGCACGCTTGAGGTGGCGGGCGATCACCTCATCCATCTTGTCTCCGCCCTGGCGCAACGACTCGCTGATCACCACCCCGCCGAGGGAAATCACTGCGATGTCGGTGGTTCCCCCGCCCACGTCTACGACCATGGATCCGCAGGCGCTGCCCACGGGCAAGCCCGCGCCAATGGCGGCCGCCATGGGCTCCTCCAGGGGAACGGCCTTCTTGGCACCCGCGGCCAGCGCGGCCTCCAGCACTGCCCGCCGCTCCACGCTGGTGGCTCCACAAGGCATACTGATGACCACCACGGGCCGCACCCAGCGCCGGTGACCGGCGATCTTGTCAATCAGATAGCGTAGCATCTTGTGAGTGACCGTGAAGTTGGCGATCACCCCATCCTGCAGCGGTCGGTTGGCAGTGATGTTGCCGGGCGTGCGTCCCAGCATCTGGCGCGCCTCTTCCCCTACCGCCAGCACCTCCCCGGTGTCGTTGGCCAGGGCCACTACCGAGGGCTCGCGGAGCACGATCCCCCGCCCCCGGGCGTACACCAGGATGTTGGAGGTGCCCAGGTCTATCCCCAGGCCGCCGGTCAGGCCGAGCATGCTTCCCCTCCGTCCTGCTCGGGAGCCATTACCGTGGCCCCCAGGGCGGCCAGTTTCTGCTCGAAGTTCTGGTAACCCCGTTCGATGAAATGCCGGCCCACAATCTCGCTCTCGCCCTCGGCCGCCAGCGCAGCCAGCACCAGCGCGGCCCCGGCCCGCATGTGCCGCTCTGCCTGCACCCGGGCCCCGGTCAGCCGCTCCACCCCCTCGATGATCGCAATGCGGTCCTCCACCCGGCACTTGGCACCCATGCGGCTCAGTTGGTCCAGGTAGGACAGGCGCCCGTCGTAGATGTTCTCCCGGATCACACTGCGCCCGGCAGCGACGCAGAGCATGGCGGCCAGCGGGGGCTGCAGGTCCGTGGGAAAACCGGGGTAGGGCGCGGTCTCCACCTGCAGCGAGGCGGGCCGCTGCCGGCAGATACCACGCACGCTGTCCACCCCCACCTCGATCTCCAGGCCCGCCTCCTGCAGTTTCTCCAGCACGACGCCCAGGGCTCCGGGCTGAATCGTGCGCACGGTGACATCGCCCCCGGTGATGGCAGCGCCGATCAGGTAGGTCCCGGCTTCCAGGCGGTCGTTGGGGGCGGTAAACTCACACCCGCTCAGCCGCCGCACCCCTTCCACCTGCAGGAGGGGGGTGCCCGCGCCGGTGATGCGGGCGCCAGCCTTGTTCAAGAACTCGCAGAACTCCACGACGTCCGGCTCACCGCACGCATTATCAATGACCGTGGTGCCCTCCGCCAACACCGCCCCCATGACCAGGTTGAAGGTGGCCCCGGGGCTGCGGTAGCGGGGGTCAAGGCTGATGGCCCCGCCATGCAGGCGGCCGGCCTTGGCGCTGACGAAGCCATGCTCCACGGTGATCTCGGCGCCCAGGGGGACAAACTCCCTGATGATGTAGTCCACCGGCCGGCTGCCCAGGTTACACCCGCCGGGCATGGGCACCTCAGCCTGGCCCAGGCGGGCGAGCAGGGGCCCGAAAACATAGAAACTGGCGCGCATCTTCTCCACCAGGGCCTGCGGTGCGCGGTGGGTGGAGATGCCCCGGTTACTGATCAACAGGTCGCCCCGCTCCCACTGCACTCCCAGGCCCAGGGCGCGCAGGATGTCGAGCATGGTGAAGACGTCTTCCACACGGGGGACGTTACGCAGCAGGCAGTCGCCCTCGACCAACAGGGTGGCGGCAAGCAGCGGCAGGGTGCCGTTCTTGCTGCCGTTGAGGGTGACGGTACCTGCGAGGCGGGTACCGCCGACAATGCGGATAGTGTCTTCGGTCATGGCCACTCCAGGGCTGCGGGTACGGCTGCCGCGTATCTTCGCCAGTCAGACTGCGGGGACGTGGTCACCGGCTCATAAGCATTCGGTGCCGGCTCTGGCAACGCCTTCCGCCGCCGTCTTCACGCCTGCTCTGCAGCCAACTGCGCCCGCCGGGCGCGGGCCTGCCGGGCAAGAGCCCCCAGCGCGATGCCCGCGCAGGTCAGGCTTATCGCCAGCGGCACCGCCGCGGCCAGGGCAATGGCCATGATGATGGCATCCGGGTCGGGCGTGCGCCCGGCGCGTATCTCGGCCTCCACGCGTCCTGCCATGAGGGCCACCAGCGCTCCCGGCAGCAGGCCGAAGCCGATCCCGACCGCCACCATCAGGTTGGCAATGCGCCCCAACCGTCGCACCAGAGGCGAGACCGGCACCGGCCGGGGCGTGGCCACGTATACCGAGAACAAGCGGACCACGGGTATCGCGGCTGCCGCCAGGATGCAGGCGATTGCCGCCAGCCACCATCCGTTCAGGTGCAGCGCGTGGCGGGCCAATCCCAGCCCCGCCCCAAGCAGCACCCCCAGGAGCACGGAGATCTTCCAGCCGTTCACGCACTCAACATAGCAGCCGCAGTGCGGACAGCGGCGCTGGGCACCTTGGCGTTCGGCGCGGAGGGGGTAAATGCGGGCGCGGCACCTGGGGCATGGTATCGGCAGCATGGGATCTCCTGGGCCCGAGCGGCAGACTGCCAGGAAGATAGCCCGCCCGGCGGGCAAAGTCAATGCAGGCCACAGGCGAAGGGGCGAATCGGCGCGTGGGCAGTCCGGGTGCTTGACCAAGCACACGCGCCGCTATCGCAAGAGGCATGGGGACAAGTCCAGCGAAGCAACGGACGAAGAACGGTACAGGAGACCAGGATGGACATTGCCTTGCAAGTTTCCGAGCGGGAGCCCGTGGACGTGCTAGTGGCTGGGGGCGGTATCGCCGGCTTCACGGCAGCGGTGGCGGCACGGCGAGCGGGGGCACGGGTGCTGTTGGTCGAGGAACTGGGGTGCCTGGGGGGCAATGCCACCTCCGGTGGCGTCGGCGCTTTCTGTGGGGAGACCCAGGGGCAAGGCGAGGTCTTCGACGAGATCGTGCGCCGGCTGGAATCCCGGCAGGCAATTGCCCCCTACCGCCCGTTCGAGGAGCGAGAGGCGCGCCAGTTCGACCATCAGGTCCTGGCCTGGGTGCTGCAGGAGATGGCAATGGCGGAAGGGGTGGACCTGCTGCTCTTCACCCAGGCCGCCGGGGCGGTGCGGGAGGGCGAACGGCTGGCAGCCGTGATTCTCGCCAACCGCTCGGGCTTGTCGGCCGTGCGGGCCGGGGTGGTGGTGGATGCCACCGGCGAGGCGAGCGTGGTCCGGGCGGCGGGATTGCCCCTCCAGCCGGACACCGCGGGGGCGCTTCCCATGTCGGTGATGTTCTTCATGCGTCAGGTCCCCGACCCGGCGGCTCTGCCTGTGGCCGCCCCCGACCCCGACCTGGCGGCCGATCCCCCGATGATCTCCCTCTGGCCCGAGCCGCACGGGAAACTGGGGGTCAAGGTGAAGGTGATCGGCTATGATGCCGCCGACGGCGACTCCCTGACCGCCGCCGAGACGGCCGGGCGCCGCCTTGCCATGCGGGTGGCCGACCACCTGCGCTCGGGGAAGCAGGCAGGCTATGCCTTCGACCACTTCAGCGGTCGCATCGGCATCCGCGAGGGGCGGCGCGCGCTGGGGGAGTACACCCTGAATGAGCAGGACGTGCGTGCGGGGCGGCGCTTCCCGGACGGCATCGCCCTGGGCCGCTTCTACCTGGATTACCATGACCCCACCACGCCCCGGCGGGTGAGCCGCATGGGCAAGGCGACGGACCAGGTGCCTCCCTACCACATCCCCTGGCGCAGTCTGCTGGTGCAAGGGGCGACCAACGTGCTGGCGGTGGGTCGCTGTCTTTCCGCCGACCGGCCCGCACTCTCCAGCGCTCGGGTGATGACCACCTGCGCCATGATGGGCCAGGCGGCCGGCCTGGGCGCGGCGCTGGCACCCGGCGGGGATCTCCGCCGGGTAGCCGGGGAGGCGGTGGCCCGGGTGGTCAGCGAGCACGGAGGGGTGCTCTGATACGGAGAGGGGGCGGCGCCTGGCCGCCCCCTGCGGTCTGCACTATGCGACGCGGCCTACCGTACGACGTACACTGTCCCCAGGCCCAAGGTACGGCCGAGGGTGGCACCATAGCGATCGGAGACCAGTTTGTTCGACAGACTGAAGGTGCCGTAGGTGGAGCCATTCTGGGTGAACAGCACCTCTACCAGCGTGCCCTTGGAGTTGGTAGTCAAGGGTGCGGAGATGTTGCTGTAGGCGAGGATCTTCACTGGGCTGCCGGCGGTCAGGTTGCTCACCACCACCCAGTCGGCCTTGGCCGCCAGCAAGCCAGCCTTGCGCACGCCCGTGGGGGTGACCAAGCCGGCGTTGTAGGCAAGGTCGCAGTTGAAGGCAGTGACCCCGGTGCCCTTGTTCACGGTGATGGGCACGGCAATAGTGTCACCGATCGCAGTGGGAGCGATGCCGCCCTTCGCTGCTGCTTGGGCTGCGATCATCGTCTCGCCCAGCACCGCGGCCCGGGCGAAGGCTCTGCCCTGGGCCACGTTCTGGATGCTGATGATGTCCCGGCAGTTGACTGCCCCGTCGCGGTTATAGTCGGCGGCAGCAAAGACCGGGCCGCTGACCGAGGTCAGCCCCACCGCAATGTTGGCAGCCGCCGCCACGTCCGTGTCAGTGATGGCGCCGTCCCCATCCACGTCGCCGCGCGCCAGCACCTGGAAGGCAGGGCTGCTGCCGGTAACCGTGGCATCGCCCGCCTCGCTCAAGGTAATGACGTCCGCAGCATGGGCGGTGGCGACGGTCACGTTCCCGGAGAAGGTACCGCCACCAAATACCACGCTGGCAGGAGCGGCGGTGCCGGTGAGGTCGGTCAGGTTGGCGGTGGCCGCGTAGGCAGCCGGCACGTCGCCATACTCATCGCGGGCGCGGGCAGTGACGGTAAATGCGTTGGCGGCGCACTGCGGTGAGGCAACGGCGTCCACCTCCAGGCTCTCGGCCATGCGCGCCACCCGGGCCGCGCCGTCCCAACAGGCCGCCGGTAGGGCGGTCCCCAAGGCATCAGTGAACGCCGGCGCCTGCAGATCCAGGAGGCAGGCGCTGCGGGGAGCGGCTGCCCCGTTGACGGTGAAGGTGAGGCGGACCAACTCGCCGGCACCGTCACCCAGGCCAAGGCCTGCGGTGTTGGTAAGCGTGACGTGCACCTGCCCGGGCGCCACCGGGTACCAGGAGAGCACCCAGTTGGGATCGGCCGCCACCAGCGCACCCTTCTCGACCTGGGGGCCGGCGAGACCGGTCAGGATATTGGGGTCATAGTGGAGGTCAAACTGCGCCGAGGCGACGCCCTCTGCATGGTTGAGCCACACCGGCACCACTGCCGGCTGCTCGCGCAGGGCACGCACGGTCGGGCAAGCCAGGTAGTGCACGTTATCCGGCACTCCCGCCACGCTGAAGTTGTCGAAGCGCACGGTGCTGGTGGGGACGTTCTCCGCATACAGCCCGACCCCACCCACGGTAAAGGTCTGGGTCCCCGGATGCAATACGTCCTGCGGCACCTCGATCACCTTCGCGAGGGCCTGTCCCTCGGGCGCAAACCATACCTCAAAGGTGGTGAGCGTGGAGACCAACTGCACCCGGTACCACTGGCCGTACTCGAGGGGCACCGAAGCCGCGCCCAGCAGCCCTTCCCCCTCGCCAGCCAGAGCCAAGGTGTCGGCCGCCGGGTCTACCTGGATCACGTAGGTGCGATAGGAAATCGTGGAGGCGCCGCCGACCAGGCCCTGGCCTCCGAAAGCCAATCCGCCCTGGCCTGAGAGCAGACAGATATCAGTCGCCATGGTCAGCCCGTCTACGAAGCCCGCCCGGGCGCCCGCTGCAAGGCAGGTGGCCTCGGTGAGGGTGTTCGTGGGGTCAACTGCCGCCTGCAGTTCGAGCAGGGACCGCCCGTCCACGGTCTTGGGCGTGAACTTCTGGCCAAACTGGAACCAGTTGGCATTGGTATAGTTGGGGTCGTCGAAAGTGTCCGCAAAGGCCCCCGCTGGCTTGGTGGTATCCAGGTGGGAGAAAGTCTGTCCGGAGGCCGGGAGCGCCCCGTCCGCATAGGCCACCCACACCTCCCGGGTTGTCAGGTCGTAGACTGCGTCGAGCAGGTTGCTGCTCATGGCGTTATGGCGGGTGATGGCGATCGCCGAGTCAACCGTCATCGCGCCCCAGTTGGCGCTCAGGTCGGCGTACAGGCGGTCCATGTAGTGCCCCACCCAGCACACGTCGGGCAGCGGCTGGTAAGGCTCGAACATCTGCCCCGGGCGCCAGATGTTGCAGGTTACCGGGCTGGTCTGGAAGAGCCCGGCATCCGGGGCGTCCGCGTCACCGATCACGTACCACAGGCTGCTGGTGCGGATGGCATTCTGCACCATGGCCTCGGCCTCGGCGTACGAGGTGGCGTGGGCGATCACGTCCCGCAGCAGGAAAGGCATGGGGATGCCCGACAGGGTTTCGTAGGCGTAGTCGAAGTCGTCGCCCATCTCGCTCACGCCGATGCCCTGGCTGCTGATGCCGGCAATCGAGCCGATGAAGCCAGCGAAAGTGATGTTGGTGTACTGGTGCCCGCCGACGGGCTGCGCCACGATGAGCAGGGGATGGTCCTGCACCCCCATGTCCATCGACCAATCGAGGATGCGCATCTGGAGCATGTGGCCGTTGGCGGTCGCCGAGCCAAAGGCGTTGAAGGCGCTGCAGTGATACTCCGAGACGTCCGGGATGGCGTGCACCTCGTGCAGGTCGGAGAGCGGTACCCCGCTGCCGTCGGCCAAACCCTGTAGTTCGTCGTGGAACTCCTGGCTGACGAAAGGCGCCATGGCGGCCCAGGCCTCCAGCAGTGCCTGCTGTCCCACCTCGGCCCGGGCCATCGCCAGCATGAAGGCGGTGCTGGCCTGCACCTGGTTGCGCAGTAGCGAGCCGTGCCAGTAGCCGATGTCGTAGGGAGTGCCTCCGGCATAAAGCACGGTTACCTCGTCCGCGCCGGAGCCGATGGTGTCCACGTAGCCCCAGCTGTCAAGGGCTGCGGCTGCCCCCCCGAACAGACACAGGATTGCCAGGCAGGCGATGATCGGGCACAAGACGCGCATATCGGAGACCTCCTTTGGCCCCCGGGAAGCGACCTGGGACGAGAGATGTGGGAGACGGTCCGAACCCGATGGGGGGTCGCTCGCACGCACCCAAGACGACAGAGAGCGCGGACAAGCATTGGGCTTGACCGAAGTCGGGAGGTTACCACCCCTGCTCGGTTTAGACATCGGCCTCCCCAGTGGCGACAGGCACAGAAAACCGGATGAGGGCGGTCGGGTCGGGAAGCCGGCCCCCGAGCAGTGGGCCGGGGGCGGTATTTCTGCGGCACTCGGCGGGAATCCTGCCGGGAGTGGGGCGAGAGCATGCCGCTATTGTGGCAGAGACTGCAAGGCCTTCCTTGACTCCATCGCCTGGGCGGAGTTGGGGGCGATGGCGATCACCGTCTCGAATTCCTTGCGCGCCAGCGCCTTGTTGCCGGTGTCCCAGGCCAGCCAGGCCATCTTGAAGTGGGCGGGGATGCAGTGGGGGTCCTTATTGATCGCCGAGACCAGAGTCACCATGGCTGTGCGCTTGTCCCTGCGGGCAATATAGCCGGAGGCCTCGTTCACCAGCCGCATGGCCTCCTGGCGCGCCGCGGGGTCCACCCCCGAGGGGGCGGGGGGCGGCGTTGGGGCACGGGGCACGGGCGTCAGGCGAGGTACCGGAGTACCGGGGGGAGCCGGACTGGGGGCCGGCTGGGGCGCCGGATTGGCAGGCTGCTCCGGCGGGGCGAAGGGGTCCGGCGTGCCGGGCTGCGGGCTTGGCGGTGGATTGTTGGGAGTGACCCCGGGCGTGTCGGAGCCCGGCAGCGTCTGCCCGGGCTGGGTGGGAGTAACAGTGCCGCCCGGCTGTGGTGAGGGCATGCCATCTTGCCTGGGGGGCGGTACGGTGGGTGATGGCGCCGCGGGGGTGGGTGGCACGGCGCCTCCGGGTACGGTCCCCGGCTGGGATGAGCCGGGGAGGCTCCCCCGCATCATGAGCAGGGCCGAGCCACCCACCAGCGCCACGAGGAGACCGGCTGCCGCCCACACCACGGTACCCTGCTTGCGGGCCACCGGCCGGGGTGCCGGCTCAGGTTCCACCTGCTGCGCCGGGGTCAGGACGGGTGGTGTCGTGGGGGCAGGCTGCAGCCCGAGCAAACGGCCCAGGCAGGTGGGGGCAGGTTCGCTTTCCCCCGTCTCCCGGTCAACGACCATGCAGTCGGCAGGGATGCGCCCCTCTGCGTGCCAGGCCAGGAGTTCCTCGCCAGATATCGGCCCGTACTCCGTCCCGCCGGACATACGGATGGAAACCTGCGAGAAGGCCATCGCTACACTCCTTGCGATCCGGCTGCCCCCCGGCACTAACGTGAGATTGCGAGAATCCCGCCCAACCCGCAGAGCAATCCCGTCACCGGGAACAGTAGCAGGAAAGCCAGCGCCACCGGGCTGCTGACCAAGGCACCGGCCACCAAGAGCCCGGTGGCCGCGAAGAACGCGAGAGCCACGAGGCGGCGGACGAAAACCTCGGTGGACCAGCGCTCGCGACGGGCCCTGGCGCCGACCAGGTATCCCACGACGGCCATGGCCAGTAGCAGCGCCACCTCGGCAGGCCAGCGGTCATAGTACCGAGTAACCAGGGCGGTGGCCGCCCCCAGTGCCAGACCCAGGCCCAGGGGCAGCGCCAGGCTCTGCGGCTGGCCAGCCTTGGGTGAGTACGCGATGAAGCCGGCGGCTCGGGCCTCCAGCCAGTCCTGCGCCCGCGACCACAGTTGCCTACGCTCACCCGGATGGAGCAGGAAGTAGACGCGGCTCTTGGTCGAGGGGTGAGTCTGCAAGAACTCGCCGCTCCGGATCGCCTCCCACAGGCTGGGCCGCGCGCTGAGCGCCTCCCCGATGAAGCCTTCGCTGTCGAAGGCCGCGGCCGGCGCGGCCACGTTGGTGTCTATCTCCTGGCCTTCTTGCGTGTTGGCCGCCCGCTGCTCCAGTTCACTTTTGACCCGCAGCATAGCCTGCTCCAGTTTGGCCAGTCCCGATTGCAGCGGGCGGGCAGTGCGCATCACCTGGGCCGAGTGCATGTCGGCCAAGTACTCGCGCTCCCGCCCGAAGGCGTTCAAGAAGAGCATGCCGACGAAGATCATGGCCCCCATCACGGCCATGATCATGCTCAGGTACAGCACCAGGAAGAGTAGGCCCAGGATCACGAAGAGCCCCACGCAGCCGCAGCCGCCCGCCACCTCGGCCGAGACCCGCAGCACCCCGCCGGCCACGTACCGGGCCAGCGCCATCAGCCAGCGGATCTTGTCGATCAGCCAGATGGGGAAGCGCAGCAGGGTGGCGATGACGAAATCCCCATACTTCACGTGCCCCAGTTCGTGGGCAAAGACCGCCTCCAGTTCCCCATCGGTTGGCTTGACGTGATCCAGGAAACTCTGGGTGACTACCACGAAGGCGCTGTCGGTGCTCAGGCCGTAGGTCCAGGCGTTAATGTCCGTCGTCTCCCGGTCCAGGGCCAGCCTCGGAGCGGGAAGGCCGGCCTTGCTCGCCGCCGACTGGAGGATGCTGTACAGGCGCCTCTCCGTGGGGTCGGCGGTATTGACCGCAATCCACTTGTGGCCACCATGCAGCGCCTGGGCCGTGCCCAGGGCATAGCCGGCGAAGGCCAGCGCCAGCACGAAGAGGCCAGCCGCCAGGCCCACTGCGCTGCTGATGTAGGAGAAGACGATCATGAGCAGGGTGGTGGCCGCCCAGATCGCGAGGCCCGCCTTCACATTCATGTCCGCGATGGGCAGCATCTGGGTGGTGGGCAGGACCTCCTGCGGCGTGGCCCGCATCTCGGGGGCTATGACCGGCGGCGGCAGTCCCCCCCTGGTGGGCTGAGAAGCAGGCGGCTTGGCGGCAGGCTGCGGCGCAGGTGGGGGTACCGGCACCGCCCTGGCCTCGGGCGGCAGCACCGGGGGCTTTGGCGGCAGCGGGGGGATAGGGACGCCAGGCGTCTGCTGCGGCAGGGCAGGCCGGCCCTTGCCAGTCGGTGCCGCGCCGATGGTGAAATCCTGCTTGCACACCGCACAGGGGCCGGTGTGGCCCAGCAGCGCCGGCGAAGCAGGAAAGCGGGCCCCGCAGTGCGGGCACTCCGCCTCGAGCGTATGTTCCCCCCCCGGCGTTTCTGCGGGCATCCCATGCCCCTCCGGACGGAAGCGTTCAGTCGGTGCAGGGAGCGGGTGCGCGCGAGAAGCAGAAACCTGCCCTTGGCGGGAAGGCCCTACCCCGCGGGCGGCATTATAGCAGGGGGCCGGGGGATGGGCAACCGTTCATTTCTGGGTTGAAGTAGCATAGCGATTATGTCCCCATGTAAGTGCTAAGGGATTATGTCCCCTCGTTGGCGGAACAAGAACGCATGGAAAGCGAGGAATTGGTTGTGAGCAGGAGAAGAGCAGCGGTACCGATTGCTACAGCAGGTACTACACCGCGAGCGGCTCTTTCGCACGTTCCAGGGCCGACTCGTGGCCGAACTGCGGCTGGCTGGCATCACCACCATCGCGGCTGCCAACGCCTTCCTGCCTGGCTTCCTGGCGACCGCCTGCTCGTGATCGGCGATCGTGGCTTCGCCGCCAGCCACTTCTTCCGCGCTTTGCTCGCCAATCACCTCAACTTCGTCATCCGCGTGCCGCGCAAGGTCCTGGTACATATGCAGCACCAGAAGTACTCCCTGGAAACCCTTGCCGCCGACCTGCAACCTGGCCAGCGGTTCTTCCTGGCTAACGTGGCCTACGGCCCCAAGCGGGCCCGGCTCAATGTCGTGCTGGGGTGGGAACCCGGCCAGCTGGAGCCCTGGCTGCTCGCCACTACCCTCTCCACCGCCCAGGAAGCCTGCCGCTGCTACCGCCGGCGTATGGCTATCGAAGAACAGTGCAAAGACTTCGAGCAGCGCTTCCGGCTGGAGGCCTGCCAGGTGCAGACCCGCGACCGCATCAGCCGCTTGGGCCTCATCCTGCTGCTCGCCCTCCGAGCGTTGGCCCTGCTGGTGCGCTATCCCCAGCGGTGGGTACACTGGGTGACCGCCCGGGGGCAACTCTCCTTCGTTTCCCTTGCCCTGGAGTGGCTGCTTGCCCCACCTGCTACCCGCAACTCCCTGCGCCGAGGCACCCAAAGCGGGTAACGGTCAGGCCCAGGACCACCGCTTTTAGGCTCGGGGGCTATCGAAGAAGATTTTTCTGGCCAGGAGGAGGAGTTTCGCGAGCAGGCGCGAACTTGCCCAGGGTGCCTTCGCCGAAGCCAAAATCGCACTCCTGGCG
>Ga0315298_1006481_pt1 | contig 15962 bp, 10 predicted proteins | sample WHS_1_MG_FD_203077 | JGI IMG/M metagenome (GOLD analysis project Ga0315298, IMG submission 203077) | Extremophilic microbial mat communities from Washburn Hot Springs, YNP, Wyoming, USA - WHS_1_MG | ecosystem: Environmental > Aquatic > Thermal springs > Hot (42-90C) | place: USA: Wyoming... | reverse complement strand
CCCGGTTCTTTTGGAAATCCTGGCGGTGGATTTCCATGGTCATCCAGCCGGCGGGCTCATTGCCGCCGATGACCTTCACCAGCCGCTTCCAATGCCCTCCCAGGCCGATGCAGGAGACCATCAAATTGGTCTTGCCGCAGCGGCGGTACTCCATGTCGGGATTGTAGTTGAGGATTTTACTGGTATCGGCACCGGTGGGATTGCCGGCCAGTATCACCTGAGGCGCAGTGGCAATGGCAGCCACGCCGACCGCGGCCGCCGCAGTGTGATGCAGGAACTCCCGACGACTGAGTTTCTCGGACATCTTCGCCTCCTATAAACTGCTGACGGCGCCAAAGGACTGAAGCCGCCGGACGTCGCGCCCAAGCGCTTAGGGGAGCCTGTGATCGGCAGGCCGGACGCCTCGGATGTGCTTGCCAAAACCGAAGCCGGTGGGCTGGTACGGGCCCACCAGGTCCACGTTGGCCCGAGGGGGTATCTGGTCTTCCATCCCCAGGCACCAGTAAACCGCGTTGACCAACAGACGCCGCAGGCCCTCGCTGGCCAGGTCGGTGGCTGCGCCCATGGTGGTGGTGAACACCCGGCCGGTCTTGCCGCTTTCCCCTTGGTACGTCTTGATCCACGCGATGGGCATCATGGGGTTGTTCTTCGCGTTGGTTACCGGCGGGTCGGTTGGCTTCATTCCGGAGAGGACCTGTCCCAATACCAGCGGCCGACTGTCGCCGGGCAGAGGGAGGCGCACGGTGTACACGTCGGTGGGCCCCCAGATGTCTTCACAGCCGCGGACCACCGGATGCTGCTCCATTCCCGGCGCGATCACCCCGCGGGTGCTCTCCTTGCCGTGGTGGCCATGGTGGGCGATCCATGTCTCGCCGAGGATTTGCCGGCCGAAACCGCCATCCCACTCCTTGCTGTTGAAGCTCCAGCGGGCGTATTTTCTGCCCGGAGGGATATTGAAGGCATGGGTGGCGGTCCGCAGGCCGATGATGGGCCTGCCCGATTCCACGTACTCCACGATGTGCTGCATCTGATCATCGGGCAGGTTGCGGAACCGGGTGAAGATGATCATCAAGTCAGCGGTCTTCAGGGCTTCCAGGCCGGGGATATTGCTTACGTTGGTGGGGTTGATCGTGCCGTCGGGGTCCACGGCGAACAGCACGGTGCAGCGAAAGCCATGCCGCACCGCCAGGATCTTGCCCAACTGCGGCATGGCCTCTTCGGAACGGTACTCCTCGTCGCCGGAAATCAGCACGATATGTTTTCCCAGCCCGGGCCCAGCCTTGCCCTCGAAAACCACCCAGGGGTCCTCCGCGCCAGCCAGCGTAGTGCAGAGTAAAAGCGTGGCCGCCCCGAGCACCGAGAAAACAGGCTTTGCCATAGCGGTCTCCTTCAGGGAATCGATCGTTGTGATGCGCTGGTGACGCAATTTTGCCAGCCGCCGGGGACGCGGCGAAGCCACGGTCCGGCCGGGCGCCGCAGAGGCCGCACCCACGGCAGGGCGTGGCCCTTAAAGGATAACAGCCCGCAGCGCGGCTTACGGCTTGGCCGAAGGGGGTGCCTCGGCGGGTTGCAGCTTCACGTCGGTGGAGATCTCCATGTCCTGGTCCAGGGTCATGCCGGCTACACTGGCTGCCATCTTGATGCGGGTGGTGCTGGCGCTTTCAACGATCTGGCCAAGGGCCGGGTCGAAAAAAATGGTTCCCTGGCCCTCCTGGGCCTTGATGTTCATAGCGGCCATGGCCCCTTTGTCGGCAAACTTTAGAGTCATGCTCGACGAAATCTTGTCGAGCTTCCGGCCTTGGCGGATCTCTTCGCCCTGGTAGCGGTAGGTGGTCTGAATGAGGAGCTTGCCGAAGGCCGGGTTGGTGATAGTGGCCTGGTGGTTCCAAGTGTCCCCGACGGAAACGGGCTCTTCGGGAAAGATTGCCAGGTTGGTCAGTTGCGTGAGGTTCTCTGGGGCCGCTATGTCCGCAGCCGCACCGGCGGCTTTCTTGAGTTGCGCCAGAGCCTCGGGAGGCAACTCGATTTTGCGGGTTTCGCCGCGCGGGGTGAGTTTCATCTGGATGGGCTGGTTGACCATCCCGCCTACTGCAGTGGCATAGGCCTTGGCGATTCCCTCGGGCGCTTCTTTAGCCGCCGAATCATAGTGCACGGTGCGTCCCTGCGGGAGGTCCATATCCATGCGCACCCGTTCGACGGTTTGAGTTACGGAGGCCACGCCCTCGGTGTCGACCGCATCAGTTTTCTGGCGGGTATCCATGGTCTGGGTCAAAGTGATTTTTACTGTGCGTTCAGGGGTGGCCACGCTTTGCACCATCTTCTGGGTGATGGCATAGCGGTGGGTCTGCCCCGGGTTGAACTTGTACCGCAGGAGCTTTTGGGCATAGCTGGGCGAGGGCGCTGCCAGCATCACCGCCAGTGCTACTGCGCCGGCGAAACGGAAAGAAATCGACACGATAGAGTCTCCTGCGCCTGGGAAACGCCAAAACGATCACTCTTGAGGGCCGCCTTCATCTTGGTGCGACTGCCCAGCGCGGTCAAGGGGGCGTACCTTGGGGGGGTGGCGGGCGGCGCCTACGGGCGCCACCAATGGACCACGGGTTTCAGGGAGGCCAAAGCGGCTCGGCCAGGCCGGAATGTGGCCCAACGGGCGGCGGGGCGAAGTCTGTGTCTCTGGGCGTCTGGGCCCCTGGCCGGCTGCTAAGGAGTGTGGCGCCGGGGTGGCGTGGTAAAGCCGCCTGCTGAACGGCAACTGGGGGAAAATTAGGGAAATAGGGCACCTCCTGAGGGCCAGGGGGCACGATCAAACGGCCAGATGCGAGTTACAGGGGCGGCCACCCCCCCTGCAAGGCATTGGTGCAGGCGCTTGCGCGGGCCGAGAAGCTCCGTCTTTTGGGCAATTGACAGGGGGCGTGGGTCTTGCCCGGACTGGCTGTTTTTACGGCATTGCCTTCCCGACCCGCACCAGCCGAAAAACCCGCAAGTTCGGCCAAGTTTCACTCGATATATACCTTCGGCATTCGGTCCAGACACGCACGAGGCGGCTATCTAGTCGCGAACCGATCCGTCGAGGTGCCTTTCATGAACTGCAAGAGCGTTTCCGTGACGATTCTGGGGTTGGCTGCGGTCTGCCTTCTGGCGGCTGCGGGGTGCAACACCACCTATGGTCCGCGGTTCGGGATATTCGCCTATCCGATCCCGGTGAGCCCGTACCTGCAAGATATGGAGGAAGACCGCTTCTGGGAGCACGAGCGGTATAACCGGGTGCCCGTTTTGGAGCCGTTGGTCCCCGGCGGGCCCACAACGGCCCTGGACGAGCCCTCCGACGATGAGGTGATGCGGGCGTTGGAGCGGGCTCGGCCCACGGAAGGCGGCCTGCCGCTTCTCCACGAGGTCCAGCGAAACAACGTCCAGATCCGCAAAGAGCTGATTGCCGACTATGTGGACCCGGTCCGCGTGTACCCGCTGATTGGCCCGGCCCAGTTGCACCACTGCCGCTGGAAGTGCACGGTGTACTTCTCGGAAGTGACGCGAGTCGGTTGGCCTATCCCCTATACCACGAAGAACGAGGATGCCCAGGAAGTCATCTACATCGACCACGACCACCTGCACATGGTGGGCAACGTCGATGCGGGACCGGGCAGCCCGGGGGCCTCGGGCCCGGCCACGGTGCCGGTGAGCACGCCGGCCTCGGCCTCGGCCACACCTCCTTCGGGAGTGCGGTCGGCCAGTGTGCCGGCCCCGGCCAGCGGCGGCAGCGGAATCTGGCCCTTCCGGTCCAGTTCCGCCGGGCGCATGTAACGCCACCCTCCGCGATATTGCTGTGGCACCCCGACGAACTCGGCCCCGGCGGCACGGACCCCACGCCGTTGCTGCCGGGGTTGTTCCATCCTCTCTCGGGCGCTGCTTTGGCACCGGCCGGGGTGTGGCGCGCACCGCGAAGCAACTCGCATGGCCCAGGGAGCTGCCGCCATGATTGCGCGTGCCAGGCATCGTTCTCACTGGTCGGCCGACATTCTGCGAACCGCCGGGCTGGCCGTGGCAGTTCTGGCTGCGTTCTGGTACGGCGGGCTTGAGGACCGGCAGGGGCCCAGGTCGGAGGCGGCGGAGGCGGCGCCGGCTTCCGCCGGACCGGCCTCCGAGCACCAGGCATCCTTGGCTGGTCCGCCAGCAGCCTCCGCCACGGCATCTGCGGATCGCCCTGCTGGTGCGGCCCCCGCTCCTACTGTTGAGACTGCCCAGGGTTTCGGGGGTGATGGCTCTGCCGAGCCCAGGCAGCTTATCGCCACCACGAATCTTTGGCGGGCGATGCAAGAAGGGGGAATATTGATGTACCCCATCGCCCTGTGTTCGGTCGTGATGGTGGCGTTTGTGTTCGAGCGCCTGATGGCCCTTCGCCGCGCACGGGTCGTTCCCCGGCCTTTCGTGACCCGCCTTGTCCAGCAGATTCGCGACGGCCAGCTTGATCGCCAGCAGGCGCTGGCCCTGTGCGAGGAGAACACCAGTGCGGTGGCGCAGGTGTGCGCCGGGGCGATTCGCAAGTGGGGCCGGCCGGCGGTCGAAGTGGAACAAGCCGTGCTGGATGCGGGCGAGCGGGCCACCTACGGCCTCCGCGCGCACCTGCGGGTGTTCAACGCCGTGGCCACCATTGCCCCGCTTCTGGGACTTCTGGGCACGGTATTCGGCATGATCCAGGCGTTCAACGCGGTGGCGGCCAGCGACGCCCTGGGCCGCCCCGAACTGCTGGCAAGCGGCGTGGCCCAGGCACTGTTGACCACGGCCTTTGGCCTGACCGTGGCCATCCCCGCCCTGTTGCTGTATTACGTGTTCGTCAGCCGGGTCGATCGCCTGATCACCGAGATCGACGCCTACGGCGAGGAGTTGGTGCATTTGATCTCGGCCGAGGCCCTCCAGGTGCGGGACGAGCCACGGGGCAAACTGCGCCGCGTGGGCCGCCGCGAGGCCGGTTCGGACTCTGGAGCAGCCGCCGAGGAAGCGCCCTCGGCCGTACCACGCAACGCCGCGCCGAGCAAAGTGGTTGCCGCGCGCGAAAAGCGGGCCGGCTAGCTTTCACGGTGCCCTTATGCCCCTGAAAACCCAATCCGACCCGGAACCCGGCATCAACCTCACGCCCATGGTGGATGTGGTGTTCCAGTTGATCCTCTTTTTTCTGCTGGGAACCAAATTCACCGAGATGGAGCGGAAAATCGGACTCGAAATACCCCGGGTAACCTCCAGCCAGGCACTGGCGGCCACCGCCGAGCGCCACGTGATCAACGTTTACTCCGATGGGGCCATCACCCTCAACGGTATGCCCGTAGCGTTAGGCGAACTGGCCCACCGGCTGCAAGCGGCTGCAGCACAGGGCCCATCGGCCGGGGTCCTCGTGCGGGCCGACGCCCAAGGGCCATTCCAGCAGGTGGCCCACGTGCTGAACGCCTGCAAGCAGGCAGGCGTGCGCGAATTGGGTATCGCCGTCATGCCCGTTGAAAAGGCTGAAAAGATGAAATGACTGGCATATGGCGTGGTGAATTGCACGGCCCGCTGCCAGCCTCCACCTCTAGCGCCATGCACGGCTTGCGCCGCGCGTGCTGGCCCGGCAGCCATCAGGCGGTTTCCGGCCCCCTCCTCAGATTCGCCGGAGCCAGGCCGTTGCCCCCACTCGACCAGGGAGGTGGTGATTGAAGAGTTGGCTTATCAACCCGGCCGCACTGCCGCATGCCGCACCGCCGGGAGCGATCGCGGAGGGGGGCCTTTGGAGCCTGTTGCTTTGGCTGGGTGTGAGTCTGCTGACGGCAGCCGTAGGCGTGCTTCTGTTCACACGATGGCGGCCGTGGCGTCCATTGAAAAAATGCCTGGTCGTTTCCCTGCTGTTGCACCTGTGGATGGTGCTGGGGCTCTCGGCGGTTTCCATTCCCAGGGCGGTGGCCCCGAAAGGGCCACAAGAGCTGTGCATCACTCTGGAGGACACTTTACCCGAGGCACAACGAGGGCGGCATGAGCCTCCGGGCAAGACAACACGTGGCGGCGGTTCGCTTGCGCTAGGGGTGGCCGGGGTCGCTCCAGTGCCGCCGCCCGCCGAACCGAAGCCGCACTTGGCGCCGCTAGGGACCGCTTTGGTCGAGACGAGGCAGCAAGCCACTTCGGAGGCTTCCCAGCCCTGGCGTGAGACGGCAGCGAGGGAACCTCCGCAGGCCGCTGGGCCGCCGGGGCCGCGGTTGGTCCAGCCGGCCGCACTTGTTCCCCAATTGACCAATCGGCCGGAAAACGCCGAGCCCGCTTTGGCAACCGCCGGCCCAACAGACCAGTGGCCCCGCCGGCCGGCTCAGCCAGCAGAGAGCGGGTCGATTACGACCGGGCCGCCAGCCCAGCCGTTGCCCAGCACCGATACGGCGGTCCCCGTCTCGGCAGAGGCGGCGGAGGAGAGTCGGCCGCCTGATACCCCAGGCCGCTCCACGCACAAGGGGCTGGAACCGCTTTCGACCACCGTGGCTCGAGAAACTCCCGGGCATGGGTCTCGAGCCGATCCGGGGCAATCCGCCTCCCAATCCGATGCAGAGGGTGGTCGGCATTCCATTCCAGCGCCTTATAGCTGGCGGATAGCGCCCGATCGCTCAGAGGTGGCCAGGCGGTTCGGCGCCTCCGAGGAAAGCGAAAAGGCCGTCGACCGGGCGTTGGATTGGCTGGCGGGCAATCAGGACCCCGACGGCCGGTGGAATCCTCGCCACCACGGCGCGGGCGACGAACGATTCGAGTTGGGCCGCGACCGGCAAGGCGCAGGCACGCGGGCGGACACCGGCATCACCGGCTTGGCACTGTTGGCCTTTGCCGGGCGCGGCAATACGCACCGGCGAGGACCGTACGCCGCGACCGTCCAAAAGGGGGTCAAGTTCCTTCTGGACGTGCAGGCGCCGGATGGAAATCTGGCCGGCCAAGCCGCCCCGTATGAATTCATGTATTGCCACGGCATCGCCACCTTGGCATTAAGCGAGATAGTCGGTCTCAGCGGCGATGCCCAGCTTCGCGGTCCGCTTGCCTCAGCAGTGGCTTATACGGTGGCCTCGCAGGACCCTTGGGGAGGCGGGTGGCGGTATCGGCCGGCGGAACCAGGCGATACCAGTCAGCTCGGCTGGCAACTGCTGGCCCTGCGGAGCGCAGAACTGGCCGGCATCGCCGTGCCACGATCAACATGGGAGGGGGCTGCGCGCTACTTGGCAACAGTGTCGGCTGGCACCCACGGCGGCCTGGCCGCCTACCGACCCGGCGAGCGGGCCACGCGCACCATGACCGCCGAGGCCCTGGTCTGCCGCCAACTGCTGGGACTCTGGCCGACGCACCCCGCTGCCCGAGAGGCCGGCGACTATCTGCTGGGCGAACTCCCCGGCGAAGGAGCACCCAACCGCTACTACTGGTATTATGCCACGATGGCCATGTATCAATTGCAGGGGACGCACTGGGAGCTTTGGAACCGGGCCCTCCAGCGGACCTTGCTGGCCACTCAAAGACGCGACGCACCGTTTGCGGGAAGCTGGGACCCGACCACTCGCTGGGATGGGTACGGAGGTCGCGTCTATGCCACAGCGCTTGCGACCTTGTGTCTGGAAGCGTACTATAGGTTTATGCCCCCGACGGGAGCGGACCGGCCAGGCCAATCCCCTGCCGTGCATTAGCCGTTCCGCCCCACGTAAAGCCCAAAGTCCGCGGTTTGACAGCCTTCGGCCGGCCATTACAATTGACTTTAGCCCCCCTTGAAGTCCCGCCTGCGACTTCCAGACCTCGCGAGGATCGTGCCATGTTGCCTTTCGGCTTCTTCGGCGCTACGAGCCCCTGGCACCTGTTGATCATTCTGATCATCGTGCTCCTATTGTTCGGCAATCGGCTGCCAAGTGTGATGCGATCGCTCGGCCGGGGAATGGTCGAGTTCAAAAAGGGCATGGAGGGAATCGAAGACGAGACCGACGAAAGCAAAGAGCGAGCCAAGGATGCTGCCAAGTAGGTGGCTCTGGCCGAGGCTGCTTCACTTGTGCCGGCTGCTGGCGGGAGGCGGGCGGTATGACGCGGCCTTACACCGCCCGGTTGATCGATATTCGTTGCCCTGCTGATGCCCATGCTGCCACTGGCGTTCCTGGACAGTTTCGACCCCACGTTGGTGGTGTTCATCGGGGTGCTGGCGGTGTTGCTTTTCGGCGGGCGGCTGCCCGAGGTGGCTCGGTCCTTCGGCCAGAAGCTCGCCGAGTTCAGACGCAGTGCGCAGAAGATGCAGGAGGAGTTTCGCGCGATGGCCCTGGCCGATTCGCTGTCGGACTCCTCTTCAGGAAGCGCCGCAAGCTACCACCGCACAGTGCGCACCAGCGAAATCGATCAGGACCTGGTAACCACGCCCAAGTTTGTCCCACCCCCGGCCGAGCCTCCGGTTCCGCCTGAAGCGTAAGCTCGCCCAGCACCCGCTGCCTCGGCTTGGTGTGGGCCGCAACATCTGGGACGGCACCCTTTCCCCGGTATGGCGCTGTGAGGGGCCTGCTGCGCGGGGCTGCTGACAATCGCCCTCTCCTCTGATACGGTGGTGTCTTTGCGGGTTTAGGGTAGGTAACGCCTCGATGAGGGTTAAGGTCCAGCCATGGCTTTCAAACGCAAATGGGTTGCGATCCTGGGGGTGGCTGCAGCGTTTTGGCTTGGCGATGCGGTGGGAGCGGCAAAGTGGCACGGCCGGCTGGCCCTGGATGGCGGCGGTTGGTGGCGGGCCAGGTTCCGCGTGGTGATCCACAATGAGCAGGACCGGCCGGCCCAGGGCGACCCGGTGGCCGTGCCCATCGGCTCACAGCCGGGCCAAGCCGATCTTGTAGGCCAACAGGCCGAGTCGGTCCGCGTGTGCACGGCCGGAGGGGGCGAGCTGCTGTTGGCCCTCGAAGGCCCGGACGGCAGCCCGATTACCCACGGCCCGATCCCCGCCCATAGCACCCTCATCCTGCCGGCCGAGGCCGGGCCGCACCAGCAAACCATCTATTACGTTTATTTCGACAATCCGCGGGCATGGGAGCCGCCCGACGTGTTTTCGGCCCGGCTGGGAGTGCTCAACGGCGATGTGGAGTCGGGCCAGGGGGACGCACCGGCCGGCTGGACGCAGGATGCCCCGGACGACCAGCATCGGGCCAGTTGGGTGGCCGAGCGCCCTCAGTCCGGCAAGCGCTGTTTGAAAACCGTCGTGGCCCCAGGGGCCCAGCCCACCTGGATCGCCACGCGCCAGGCCGGAATCCGTATCCTGGGCGGAGCCCGCTACCGAATGACCGCCTGGGTGCGGGCCGAGGGGGTGCGGGGCTGGGCCGGGTGGTACATCCACGTGGGCAACGCGCAGAACCCCATGCAGATTTCGCCCATGTTATCCGGGGGCGAGGGCACCTATGACTGGAAGCTGGTGAGCGCTGAGTTTACGGCTCCGGCCGACGCCGACCGGGCTGACCTGGGCACCGTGCTCCGCGGCACCGGCACGGCATGGTTCGACAATGTGCGACTGGAATTGCTGGACAGCCCGCGACTTTGGGCCTCGGCCGAGCCCGTCGAGCGCTTGGACCTGGCAGAACTGGACGACCCTGCCTGGCCCCAACAGATGGCCGGCGCTCTGCGGCGAACGCGCGTGCGCCACGTCCATTACGGCGAGCAACCCACCGGACCGACGCTGCTGGCCATCGATGCCGCGTTCCTGATGGCTCGCATGGCCGGCCAGCGCGGCGGCGTGGCGGTCTTCGAGGGCAACCGGCCGGTGGGGTTCCGCCGCATTGGCCATCTTCTGCTGGTGCCCACCTCGCTGCCCCCTCGCACCGCGGGGACCTGGTACGTGTACTCGTTGCCCCCAGCGGCCGAACCAACGCCGAGCCTGCAGGCGGCAACCCCTGCGTCGGCCACCGGCCGACAGGAGGTGTATTCGCTCGCCATTGCGCATAATCGGGTCGAGAATCCGGGTTTCGAGGCCGGCGACCGATTGCCCGCCGCCTGGCAGCACGACGCGGCGCCGGCAGGGGTGGAGTATGGGGTGGACGATCCTGGCAACCCGGTCCTCGGCCGGCGCTGTGCGAAGATGAGCGTGGGGGCCGCCGCCCCCGAGGCCTGGCGCGGCTGGCATCAATCGGTGCCGGTAGCGCCCGGCAAAACCTACCTTTTGGCCGCATGGATGAAATGTCGCGATCTTTCCGGCGAGGTTCGACTGCACGCCCATCGATACACGGCCCAAGGAAAGCTCAGCGCGCACCAGCCGATGACCAGCGTGGGACCGGGACTTCGGGGCACCACCGATTGGACGCTCCAGTGGGGGCTGCTTACGATGCCCGCCGATACCACGCGCCTGGATCTGCATCTGACTATGAACACCCGCGGCACGGTGTGGCACGATGAGGTGGTGGTGGCCGAGGTGTTGCCGGCCCAGGTAGCGGGCACCGAAGGCCGGCCCATGCCCCCGAACAGCCTGGCCCTGTGGCAGGTGCCCGCAGTGGTGAAAGTCTTCGAAGACGATCCGCCGCAAGAGCAGGCTGGGCCGTTTGCGCTGGCCGCAGCCCGCAATGAGCAGGAACCGCTTCAACTGGCGGTGCGCAGCGGCCGTGCCATCACCCAAGTCCGCGTGGAGGTCGAACCGCCCGTGGGGCCGCAAGGCCGGCAACTGCCGGTTACCGTGGAAATCGTGGGCTATGTGCCCATCGATCACCCCACCAACTATTACCACGCCGAATCGCCGGCATGGCACCGCAAGACGCCCACCTCGGCCGGCGCATGCGATGGCTGGCCCGGACGCTGGCCCGATCCCCTCTTGCCCCAAAACACTTTCGACTTGAAGCCCGACACCACCCAACCCCTTTGGATCACCGTGGATGTGCCCCCCGATGCGCCGGCCGGCCAATACGCGGGGCGCATCCGTCTGGTGGCTGAGGGAAAAACCTTGCTCCAGCGCTCCTGGACGGTCGAGGTCTGGGATTTCACTCTGCCGGACGTTACACATGTGGGGGCCATTTACGACGTGCGGATTACCGGCGGCCAGAAATACTGGAACATGCCGGCCGACGAGGCCGAACGGGAAATCGTGCGGTTCATGGCCCGCCGCCGCTTGTGCCCCGACTGCGTGCGCCCCTTTCCCACCCTCCACTATCACCAGGGCCAGGTAACGGCGGACTTTGCCGCCTTCGACCGCGCCGCCCATTGGTATTTCGACGAATTGAAGGTGCCTTACTCGTACACGCCGTGGTACTTCTACCTTTTCGGCTGGGGGTTGCCGCCCCGCAAGGCGTTCGGCGAAGACCCGTACTCCGGCACCTGGCCTTATGAAGGGGCCGATCGCAGCCAACTCCGCCCCGAGTTCAAGAAAGCCTACCAGGCGTGTCTCAAGACCTTCTGGGACCACCTGAAGCAGAAGGGATGGGACAAACGGTTCGTGCTGTACATCTCGGACGAGCCTTTCGACGGCCAGCCGCATATCCGCCAACAAATGAAGGCCCTCTGCCAGATGATCCACGAGGTGGATCCCAACATCCCCATCTACTCGAGCACTTGGAAACACGTGCCCGATTGGGACGGCTATATCACCGTGTGGGGCCTCGGGCACTATGGCAATGTCCCGGTCGAGGAGCTGGCCCGGATCCGCCAGGGCGGAGCACGCATCTGGTTTACCACCGACGGCCAGATGTGTACCGATACGCCCTATTGCGCGGTCGAACGGCTGCTGCCTCACTATTGCTTCCACTTCGGGGCCGAGGCCTACGAATTCTGGGGCGTCAGTTGGTACACCTACGATCCCTTCCGGTTCGGCTGGCACGCCTTCATCCCGCAGTCGGACCAGCCGGGCAAATCGTATTGGATACGCTATCCCAACGGCGATGGCTTTCTGCTATACCCCGGAGGCCTCGCGGGACACCGGGGACCTGTGAGCTCCATGCGCCTGGAGCAGGCCCGCGACGGCGTCGAGGATTACGAATACCTGTATCTGCTCCGCGAGCGCATCAACCGGGCCAAAGCCCGCGGCGCCGAAATTACTCGTGCCGTCCAAGCCCTCCACCGTGCCGCCGGCTTGGTTTCAATCCCCAATGCCGGCGGGCGATATTCGACGCGGATCCTCCCGGAGCCGCAGCGGGTGTATGAAATCCGGCAGGCTCTGGCTTCGGCCATCGTCGAGCTTGGGCCATGAGGGCGTGGTCCATCCGGCCGCATCCCGAATTCCGCACGCGCAACGCGGCCATTCGCAAACCGGACTGAAATGTGCCCACACATCCACCACCAGCGGCATGAATCGCTGGTGGCCCTGCTTGCCCATGCGGTGGCGTCTGCTACACGCGCAGCGCACTGCGCGATTGCTGCAATTCGCGAGCGGCCGCGGCCAATGTGGCAAACAGGTCTTCGAGCTGCGGTTCATCCACCGCAGAAAAGGCGATACGGATATCGCGGTCCCCGTCGGCGATCACGCCCACGCCATAATTCTCCAGCAGGTGTTTACGGAAGGCCTCGGCGTCGATGCCCTTCAGGCGCAAACACATAAAATACCCGGCGTTAAAGGGATAAGGTTCCCAAAGGCGGGCGTGCTCGGGCCGGCTGAGGATCTGGCGGACCCGCTGGGCACGCTTCTGAAGCACGCATTTCTTTCGCCGCCGCTGGTCGAGAATCTCCGGAGTGGAGAGGGCCTTCAACAGCACCGACTGGGCTGGCTGCGAGCAGTTCGAAATAGTGCTGCGGATCGCCCCAGCGACCTTTTTCTCCAAGGCGGCGTACAAGGCCTCATCGCTCAAGTAGGCGCGGGTGCTGAAGGTGAGCATGCCCATGCGGAATCCCCACACGAACTCCTCTTTGGTGGGGCCGTCCACCTTGATCGCCAGGATCCGCTCGTGCGCGCCGGCCAGCCGGGCAAACAGCGATTCTTCCAAAAGGTCTTCATCGTACAGCAAGCCGAAGTAGGCATCGTCGGTAACCACGATCAAGTTCCGGCCATCCTCGGCGGCTTCCAACAGTGCGGCGGTGATGGCCGAGGCCTCGGCCCGCGTAATGCTGTAACCGGTGGGGTTGTTCGGGAAGTTGAGTATCAGAAGCGTCTTCCAGCTTCCGGCCCGCGTGGCCAGGGCCTGGCGCAACGCCTCCACGTTGAAGCCCCCGGCCGCATTGAAAAACGGATAGAGCCCGATCTGCGCCTCGTGCCGCACGCCAAACAACAACTCGTAATTCTCCCAGTACTTGTCGGGCAGCAGGACCATATCGCCTTTGTCGACAAAGAGGTCGGCCACCAGGCTCAGGGCGTGCGTCACGCCGCTGGTAACGATGGGCAGCGAAAAGCTCTTGCCGGCCAGGCTCGGATTTTTGCGGAGCAGCTCCTCGCGCCACTTTTTGCGCAGCTCGGGCCGGCCCGTGGCCGGCGCATAGGTCAGCGCCTCGCCCGGCCCCAGGCCATTGAAGAACCGCATCACCGCCTCCAGATGCATCGGCTGGCCATCCTCCCGCGCAATGCCGATGGTCGCATCGTACCGGGTCGCCTTCTGCTTGGCCTCGGCACTCTGCGCCAGAATGCCTTTGGGGAAATACAGGCGCCGGCCGAGTTCCGAGAGCATGGCCGCCACATGCGGGTTCTCCTGCTCGATGGTTTCGTTGAGTTCGGCCGCCAAGGGCCGGATCTCCGTCCCCGGCTTCAACAGCGCGATCGGCGCCCGCAACCGCAGCCGCAGCCCTTCAAGCTGGTCCCACAATGCTTTGGGAAACCGCTGCCCAAACTGCTGGAAAAAGCTGGCGATGCTTTCGGTCTCCTGATACCAGTCGTGGCGGTTGACCGCCAAAAGCTTGCTGAGCGTCTCGCGCGAGATCTCCAACCCCGTCAAATCCAGGCTGTCCGGCGTAGGAACGTAACCGATCGGCGTCTTTACCGCATCGGCCTCGCCCCGGCAGCGGTCCAGAATCCACTCGATCACCCGCAAGTTCTCGCCGTAGCCCGGCCAGAGGTAGTTGCCATCCTCATCGGTCCGGAACCAGTTGACATGAAAGATCTTGGGCGGATTGGACATGCGCCGGCCCATGTCTAGCCAGTGCTCGAAATAATCGCCCATGTGGTATCCGCAGAAGGGAAGCATGGCCATGGGGTCGCGCCGCACCTCGCCCACCTTCCCGGACTGGGCCGCCGTACGCTCCGAGGCCATCGTGGCCCCCACGAACACCCCGTGTTCCCAGTCGAACGCCTCGTACACCAGCGGAGCCAGGTGCTGCCGCCGGCCGCCAAACACGATGGCCGAAATCGGCACCCCGTGGTGGTGCTCGGTGCGGAACGAGGCCGAGGGACATTGCGACAGCGGGGCGGTAAACCGGGCATTGGGATGCGCCCCCAAAATGGGATTGCCCTTTTCGTCCTTCATGCCGGGCTTCCACGGCCGCCCCAGCCAGTCGTAACCCTCTTCCGGCGGCGGCGGATCGCCCCCTTCCCACCACACGGTGCCCTCTTTGGTGAGCACCACGTTGGTGAAAATGGTCCGCCGCGAAATCGTCTTCATCATGTTCGGATTGGTCTTCGAGTTGGTGCCCGGCGCCACGCCGAAAAAGCCCGTTTCCGGATTGATGGCCCACAGCCGGCCATCCGTGTCGATCCGCATCCACGCGATGTCGTCGCCCACGGTCCAGATGCGGTATCCCTTTATCCGCAACCCCTCCGGCGGCACCAGCATCGCCAGATTGGTCTTCCCGCACGCACTGGGAAACGCCGCGGCGATGTACTCCACCCGCCCCTGAGGATTTTCCACGCCCATGATGAGCATGTGCTCGGCCAGCCATCCCTCGCGCCGCGCCATATAGCTGGCCAGACGCAAGGCCAGACACTTCTTGCCCAAAAGCACATTGCCCCCATAGCCCGAGCCCACGCTCCAAATGGTGTTGTCTTCCGGAAAATGCAAGATCAGCCGGCGATTAATGTCCAAATCGGCCTTGCTGTGCAAACACTTGGTGAACTCGCCCGCCGTGCCGAGCTGTTTTAACACGGGCCGGCCCACGTGGGTCATGATCCGCATATTCAGCACCACATAGATGCTGTCGGTCAGCTCCACCCCGATCTTGCTGAACGGGGACCCTACGGGGCCCATCGAAAACGGAATGACGTACATCGTCCGGCCCCGCATCGATCCCCGAAAAATCTCGGACGCCCGGCGGTACCCCTCCTCTGGCGACATCCAGTTGTTCGTCGGGCCGGCATCCTCACGCAGCGGCGTGCAAATGAACGTCAGCTCCTCGGTCCGCGCCACGTCGTTCGGGGCCGTGCGATGGTACAGGCACCCCGGCAGCTTCTGCTGGTTCAAAAGGATCATCTCTCCGGTGGCTACGGCCTCGGCCGTCAAACGCTCCCGCTCCTCCTCCGACCCGTCGATCCACACGATCCGGTCGGGCTGACACAAGCGAGCGCACTCTTCCACCCACTCCTGAAGCTTGCGGTGCTGAATCACCGGAGAACCTCCACAATCTCGAAACGCAGAAACGTATCCGGCAAGCGCGGCTGGCAGCCAGGCGGGGCATACGGTACTGGCGTGATGCTCCCCCACTGGAGCCCCCCCTTGGGCCACCCCCGGTCCGCCGTCGCCCCAAGGCGTCGTCCACTGCTGCCCGGCCAGGCAAGCGCGCAACAAAAGACTATATCGCCTCAGGACCTGGCCAGTCAACTTCCGCCCCGTAGCACGCTATTACCGAGCCACGGACCGCGGACACGCGCCGGTGCAGCTTGCCGCCCAGCCCGTGTGCCACTGCTTACCGCAAGGCAAGCAGTGCATTGTGGGGCAAGCCCTTGGCCAGCCGGCACGGCTTCTGCGAAGCCGTGCCACACCTCCCCAGTTGCCGTGTGCCACTCTTGCCGCAAGGCAAGCAGTGCATTGTGGGGCAAGCCCTTGGCCAGCCGGCACGGCTTCTGCGAAGCCGTGCCACACCTCCCCAGTTGCCGTGTGCCACTCTTGCCGCAAGGCAAGCAGTGCATTGTGGGG
>Ga0315298_1006480_pt1 | contig 15963 bp, 16 predicted proteins | sample WHS_1_MG_FD_203077 | JGI IMG/M metagenome (GOLD analysis project Ga0315298, IMG submission 203077) | Extremophilic microbial mat communities from Washburn Hot Springs, YNP, Wyoming, USA - WHS_1_MG | ecosystem: Environmental > Aquatic > Thermal springs > Hot (42-90C) | place: USA: Wyoming... | reverse complement strand
GACAACGTAGAAGGTATTCAACATAAACATATTGCGGATTTTTTGCTAATGAAAGAATATTGAATCGACATGGAAAGGGATGAAACAATTCACCATCGGTAGAAGTAGTCAGTTAAAAAACAATGGACAGTGGACATTTGACAGTTGACAATGAAACGGCAGATTAACCGATTAATATTCCCTATTGCCTTGAAGTTCCCTTAATGCCTTTAGCCTTAACGGCTTAAATCTTACACCTTGACTCTTTACCGTGGTGGTACTTATCAAAAATGATTTGCTATATTTGTAATATCTTTGTTGTGAAATTAATCAATCGATGTGCCATATTAACAGAGACAACAGGAACTTTAAAATAACTTATGCTTAAGTAAATGGACTATTTGTTATGTTTCTTCAATTTTTGATTAACTCCAAATTAAAAAAAAGGAAGAAGTTATATTTTAGCGCGACGTAGCTTGAAGACTACGCCGAACAAGGGTAGATATATAAAAGAAATAAAATGAATCCTGATTCAACCTATTCAATAAATATCCGAAATCGTTCAAAAATACGGTTTATTAAGGGTCTATTTCCACGATTGAAATCCTATATTAAAAACTCATATATTGTTTGGGTTGCAAGAAAGAATGGAGCTCAAATTGGTAAATACGTGACAATGCCTTATAAATTAGCTTTAATGGCTAACAGTAACCTTTCCATTGGAGATCACACTTCTATACAGAGTGATTTGATTGATTTAAGATGTAAAGTAACTATCGGAAGCCATGTTATTATTGGTTCCGGGGTTGAAATTATTACACTTAGCCATAATATTGATTCAGTAGATTGGGAGCATAAACCCTATGGAATTGAAATTGAAGATTATTGCTGGTTAGCTACCAGAGCTTTTATATTACCCTCGTGCCGAAGGATAGGATATGGAGCAGTTTGTGCTGCAGGTTCGGTTATTGCTAAAAATGTAGAACCAATGGCCATAATGACTGGTAATCCCGCAGTATTTTTACGTGAAAGGAAAAATGTACATTCCGATTTGTGTGTGGAATCAATGCTGGGGAATGATTTTATTGCCTATGTTAAAGCAAGACAAATAAAATTGTAAATGTCACAAAAGAAAAGATTATTTCATAACGGTATAGCTACAGCCATCCAGAAAGTTCTTCTAATTGCTCAGCAGCTCCTGCTTGTGCCTTTTTTTATTAAGGCTTGGGGAGCGGCTTATTACGGGGAATGGTTAACACTTACCATTATTCCTACAATAATAGGTTTTTCTGATTTAGGATTTGGAACAGCTGCCGCAAACTCTTTTATTCTGAAATATGCTGCTGGTGATACACAAGGTGCTGCGAATATTGCTAAAAGTGGTTTTTTGTCCATTGGCTTGATTGTAATTGTTGGTATATTTTTATCGGGTTTGTTGATTTTTATCTTAGATTTTTATCATATTTTTGATAAGTCGCTCATTGCGAAACACGATGCGATATTAGCCGTTTTATTTTTAATGATATCCCGATTAATCGGTTTTTTTACGCAGTTATACGAAGCACATTTTAAGGCTGCTCGGAGAGCTTCTTTTAGTATGAATTTGCAGAGTGTAAATTTAGCTGTTGTTTTAATAGGCAGCTTGGCAGTGTTGTTATCCGGTGGTGGAATCGTGTTGTTTTCATTAACTACGCTCATTATTACAGTAGCTTATGTTATCACATATGGTGTTATTGCTCATAATGTACTTCCGGAAAGCAAAGAATTTAAAGGACAGGTTTTGCTTGCCGATATAAAAGCTATTTTTCACAAAGGATTTGGTTACTTGTTATCACCTGTTTGGCAGGCAGTTTTCTTTCAGGGGACCACCTTTGTGGTACGTATTGTTTTAGGTCCCGTTGCAGTAACTGTATTTAATACCGTACGGACACTTACCAGAGCTGTGAATCAGGCTAATGCTATGGTAATATCTTCGGTTCTTCCCGAATTACAGTTTGAAATTGGAGCCGGAAACTTACCACAGGCTCGTAAAATATTTCGGTTTGGTCTTCTGATTATAACTCTCATTGCATTAATCGGAATGATTTTCTTGTTTTTTGGTGGTTCCTGGTTTTACGAAATTTGGACACGTAAAGCACTAAATCCTCCCGCCATGATGTGGAATATTTTCATTGTAGGCATTTTCTTTAATGCAGTTTGGTGGATGGCAGGGGATATTTTAATAGCCTCAAATAAACCATATGAATTTACCATTGCGGGAGTAATTGTAGCTGCTATTGCTGTATTGGCTTCGTATGTACTATCCATTCACTTTGGGCTAACGGGTGCAGCCATTGGAAGTTTAATATTAGATGTTCTGCTGTTTGTATATGTGTTGCCACGAAGTTGTAAATTGATTGAACAGCAGTTAGGTAGTTTAATTAGAGATTTTTTTTTTGATTGTAGAATGCTTTGGAATACTCAGATGAGTAAACTTAGTAAATAGTATTATAAGTATTTATATTAATCATTAACAAACTCATTATGACAATAAATATAGCTTCTTCGCATCGATTCCATTTATTGGATTTAGCACGTGAATTAGAAAGGTGCGGTCATAAAGTTCGATTCTATTCTTATGTTCCCACTAAAAGAGCCGTTAAATTTGGTCTTAAAAGAGAGTGTAGTTACTCTTTGTTTTTTTTTACAATTCCATTCCTATGTTTAATAAAACTTTCAAAAAGTGCATTTTGGGCTATTAAGTTAAACCAAATAGTGTTGGATTATTACCTTGCTTGGTTTATGAAACCATGTGATGTTTATATTGCATTAGGTACAGTATATAAAAAATCATTTTTAAGTGCAAAAAAAAAATTTGGCGCAACAACAATACTTGAATGGGGTAGCAAACACATTGAAGAACAACAACTAATACTTAACAAGATATCAGGTGTAAAAAAACAACCTTACTATTTTACCAAACGATCTATTGAGGGGTATGTTTTAGCTGATTATATTGCGATTCCATCTGATCATGTAAAACAAAGTTTTATTGAAAGAGGTATAAATGAAAAAAAACTGATTCAAAATCCATATGGTGTAGATTTATCTATGTTTAAACCTACCGAACTTGACAAGAATGATGCTTACGATTTAATAATGGTAGGTGGGTGGAGTTACCGCAAAGGTTGTGATATACTTATTGAACTTTGTAGGCAAAATAATTTTAGGTTGTTACATATAGGATCTATTGTAGATATTGCATTCCCAAACCTGCCAAATATGACACATATTGATGCAGTAGATCAGAGTCTATTGATAAATTATTATGCAAAAGCAAGGGTATTTGTTCTACCTTCGCGCGAAGAGGGAATGGCCATGGTACAGGCTCAAGCACTTGCTTGTGGATTACCAATAGTCTGTTCAAAAAACACTGGTGGTAGTGATTTACGAGACTTCTTGGATGATAAAAAATGGATTATTGAAATGCAAGAACTTACAGAAGATGAACTTGCACGATGTATTAAACAAGCGCTCGATTTAGCTTACAAGCAACAAGGATTGCGATCTTATTCTGATAAGGTAGTCACTCAATTAACTTGGGAGGCTTACATGAAAAGATATGATGAAAATTTAACAAAAATAAGCCATTAGATTAGAAATCATATAGCTCGAAGCCATTTTCTTTTATAAGAACAATTACAAATGACATTTATTAAATTAACAAAGTATTTAATTATATTATCTCTGATACCGGCAATTTATTATGCTTTTTTCCCTGGGAAAATTGTATTAATAACTGTTATATGTAGTTATCCATTGATATTTCCTCTAATATATTTTAGTAAGAAAAGTAATAAAAGCTATATTGATGGAAAAATTTACATATCATTATTCATAATTTATAGTATTATTTTATTTTTGCGTGGGATTATGAATGTGAAGTCGCATTATGATTTGGGAAACCTTCTTACTGATCTTCCTATTTATCTTATTTTGCCTTTTACAATTTACATTGGTGCATATACTTCATTATTAATGACTGTGATAAGAACTTTTTTTAATTATATATTGCCGCTTTCATTGATTCTTATATTTGTGCCCGAAACTTATAGACCGTTAGGATTTGCTCATACGGTATCTCCAATATATTTAGCAATATTGTTTATGCCGTATATGAAAAGAAAATATAGTTTTTTTGTTATAACAGTGGCTATTATTGCCGTATTACATGATCTTACAGTGCGTACAAATATTATTAATACAATAGCTTCATTGCTAATTGTTATGACTTTTGTATTTCATAAATATCAAAAAAGTTTATATATTATTAAAATAATTAGAATCTTATTGATTTTTTCTCCTTTAGTATTTGTAATTCTATCAATAACAGGAGTCTTCAATGTATTTGAAATTCAAAACTTTTCAAATAAGACATATACAGTAATGGGAAGGAATGACAACAAGAGAGACTTATTAGTTGATTCAAGAACATCAATTTATAGTGATGTCTTTTTACAGTTATATAGTAGTAATGCATACTATTTTGGGTTAGGAGCAGATGGAAAGACGAGAACATCTTTAACTGATTTACCTAATACGAATTTTTCTTCGGTTTATAAAGGTGGAAGACCTGGTACAGAATCTGGAATGCTGAATTATATACAATGGGGAGGCGTTTTGGGTTTTGCTTTTTATTATTTATTATTTATTACTTCTTCTTATTATGGAATTTTTAAATCAAACAATTGGCTATGTAAAATGATTGGGTTATGGGTAGTTTATAAAGCTTTTTTTTCATTTATTGAAGATCCTCAAGGCTTTTCAGTTGGGTCAGTTTTCATTTTTATAACAATTGGAATATGTTTAAATAGAAGATTGCGTTTCATGAATGATGTTGAAGTAAAACACTTACTTAGAAATGGATTGCATACAAAAAGGAAATTTAGTGTTAGTAATATTTTATCTTGAGTTATGGAAATGAAAGATTTTATTATAAGAATAATTCGAAAAACATACCGTATAGTATTAAATAAAAAGTTTCTAAATCCAGCTTGCGATTTAAATAGACAATCTGCAAATTATAAAATTTATAATTTATTGATGGAAGATAAACCTTGTATGATTTCTCGATTTGGCACGACTGAATTAATTACTGTAAATAATTATTTATGTATATCAAATAATATTAGCTATATTAAAAAATTATGGAGTTACATAAGTGATAATACACATACACCATGGTGGTTTGTAGATCATTTTTATTATTTAAATATTTATTCTGGTGTTTTCCCACCAACAAAAGAAACTTCAGAAAGATTCGCTCAAAGATATTTAGACGACATACCTCTTATTGATTTGTTAGGTTCATTTCAGTATTACGAAAAGTTTATGCCATTACGTAGTGATGTTGTTAAAGTCCAGTTAGAAATGTTGTATCCATTTTTTGTTGAAATGCCATGGACACGAATTCTTAAAGGTAAGAAAGTACTTGTTGTTCATCCTTTTGAAGAAACAATTAAACTTCAATATTCAAAACGTGATAAATTATTTGATAATCCGGAAGTATTGCCTGAATTTGAGTTAATTACATATAAATCAATTCAATCAATTGCAGGTAATGACGTGCCTTTTAAGAGCTGGTTCGATGCTTTGAAAAAAATGGAGGATGATATAAGTAAAATTGATTTTGAATTTGCAATTATAGGATGTGGTGCTTACGGTTTACCTTTAGCCGCACATATTAAAAGAATGGGTAAAAAGGCTATTCACATTGGAGGAGGTACTCAATTGCTTTTTGGCATCTTAGGTAAAAGGTGGGTAGATCAGTATGATGATATTTTACATTACAGACCAGGAGTAGATATTGAAATTAACTATCGATCCTTATTTAATGAACATTGGATTTATCCGCTCGATATAAACACTCCAAAAAACAGTGTTAAAGTTGATAACGCTTGTTATTGGTAAATTAATATTATTAATAAAAATAAACTATATCTATGCTTAAAAAAATTTTATTACACAATTGGTTGGCTATTTTTTATTTTAACTTTAGAATGTTATCTTTTCAACAAGCAATTAAGCTACCCTTTGATTTTTATTATAAAATTCGATTTGAAAATTTAACAGCGAAAGTAATTCTGACCAATAAAAACCTCTATCGTGGTATGATAAAAATTGGTGGGCGTGGGTCAGAGATGTTTAGTAGAAATGAAACTATTATTGATTTAAAGGGCACCTTAATCTTAAAAGGAGTAGTTGAAATTGGTCATGGTAGCTTATTAAGAATTGAAGATTCAGGGATAATAGTCTTTGGCAATCATGTTCGTATAGGAGCTTTATCCAAGATTTTTTGTGAAGAAAGTATTGTATTTGGTAATGAAATAGATTTTAGTTGGGAATGTCAGATTTTTGACACTAATTTTCATGATGTTTTAAATAAGGAAACAGGTGATATTTTAAAGAAAACTTCTCCTATCAACATTGGTTCAAATAATTGGTTCGGTAGTCGAGTTTCAGTAATGAAAAGAACTAAAACTCCTGATAATTTTATTGTTGCATCAAATAGTCTATGTAATAATGATTATAGAAATGTTCATGAATATTCTGTTTTTGGAGGAATACCAGCTAAGCAAATTGATAACGCAAAAGAACGTGTTTTCGAAAGTCATTAAAATAATTTCTCTATTTCTTTAATTTAGTTGTTCCTTTTGATATGAATAAAATTGCAGTTTTAGTAACTTCTTATAATCGAAAATTAAAAACTTTGCGCTGTATTGAAAACTTATTTCGAATTAAAAAAGACATTGATATATATCTGGTGGATGATTATTCAACTGATGGAACAGGGGATGCAATATCCAAACAATTCCCTAAGGTGAATTTAATAAAAGGAAGTGGTAATTTGTTTTGGAACAGAGGTATGCATTTGGCTTGGGAGAAAGCAACTCAAAAAAAATATGATTTTTTTCTATGGCTAAACGATGATGTTATCCTTTATGAAAATTGCTTTACCGAACTTTTAGACTGTTCAAAGTTGGCATCAAATAAGGCAATTATATCAGGTATTATAGAATCGCAGGATAAAACTAATATCTTATACGGAGGTACAGATAAGCAAGGAAATTTATTGGAACCTAATGGAAATATGCAGAAAATTACCAATATGAATGGCAATGTGGTACTAGTACCAAAGTCTGTTTTTGAAGTTTTAGGTAATTTGGATGCAACTTTTCATCATGATTTAGGAGATGTTGACTATGGACTAAGAGCTCAAGAAAAGGGGATACCAGTTTATACCACTAGGGTTTCAATTGCAAGTGGTGAGAAGAATAACTTTTGCAGAGTACGTTTGTGGAATTCCACGTTATTGAAACGTTTTCAGACTCTTTATTCACCACTTGGAAGTCCCCCATCAATTAATTTTTATTTCAGACGTAAGCATTTTGGATTTTTCAATGCAATGAATTATTATATTTATTTACATATAATAAATGTAATTCCAGACTGGATGATAAAATTTTGCTTTGGGTCTAAATATATTGTTAAGTGATTGATATTAAATAAAATAGTTAGTTTAATTTAATGAAAATTATTCACATTGTTGGGTCAATAGACAAAAGTGCGGGTGGTCCATCGAGAAGTGTACCACAGACATGTGAGTACTTGTCTAAGTTAGATGAGGTTAGTATTCAATTAATTACACAGCCAACCAAGGCTCCTGTGGAAGTAAAAGCATCCTCTACTTTTACGCTCTCTTTCTTTACTTTAGCCGGTTTGTTGCGCTATTGTTTGAGTCTTCGCAAGTCTGCTGTTTCGCTTATTCATTTGCAACATATCTGGGATCCGTATATTCATTATATGGCTTTAGTAGCCCGCATAAAGCATATACCCTACGTAGTTACACCGCGAGGCATGCTTGAACCTTGGATTATGAACAGGAACAAGCGGCGTAAACGCTTAGGTCTGCTATTGTATCAGCGTAAAGATTTGAATAGGGCGGCTTGCATACATGCCACTTGTGAGGCCGAACTGTTACAAATCCGAAGCTTGGGCTTTACCAATCCTGTAGCTATTATTCCCAATGGAGTGGATGTATCGGCTATACCCTACCGAGGGGTATTTACGCCGACAAAGAAAATTGTATCTATATCGCGCATTCATCAGAAAAAAGGAATAGAGCTGTTGCTGGAAGCGTGGAGCAAGTTGAATTTACCCGATTGGACCTTGGAAATAGCGGGTGAGGGTCAACGGTCTTATGTAAATAAATTACAACAACAAATTGACGTTCAACAGATAGAGCGTGTACGGTTTGTAGGTCCGCTGTACGGTACGGATAAATGGGATTTTCTGGAATCGGCTGAGCTAATGATATTGCCTACCTATAGCGAGAATTTTGGTATAGTAGTGGCTGAAGCCTTAGCAATGGGCGTGCCTGTAATAACCACCAAAGATACACCATGGCAAGAGTTGGAAACAGAGCACTGCGGTTGGTGGATAAAACAGTCCGTGGAGCAAATTATAGATGTTATACGTACTGCAACAGCGTTACCCATGGCAGAACGCAGGGCTATGGGATTGAGAGGTCGCCGGTTAATCGAGGGAAAATACGAAATACATACAGTTGCCGAGCGAATAAAAATGCTCTACTCGTGGATACTGGGAACTGCCCCTAAACCAGATTTTGTGTATGAACATACAGTTACGATGCCTATAACGGATAGGAAGTTGAAAGTTGTTCATTTTATCACGTCCATTGATAAATCAGCCGGTGGTACTACGGCTTATTTACAACTACTATCCAATCAGTTGAAGGATTTGGTTTCGTTAATTGTAGTGTCGGGCATGTCCGAGCAACCGGTAGTGTTGAATGGAGTTGATGTGCGTTTTATGGATATTGCCATGTATCGTTGGTTTCAGTTGAAAAATCAATTCAGGGTATTGCTACAAACCGAAAACCCCGATATTGTACATATCAATGGAATATGGTTACCACAAACATTCTTGTTTCAACAGGTGGCACAGCAGTTAGGCATTAAAGTGGTATTATCGCCACACGGTATGCTGGAGCAATATATTTTGGATAGGCATTCGCTTAAAAAGAAACTAGCGTTGGCTTTTTATCAACGCAATACAATATTGAAAGCGGACTATATACATGCCACAGCACAGTCTGAGTTAGATCAAATTAGGAAACTCGGGTATCATCAACTGGCGTATATTATCCCCAATGGTATAGAAGTAAGTGAAATCAAGCAGAAAACGGAGTGGAGACCCGTACGTAATATCTTGTTTTTGTCGCGCGTACATCCCAAAAAAGGCTTGGAGTTATTAATAGAAGCAGTGGCAGTGCTTAAAGCGCAACCATTTACCATAACCATTGCCGGTGAGGGTGACAAAGACTATGTGGAATCGTTGAAAAAACTCTGTGTACAAAAAGGAGTGGTTAATCACTTTCAGTTTATGAGGGGGGTGTATGGTAACCGCAAATGGGAACTGTATGAGCAATCCGATTTATTTGTATTGCCCACCTACAGCGAAAATTTCGGTATCGTGGTAGCAGAAGCCTTGGCTACGGGCATTCCGGTTATAACCACCAACGGTACTCCTTGGCAGGAGTTGGAAACGGAAAAATGTGGTTGGTGGATAACCCTTACAGTGGATAATTTAGTAAAAGCCATTGCCGAAGCATTGCAATTACAACCGGAAGAATTGAAGGCAATGGGGGCAAGGGGAAGAAAGTTAGTGGAAGATAAGTATGAGATTGGGGCGGTGTCCGGGCAAATGCTGGGTTTTTATAACCAAATATGTAAATTATTGTAGAGACGCGGCATGCCACAAAAATAACGATATAAATGAGGTTCGGATTCCGATTGTAAAGACGCGGCATGCCACGTCTCTACGGAAAAACGGAAAAACGGGAAAACACCGAAAAATAAAATTTCAATATGGACCCTGCCAGATTTCAAAATAAATATCGCATACCTTCGGCTCGTGCTGTGTGGCATAATTACAATAGTGGTGATTATCTTATTACCATTTGTACCGCAGGGATGTTGCATTATTTCGGTGAAATACAACATGCAGAAATGCATAAAAACAGACTGGGACAAAAATTAGATGAATTGATATTGGACATAAAAACGCATAACCCATATACCGAAATACCTGTTTACCAGATTATGCCCAACCACGTGCATTTAATTGTTTGTATTTCCGGTTCCGGTTCCGATTCCGATTGTAGAGACGCGGCATGCCACGTCTCTACGGTGGGGAAAACAGCGGCGGAAACGGTGGGGAAAACGGCAGGTACGGGGAAACCCGACGAACCGGTTGTTGTTGGTAAAAACGAAAAAATGCGTAATATTGCGGTACAATGCGGATTATTATCAACGGCAGTGGGTGGTTTAAATCGGCGTTGACAAATTATGCCCGTTTAAATAAAATACAATTTGGTTGGCAGGCACGTTTTCACGATCATATTATTCGCGATCAGGCCGAAATGGAACGGATAGCGACCTATATTGAAAATAACGTGGCAAACTGGGAAAACGATACATTTTATACGCGACATACCCCGAACAACCGGATATAACAACCGATGACGGTCATCACGCCGATAGGATTTGTACGGACGTTGTATTTGCGGACGTTGTTTGTAGAGACGTGGCATGCCGCGTCTCTACGGGGGACGGGGGACGAAGCATTAGCTACAGGATTGCCCGTAATTGCCACCACCGGTACACCCTGGCAGGAGTTGGAAAAGGAGAGATGTGGTTGGTGGATAACCCTTACAGTGGATAATTTAGTAAAAGCCATTGCCGAAGCATTGCAATTACAACCGGAAGAATTGAAGGCAATGGGAGCAAGGGGCAGAAAATTAGTGGAAGATAAGTATGAGATTGGGGCGGTGGCAAGGCAAATGAAAGAATTTTATGAAACAGTTTTTAATTAAAATGATATGAATATATTATTTTTAATTGGAAAATATCCTGGCTATGGAGGTACTGAAAAAGTTACTACAGTTCTTGCAAACGCTTTTACCAAAAAAGGGTATCAGGTTAGTATTGCATCATTTGAACAACCAGCTCCTGATTTAATATCGGAATTAAAATCAGGTATTGATTTATTTTCATTATCCTATCCTGTTCTGACAAAAAAAAATATATCATATTTACGTGAAATAATTAGTTCTAATCATATAGATTTTATCATTAATCAATGGTGTTTGCCTTATTACACAACTATACTTTGTAATAAAGCTAGAAAAGATACTGATTGTAAATTATTATCTGTATTACATGGTATTCCGGACAAAAGTAAGAAAGTTATTGTAGTAGAAGATGCTATAAGAAATTCTCATAATATTGTTAATGCATCTCTTAATCGTATTAAACTTCAACTGTATCATTTAATTGTCAAAAACAGTTCAAAATATGTATATAAAAATTCTGATCGATATATAGTTTTATCCGAATCATTTATAGATAGTTTTAAAAGATACATAAAAATTAATGATAGGGATAAATTGTTATCTATTAGCAATCCCCTCACTATTGAAAATTTAAAGTCAGATATAAAAAATAAGTGTCATCAAATTTTATATGTTGGACGGTTGGATTTTGAGAATAAACGCGTAAACAGAATTGTTGAAGCATGGGAGGATTTATATGAAACTTATAAAGACTGGGAATTGATTTTGGTTGGAGATGGGCCTCATCGGACAGATTTAAATAATTATATCAATAAAAAGAATATTAAAAGAGTCTCTTTTACCGGATTTATTAAGGAAGAGCCCATAAAATACTATCAAAAAGCATCAATATTAATGCTTACCTCAGATTTAGAAGGTTTTGGGTTAGTAATAGTGGAATCTATGGTTTATGGTGTTATTCCAGTTGTATATGGAAGTTATGAGGCTGTTTATGATATTATTGATCATGGAGAAACCGGTTACATAACTCCTGTTCCTTATTCAAAAGACAAGACAGTAGATTATTTGAAAAGATTAATGGATGATGAAGAATTAAGAAAAAGTATGGCAATCAGAGCTATGAACAGTGTAGAAAAGTTCTCTTTAGCCAAAATCACAAATAAATGGGAATCTCTCTTTATACAATTGATAAATAATTAAACTTCAAAAAAATGGACTTGTCAAATTATAAAGAACCGAAACCTCATCATTTAAAAAGAGTTATTTGGTATTTTATTAATGCAACTTTATTCAAATTGCTAATTGGAACTTCTTTACGTGTTCCTAGAAATGTTTTGTTAAGAATTTTTGGGGCAAAAATACCTTTGAAATCACTTGTTTATCCTTCTTGTAAGATATGGGCTCCCTGGAATCTTGAGATTGGAAAAAGTAGTTGTATCGGACCAAATACAGAATTATACAATAAAGATAAAATTATAATTGGAGATAATACTGTGATCTCTCAGCGTAGTTATATTTGCACCGCTTCTCATAATATATCTTACAATCTATTACCTTTAATAACAAAACAAATAATAATTGAAGATCAGGTATGGGTCGCTGCAGATGCTTTTATTGGTCCCGGTGTAACGGTTGGTCAGGGGGCCGTTGTTGGAGCTCGTGCGGCTGTTTTTAAGAATGTTGAACCGTGGACAGTGGTTGGTGGCAATCCGGCTAAATTTATAAAGAAACGAATAATAATCATTTGAATTAATTGTAATATGAAATGTTTAATTTATTTATTAAAGAACAGTTTAATTAAAATTACTCCTGAAGATTCAAAAATTAGACATATTTTAAAATATGTATACATGTATTTTCCTAGGAGTTTTAGAGAGTCTTATTTACTGGAAAAAACAATTAAAAAATTAGCAACAAGAAACGATATTAAATTTATACAAATAGGAACAAATGACGGAATTCATGTTGATCCTTTATATAAATATGTAAAGAAAAATGAATGGGTTGGTTTAATGATTGAACCTAATCCTACTGTTTTTGATAAATTACGGAATAATCATAAGAAATCTAAATCTAAAATAATATTTGAGAAGGTTGCAATTGGTGATATAGGTCAATTTACATTATATTGGTGTCCGGAGGATACAGGTATGGCTTCAACTAATAAAGAACATGTTACAAAATTTCTAAATAACCGTAATTTTGAAATTCTAGAAGAGAAAATTAATATGATTACATTTTCAAATCTTATAAATAAATACCCTGAATACAAATCCGTTAATATTCTGCTTACAGATACAGAGGGGTGGGATGCTAAAATTATAGGATCAATAGATTTCAATGAATTTAAATCCGATGTAATTATATTTGAGAGTGCTCATTTAGATAATGATAGCTATACTTCTGTAATAGATCATTTAGTATCTGCTGAATATTTTTGTTCTACATCAAGAGGTGATACAATTGCAATTTATAAAAACACAAATCTGACAGAATTAAAATCTATTTTAAATAAAACTTATTACTTATAGTTTTTTTGTATATGCAAACACTAACCGCCATTATCCTTACTTACAACGAAGAACTTCATATAGAGCGTTGTGTAAAATCAATTTATGAAGTGGTTGATGATATTGTTGTGGTTGACTGTTATAGTACAGACAAAACGATAGAAATTTTAAAGCAATTTGATAAGGTAAGAGTCTATCAAAATAAATGGGTTAATTACGCATCTCAATTTAACTGGGGATTAGAAAGCTGTAATATACAATCGGAATGGATTTGGCGCATTGATGCCGATGAATATGCTGATAAGGAGCTGGGAATAAATGTACGTAAAGCTGTAGATAAAGTAGGAGAGCAGGTAACGGGAATTTATGTAAAGCGTAAAATTGTGTTTATGGGTCACCCGCTGATGCACGGTACCTGGTATCCGCGTTGGAACTTAAAGATTTTCAGAAAAGGAGTTGGTCAATGTGAGAACCGTTGGATGGATGAACATATTAAAATTATTCACGGTGAAACCATACAGATAGAAGGCAATCAGGTGGATGATAACCTGAACAACCTGACGTGGTGGACAGAAAAGCATAATTCTTACTCCACCCGCGAAATGGTGGACATGCTAATGACTGAATACGGAACAGGAGCAGAGAATAGGGTTGTTCCCCAGTTTTTCGGAACAAGTGAGCAGCGCTTGCGCTGGCTAAAGACAAGGTACATGAAAGTTCCGTTTTTCGTACGTCCGTTTATTAATTTTGTGTATCGGTATATTCTTCGAGGAGGTTTCAGGGATGGTAAACAGGGTCTTATCTGGCATTTTCTGCAGGGCTTTTGGTATCGGTTTCTAGTGGATGCAAAGATATGGGAGTTGAAGAGGAAGTTCAATAATAACAATGAAAAAATTATCGCTTATATAGAAGAAAAATACCATGTCTGAAATACTTAAGGTTTCTGTCATCACGATTTGCCATAATAGAGTTCATAGCATTCAGGCTACAATTGAGAGTGTATTATCACAGGATTATTCTAACATAGAATATATTGTTATTGATGGTGGGTCAACGGATGGCACTGTAGAAAAGATTGAAAAGTATAAAAATGATTTATCTGTATTTGTTTCAGAGGCAGACAATGGTATGTACTCGGCTCTCAATAAAGGTTTAAAATTAGCCACTGGAGATATTGTTGGGATATTACATTCTGATGATGTGTACTACGAATCTTCTACTATTCGAAAAGTAGTTGAAAAATTTAAACGTTCGGCGGCAGATTTAGTATATGCCAATGGTGTGTATATCACTTGTTCTTCGGAATCATTCGCTCCACACTCTAAGAGCAAAAAAAAAACAGAAGATGTGACGGTAAATGATTATTTTATAAGTCGCATTTACAAAGCAAAGCCATTTAAAAAGAACTATTTAAATTTTGGATGGATTCCACTTCACACAACTATTTATGTTCGGCGTGAAATTTTTGAAAAATACGGTTATTATGATGAATGTTATTCCATAGCTTCTGATTATGAAATATCACTTCGGTGGTTTATGAACGATGCCATAAGAAAAGAATTTATGAATGAATGGGTGGTAAAAATGTCGTTGGGCGGGAAGAGTACTACTGCAAGTCTTCAGAAAAAGAAATCGATGGAAGATTTTCAAATTATTCAAAAGTATAATTTGTGGGGGTATTTTACTCTTATTTGTAAAATTATGCTGAAAATTCCACAATATTTATTGCCACAAGTTTTAAGAATCAAGGATACGGCTCGTCTTGAAAGAGGTTTTAAGAAAAGGATCATGATTAAGAAAAGAAGAGTAAACAAGATGAAGATCAACCATTGAATGCGTAAATATGGGCTTTCAAATTTCAAAAATAAACAAATATTGATGCATCAAGCTAAGACAAAAGCGCTCTTATAGATAGTACTTGAGTGAAAAATTAAGAAGGTATATTTTGATTCTATACTCGTAGAGAGGATTGATGTTGTATCTTATTGGCGTAAGTTATAGCAAGATTTAAAAGAAAATGGAATGGAAATGAGACAGATTGTTCTGGTTTGAAATTGTCAGCAGTCGATGTTAAGATGTGACAAATGTATGTAGTTAAAAAAGAGCAGTTGTTTTGGCTTTTACAATTCATTTTATAACCCAAAGAAGTACAGTTTATCCTTTTTTGTCTTAAGTTGCATGGGAGTGAATTGATGAAATTGAAAATCCGGAAATTGGATTGCATGAATTCAAGGTTGCTTTACTTCGGATTGAATGACAAAAATTAATCAATTTATAATGTTAATCTTATGACAATTTTCAGGGCGATACACATAGTATGTCCCCAAATGATAATAGGGTCTATAGGCCAATAAATGAAGTGAATCTATGGTTACGAAACGTGAAAAAATATTGTCTATCATTATGATCTTTGTTCAAATGATCATGACCCTCTTTGTTTTTTATTTCATTGAGCACTTATTTCCGCAGCCTGTGTTCCATTACAAACAAGCTGTTTTCTTCTATATGGAAATTGCTCTCATTTGGGGAATGCTGTTGTATAGTTTAAAGCTTGGAACG
>Ga0315298_1006478_pt1 | contig 15966 bp, 18 predicted proteins | sample WHS_1_MG_FD_203077 | JGI IMG/M metagenome (GOLD analysis project Ga0315298, IMG submission 203077) | Extremophilic microbial mat communities from Washburn Hot Springs, YNP, Wyoming, USA - WHS_1_MG | ecosystem: Environmental > Aquatic > Thermal springs > Hot (42-90C) | place: USA: Wyoming... | reverse complement strand
CCGTGGGGTGCATGCCTTCTGCATCAGCCTCGACCCCCGCGGCGGCGAATATCTGCCCCTGGTCTTCGGCCCCGGGCATTATCTGGTGTTGCCCCACATCGACAGTCTGCCGCAACGGCTGCCCGAGATTTATCTGCGCTTGCGCGGGCACCAGTCATGAGCGAGCGGGAACGCTTGGCAAAACACAGCGAGGCGGGGCGGGCGGCCACCTTCATCGGCGCCGCACGCTACCGGCGGGCCAGTTACGGCAGCAATCATCCCCTGGCCATTCCCCGCGTTTCCCTGACCCTGGATCTCATCAACAGCTATGGCGCCATGGGCGCCGACGAATACCTGGACGGCCGGCCCGCCAGCCATCGCGAACTCTTCGGCTTTCATACCCGCGACTATATCCAGGCCTATGAGCGGGCCCAATTCCGCGGCGGGGTGCGCGATGCCGATCGCCGGGTCTATCAACTGGGCACCATGGAAAATCCGTATTATCCGGGTTTTTTCGCTACGCCATGCCTGGCCGCCGGCTCCAGCATCCAGGGGGCGGAGATGGTTCTGACCGGGCGCAACGCCTTCAGCCCGGCGGGCGGCATGCACCATGCCGCCCCCCATCAGGCGCGGGGCTTTTGTTATCTCAACGATCCGGTATTGGCCATTCAACGCTTGCGGGGGGCGGGGTTGCGCGTACTCTACTGGGACATGGATGCCCATCATGGCGACGGCGTGGAGGCGGCTTTCGTCCATGACCCCGATACCCTGACGGTGTCCATCCACATGGATACCGCCTATGCCTATCCCTTCCGGGGCGGGGGACTGGATGAGCACCCGGGGTCTGCGGTGAATCTGCCCTTGCCGCCGGAGGTGAATGACAGCGAATATTGGTTGGTTTTTGCGCAACTCTGGCCACGGGTGCTGGAGACCTTTGCTCCCGACGTGGTGGTGCTGCAGGCGGGTACGGACATCCTGGCAGCGGACCCCCTGAGCAAGTTCCGGGTCTCCAACCTGCTCTTCTGGGAGGTGGCCCGGCGCATATTGCGGGATAGCCCGCGCTTGCTGGTCCTGGGCGGCGGCGGGTATCATCCCATCGCCCTGGCGCGCTGCTGGACCGGTTTGTGGGCACTGCTGAGCGGGCGTCAGCTCGACGCGGTCCTGCCGGCGGCCGGTCGGCGGCTGCTGGAGGCCGTGGAGTGGGACCTCGATGACGAGGATGCGGCGGGCTATGTGGAGCAGTTCCTGCGCTTGCACGATGCGCCTCTGGAGGGGATCATCCGCCCGGACTGCCGCGATCGCGTCCATCACCTCCTCACCCATCACCCCCTTTTTGCCCATAGGAGCCCGTCTGCGTGAATGCGGAAAAGTCCCTCATCCCCGGTGCCGCCAACAGCGAGGGCAGCAAGGCCTATGTGGCCCGCTTCCAGGATCGGCTGGCCGAGGCGCATTTCAGTGATTTCCTCAATACCCGGATCAAGCTCTCGTCCCTGGGGGTGGGCACTTTCCCCGGCGCGGCCGATGACGTGACGGATGTGGCCGTTGCCGCCATTGTCGCCCAGGCCCTGCAGGCGGGCATCAACGTCATCGACACCGGGGCCCATTATCGCTACGGGCGGGCGCCGCGGGCGGCGGGGGCCGGGATTGCCAGGGCCATGGCGGCGGGCATCCGGCGCGAGGAGTTTTTTGTCCTCGGCAAGGGCGGCTTTCTCACCTTTCCCGAGGGCCGGCCGGAAGACCCCGCCGCATTTTTCCGGGACGAAATCGCGGCCAAAGGGCTGGGCAAGGAGGAGGATCTGGCCCGGGGCGTGCATTGCCTGAGCCCGGAATACCTGCTCTGGCAACTGGACCAGGTTCGCCGGCAAACGGGTCTGGAGACCCTGGATGTCTTCCTGGTGGATCAGCCGGAAGTGCATATTCCGCTCATTGGCAAGGAACGGATGTACCAGAAGCTGCTGGCGGTGTTTGCCGCCCTGGAGGAGGCGGTGCGTGCCGGCAAGCTCCGCTATTATGGAATCTCCACCTTTCACGCCTGCCGGGTGGAGACGGACCATCTGCTTTTTCAGTCCCTGACCAGCCTCATCGGCCTGGCGGAGAAGGCGGCCGGGCAGGGCAATCGCCATCACCTGCGGGTGGTCCAGATGCCCTTCAACGCCCTGATGCCGGAGGCCTATACGCGCTTCAGCCAGGTGACGGGGCAGGGCAATATCGCCTCCACCATCCAAGCCGCCTTCCAGCTCAAGCTGACCGTCATGGCCAGCCATCCCTTGGGCAAGGGCTTGCTCGCCCGGGAGGAGGTGCCGGCCTTGCAGACCGCCATGCCCGAACTGGCCAACGCCGCCCAGCGCGCCATGCAGTTCGTGCGCTCTACGCCGGGAGTGGGGACCGCCCTGGTGGGGCTCAGCGATCCCGCCCACCTGGCGGACCTGCTGGCGGTGGCGCAGAACCTGCCCCTGCCCAAGGAGCGTTATCTCGCCATGTACGAAAAGGAGCAGCAGTAGGGCGACGGGTGCTAGCGGCCCGCCTCGTCGGCGCGGGGCTCATGGATTTCCTGGGCCGTTCCCCCCGGCTTGCGGGCCTTGGCCATTTCCATCAGCAATCTTTCCTGTTCGGCAAAGGACATGGCGCGTTTTCCGCTGGCAAATCCTTTGGTTGCGGGGCCCTTGCTGTCCGTGCCCCGGCTCTCGGGCGCCCCGGCGGCGGGATGGCCGGCGCGCTCGGCCTCCTTGCCGCGGGTGTATTGCCGGAATTCCGCTTGCCACTCCTGATCCGCCCCGGGACCGTCGTTTTCCCTCCCGGCATAATGGGCCGGTGCGGCGGGGGCCTGCTTGGAGAACCACGCGGCCTTGCGCAGTTCCTTGTTGTAGGCCGACTGCCAGTCGCGGATGCGGCTGAGGTCAACGCCCGCAGCGAGGACGAGAAGCGCGCCGGGAAGCAGGGCGGCCCAGGGAATGTCGCTCAGCGCCAGGGCAATGGTGAGGGCGGTACCCGCCGGATAGGCCCAGGCCCGGGGCCGTTCCAGGTAAAAGCGGTGGGCGCCAAAGGGAAAGAGCAGCCAGAGCAAATAGGCCCATAGGGTTTTTTTCTGGAGTTTTCGCAGGCGAATTTGTAGACTCTGCACTCCGGCGCCCTGCAGATCGAGCTTTTCCCAGGCCTTGGGCATTGGGGACCCTCCGTGAATACTGTATTGAAGCGCTCAGATAATATCCCTAAACTGACGTAAAGTCGCAAGCGACAGAGAGTTCCATGGCAGACAGGCGATTACAGGTATTCCATACGGTGGCGCGCTTACTGAGCTTCACCAAGGCGGCGGACACGCTGCACATGACGCAGCCGGCGGTGACCTTCCAGGTCAAGCAGCTCGAAGAGCAGTTCAACACGCGGCTTTTTGACCGCACGCACAACCGCATCAGCCTCACCGAGGCAGGGGTGGTGGTCTACGACTACGCGGAACGGATCATCGCCCTCTACACGGAGATGGCCAATCGCGTGGGGGAAATGACGGGTGATCTCCGCGGCCACCTGCTGCTGGGCGCCAGCACCACCATTGCCGAATACATGCTGCCCCGCGTCCTCGGCGATTTCAAGATCAAATATCCCGATGTTCAGGTGCGTTTGCATGTGGGTAACACCGACAAGATCGTGCACATGATCGAGGACAACAGCATCGACCTGGGACTGGTGGAGGGGGCGGTGACCAACAAGAGCCTGGCCACCCTCAAGTGCTGCATGGATTCCATGGTGATGATCGCGCCGCCGGAGCACCCCCTGGCGGACCATGACAGCGTCACTCCCCAGGAGCTCCTGGATTATCCCTTCGTCTCCCGGGAAGAGGGGTCCGGCACCCGGGAGGTGACCATGGAGTTTCTGCACCATGCCGGTCTGGATTCCGACGATCTGCATATCACCATGGAACTGGGCAGCCCGGAGGCGGTGAAGGGGGCGGTGGAGGGTGGCCTGGGCATTGCCGTGGTTTCCGAGGCGACCGTGCTCAAGGAACTGGCCCTGGGCTCCCTGGTGGCGAAGCCCCTCAATCCCCCCCTGGCCCGGCCCTATTCCTTTGTCTACCAGAAGCAGAAATTCCGCAGTCTGGTCATGGACGAGTTTCTGGAGTTTGCCAAGGAGCGTTGCGCGGTCAGCATGCTGGTCATACCCAAGCGCCGGGAGGATCGGCAATGAAGCATTTCGCCGTCGTGCAGCACAGCTACTCGGAATTCCTGGGCCTCATCGAGAGCCAACTGGAAAAGCGGGATATCGGCTTCAGCTATTTCCGCGCGTTCCTGAACCAGGATCTGCCCGGCAGCGCCCTGACCTTTGATGCCCTTTTCCTGCTGGGTGGCCCCATGTCACCGCTGGAAAGCGATGCCTACCCCTGGCTCATCCAGGAGCGCAATGTCATCGGCGCCTTTCGCAAGGCGGGCCGGCCGGTCGTGGGCCTGGGCCTCGGGGCCTTGCTGCTGGCCCAGTACGAGGGCGCCGAGCTCCGCCGGGAGCCCTATCACAATGCCTATTTCACCACGGCCCATGCGACGGAAGCGGGCAGGGACGATCCCCTTGCCCAGGCGGTGGATGGGGCCCAGGTGCTGGTCTGGTCGCCGGGGGTGGCCCGTCTGCCCGAGGGGATCGCGCCCCTGGTGGTGGATGACGCCGGCAACTGGATTGCCTTCCGGCCCGAGCCGGGGGCCGTGGGCCTGCTGTTCCATCCGGAAATGAAGCCGGGCATGATTGAAGACATCATCATGGAAGAGGATCGCGAGGTGCCCGAGAACGTGGGCGAACTGATGGAGACGGCGCGCCGCCTATGGCCGCAGATGCAGGAAACCACCGATCGCGTGGTGGTGGCCCTGGTGCGCGAGCTGAATCTGATGCAGGAGCGCCGCAAGCCGCGGGTATTCTCCCTTCAGGTGGATAGCGAGGGTGGCCAATGAACAGCCGGGAGCGGCGGATCCTGCGGCTGCTGCGCGATCTGGATGCCCCGGCGCAGGAACAGCTTCTGGCCTTCGCGGAGTTCCTGCAGGCGCGCGGCAAGGCGCAAAAGCCCGCCGCAACGCTGGTGGAACCGTCCATCGTGGCCCCCGTTGCCGGGGAGTCGGTGGTGGGGGCCATCAAGCGCCTGCGCCAGAGTTATGCCATGCTGGAAGCCAAGCAACTGCTGGGAGATACGGCCAACCTCATGTCCCGCCATGCGGTGGGCGGAGCATCGGCGGAAGAGGTCATTGCCGAACTGGAGGCCTTGTTCGCGCTGCATTATGCCCGTTATCGAGAATCGTGCAGCGAATGATCATTGCTGTGGCCGTCGCCAAGCCCTTGTGGCGCTTGTCGGCTGCTGCCGCCCAACTGGCTGCGGGCGACGAGGAAGTAGGCGATGCCGGTAGCCAGCAGGGCCCCGGTGATCAGGGCGTAGAAGGCGATATCCTCCGGCTGGATGTTGGTCCCTCCGCCTTCCACGGGAATCAGGATCAACTGCCGCAACAAGGTGATCATGGCCACCTCAAAAAAGACCTCCACATGGAAAATCCCGTTGCGCATGTAGGTGATCTCGGCGGAAATCAGGGCTGACAGGACCCAAACGATAAAAAGCGTGCCTAGGGCATGGAGAAAGCCGGCCGTCAGGACATGCTCGCGAAAGGCCTCCAGCACATCCCGGCCGAACTGGATCATGATCAGTACGCTGGCTGCCGCCAGGGCGAAGGCGATAAACAGATGAAGGGCGGAATTGAGCAATTGCAGGGCGTTGCCGAAACGGTCATTGAACATCAGTCAGGTGCTCCTTTGGTTGGGCTGAGCATGCTTGGCGAAGCAGGGGGCGCCCAAGAACCCCTTCCGGCAGTTTTGCGCAGCGCCCAAAGGATAGCATGGATGCTTGCGCCAACGGCCGAATCCTGGATGAGGGCTTGAGGGTTATGGATACACTGGGGCAAGTCTTTACCGTGATCATGCATCTCGACCGTTACCTCGCAGCGCTGCTGCAGGCTTATGGATACTGGGTGTATGCATTGCTTTTCCTCATCATCTTTGCCGAGACCGGGTTCGTCGTGACCCCGGTCCTGCCCGGCGATTCCCTGCTCTTCGTCTGCGGCACCCTAGCCGGTTCGGGGATCATGGAGGGATGGGTGCTTGCCCTCTTGCTCATCAGCGCCGCGGTCCTTGGCGATGCCGCCAATTATTTCATCGGCCGCCGCTGGGGTCTGCGGCTCTTCGCCGGAAAGCGCTGGCGCCTGCTCAATGCCCGCCATCTCCGGTTGACCCAGGATTTTTATGGGCGGCATGGGGGAAAAACGGTGATCATTGCCCGTTTCCTGCCGATCATCCGCACCTTTGCGCCCTTTGTGGCCGGCCTGGCCGCCATGGCCTATGGCCGCTTTGCCGCCTTCAATGCGGTGGGCGCCGTGCTATGGGTAGGAGGGCTGCTCGGCGCCGGTTATTTTTTGGGGCACCTGCGCTGGTTCCAGGAGAATCTGACCATGGCCCTCCTCGGCATCATCCTGATTTCCCTGCTACCCGCCTTCCTCGCCTGGCTGCGCCACCGGACCCGCTTGGCCTGAGCTTGTCGGCGGGGCGTCGCGCCCGCCCTTGCCGGGCGCGCTCCACGAGCCAGTGAAAGAGGGCCTGCTGGGCGGGATCGTCGGCGCAGGTATGTTCCGGATGCCACTGCACCGCCAGGACATCGGGGTTCTCCGGCATTTCCACGGCTTCGATGACGCCGTCGGCGGCCTGGGCGCTGACGCGCAAGCCCGGGGCCAGGACGGCAACGGCCTGATGGTGCCAGGAAGAGATGCACACCTGATTTTTCCCCAGTATGCGGGCCAAGGTGCTCCCCGCCAGGATTTCCACGCTATGCGCTACCGGGGTGTGGCTGGTACTGCGATGGGGGACATGGGTACCCACGGTCTTGGGCAGATCCAGATGGAGCGTTCCACCCAAGGCCACATTCAGGATCTGCATGCCCCGGCAAATGCCCAGGAGGGGCAAACCCTGGGCGATGGCGGCGCGCGCCAGCCCAATCTCCGCCGCATCCCGGTCCGGGTGGACGGCATGAATGCTCTCGTCGGCCGCAGCCCCATAAAAATCCGGGGAAATATCGCCGCCGCCGGTCAAGACCAGGGCGTCGCAGCGCCGGATGAAATCCGGCCCGCCCGGGCATTGGGGCGGAAAGAGGACGGGCAGGCCACCGGCGCGGCAGACGGCTGCCGCATACTCGGGGGCCAGGGAAAAAGGCTCGCCGTTACGCTCATAGGCGCTGAGGGCGACGATGGGAAGGGGCGGGGTGGGTGGCTTCATCGGCCGTCTACCAATGCGTTTCATCGTCCCTGTCCCCACCGTCCAGGGAATGGATGGCGCCATAGAGATCCGGACGGCGATCCCGAAACAGGCCCCATTCGATGCGCTGCGCCGCAATGGCATGGAGGTCGAGATCGGCGCTGATCCAGCCCTCCTCCCTGCCCGCCTGGGCAAGGAGGGCGCCGGTGGGGTCGGTGATGAAGGAGCCGCCATAAAAGGTGATCTCGGCATCTCTGCCGATTTCCCGGCCGATGCGGTTGGCGGCGATGACGGGGACCAGGTTGGCGGCGGCATGACCCTGCATGACCCGAGTCCAGTGGCCGCGGCTGTCCAGTTCCGGTGCTTGCGGTTCCGAGCCGATGGCCGTCGGATAGAGGAGGATCTCGGCACCGCGCAGGGCCATGATCCGGGCCGCCTCGGGAAACCATTGATCCCAGCAGATGGCGACGCCCAGCCGGCCATAGCGGGTAGGAAAGACGCGAAATCCGGTGTCGCCGGGGCTGAAGTAGAATTTTTCCTGGTATCCGGGTCCGTCGGGGATGTGCGCCTTGCGGTACAGGCCCAGGTCCCTGCCATCGGCGTCAAAGACGACCAGGCTGTTGAAAAAGGCATTGCCTGCCCGTTCAAAAAAGCTGACCGGCAACACCACCCGGCGCCGCCGGGCCAGTTCCTGCATGGCGCGCAGCGCCGGGTGCTCGTCCCGACCGCGGGCCAGGGCAAGGAAGCGGGGATCCTGATCCTTGCAAAAATAGGGGGTGCTGAAAAGCTCCTGCAAGAGGATGATCCGTGCCCCCGCATCGGCCGCCAGACCTGCCCAGTGCATGGCCTTGGCGATGTTCTCCTCTTCGTCGGGACCCACCGACATCTGCACCGCGGCTACCTTGACCATCATGATCCGCTCCTCCCTCCAGCCCTGCGCCCCTTGCCATTCTACTTGAGGTGGAATCCGGGGTCAGTAGCCGTGAGCGGTCAGCGCGGTCCCAACGGCGGCGGCGATGCCCAGAAAGGAGATTGCGGCGCGCCAGGCCCCGCCGGGGGCGGTGGCTTGGCCCAAATTGGTGCCTGGGGTCGTGGGCCTGGAGACCCTGGCGGTGGCGCTGGCGGCATCGGCCGTTGGACGAAGCCCGGCCCGCCCCCGTAGGGCCAGAGAAAAGCGGGGGCGTAGACGCTGTGGGGAGGATGGGTACGGGGAACCAGGCTGTTTTCATAGTTCTGGATGGCCGTCAGCAGATTGAGGCGGCTGATGATCGCCTCCTGCGTCAGGGAAGGGGATGGCCCGGAAGGAGGGCTTTCCGGTGCTGCTGGCCCGCTTGCGGGCGGGGATGGCGGCGGGGATGGCGGCGAGGGCGTCTCCTCGCCGACCACGGTAATATGGCGTGCATCGGCAGGCGGGGTATCTCCATAGCTGGGCACTCCGGCTGGGGAAAGCCAGCGATAGATAGGTGCGGCGGATGCCCATGGCGCACAAGGCAGGACCGTCATGGCGAAAAGCAGGGCCAGGGACGCTCGCCGGGACGGATGCGGCGGACTCCCGGTTCGAGCTGATGGGCCTTGGTACTGGTGCATGGCTGGGGAACCTGTTTAGCGATCTTACAGAACTTATTATAGGAAAGAGTTGGAATTAATCCATTTGAAATGGCAAACGATTATATTATAATTAAAATTGATGCCGCTGGAGCAGAACCCGCGTCGGGAAAATTGTAGGATGCTGCAGGGGCTGGGAATCGCCACGCGCGTAGCCATGAATGCCAGGCGTCGCGCCTTGTGGTGGACCGATCAGAGAGGGTGGTTTTCCAACGGCTCCCAAGGGGGCCCTTTGCAGGGATGGCGGTGGCCGATTTGCGGGCGGCGCCAGTGTTGTTTCGATCGCTTCAGGCCAGGAGGAACAGAATGAATACCATGGATACCCGTACGGATGCTTCGAAAAACCCCAAGCCCGCTGCCGCGACGAGGAGTCCCCGCAGACGTTTGGCCCTGGGCCTCGGCGCCGCGCTGGTCGGTCTCGGCGGCGTCTCCTTGGCCCATGCCTTCGGTGAATTTCCGGCCAAGGTGCCGGTGCCGGCGGACAACCCCATGACTCCCGAGAAGATCGCCTTGGGCAAGCAGCTCTACTTTGATCCGCGGATCTCCTTGTCGGGGGCGGAGTCCTGCGATACCTGCCATCAGGTGGCGGGCAACGGCACCGACAATCTGCCCCTGTCCTTTGGTGTCTTCGGCCGCGTGGATGCTCCCCGGAACACGCCGAGCGTCTATAACGCCGCCTTCAACACCGTGCAGTTTTGGGATGGGCGCGCCAACAGTCTGGAGGAGCAGGCCATGGGGCCCATCCAGAACCCGGTGGAAATGGACATGCATCCCAAGCTGGTGGTGGAACGCCTGGAGCAGATCCCCGGTTATCGCGAGGAGTTTGCCCAGGTCTTCGGGGGCAAGGATCCCATCACCATGGGCAACGTGGTCAAGGCCATTGCCAGCTATGAGCGCACCCTCATCACCCCCGATAGCCCTTATGACCAGTATGTCAAAGGCGACAAGAAGGCCCTCGATGCCTCCGCCACGGCGGGGATGGGCCTGTTCAAGTCCATGGGCTGCGCCACCTGCCACGCCGGACCCATGTTCGACAACCCCGGTACGCCCATGGGTACGGGATTCTTTCAGAAGTTTCCCCTCCAGCCCGCCAATCCGCAATGCGCCAAGTATGAGCAGAAGTACCAGTTCATGAAGGATCCGGGCCGTTTCGACGTCACCCACAACCCCGCCGACAAGTATTACTACAAGGTGCCCGGCCTGCGCAACGTGGCCTTGACGGCCCCGTATTTCCACAACGGCTCGGTCCAGACCTTGCCGCAGGCGGTGCGGGTCATGGCCGCCTGCCAGTTGGGCAAGGACCTCAATGACGAGCAGGTGAAGGATGTGGTGGCCTTCCTGGACAGCCTCACCGGCAAGTTCCCCAAGGAAACCCTGCCGCGCCTGCCCCAGACCCCCAATACCACCATCCTCATGGGCGTACCGCAGTTGGAAAAGGCGGCAGCCCAGAAGAAGTAAGGCCGGTATCGCTTCTCCCCGCCCCGGGACGATCAACCCGGGGCTGCTGGGGGCGAGCCTTGGGGAAATCCTTGCAGCGGCGCGCCCTTCCCGCCAGGGAGGGCGCGCCGCTGCTCTTAGGGGGCGATATCGCGCAGCACCGAGCGCATGTCGCGCTTGCCCAACCCCCCGCGGATGATTACGGTCTTGCCCTGGCGGCTCCGGTAGATCAGGGTCGGCACGATGCTTTGCCCGGTGGCGCGGAGGATGGCGAGGTTCTTTTCCAGAGCCTTTTCCGTGGCGGGGCTGGGCAGGATCTCCTGCAGGCCGCCGAAGTGTTCCATGTTGAATCCCCGCTCGTTTTTCGTGATGGCGGCAAGAGGATCCTTGGCCTCCAGCATGGCCGCCGCCTTGCCCAGGCTGGACGGCGTAAGATAGCCCACGGGCACATAGCGCACCGTCACGTCCATGGCCTTGATCAGCGGCTGCAGTTCGTCGAAGACCACATGACAATAGGGGCAATTGGGATCGAAGATCATGTAGAGAACGTGGGGGCCCTTGCCCTGCGGCACCCAGTGGGCATGGCTCAGGCGCTGCAGCAGGGCGTTGTTTTCTGCGGCTGGGCTGTTTTGGGCAGGAAGCGTGGCGGCCAGTGCCGGTGGGGACAACGGCAACCCGGCGCAGAGGATCAAGCTGGTGGCCCAAGTAGCCAGATAACGCATACGCATTGCTGTTCCCCTCGTCTGACGATGATGATTTGAATTATAGCAAATTCCGGGCCATCGTTATCGGCCTTGCCGCAGGCCTGGGGTGTCCCCGTACCATTTCCTGTTTCCCTTGCGTCCATCCTGCCGGCCACGTCTTTTCCGCCCATTCCCCAGGACAGCCACGGGCTGCAGGGCGGAAATGGGCAGGATCTCCAAGCGCCGCGCCCCTAGCTATGGGGTATTGCCATCATGGTCAATACGACCTATAGTCATAACGCAAGGGGCCCGCTCTAATGGATTTTACTTATGGCTAATATAATGTCGGTTGCTGGAGCATTGATGCTGCGACGAGAGCGGGCATTGGTCATGATTGGTGGTCGGAGCGGATGCCTGACGGTATCCGTGATCTAATGGTGGGTAGGAAAGGGCCGAGCGAACTCGGCCTTTATTTTTTCAGGAGCCGTGAGGTTCCAGCGAGTGGTCTCCTCCCTGGGGAGGAGGCTGGTAATGTCACTGCATAATCCGCCGGCAGGCAGATTACGCAGCGGCGATTCCCACAGATACTCGGGAGGATGTCGATGAGAAAGAGCCGCCGCTTGGGGATTTTTGTGGCCATGTTGGGCCTATGTTGTGGCGCCGGGACGGGTCATGCGGCATCGGCGGGAACGGTGCGCGCTGCGGATTACGGATCCTTGTCACCGGCTGCGTTGGCGCTCATGCATCTTTCACCGGTGGCCTATGCCGGCGTAGGGGCCATGCCGGTGGCGTCCAGGATGTGGAGATTCCAGACGGAGACCTTCTCCAGTCAGGCACGGGAGGGGGTGACCAGTCCCCGCTTCATCGATCAGTCGCTGTTGCTGGTGAAAACCGGTTTGTCCCCCATCCTTCCCGGCACTCCGGCAGTACCCATGGCCGTGGCGCCCGAAGCCGCGCCTCTCGCCGCCGCCAGCGAGGCGCCGCCGACTTCGCGTTTGGCCCTTGCCCTGCAGATGCTGGCCAGCCAGGCCTACCACTGGGCCGCCCATCCCTTATCCGCCCTGGAGGCGGGGGGAAATGCGGCGGTGGGCGCCAGCGGCGCCGCCGAACTCGCCGCCGACATGGCTCAGGAAGGCCAGGCCGACGACAGCGGATCCCATTGGTTTTCGGCCCGCTCCCTGGTGGTGGACGCCCTGAAGTTTATCGGCGCCCCCTATCGCTGGGGCGGCATGAGTCCGGCAGTGGGTTTTGATTGCAGCGGTTTTGTCAAATACGTGTTGGCGAAGTTCGATATCCATGTCCCCCGCACTTCCTACGCGCAGGCGGCCAGTCTGCAACGGGTATCACGCATCGATCTCAAGCCCGGTGATCTGGTGTTCTTCAACACCATGCGCCGGCCCTTTTCCCATGTGGGGATCTATATCGGCCATCAGCGTTTCGTGAGCGCGCAAACGCCCCAAAGCGGGGTGCAGGTGGCCAGTCTGGATGATCCCTACTGGGCTGCGCGCTATGACGGTGCGCGGCGCTTGCCCCATGCCGCTGCCGCTCTGGGAGATGGGAGCAGCAGTTCCTGACGCTTTTCAGGGCAGGATCGGCAAGGGTAATGATCAGGGGGCTGCCGCGGCAGCCCCCTGTTTTTTCATTCAATCTTGCCCATCCCGGTGGGATCCCCCGTGGCCAGTAGGACCCATGCCAAACAATGGCGTGTTTTCGCGGGCACTCACAGCTTGCCGTAAGAATGTAGACCTCCGAGAAAGAGATCCACGCCGATAAAGCAAAAGGTCACCACCACGAGGCTGATGAAGGCCCACCAGGCCATGGGGCGGCCCTGCCAGTGGCGCTGACCGCGGGCATGGAGAAAACCGGCGTAGTTCAGCCAGACGATGAGCGCCCAGGTTTCCTTCGGGTCCCAGGACCAGAATCCACCCCAGGCCTTGGCTGCCCAGACGGCGCCGAGGATGGTGGCGGCGGTGAAGAACAGAAAGCCGAGCATGATGGTGCCCGAGATGGTGCTGTCGAGGACTTGCAGATCCGGCAGCCGCTTCTGCAAAAAGCCTCCGCGGTGTTCAGCCCGGTCCTTGAGGAGATAGGCGAGGCCGGCCATGGCGGCAATGTAGAAATTGGCATAGGCAATGAACATGGCGGGGACATGGATCTTCATCCAGAAGCTTTGCAGGGCCGGAATGAGGGGCTGGATGCGGTTGAGGTGATAAGCGGCCCCCACCCAGACCAGGAAGACGTCGGCCACGAGGACCAGGGGCAGAACAAAGGCGCCGAGCCCGCGGCTTGCGGTGCGCTCTTCGTGGAAGAGATAAAAAAGGATCGTCGTGGCGCAGAAGAGCACCATGACGTCGTAGAGATTGCTGACGGGGATATGCCCCCAGGAGGGGTGTCCGAGATAGGTCTCCTGCCAACGGATGGCCAGACCGGCAAAACCGAGGGTGACGGCCGTCCAGGCGAACCGGTGTCCCCAGCGTCCGGCGGCCTCACGCCCCAGGAACAGATACAGATAATAGCCTACGGCGCTGAGGGCGATCGCCGCGCTCATCCAGTAGAACATGGCATTGCTGTGGAAAAAATAGCGGAGGGCGAGGCTGTTGTGGGGGGTGTAGCCGATTTGATAGAGGCCGACGCCGATCCCGCCGAGGGCGAGCACGGCGAGGAAGAGCAGGCGAAAAGAGGGCCAGCGCAGGCCGAACCACATCAGGCCGGCGTACCAGAGGCCAAGAAGGATGTACTGCCACATCCAGAAGTCGGCCCGGAACAGGATCCAGACGGCGAGGGCGCCGGAGCTGAGAAAAAGGGTCCAGGCGAAGCGTTGCTGCCGTTCGCCGGGGTGGTGGGTTTTATGGACAGGGAGCGTGATGCGGCTGTTTTGTGTCTCTATGGACATGGGATCTCCTTACGGCTGATGTTGCGGCATGATGTTTTTATGTGCTCACTGCACGGGTTTTACGGGTGCGGTCCAGACGTGGTCATTGACGGAAGTGACCCGCAGCAGATAAGGACCCTCCGCTAACGGCGCTGCATGGATCGGTGGGAGGATGATCATGGCCTTGGCCCCTACGCCGGCAACGATACCGAAACGATGGGCGCTGAATTGCTGATACGGATAATCATTTTGGAAACTTTTCTTGGGTAGCTCGGCCAAGGCACGGGTATCCCAGGTTTCCACGATCCGGCCATCCTCGCTTCGCAAAAGCTCGATGCGGAGGATATGGGAGGGATCGGCCGGGGTTCCGGCGTCGAGATAGGCCTGGAAACGCAGCGATCCATCTTTGAGGATCATGGCATTGCTCAGGGAAAGATGGTGTTTGGCCGGGCTGACGGGACCGCCATGGAAAGGCGTGATCACGGAACCCCGGTAATAGCTGTAAGTGCCGACGATCCAGACCACGCTGATCCAGAAGAGCGCGAGGCCCAGCCGTTGGAAGCCCCTTGCGGAGAGGGGAAGCGGCTGGCTGCCCCCCAACCATTGGAACCAAGCCCGGTCCCCCAAGGCGGAATTTTTGCGCAGCAGGTAATTGTCGAGACTGTATGCGCTACTACCCGCCAGGAATAGGGTAATTCCCATGGCGAAGTTCGCCGACGCCATGGTCCATTCGTCAATACAGGTGGCACCTTGCCATCCAAACATCAGCATGAGTACGGTGGATAAGCCGATACTCGCGACGGCCGCCAGGCGGGTCATTAGACCGGCGATCAGCATGAAGCCGGCAATCATTTCTATGGCGCTGAAGGCGATGACGCCGATATAGAGCAGGGTAAAGTGATGGAGCAGGTAGGAAATCAGGTGATTGGTGCCCAGTAGCGCACCGGGCATGGCGGTCTGGAACTTATAGGCCATCCAGTGGCCCGCCGGGTCGAGTTTTTGCGGGCCATAAATGAAGCGGCGCGTGCCGCCTCCCCAATAGATCCAGCCCTGCGCGAAGCGAACGGCAAGGAGGGCAATGGCTGCCATGCGCCAGGCGCCGTCGGGACTGCCGGACGGTGAAATTTGTTTTGCGGTCACGTTGCTTTTCTCCATTATGGTGAAATGGTACCGATGGTCCACGGAAGTCTTGTTCCGCTTACGGAGTCGCTCCATGAGGGTTCGACTCCGTATCCGCCCCATCTTCTTACGCTAAGCATTTTCAATGCCAATTCCGGGAATGGATGTGGGGAATTCTGCAAACGGCGCATCCCTGGCGCGGAGGGCTGGAGGCATTCTTAGACGACCGAATGCGCTGGCCCGGACAGTCCTCCAGCAGCGCTGGACAATGGTCGGAATGGACCAGTGATGAACCCGCCAAACGAAGACTGCTGGAAGCCGGTTTGGTGCTTCCTGCGCAAACGCGCATGTCCATCTATTCGGATATGATGGGCTTTAGTTGACCCTTTCTTACCACTTGAGCCGTCACCGGGCCGGTGCCCGGTGACGGGTGCTAGCCGGGGGTGGGCAAATCGTCTGGACCTGCCCATTCGTAACGTGGCTCACCCTCTGTACCGGGGATATACCCCTGCTCCCGGAGCAATTTGGCGAGGGCCAAGGCCGCATTCCCCGCCTTGCCGCCATTTTCGATAATATCGGCGGAAATGGCTCCGGCCTCGTGGGCGCTCAGATGGATGGTTACCGTTTTTTCCTGTTCGTCCTTGATGAGCATGATCTCTCCTTATTGTCCGAAGGGATGGGGCGGCTGGCGGAAATGATCGTCTATCCGGTAATCCTGCTCGGCGAGCAGATAAACCAGATCCAAGGTTTCCTTGCCGAATTGCTCGGCATTCTTGATGATCGGCTCAACCAGACTGCCGAGATCCTTCTTCTCGAAACGCAGGGTGATGCCCGATGAATCTTTCGCTAAAACTTCCATGGTGTCTCCTCTTTGCGGGAAAACCGATAATACATACTGAGTAGTTCAAGAAGCAGAACTTGTCAAATCGGCGGGCCGGATTTTATGCCGGGATGGCTGGACATGGGCTCATGGATCGGAAGAATCGGGAGGAGAGCGAATGATTTCCACGG
>Ga0315298_1006476_pt1 | contig 15968 bp, 18 predicted proteins | sample WHS_1_MG_FD_203077 | JGI IMG/M metagenome (GOLD analysis project Ga0315298, IMG submission 203077) | Extremophilic microbial mat communities from Washburn Hot Springs, YNP, Wyoming, USA - WHS_1_MG | ecosystem: Environmental > Aquatic > Thermal springs > Hot (42-90C) | place: USA: Wyoming... | reverse complement strand
GAGGGCCGTTCTGTAAAAACCACGAAGGACACGAAGTCTCCAAAAAGGGCACAAAGGATTTTATTCCCCTTTGTGTCCTTTGTGCATCCTTTGTGCCCTTTGTGGTAGGTAATTACGAAAATCCGTATTATCCGTGTCCATCCGTGTCCCATTGAATGGGAAGCAAGAGTAAGACGGGTATTTCAGTTTAGCAGAATCCCACAAACTCAAGGAGGACAATGGTTAAAATCCGTTTGCGGCGCGTTGGTGCCAAGAAGCAACCCAGTTACCGCATCGTGGTGACCGAATCCCGGTCTCCCCGGGACGGGGCGTACATTGAGGCCATTGGCTTCTACAACCCCCGCACGGAGCCGGAAACGGTCCAGATTCAGGAGGACCGGGCGCTCTACTGGCTGAGCGTTGGCGCTCAGCCCACAGAGGCCGTCGCCCGCCTGCTGGAGAAAAGCGGGACGCTGGCCCGGTTCGCCCGGCTGAAAGCGGGAGAGCCCCTGGAAGCACTGGTCGCGGAGGCGGCCGCCTGACCGCGTCGTTCCTCAAGGGCACGGCCTCGCTCCGGCTATCCGGGCCGGCGGACCGCGGCGGGGAGGCTTCCACGCCCGAATGATAGCCGAGGGAAAGGGGGAAGAGCAGAGAGACCTGTTCCCACCTGGAACCTCACCCACAGCAACCGCCCATCCACCATCGTCATGGAGGTCCATCATGTCCGCAATGAAAGACCTGGTTGAGTATATCGCCAAAGCGCTGGCCGACAAACCGCACCAGGTACAGGTCTCCGAGATAGAAGGCGAGGCCGCGCTCGTCCTGGAACTGCGGGTCGCCCCCGAGGATATGGGGCGCATCATCGGGAAAGACGGGCGAACCGCCAATGCGATTCGCACCCTCGTTCGTGTGCTCGCCGCCAAGCAAGGGAAGCGGGTCACCCTGGAAATCGTCTGAGCGCCGACGTCTCCACCCACCCAGGGGGGAGCCCGAAACCACGCGGGGCTCAGGGCCGCCGCCTCGGCCATCTGAGCCCCGCTTCTTGACCGTCGGCCGCATCCTCCGCCCCCACGGCGTCCGGGGCGAGATGCGGATGGAAATCCTCACCGGTTACCCGGAGCGGCTCCGGCTCCACCGCGTCTTCTACCTGGGCCCACAGGCCAGGCCCTACCCGGTGGAGGCGGTCCGGTTCCACCAGGGCGCCGCGCTCATCAAACTGGCCGGCTGCGACGACCGCAATACCGCCGAAACCCTGCGGGGTCTCCTGGTCCAGATTCCCCTGGAGGACGCCGTCCCGCTGGAAGAAGGGGAGTACTACTACTTCCAGGTCGTCGGCGTGGAGGTCTTCACCGACGGGGGCGAACTCCTGGGCCGGGTCGTGGACGTCCTGGATACGGGCGCCAACGACGTCTACGTCGTCCGGGGGCCGCGCGGGGAAATCCTCATCCCGGCGGTGGAGGATGTGGTGCGGGAACTGGACCTGACCGCCCGCCGGATGGTCATCGTCCCCCTGCCGGGACTGCTGGAATAAATATCACACAAAGACACAAAGGCACAAAGATATATAAAAAATATTTCTTTGCGTCTTTGTGTCTTGGTGTGAGGAAACCATGGCCGGAAGGGAGCGCTACTACGTCGGGTTCAACCTGGTGCGGGGCATCGGCCCGGCCCGCCTGCGCATGCTGATAGACGCCTTCGGGGATGTGGAGCGGGCGTGGCACGCCCCCGCGGACGCGCTGTACCGGGCCGGGCTGGACCGGCGGTCGCTGGAGAATCTGCTGGAGACCCGCGCCCGGGTGGACCTGGACCGGGAGGTCCGGCGAGTCGCGGCCGTGGGCGCCCACATTCTCACCTGGGAGGACGAGGGGTACCCGAAACTCCTGGCGGAGATTCCCGACCCGCCGCCCGTTCTCTACGTCCGGGGGGAACTGAAGCCGGAGGATGCCTGGGCGGTGGCGGTGGTGGGCACCCGCCGCGCCAGCACCTACGGGCGGGAGGTCACCCGGCGGCTGGTCTCCGTCCTGGCCCAGAGCGGGGTGACCATTGTCAGCGGGCTGGCGCGGGGGATTGACGCGGTGGCCCACCAGACCGCGCTGGAGGCCGGCGGGCGCACGATTGCCGTCTTGGGCTGCGGGATTGACCTGGTCTATCCGCCGGAGCATCGGGAACTGGCCCGCCGCATCGCCGCGCAGGGTGCGCTGGTCAGCGAATACCCGCTGGGGACTCAGCCGGAGCCGGGGAACTTCCCCCCGCGCAACCGCATCATCAGCGGGCTGAGTCTGGGCGTCGTCATCACGGAGGCGGGGCGGGATAGCGGCGCCCTCATCACCGCCGACTACGCGGCCGAGCAGGGCCGGGACGTCTTCGCCGTCCCCGGCTCCATTCTCTCCGCCGGGTGCGCGGGCACGAACCGCCTCATCCAGGACGGCGCCAAGCCGGTGCTGGACGCGGCCGACATCCTGCAGGAACTGAACCTGACGATGGTCGCCGAGCAGAAGGAGGCCCGCCAGGCCCTGCCGACGACGGAGACGGAGGCGCTGATTCTGGCCCACCTGAGCGCGGAGCCCGTCCACGTGGACGACCTGACCCGCGCGGTCGGCCTGCCGGTAGCCCAGGTCACCAGCACGCTGGCGCTGATGGAACTGAAGGGGATGGTGCGCCAGGTGGGCGGGATGAAATACGTCGCCGCATGACGACAGACGACAGACCATAGACGACAGACCACAGACAACGGACGACGGACCACAGACAACGGACGACGGACCACAGACAACGGACGACGGACCACAGACAACGGACGACGGACGACGGACGACGGTCAGCAAATTACTCACCTACCGTCATTGCGAGGCAGCGGTAGCCGCCGAAGCAATCCCCTTGCAGGGGGCTGGAGATTGCTTCGCCGCCTTCGGCGGCTCGCAATGACATTGGTGGGCGATCGCTTGCCGTCTGTGGTCCGTGGTCTGTGGTCTATGGTCAGTGGTCCGTGGTCTGTGGTCTATGGTCAGTGGTCCGTGGTCTGTGGTCTATGGTCAGTGGTCCGTGGTCTGTGGTCCGTGGTCAATCTGAAAGGAGGCCAATGAGTTCCTACTACGCGCTGATTATGGCGGGCGGCGGGGGGACGCGGCTGTGGCCGCTCAGCCGTCGGGCCCGCCCCAAGCAAGCCCTCACCCTGGTGGGGGAGCGAACCATGTTTGAGCACGCGGTGGACCGCATCGCGTCGCTCTTCCAGCCCGAGGAGATTTTCGTGGTAACCGGGGAGGAGCACCTGGAGTCGCTCCTGCTCCAGGCACCGGAACTCCCCCGGGCCAACTTCCTGCTGGAGCCCGTGGGCCAGGGGACGGCCCCCGCCATTGGCCTGGGCGCCGTCCACCTGCGCCGCCGCGACCCTCAGGCCGTGATGGTCGTCCTCACCGCCGACCACTTCATCCGGGACGTGGAGCAGTTCCGCCGGGTGCTGACCGCCGCCGCGCAGGTCGCCGAAAAAGGCCACCTGGTCACCCTGGGCATCACCCCGTCCTTCCCGTCCACCGGCTTCGGCTACATCCAGCAGGGGGAGCAACTCTACGAGGTGGACGGGTTCGCCGTCTTCCGCGCCCTGCGCTTCACCGAGAAGCCCAGTCCGGAGACGGCGTTCCAGATGGTGGAGTCGGGCCTCTACACCTGGAACAGCGGGATGTTCATCTGGAGGGTGGACCGGATTATGGAGGAATTCGCCCGTCAGATGCCGGACCTCTACGACGTCCTGATGCAGATAGACGCGGTGCTGGGCACCCCCGCGTACGAGCCGACGCTCCGGCGGCTCTGGCCCGAACTGGTCCCCCAGTCCATTGACTACGGCGTGATGGAGGGCGCCCGGGACGTTGTCGTCATCCCGGTGGACATCGGCTGGTCGGACGTGGGCAACTGGTCCAGCATGCGGGAGATTCTCCCCGCCGACGCCGATGGCAACGTGGTCGTCGGCGAGCATGTGGGGCTGGATACCCGCAACACCATTGTCTTCGGCGGCCGCCGCCTGATCGCCACCATTGGCCTGGAGGATATGATTATCGTGGATACCGACGACGCGCTGCTCATCTGCCCGTTGGACCGGGAACAGGACGTCCGGGAGATGGTGCGGCAACTGCGGGAGATGGGACGGAAGGAAGTGCTCTGATGGGCCTTCGGCGGTATTCGGTGGGTGCGGGCGAACTGAAGGAGTGGCTGGCCCGGATGGCGCGCGAACTGGAGAGAGTCCCCGGGCTGGTGGCGGCGGTCCTTTACGGCTCGGCCGCGGAGGGGCTCCCCTTTCGTGACCTGGACGTGGCGCTGATCGTGGACCGGGAGGTCTGTCCCCAGGAGCAAGACTGGGACCTGGAAAACGCGCTGGCCGACCGCCTTTCGCCTCTGGTCCCGGTCCCGTTGGACATCCACGTGGTCAACGATGCCCCGCTGGCGCTCCGGTACAATGTCACCCGGGGACAACCGTTCTGGGTATCCGACCCCGAACGGTACGCGGATTTCGTGGAGCAGTCCTGGGACCTGTACCTGGATTTCGCTCCGGTCTCCCGAAGGTATCTGGAGGAGATGGTGGGATGATAGACCCGGAGCGGGTTCAGGCCCTGTTGGGGCAAATCGCAGAGGCCCAGGAAAAGGCTGCGCGCCTGGGGGAACTGCCGGAGCCGGTCTTTCTGAACGATTACCGCAACACCGAAAGCGCCAAGTATCTTCTGATCGTCGCCATAGAGGCCGCGATAGACCTGTGCCAGCATCTGGTGGCCCGAAGCGGCGGCCGTTCCCCCACCGATTATGCGGATTGTTTCACCCTGCTCCAGGAACTGGGCATTCTGCCAGCAGACCTGGCGGAGCGGTTACGCCGGATGGCCCGTTTTCGCAATCTGCTGGTGCATCTATACTGGAAGGTGGATAACCGGAAAGTGTACCGGGTTCTGCGGGAAGACCTGGATGACCTTCGCCTGTTCCGGGACGCGATTGCCCGCTGGGTGGAGGGAAAGAGCCGTGGGAGAACGGTCCGTGAATGAACTGGGCGAGGCGGACGAGTTGCAAATCCGCCTGCTGATGCGTCTGCCGCCCGCGCAGCGGCTCCGGACGATGATGGAATTACAGGCACTCTGGCTGGATACGGTGCGGGCCCGCCTGCGCCGCGCCTACCCGCACTTATCCGATTACGAACTCACCGTATTGATGTTTGAGAGATTGCAGCATGGCGGATGAGTCTCCCTTTGAACTGTATCTGGACATCCTGCAGACACTGGAACGTCTGGGAATCCCTTACGTCGTCATTGGAGCATTTGCCGGGATGTCCTACGGAATGACCCGGTTAACGGCCGATGTGGACATTGTAGTGGAAATGAACGAAGAACAGATTGAAGCGCTGGCGGCCGCCTATCCATTGCCCCGGTTTTATGCCGATCCCTACCAGATGCGGGATTCTATCCGCCTGGGCATCATGTTCAACATCATTGATACGACCGCAGGGCGAAAGGTAGACCTGATCCCTACCACGATGGAACCGGGATACGGTTTTGCCCTGAAACGCCGCATCCGGCGCTCGGTGCAGGTTGGAGACCGGACCATTGAGGCATGGTTTGCTCGCCCGGAGGACGTCGTTGTCGGCAAATTGATGGCATGGAACGAGGGCCGTTCCTTCAAACACGAGCAGGATATTCGGGATATTCTGGTCGCTGTGCGCTTGAATGAGGAACCGGAATGGACTTCCGTCTTTGATTTCCCTTATATTGACCGCTGGGCCGCCCGGTTGGGCCCCGATGTGGAGATCTTGTGGAAGCGCCTGAAAACTGCAGCGGGTCTATAAATGCTCCCTGCGCCCTGCGACTTGCGTCCTGCGACATGCGACCCTGTGCCCTGCGCCGTGCTCCCTGCTCCCTGCAACCTTGCTTGAGGAGGCTGTTCCTGAATGACCAAACACACCGATATAACTCTGGATGCCTACTGCGTCCGCTGTAGAGAGAAGCGACCGTTGAAGGACCCCGAGCCCGTCTTCACCGCCGGGGGGCGACCCGCCACGCGCGGCACCTGCCCGGTCTGCGGGACGACGCTCTTCCGTATGGGCGCCACGCCCGCCCACGAGGGTATGGACCCGCCCCCGCCCCCCAAACCGGAGGGCCGGCTGGTCATCGTGGAGTCCCCCGCCAAAGCCCGCACCGTCGGCCGATTCCTGGGCAAGGGGTACACCGTCCGCGCCTCGGTGGGCCACGTCCGGGACCTGCTCCGCTCCTCTATGTCCGTAGACGTGGAGAACGACTTCAAGCCCACCTACCGGGTACCCAAAGAGAAAAAGCAGGTGGTGAAGGAACTGGCGGAGGAGGTCAAGAAGGCCGCCGAGGTCTATCTGGCCACCGACCCGGACCGGGAGGGGGAGGCCATTGCCTGGCATCTGACCGAGGTCACCGGCATCCGCCCGTCCCAACTGCGCCGGGTCGTCTTCCACGAAATCACCCAGTCGGCCATAGAGGAGGCGTTCGCCCACCCGCGCGGGATTGATATGAACCTGGTCAACGCCCAGCAGGCGCGCCGTATCCTGGACCGACTGGTCGGCTACAGCCTGAGCCCGCTCCTCTGGCGCAAAGTCCGCAGCCGCCTCAGCGCCGGACGGGTCCAGTCCGTCGCCGTCCGCATGGTCGTGGAACGGGAGCGGGAAATCCAGAACTTCGTCCCCGAAGAGTACTGGTCCATCCAGGCCGAACTGGCCAAACGGGAAACCCGTCGCCGTACCTTCCTGGCGAAACTCCACCGCATCCGCGGGGAAGAGGTGGACCTGAAGGACGAACCCGCCACCCGCGCGGTGGTGGAGGAACTGGAGCGGTCGGTCTACGTCGTCACGTCGGTCAAAGAGGGCCAGCGGAGACGGCAACCCGCGCCGCCGTTCACCACCAGTACGATGCAACAGGAGGCGTCCCGGCGGCTGGGCTTCACCGCCACCCGGACGATGCGCATCGCCCAGCAACTCTACGAGGGGATTGACCTGGACGGGAGCGGGCCCGTGGGCCTGATCACGTACATGCGCACCGACTCCACCAACGTCGCGGAGCAGGCCCAGCAGGAGGCGCGCCAGTACATCGCCCGCCGGTACGGGGAGGACTTTCTCCCCCCGCAGCCCCCCGTCTACAAAACCCGGACGAAGGGCGCGCAGGAGGCCCACGAGGCCATCCGGCCCACGTCCGTCTTCCGGGAGCCGGAGGCCATCAAAGACCAACTGACGCGCGACCAGTACCGGCTCTACCAGTTGATCTGGCAACGGTTCGTCGCCAGCCAGATGCCCCCCGCCCTCTACGACACGATGACGGTGGAGATAGAGGCCGGCCCGGATGAAAGCCGCCCCTACCTCTTCCGCGCCACCGGCTCCACTTTGCGCTTCCCCGGCTTCCTGATTGTGTACGAGGAGGCGAAGGACGAGGACGTGCAGGAAGAGGAGCCCGTCCAGCAGATTCCGCCGCTGACGGTGGGGGAGATGCTGGACCTGGTCCGGTTGATCCCGGAACAACACTTCACCCAGCCGCCGCCCCGCTACACCGAGGCGACGCTCATCCGGGCGCTGGAGGAGTACGGCATCGGGCGACCGTCCACCTACGCGCCCATCATGGCGACCATCCAGCAGCGCGGGTACGTGCGCCGGGAGGGGAAACGGCTGGTGCCCACGGAGACCGGCTTCCTGGTCAACGACCTGCTGGTGGAGCACTTCCCGGAGGTCATGGACTACGGGTTCACCGCGCAAATGGAGGAGCAACTGGACGAAATTGCCGCCGGTCGGCGGGAGTGGGTGCCGGTGGTGCGGGAGTTCTACCGCCCCTTTGCCCTGCAGGTCGCCCAGGCCGACCAGCAGATAGAGAAAGTGGAATTGGAGTCGGCGCAGGTGGGGCGGGCGTGCCCCGAATGCGGGGCGCCGCTCACGGTCCGCTGGGGCCGGTACGGGAAGTTTATCGGCTGCTCCCGCTTCCCGGAGTGCCGCTACACCGAGCCCTGGCAGGAGAAGGTGGGGGTGACCTGCCCCCAGTGCGGCGGCGACCTGGTGGAGAAACGGACCCGCAAGGGGCGGACGGGCTACGGCTGTGTCAACTACCCCACCTGCAACTTCTGGGTCTGGCAACGGCCGCTGCCCACCCCCTGCCCGTCCTGCGGCGGCCTGATGACGGAGGCCCGCAAGGGCATCGCCCGCTGTACGGCCTGCGGGGAGGAAGTGCCGCTGGAAGAGGAATAACAGATTTTTCTCACACAAAGACACGGAGACACAAAGGTTATTTTAAATAAAAACTTTGTGCCTTTGTGTCTTTGTGTGAGGTTAAAAAGATATACTTTGTGCCTTTGTGTCTTTGTGTGAGGTTAAAAAGATATACTTTGTGCCTTTGTGTGAGATTCACAAAGGAGTCCTATGGCCCAGGAACCCCCAGAAGACGGCTACACGGTAATCGCCCGCGTCATCCGGCAGGAGGGCCACTGTGCCGCCGGTCACCAGGTCGGCGACGAGGTGGTCTTTGACGGCCTGACCGTCCAGGGCAAAATCTGCATCAGTGCCCTCTACTCCATGCTGCCCAAAGTCTTCGCCATGCGGTACGGGGCGACCTTCCCCTGGCTGGAGGACCCGGACGTCGCCACCCACGCCTGCCCCGACGCCTGGAATCCCGTCGTCTTTGAAATCCGGCGCATCCGGTAATTACCTACCACAAAGGACACAAAGTACTCACAAAGGACACAAAGGGATAAAAAATCATCTCATCCTTTGTGCCCTTTGGGTGGCCTTCGTGTCCTTCGTGGTTTTTTACGAAACGATTCTTGGGTAGTCAGTTAGCGCATCCGGTGAAGCGACTGGCCCGCTGGACCCTCTGCCTGCTCCTCTTCCTGGCGGCCTGCCGGGCCCCCGGCGCGACCCGCCCGACGGTCAAAATCGGGCTGGTCGCCCCCTTTGAGGGCCGCTACCGCTACGTGGGCTACGGCCTCTTCGCCGCCGTCCGGCTGGCCCTGCGGGAGGCCAACGCGGCCGGGGGAGTGGGTACCCCGCCGTATGCCGTAGAACTGGTCGCCTATGACGACGGTGCGGACCCCGAAATGGCCCGCCAGCAGGCGGAGAAACTGGCCGTGGACCCGCAGGTCGTGGTTGTCATCGGCCACTTCCGGGAGGGGACGACGCGCGCGGCGCTCCCTGTCTACGCCCGCGAGGGGCTGCCGCTCCTGGCCCCGGCGGTGCTGGACCCGGCGCTGACCGCCGGGCCGGGGGTGGTGGTGCGCATCGGCCCCGACGCGGACGAACTGGCCGCCCGCATGTTAGAGGGGGTGGCGGAGGCGGGACTCATCACCGACGGCGGCCCGCTGGGGGAGGCCCTGCAGCGGGCCGCGGCGGCGCGCGGGCGGTCGCTCCGGCCCGTGGGCCCCCCCGCCGACGTCCCCCGCTGGGGGCCGCTCCCGCCCGTCCTCTTCTGCGACGCGCCGCCGGTGGACTGCGGCGAGGCTCTGGCATCCCTGCGCGCCCGCGGCTGGAGGGGGGAGTTCGTCGGCGGGCCGGACCTGGCCGCGGACGAGTTCCGCGCCGTGGCGGGGGACGCCACGGGCGTCCGCGTCGTCACCCCCTGGCCCCGCCCCCAGACCCTGCCCGCCTGCGCCGACTTCGTCGCCCGCTGCACCGAAATCTCCCTGGGCATCCCGCCCGGCGACCTGGCCCTGCCGGCGTACGCGGCGGCCCGCCACGCCCTGCGCGCGCTGGAAGAAGCCATCGCGCGCGAGGGCGCCCCCTCCCGCTCCGGCGTCGCCGCCGCGCTGGCCGCCATCCCAACCGAACCCCTGCCCGACCCCTGCGGCGAATGACGACGGACGACAGACCACAGACCACAGACCACAGACGATAGACCACAGACCACTGACCACTGACGATAAGCGATACGCGATACGCGATACGCGATATGCGACGCGCGATATGCGCCTTCTCCACCTGGCCCTACTGACCAGCGAGATTCTGGGCCGCATCCCGCCTCTCTCCGTCGCCCCGGCGCTGGCGGGAATGGCCGCCATCGGCGCCTGGCCCTGGGGCCAGCCGTCCCTGCAGGCCGCGGTGGGCCTCTGCCTGGCCGTGGCCATTCTGGGGGACGGCATCTCGCTGGCCCTGCTCCCCCGGAAGGGACGGTCGTTCGGCCCGGTCACGCCGCCGCTCCTGGCCCTGGCCTTCCTGCGGGCCGCCCTGGCCTTCGGCCTGGGTATGGCCCTGGGTCAGGAACATGTAGGGGCAACCCTTGCGGTTGCCCCCGTTGCGGTTGCCCCCGTTGCGGTTGCCCCACAGGGGCAGGCGCAAGGCCTGCCCCTACCGGTTGCCCTGGGTCAGGAACATGTAGGGGCAACCCTTGCGGTTGCCCCCGTTGCGGTTGCCCCCACGACCGTCGGGGTGATTCTGACCATCGTCCTTCAGGCCGGCATCACCGCCCTCCAGATATACGCCACCTGGGTGGAGCCGTTCCGTCTGACCGTCACCCCGCTGGAGTTCACCTCCCCCAAACTGCAGGGCGGGGAACCCCTGCGGGTGCTCCACCTCTCCGACATCCACTTTGAGGGCTGGACGCCCCGGGAGCGGCGATTGCTGGAGGTCGCCCGCGCCCTCTCTCCCGACCTGATATTTCTGACGGGGGACTACCTGAACCTCTCCTCGGTGGATCACGGCCCGGCCCGGCAGGGAGTGCGGGACCTGCTGGCCGAACTGGCGACCGTCGCCCCGACGTACGCCGTCATCGGCAGCCCGCCCGTAGACCGCCCGGACGTCGTCCCCCAAATCTTCGCCGGACTCCCCATCACGTGGCTGGTAGACGAGGTAACAGAGGTGGAGGTGAAGGGCCACCGCCTGCGGCTGATCGGTATCCGCTGCACGGCCGACCATCGGAGGGACAGGGAACGGTTGCGGCAACTCTGTAGCGCAGGATTTCATCCTGCGCTACAGGTTCTCCTCTACCACTCCCCGGACCTCTTTCCGCTGGCGGCGGCGTTGGGGATAGACCTGCATCTGGCGGGGCACACGCACGGCGGGCAACTCCGCCTGCCCCTCTTCGGCGCCCTGGTCACCAGTTCGGCCTTCTGGAAGCGGTACGAGGCGGGGCTGTACCGGAAGGAGGCAGCCACCCTCTACGTCAGCCGGGGGATCGGGTTGGAGGGGAAAGGTGCGCCCCGGGCCCGCTTTCTCGCCCCGCCGGAGGTGGTCCTGGTTCTGTTGGCCCGGCGGCCCGCGCTGAATGCGCCGACTGAAGTCGCCCTTCCCGGGCCGCAGGCCCCTGGTCGGCCTTCGCCGACCACCTCACACCGGCCCGGCGGCCCGCGCTGAATGCGCCAACTGAAGTCGCCCTTCCTGGGCCGCAGGCCCCTGGTCGGCCTTCGCCGACCACTCCACACCGGGCCAACGGCCCGCGCTGAATGCGCCGACTGAAGTCGCCCTTCCTGGGCCGCAGGCCCCCGGTCGGCCTTCGCCGACCGCTTCAAACCGGCCTGGGGGAAGTGGGCGGTCTCCCCGGGCAGCGGGTATCAGAGAGGGGGCAACGTCGGCCTTCCCGACCAGCAGGGTCAACCGCGGCGGATGGACAATGGTCTCCCAGTCCGCGATCAGCCCGTCCAGCACATGCTCCCAGCGCCGGGTTTCCGCCCAGGCACGGCCCGAAGCGCCCAGACGCCGCGCCAGAAGGGGATCCCCGATCAGACGAGCGACCTGGGCAATCAGTGCCTCCGGGTCCTCATGATCGTAGATCAGCCCATTGACTTCGTGGTGCACGTAGTCCAACTGACCGCCGGAACTGGGCACCACCACGGGCAGGCCCGAAGCCATTGCTTCCAGCACCACGTTGCCGAAGGTCTCATTGGCGCTGGTCAGGACGAAGATGTCGGCCGAGGCATAGGCCGCCGCCAGGTCCGCCCCGTGGAGATAACCGGTGAAGACGGTGGGGGTACCGGCGAACTGGTATTCCAGCATCTGGCGGATCGGCCCGTCGCCGACGATGGCCAGGCGGGCCTGAGGGAGCGCGTCGGCCAGGGGCCGGAGCATAGAGACCCGTTTCTCCGGCGACAGCCGGCTCACGGTGAGAATGACCGGCGCGTCCGGCCGGCCACCGCTCAGCCGCACTCGCCATTCCGTGTTGAAATGGCGCGGGTGGAAGCGCTCCACGTCCACCCCGCGCCCCCACACGCGCAGATTGCGGAAGCCGCGCCGCTCCAGTTCTTGTAGCGTGAAGTACGACGGACAGAAGTTGAGGTCGGCCTGGTCGTGCACCCAGCGCAGGAACTCCCACATCGGTTCGCTGACGACGCCCAGCCCCCAGCGCGCAATGAAGCCGGGCAGGTCGGTCTGGTACGAGGCGGCAACCGGGATGCCCGTTTCGTGGGCGTGGCGCAGGCCCACCAGCCCCAGCGACACCGGGTTGAAGATGTGGATCAGATCCGGGTCAAAGGCGACCAGGGCGTCGCGCACGTCCACGGTGGGCGGCACCAGCCGGAGTTCCGGATAGAAGGGAAAGGGGACGGCCGGCAACCCGATGATCGGGGTCCCTGCGTACCGGGTCGGACCGCCCGCCAGGGCAAACAGGATTGCCTGATGTCCTCGCCGCTCCAGGTGTTCCAGAAGACGGCAGAGGGTGTTGACCACGCCGTCGGTCTTGGGGAGAAAAACTTCGGTAAACAGGGCGATGCGCATTGGCACCTCACTTCGCGAAAACATGCTCCGCCCCGACCCGTGAGGGGAGCGGCAGTCTGAGGTATGCAGGCGAAAACTCCCCCGGCACGACATCCAGCATGTCCGGAAACGCCCGGAGCGGGGTAATGGCCACATATCCCATTTCTATAGCCCACGCATCGGTCCCCGGTTCGGGTGCCAGTGGGTCGTCCTGGTTGGGGGAGATAACAATGTCCCCCGCCCGGGGGTCAGCGTGAAAGCAGTAGCGGGTCAGGCAGGAAGTCCTGGCTGGCACGGTGACCCGGATGTCCGCCAGATGGGAGAGGGGGCGGTTCGGCACGTTGATGTTGAAGAGAGAGGGAGTCGGGTCTGGGCCTGCGCTCAACGCCCCGGACGAGGTGGTCTGCCACAGACGCACAGCCTCGCCCAGCGCCCATGCGGCCGTTGCCCAGTGTGCCATTTCACCGGGCCCAACGGCCAGGGAGATGGCGATGGCGGGCACGCCCAGCAGGTGCGCCGTCAGCGCCGCGCCCAGCGTGCCCGAATAGAAGACGTCCCGGCCCAGGTTGGCGCCGTGGTTAATCCCGCTGACGACCAGGTCAAAGGGGCCGCCCAGAGCGCCCCCCAAACCGACGTGGACGCAGGTCGCCGGGGTGGCGACCACCCCGTACGCCACCACGTTCTCCGGATGGCTGTCGGGATGCCGATACGGGAAATAGGACACACGGCGGGCCGGTGGCAGGGCTGCGCCGTAACCGCTGTGGTTGACCGCAGGGGCCACGATGGTGACATGCCCCAGGTTGACCAGGGCCTGAGCGGCAGCCCAGATGCCGGGCGCGGCAATGCCGTCGTCGTTGGTCAACAAAATCCTCATCCCAGATGGCCCCCCATCAGCACGCTCCATGTGACCAAACTGCCCAGCGCCGCACCGGCAACGGTCTGCGCTGGGGTATGGCGACCCAGATGGACGCGCGACCAGGCCACCAGCGGAAGGGCCAGCAGCGCCGGAGACGCCGCCCATCCGGCCACAAAGACGAGGAACGTCAGCCACGCCGCGCTGGCCGCGCCGTGCATACTGATCTTCCAGCGCAACGTGATCGTCAGCACCAGCGCTGCCTGGAGCAGTTGAGCGATGCTGATGCCCAACAGCAAAGAGGGGGCAGCCATTCGCCAGAGAATGACCACCGCTGCGAGCATAGACGCCAGGGTGAAGAGCAGAGGGCGGGCACGCTCTTCCCGGCGCTGGACGTCCAGGTCGGATACCAATCCCCTTCGGTGGAGCCAAATCAGATAGAGGATCGGTGCCAGCACGTTCAGCGCCAGGGGGATACCGGCCCAGGCCCAGGCGGCGGCCTGCTGCGTCGCTCCGGCGGCGATGGCGATCATCGCGATGCCCAGCACGGGGGGCGAGAAAACCGCCGAAACGATCTCCGCCACGCGGTCGGACCAGAGATGCGAGGCGGAGGGGAGAGGCAGAGTCGGCAGAACCCGCCCAGGAACTGGCGGGTTCTGGGATGGAGTGATCAGCGGCGCCATCGCTCACCTCCTCCATCGGGCTCCGGCGCGGCAACGGACGCTCCCCTGGCACGGGCCAGTGCCTGCTCAATCTCGCAGGCCAGCGCCGCTCGCCGTCCAAACAAATCCCGCTGGATGGGACGGTTGCCGTATACCCGATAGAGTTTATTTAGCAAAACTTGAGACGGCAGATGGCCGGATTCTTCTTCAGATTCAAATGTCATTGCCAGATTTCCTTATTTTTGCCGCGAATGATTCAGAGGATATAATGAGGACCGGGACTCGCGGCATGGGCTGCATTTTCCAATCTGCAATGAGCATACCAGGGCAACATCAAAGAGATGTTAAGGGCAGGTTATGGCGCTGTTAACGCCAGGCAGGGTGTATCAGCGCTTTCAGCGCTGACTGAAGGGCCACGCCGAAGACCACGGCCCGAGAGGCCTCGCCTCGTGGGGCTCGCCCGAGCGTCACCCTTCCTGGGCTGCAGGCCTTTGGTCGGCCTTCGCTGACCAGATTCCTTCATGATGCGCATATAAGGATTGTCGGCGGAGGCCGACAACCGGCACGAAGTGCCCAGGGAGGACGATTTCAATCGGCTGAATCGTCACTCTCAGACAAGGAGTCGCCCCAATGACCTTTCTGACCCACCTGGAATGCTCCCTCTGCGGCAAAACGTACGACGCCGACCGCCTCTGGCAGGTCTGCCCGGACTGCGGGCGACCGCTCCTGGCCCGCTACGACCTGGACGCAGCGCGGCGGTTGGGGCGGGAGCGCCTGATCGGTCCGGAGCCTTCCCTCTGGCGCTACCGGGCCCTTCTGCCCGTGCGGGACGATGCCCACATCGTCACCCTGGGCGAGGGGTTCACCCCCCTGCTCCCCGCCCGGCGCCTGGGTGCGGAACTGGGGATGCCCCACCTCTACATCAAGGAGGAGAGCCTCAACCCGACCGGTTCCTTCAAGGCGCGCGGGCTGGCGGTGGCGGTCTCCCGGGCCCGGGAACTGGGGGTCCGGGAAATGGTCATCCCGTCGGCGGGGAACGCGGCGGGGGCCGCGGCGGCCTACGCCGCCCGCGCGGGCCTGCGCCTCCACGTCTTCATGCCCCGCGACGTCCCGGCCCCCTTCCTGGCCGAGTGCCGCGCACTGGGGGCGGAGGTCACCCTGGTGGACGGCCTCATCACCGACTGCGGCCGGGAGGCCCGGAGATTGGCCCAGGAGCACGGCTGGTTTGACCTCTCCACCCTGAAGGAGCCGTACCGGCTGGAGGGGAAGAAGACAATGGGATACGAACTGGCCGAGCAGATGAACTGGGACCTGCCCGACGTCATCATCTACCCCACCGGCGGGGGGACCGGACTGGTGGGGATGTGGAAGGCGTTTGAGGAGATGGCCGAACTGGGCTGGATCGGAGACCGCCGTCCGCGCATGGTGACGGTCCAGAGCACGGGCTGCGCGCCCATTGCCCGGGCGTTCCACGCCGGGGAGGAGTTCGCGGCCCCCTGGGAGGACGCGCAGACCGTGGCGGCGGGGCTGCGGGTTCCGGCGGCGGTGGGGGACTTCCTCATCCTGCGGGCGCTGCGGGCCAGCGGCGGGACCGCCGTCGCCGTCCCCGACGGGGCGCTGCTGGAAGGCCAGAAGTGGCTGGGCCGGACGGAGGGCATCTTCGCCTGCCCGGAGGGCGGCGCGACCCTGGCCGCGCTGAAGGCCCTGCTGGACGAGGGCTGGATAGACTCCGGGGAGCGGGTGGTCCTCTTCAACACCGGTAGCGGGCTGAAGTACCTGGGATGAAACCAGGGAGTGGGGCGGGGGCAGTGCCGGGGTGGGCGGCCGG
>Ga0315298_1006475_pt1 | contig 15970 bp, 17 predicted proteins | sample WHS_1_MG_FD_203077 | JGI IMG/M metagenome (GOLD analysis project Ga0315298, IMG submission 203077) | Extremophilic microbial mat communities from Washburn Hot Springs, YNP, Wyoming, USA - WHS_1_MG | ecosystem: Environmental > Aquatic > Thermal springs > Hot (42-90C) | place: USA: Wyoming... | reverse complement strand
TTTTCATTAATGATAGGAATGACTTTATATTTAAGTAAGGTTAAAAGTGTATCTCTTGCATAAGATTTTCTTTCTGGTATGGCGAAAATGTCTCTTGTAAGTAGAATCTGGCCGACATTTAATCCTTCTTCTCTAAATAATCTCTCATATGTTCTCATAAGACGACTCTGCCCAACACTTGCAGCTGCCTGTAACATGTTAATTTTTTTAGGTCTTTTTTCCCATCCAAGAATTTGCATACCCGCTGCTATTGCTCCTGAAGTTACTATAATAATTTCTTTATCCTTTTTTTTTACAAGTTCACTTACCTGTTCAACAATATGCTCTATTATTGAAGTATCAAGCCGATTATTTTCAGTTGTTAAAACATTAGTTCCGATTTTTATAACAATTCTTTTATTATTAGAAAAAAGATCTTTTCTTTTCATTCCAAACCTTCCCTGAAATTTTTACTTTTCATTAAATACTTTTCTAAATTTTTTTTGTCATTTTTTTCAATGAGTTGCTTCAGTTTTTTCATTTCTTTTTCAAATCTTTTAATCCAGAATAAAAGATTCTTTTTATTATACAGAAAAATTTCTGCCCAAATTTTTGCATTACTTTTTCCTATTCTTGTGGTATCAAGAAAACCCGAACCAAAAAAAATCTTTGAAAAATTTTCATAATTGTGACCGGCAGAAAGGAGTGCATAAACTAAAAAATGTGGCAAATGGCTTGTAAATCCTAAAATTTTATCATGTTCTTCTGGATTCATTTCTATGATTCTACTTCCTAAAATCTGCCACATTTTTTCTATTTTTTCTTTCGCAATCATATTTGTTTTTTCTGTAAGTGTAATTACAACTGTTTTATTTTCAAAAAGTTTTTCCTTAATATAATCTATTCCACTTTTTTCAGAACCTGAAATTGGATGGGAGCCAACATAGTTTGAATTTTCTCCAATAATATTTTTAACTTTTTCATGAACAATTTTTTTCACACTCGCAACATCTGTAAATAAAATCTGTGGATTAATTTTTTTTATTAATTTAAAATACTCATCCATAACATTAACAGGAGTTGCAAGAACTAAAAAATCAACTTCTTTAATTAATTCTTCAGGTTTTTCACAATACTCATCAATTACTTCATTTTTGACTGCTTTTTCCATTGTTTCTTTTTTTCTGCTATATCCTAAAATTTTTTCCGCTATTTTCTTCTTTTTAAAATCCAGTGCCAGTGAACCTCCAATTAATCCAATTCCAATTATTCCTATGCTTTTAAATTCTGGCATTTTTTATTACTCTTTTTCTTTTTGTATAAAATGTTTAAATATTTCAAGAGGTAGAGGAAAAACAAGAGTTGAATTTTTTTCTGCTGCAATTTCTGTTGCTGTCTGTAAATATCTTAATTGAATAGCCATTGGAACCTCTGATAAAATTTGTGCTGCTTCTTTGAGTTTCTGTGCTGCCTGAAATTCTCCTTCTGCATTTATTATTTTTGCCCTTCTTTCCCTTTCTACTTCTGCCTGTCTTGCCATTGCTCTTTTCATGGTATCGGGTAATTCAACTTCCTTTATTTCAACTATACTTACTTTTATTCCCCACGGGTCTGTCTGCTCATCTATTATTTGCTGCAACCTGTGGTTTATTTTATCTCTTTCAGCGAGAATTTCGTCAAGTTCAAGTTGTCCCGCTACTCCTCTTAAAGTTGTCTGTGCAATTTGCATTGTTGATAATTGATAATTTTCAACTTCAACAACTGCTCTAACAGGGTCCATAACTCTGAACCATACAACTGCATTAATTTTTATAGGAACATTATCTTTTGTCATAACTTCCTGAGGAGTAACATCAAATGTTACTGTTCTTAAACTTACCTTTACCATTTTTTCTATTAAAGGTATCAAAAAGATTAACCCAGGACCCCTTGCTCCAACCAATCTTCCAAGACGAAAAATAACTCCTCTTTCATACTCATTGACTATTTTTATGGCATTTGCGAGAATCATAAAAATAAAAACTGCTAAAATTATCCATCCCATTATTTCCTCCTTTTTATAAAATAGTATATTATTAATTCGGAACAAGTCAAATTATTTAACTTTAAACTTTTATTTTAAAATTTCAGGGTTTATAATATTTAACTTATAAGGATAAAAAATGTGGAAGAATAAAAATTTAAACATAATTATAGAATATCTCAAATCTTACAAAAAAATTGCTATACTTGCTCCAATATTTATGATTCTTGAAGTGATAATGGACCTTTTACAGCCAAAATTGTTATCCATTATTATTGACGAAGGAATAGTCAAAAATAATTTAAAATTGATAATTAATACTGGATTCCTTATGCTTTTTGTTGCAATTATTGGATTGATTGGTGGTATAGGTTGCACAATATTTTCAAGTATAGCAAGTCAGAATTTCGGGCATGATTTAAGAAAACATGTTTTCAGAAAAATTCAAAAATCAAAATTCAAAGAAATAACAAAATTTTCTCCTTCTTCTTTAATAACAAGATTAACAAATGATATTGCTCAAATTCAACAACTGGTTTTAATTTCTTTAAGAATACTTGTAAGAGCTCCATTATTATGTTTGGGCGGTATTATTATGGCCCTTTCAATAAATTTAAAACTTTCTTTAATAATTTTTGTTGTTATTCCTTTATTGCTTTTTATTTTTTACCTTATTTCTAAAAAGAGTTTTGTTTTATTTTCAGAGATGCAGAAAAAAATAGATAAAGTAAATCTTATTGTCAGGGAAAATCTTGCAGGTATAAGAGTGATAAGAATTTTTAATAGAAGTCAATATGAGAAAACCCGTTTTGAAAAGTCAAATCAGGATTTAATGTTTGCTTCTCTTAAAGCAATAAATTTAATAATTAAAATGGCTCCTGTTGTAATGATATTAGTTAATTTAAGTGTAATAACTATCTTATGGGCAGGTGGAAAAATGACTTTGAACAATGAAATTAAAGTTGGTGAAATAATTGCCTTTATTAATTACTTGATGATAGTCCTTATGTCTCTGATGATGGTAAGTAATCTATTTATTTTTATTTCCAGAGCAGGTGCTTCAATTGAAAGAGTAGAAGAAATATTGAAAGTAGAAGAAGAACCAGTATCAGTAAAATATTATCCAATAAATGAAATAAAAGGGAAAGTAGAATTTAAGAATGTTTTTTTCAGTTATAATGAAGATTCAAATTCCTATTTTTTAAAAAATATTTCCTTAGAAATTAAAGAAAGTGAAACAATTGGAATTATTGGAACAACAGGTTCCGGTAAAACAACTATTTTAAATCTTATTACCGGACTATATGAACCGATTTTAGGTGAAATTTTAATTGACAATGTGAATATAAAGGATATAAATCCTATAGTTTTAAAAAAATCTATTGGCTTTGTTACTCAAGAATTAATAATATTTTCAGGAACGGTAAGAGAAATTATGAGATGGACAGATGATAAAGTTTCTGATGATGAAATAATAGAGGCACTTAAAATTGCCCAAATATATGATTTTATCATTAAACTTCCAGAAGGTCTTGATACATTCATAGGTCAGAAAGGAGTTAATTTATCAGGCGGGCAAAAACAGAGATTAACAATAGCAAGAGCAATTATAAAAAAACCAAAAATTCTTATTCTTGATGACTGCACAAGTTCAGTTGATTATATCACAGAGAAAAAAATACTTATTAATTTAAAAGAAAAATTAACCAGTTGCACAAAAATAATAGTTACACCAAGAATTTTTACAATTGCAGAAGCAGATAAAATATTTGTAGTGGATAAAGGAGAAATAATTGGAATTGGGACTCATGAAGAATTACTTGAAAAATGTAAACTTTATAAAGAGATTTATGAAACACAGGCAGGAGAAAAAATAAATGACTGAAAGAGAAAAATTTTATGCACAGAAAACTAAGTATATGAGCGGACATTTTTTTGGTCCCCCCGGTCCAGGAAGACATATGAGTTTACTTTCTGAAAAACCTAAGGAAACGATTAAAACACTAAAGAAACTTTTTAAATATTTAAAAAAATATAAATTATATTTTTTACTTTCTTTCGTCTGTGTCTTGGGAAACTCAATTTTATCATTGATTGCACCCTACTTAGTGGGTAAAGCGATAGATACCTATATAATTCCAAAAAGATTAACAGGATTTGAGAATTTTCTTTTTTTAATTTTTCTTGTATATGCTTTTAATTCCATTCTTGTTTACATTCAAAGTTTTACAATGGCAAATATATCACAGAATGTTGGTTATGATTTAAGAGAAGATGCCTTTGATTGTATTCATAAACTTTCTTTAAAAACAATAGATAAAAGAACAACGGGTGATATTATGAGCAGGATAACAAATGATATAGATATGATAAATATGACTCTTGCTACAAGTATATTACAGTTTTTTTCTGGAATTATTATGCTTTTTGGAACATGTGTGATGATGATTATTTTAAGCCCAGTTTTAACATTATTTAGTTTAATTTTAATTCCTTTAATGATTTTTATTACAAAAATAATATCGGGTAAAACAAGAAAATATTTTTTTCTCCAACAGACAAAACTCGGGGAATTAAACGGACTTGCAGAAGAAGATATAACCGGCTTAAAAATAATAAAAATTTTTGGTAAAGAAGAAAAGGAAATAGAAAAGTTTGAGAAGATTAATGAGGAGTTAAAAAAATATGGAATAAATGCACAGAAATTTGCCGGAATTATGCCTCCTTTAATTAATTTTTTAAACAATATAAGTTTTGTAATAATCGGTGGGATAGGAGGAACCTTTGTTTTAAAGAAAATGGTTACAATAGGAACCATAGTAAGTTTTATTAATTATGTTAAACAGTTTACAAGACCGTTAAATGAACTTGCTAATCAATTCAATACAATTCAAACTGCAATAGCGAGTGCTGAAAGGGTTTTTGAAATCATGGAGGAGGAAAAGGAAAAAGAAGATGATACGGAAGCAATGGAACTTAAAGAAATAAAAGGAGAAGTTGAGTTTAAAAATGTTTACTTTGCCTACGAAAATAAAAAATATGTTTTAAAAAATGTCAGTTTTAAAATTCCAGCAGGTAAAATTATTGCGATTGTTGGACCTACAGGTGCAGGAAAAACCACAATGATTAATTTACTTGCAAGATTATATGAAATTGAAAAAGGAGAAATACTTATTGATGGATATGATATAAGAAAAATAAAAAAAGAAAATTTAAGGTCTTTTCTTGGAGTGGTTTTACAGGATACATATCTTTTTGCTGAAACAATAAAGGAAAATATAAGATATGGAAAACTTGAAGCAACAGATGACGAAATTCAAAATGCCTGTAAAATATCAAATGCTGAAAAATTTATTCTAAATTTATCAAAAAAATATGAAACAATCCTTTCTGATGGCGGGCAGAGTTTAAGTCAGGGACAGAGACAACTTATAGCAATTGCAAGAGCAATTCTTGCAGAACCAAGAATTTTAATACTTGATGAGGCAACAAGTAATATAGATACCAAAACAGAAATGTATGTTCAAAAAAGTATGATGAATTTGATGAAGGGAAAGACAAATTTTGTAATCGCACATAGATTAAATACAATAAAAAATGCCGATTTAATTCTTGTTTTAAATGAAGGGGAAATAATAGAAAAAGGAACTCATCAGGAATTGATGAATAAAAAAGGTTTTTATTATAATCTTTTTAAAAGTCAATTTGGAGAAGTTTTAAAAGAGGAATGAGAATTTACAGAAAGTAAAAAATCAAGTAAAATTGTATTGTGTTAAAATATGAAAATAAAATTTTCTTTATTTCAAAAAAATCCTGCAAGGTTTTATTATTTAATTTTTTCTAAATAAACGGAGGTTAATATGAAAAGTAAACTTTTTGAAATGACATTAAAAGAAGTAAAAGAATTTGGTAAAGTTGAGGTTGCAGTTTTACCATGGGGTTCCTGCGAGCCACATAATCTTCATTTACCTTATGGATGTGATAGTTTAACAGTTGAAAAGGTCGCTGAAATAAGTTGTCAAAAGGCAAATGAAAAAGGAGGAAAAATTATTCTTCTTCCAACAATACCAATAGGAGTTAATTCTAATCATTTTGGTTTTCCTATGGCTTTACATTTATCACCAACAACTCAACTTTCAATACTTAAAGACCTTATTTATTCTTTAGAAAATCACAAAATTTATAAATTTGTTATAATCAATGGACACGGAGGAAATGAATTTAAAGCAATTTTAAGAGAATTATATGGACAGACAAAAGTATTTCTTTTCCTTATTGATTGGTGGAATATTAGAAAAGATATTGCTGATATGGTTCTTGAAGATAAAGGCGGAGAGCACGGAAATGAAGCAGAAACAAGTTGGCTTATGTATCTTTATCCTGAACTTGTACATCTTGAATGGGCAGATGATGGGAGTGTAAATGAACCAAGATTTGAAGAGATAAAAAAAGGATGGGTCTGGGTTACAAGACCATGGCATCTTCTTACAAAAAATTCAGGATATGGAAATCCTAAAAAAGCAACTCCTGAAAAAGGAAAAGCAATGATAGAAGGTGCTACTGATAGAATTGCTGAATTTCTTTTAAAATTATCCAATTCTCAAATAGATGATAAATTTCCATTTTAAAAGGAGGGAAAAGAAAAATGGAAACTAAACATTTTTCAAATATTGATTTAATTTCCAAGGGGATTTCAATGGGAATAGGTAAATTTGATGGTTTCCATTTAGGTCATAAAAAAATAATAGAGGAGATAAATAAAAAGGCAAAAGATAAAAGATTAATTCCAGCAGTTTTTACATTCAAACATTTTCCTGTAGAATTTTACATTTCACCATGGGAAGAAAAAATCCATTTTTTTGAAAATAGTGGTATAGAATTGTGCATCTGGTGTGATTATGATGAGATTTCCTTCTGGGAACCATTTGAATTTATAGAATATCTGGAATCAATAAATGTGAAATCTATTATAGTTGGCGAAAATTTTAAATTTGGTTCCCACAGAAAAGGGGAAATAGAAGACCTGAAAAAAAAATTTGAAGTTTTTGTTCTTAATTCAGTAAAAATTGAGGATCAAATAGTAAATTCTACAAAAATAAGAGAATTTTTAAAAATAGGAGATTTTGAAAATGTAAATAAATTCCTGGGAAGACAGTTTTCTTTTTCTTGTAAGGTCATAACCGGAAATTCAAGAGGGAAAAATCTCGGTTTTCCAACTGCAAATCTTTCGTTATTAAATGATATAAAAATTAAAGAAGGAGTTTATGCCTGCTGGGTTAAATATAAAGACCAATTTTTAAAAGGTGCCTTATCAATTGGGAATTGTCCTACATTTGGGGATGAAAATACAAAATTTGAAGTGCATATTATAGGATTTAACAGTAATATTTATGGAGAAATTATTGAAATTTTTCCTTTTTTTAAAATCAGAGACCAGAAAAAATATGAAAATATTGAGAAACTTAAAGAAGCGATTAAAAGAGATATAGAGAAAATAGAAGAAAAACTTACAATGTTATATTGATTTATTTTATGCCTTCTGAATATTCAGGAAATTTCTCAAGCCATTCTTTTTCAAATCTTTTTTTCTTTTCTTCTGGTAAATCTTTTAAAAATGGTTCTCTTGCAAATCCACCGTCAATGCCTCTGAATTTTAATGCTACTTTTCTGCTTGTTATCCCTCCGTATTTGTGTAATAGAAAAAGAAAGGAATAGAAATTGATGATGCAACTTCTTTATAAAAATTAAAAATTTTACAAGTTTTCTCAATCTTTTTTCACATACTTCTCCTTTTTCATTAAAAGGGGTCAAAAGTGCAGCATAAACTCCATAAAATTTTTCTTTCATTATATCTCCTTTTTAAGTTATTTAAGTGATCCAGTTATTAAAAAATAGATACCTGATGCATTTTTACCAACTTTGCTTTCTCTTAAATTTAATTCATGCTGTGAATAATAACTTAAATATAGTTTTCCATTATCAACAATAGAGCCAGGATATGAAGTATCCCCACCACTTGCAATAATTATCATTGAATCTAATTTCTTATTTTTTAGATCAAGTTCAAATATTCCTGTTTTTGTCTGGTAATCTCTATCTTTTATTTCAGAAAGAATAATTTCATCTTTAAGATAAACTCTACCCGCAACATATAAAGTATTAAAAAATTTAAAAATATGAGGGCCCTGAACAATAAAATTTAAAGGATATTTTTCCCATTTTTTAAAAGGTGGTTGAGAAATTGCTAATACAGGTGTTTGACAGTTTTCTCTTCTAACTATTGCATAACATAAGCCATCTTTTTCAAATAATAAATCTGCCTCATTTGCATACTCTCCTTTAACTATATGTGAGACCTCTTTAAAATTTACTCCATCTTCAGATAAAAACAGATAAGTTCCATATTCAGAAGTCATTTCATAAGCAGTTGCATAAAGTTTATCATTAAAATTTCTTATTCTCCAGAACCATAAATTGTAATTTTTAATTTTAATGGGTTCTTCAAAATCATTTCCATTTTCAGAATAAGATAAGTAAATGTCTATCTTACTGGACTCATTTTCTTTATCTGAACGAACTCCAAATAGGACACCGATTAAATTTTTAAAATTGAAGAATTTAGGATCTCTGCAATCAGGAGGAATAGAGAATTTTTTTATTAAATCCCATTTTTCTAAATCATTTGATTTTATAACATATATTTCTCCTTTCCCTTTTACTCCGTGTTCTAAGGCATGCCTGAAAGTAATGAAAAAATTATTTCTGAATTTAATTACATCTGTAAAAGCATTATGATAACCATCCCACCACACACATTTTATTTCCATAAAAATCATTTTAATATAGATTTTTTGAAAAAACAATTTGATGAATTGCCTCACAAAAAATCTATACTTTTACTTATCTGTCAAGTTTTTTTATAGTTTTAATTCTTCTTAATTAGGAGAAATTCCAAAATTTTTTCTTCTTTCTTATATGAGATACAATTTTTTAATGGTATTTTATCTCCCAAATCTTTTTCTTGACATTCTTTCTCTCATTTTTTTCATAAATTCCTGTTTTTTTGCTTTTTATTCAAGATTTAAAAATTTTTTCGTATAATGATTTTGCTGCAATAATTTCTGCTTCTTTTAAACTATTCCCCTTCCCTCTACCGACTTTCCTTATGCCTTTAATATTTATCCTTACTTCATATTCTCTCTTATGAGGTGGGCCTTCCATTTTTATAACTTCATAAATTGGTTCAGTCCCTTTGATTTTCCTTGCATAATTTAAAATTAAATTTTTATAATCTTTAAGTGGTTCAAGTTCTTTATTAAGTACAAATTTTTTTATAAATTTTTCTGCTTTTTTCATCCCTCCATCAAGATATATTGCTCCTATTAATGCCTCAAGAAATTTATCAGTCCTTTTTATATTATCACCTTTATAACTTGCAAAATTTTTTAAACCAATTTTATCTGCTATTTCTTTAAGATAATTTTTATTTACATAAGCAGATTTTAAGTCAGTCAAAAATGCCTCATTTTTATCCTTATATTTTTTATATAAATAAATACCAACAATGGCATCAAGAATTAAATCGCCAAGAAATTCAAGTTTTTCATACGATTTATAAAAAGAAAAAGATGGATGAGTTAAAGCCATCTGGATTAAATCCTTATTTTTAAATTTATATTCAATTATTTTCTCTAATCTCTGCATAAAAGAAATCCTGTTATTATCAAACAAAATAAAAACAAAGGAAAAATACCATATTTAGAATATAATGTTTCTGAAATGTAAATTTTTAAAGGTAAGAATAAAAGCCCATCAACAAATAAATTTTCACCATTTTTTTCTATAATTTTTTCTACTTTACCATTTGGACTGACAATTCCTGAAATTCCTGTAAGTCCTGCTTGTAAAAGATATCTACCACTTTCTAAACTTCTGAAAACATTATGATAAAAATGTTGATATGGACCGATAGATTTTCCAAACCATGAGTCATTTGTAATTACAATAAAAAAATCTGGCTCATTTTTTACAAAATTTTCTATAATTTGGGGAAAGATATTTTCATAACAGATCAAAGAAGAAAATTTTATATTCTTATATTTGAAAACTTTAAATTCATTTCCCTTTTTAAGATCTGGTTCATATCCAGCAATTTTTAAAAATAAATTCCTGACAAACTTAAATCTTTTTCCAAGTATAAATTCTCCATAAGGAACAAGTTTTGTTTTATTATACACACTTATATTTTCACCATTTATAAATACACATGAATTATAAAAATTGCTATTTATTCCTGTAAAAGTTCCAATTAAAATACCACAATTATTTTTAATTGAAATTTTTTTAAGAACTTTTATTAAATCCCTATTTTCAAATAAATTACCCTGAAATGTCCCTTCTGGAAAAACAATTAAATCCAAATATCTATATTCAATTTCGTCAAGCAATTTGTATATGATTTGTTTGTTTTTTTCTAAATCTATATTTTTACTCACAAAATTTGGTTGAATCAAAAGAATATTTATCTTGCCTTTATAAATCATTTTTTCAGGGATTTTTGCAATTAAAAAGAATCCCAAAACCATTAATATGAAGAATAGATTTTGAATTGATACTTTTTTCCTGAAGATTGTATATAGAAAAATATTGAAGCCAATAACTAAAAAAGATATACCATAAATTCCGGAAAACTTTGCAATTTTTAAGATATAGTGATTATTGAATTGAGAAAGACCGATTAACAACCATGGAAAACCGGTTAAAATATGAGATATTAAAATTTCAAGAAAAAACCAAAGGCAACTGCCAAGAAATATAATTTTTTTAAAATCAAATAAAAAAATTAAATATAAAAAAATAGCCCAGTAAATTGAAAGGTATAAGGAAAGAAGTAGATAAATTGCTCCAGCAACATTTTTAAGCCAATATAGAGATAAAGAATAAAATATAAAACCGAAAAAAAGACCATAAAAAATATTATTTATACTTTTTTCTTCACATATAAGAAACAAAGGAACAAATGAAAAAAAAGTTAAATACCAGAACCCAAAAGGAGGAAACGAAAAAAATAATAAAATAGAAGAAATTAAGCAAACACAAAATTTCCAGAAAAGATTATTTTTAAATCTTATTTTTTTCACCGAGGATTATTTTTTTCATTTTGAAATCTTTTAATTCATTTTCATTCATCAGTGAAATAGCAAGAATAATAACCTCATCTCCTATTTCAAAAAATCTTGCAGATGGTCCATTTAAACATATTGTTCCGGAATTTTCTTCACCTTCAATAACATAAGTAAAAATTCTTGCTCCATTATTTAAATTTAAAACATAAACCATTTCTCCCGGAAAAATATTTGCTTCTTCTATAATTTTTTTATCAATTGTTATACTTCCTTCATAATACAGATTTTTATCAGTGACCTTTCCTCCTGATATTTTACATCTTGTGACAATCCTCATTTTTAAACTTTTCTCCTTTCCATTTTTATTAATTTTACAATATTTTATTTTTTTTTCAATGGACTTGGAAATTTTTTTATTATAAAATAAAGACATGTCCGATATTAAGACAATTTATGAAAAGATAAAATATTTTGAAAATATTAACTCAGAAACATATCAATTGCTCGGATATTTAGGTTTTATAAAAGACCAAACGATAAAAACAAATTCTGGCGTCTGGAATGTATATACTAAAAAAAATTTTGTTTTTCCTCATTTTATCAGTGAATTGAAACTTCCCTTAAATAAATTTTTTGCAGTTTTTAAAAATACAAAAGAATTTATAGTATATGGCACCTATGATGATTTTGAAGAATTAAAGGAAAATCTAATCCAAATTTCTGAAATTTTTTTTAAAAAGGTAAAAAAAATTTTAGGAATCCCTTTTACACTAACTGAGGAAAATGCCCAGGATTATGGATATTTAAGAGGTTTATTTTTAAGTTTTTTATTATTTGTATTTGACCTTTCTTATCCCTTCATTTTTAAATTAAAATCAGGAATTATAAACAGTTTTATTGATTATGTTAAGGTTATATATTATGGAACTCCTGGTTTTGGAATTTTTGTTGGAATTACAGTAACGGGCTTATATTTTATTTTTCTTTTTATATTAATACCAATTTCTTTTGGATTAATGTATAAAAAAATTGCAACAAGAAAAATTTTGAAAAAAATGAATAAGTTTATTGAAAATATTTCAACTTACGATTATAATTTTGGAATTGATGCAGAAAAAACTTTAAAAGATGAATTTAATCTAATAGTTGAGGAAAAAAGAAAAGAACAGATATACAATGAAATAAAAAAATTTGTTGATGTGAGTAGAACAGATTTTGAAAATATATATGAAAAACTCAAGACAGGATTTTTAAATATAAGTGAAATCTGCGGATTTATTGATGAGTATGAAGCAATATTTAAAAATTTACCTTTAAAAAAATTTTTAGAAATTGTAGAAAAATATACCACTGCGAGATTTCAAACAGATATTAAGTTTCAAAGTGACCAGTAAAAGGTTGCTTCTTAAATTGATTTAATGGTAAAATAATAAAAATTTTTCTGAGGTTTAAAAAATGGAAAAGATATTTGGAAAAATTCTTATAACTTTTGGTATTTTGATAATCCTTGCAGGATATATAATTTATAAGGGTATAAAAATTCCAATCGGAAGATTACCGGGAGATATATTTATAAAAAGAGATAATTTTGTTTTTTATTTCCCTGTTGTTTCAAGCATTCTTATAAGTATAATTTTAACCATTATTTTTTCATTACTTATAAGGAGGTAAGATGGAAAGAAAAAATGGATGGGAAATATGGAATAATTCAAAAATCAAGAAAACACTGGAATACTGTGAGCAATATAAAAAATTTTTATCAGATAATAAAACAGAGAGAGAATTTGTAAAAAGTGCTATTGAAGAAAGTAAGAAGTTCGATTTTAAAGATTTAAGTGAGTTTAAAAAACTTGAAAAAGGGAGTAAATTTTATAAAGTTAATAAGGGAAAAGAGATTATATTTGGAGTTATAGGAGAAAAGAAATTGACTGATGGTTGCAGATTTATAGTTGCACATATTGATTGTCCAAGAATTGACCTTAAAACAACCCCTTTATATGAAGATGAAAATATTGCTCTATTTAAAACTTATTATTATGGAGGAATAAAAAAGTATCAGTGGTTAACAATTCCTCTTGCACTTCATGGAATTATTTTTTTAAAGGATGGTAGTTATAAAGAGATAAAAATTGGAGAAAAGGAAAATGAACCTGTTTTTGTAATTACTGATTTACTTCCACACCTTGCAAAAGAGCAGTATAAAAAAACAATTGAAGATGGTTTCCCTGGAGAAAGTTTAAATGCCTTTGTCGGAACAGTTCCGGATAAAAACAAAGATAAGGAAAAAGTAAAAAATAATGTTTTAAAAATTTTAAAAGAGTATTATGAAATTGAAGAGGAAGACCTTGTTAGTGCTGAACTTGAACTTGTTCCTGCTGGAAAGGTATTTGATGCAGGATTGGATAAAAGCATGATACTTGCATATGGACAGGATGACAGAGTATGCTCATATGCTTCATTTACCGCTTTATTTGACTCCCTATATTCTGTTAATAATATTTTCTGTATTCTTGTTGACCAGGAAGAAATAGGTAGTCGTGGTTCAACATCCGCATCTTCATCTTTTTTTGAATTTCTAATTGAGGAAGTTCTTGAAAAGTGTGGATATTCAATTTCAGATAAAAGAAAACTTTTTGAAAACTCAAAAGCAATTTCAGGAGATGTAAATACACTTCTTGACCCAAATTTCAAAGAAGCATATGAACCAAAAAATGCAGGAAGAATAAATTGTGGTGTTGTTTTAACAAAAATAACAGGAACAAGGGGAAAATCAGGAAGCACAGAACCAACTGGAGAATATGTTGCTTATATTAGAAAAATATTTGATAAGAACAGTGTTTTATGGCAGCCAGGAGAAATTGGAAAACTTGAACTTGGAGGTGGAGGAACTGTTGCTTCATATTTTGCAAGATATAATATTGATACTATTGATTGTGGAACGGGTGTTTTATCAATGCATGCTCCTTTTGAATTAACAGGGAAAATTGATGTTTATTCAACTTATGAAGGGTATAAAGTTTTTTATATGGAGCAATAGTAATGGAGAAAATAACTATTCAGACAAAAAGAAGGAATGAATTTATTGATATAACAGAAGAAATTGAAGAAATTATAAAAAGAAAAGGAATAAAAAGTGGAATTTGTTTTCTTTTTGTTCCTCATACAACATGTGGTTTAACTATAAATGAAAATGCAGACCCTTCAGTTAAAAGAGATATAATTGATAAATTTGAAGAACTTGTTCCTGAAAATGATAGATATTCCCATTCAGAAGGAAACGCAGATTCCCATATTAAATCTACAATAACAGGTCATTCATTAACTATTTTTATTGAAGATGGAATTTTACAACTTGGAACATGGCAGGGAATATATTTATGTGAATTTGATGGTCCAAGAACAAGAAATATCTGGGTAAAAATAATCTTAAGTACTTGAATTTCAAATTTCCTGGTATTCAATTTCAACAATTTCCTCTGTTTCAATGGAATTTTTCAATTTTTTACTTGCATGCCAGATCAAACTTCCCCAATCAAATTCAATTGTTTCTCTTTGATTTTCCCTTAATATAAAAATTTTTTTCATTTATCCTTAAGAATTTCAAAAACTGCTTTGAATTTTGGTGCATCGTCTATTTTCTGATTTTCATATTCAAGGAGTCCCCAACTTCCCCATTTTGATGGTCTTGACATTGAAGAAAATAAAACAAATTCTTCTCCTCCAATTTCTTTCCATTTTTTAAGATAAAATTTATATACATCGGAAATTCTTTTATCATGATTGATAGCGAAAAATAATTGATTTAATTTTTCATTATTTTCTGCTCCTCCTACTCCAACAAAATGCTGACCCCCTTCATAAGCAATAAGTTTTAGATTATATTTTTCACATAAATTTTTATGTTTTTTACATATTTCCATAATTTTTTCTATTTCTCCTGGTAATTCCTTAAAAATATCATCAACTGTCATTTTCTCAACAATTGACTGATTTTTTGGATTTCCATAAGAATGACCAAAATAAGGAGCAATTGCAAGAGCATCACAATTTTTATAATTTTCATTAAATTCAAGAATCTGCTGACTTACCCACGGGCTTGCTGCCTGAGAAGCAATAACTCTAACTAATCTTTTCTTTTCATCTCCAAAAACTTCTTCCCATATTTTAAAAATTTCAACTGCCCTTTTTGAATAATAAAATAGTTGTGCCTGATATGGATTATCTGAAAGTTTAAGTTCAAGTCCTTTTTCTCTTGCATATCCTGCCTGACTGAAAATTGAGTTCCATACTTCATTACTGTATTCAATATAAATTTTTAAATTTTTATCAAGTTTTTCTTTAACAAGTTTAGCAAAATTTCTTATATAATCATCATCTGCTTTATGTGGCATACAGAACCATGGATTTATTTTCAATCTATTACAGAGGTCAATCATAATTTCAACTGGAACTCCTTTTTCTGAATAAGTTCTATCAGATGGTTTTGGTCTATCAGTCCACTTTGAAATTTCTGAATTATTTGTTTTCATCCAGTCCATAAACCTTATGACTTTCATTTTACTCCATCTTTCAAGAAATTCTTCTCTGAATGGATTTTCTTTATAATTATCCAGATACTTTTCTTCAAGGACCCTTATATTTCTTATATTGTCATTTTTATCTGTCTGGTAAATTCTTAAAACAAGAGGACCTTTCTCAAGAACTTTTAAAACATCCTTTCCTTCTTTCCTTTCTATAATCTGCCATCCACCCCAGTAATCAATTCTTCCTTTACCTTCATATAAAACAATCAATTTTTTTCCAATATGTTCCCTTAATTTTCCTTCGTTTGATAGAACAAATA
>Ga0315298_1006474_pt1 | contig 15970 bp, 15 predicted proteins | sample WHS_1_MG_FD_203077 | JGI IMG/M metagenome (GOLD analysis project Ga0315298, IMG submission 203077) | Extremophilic microbial mat communities from Washburn Hot Springs, YNP, Wyoming, USA - WHS_1_MG | ecosystem: Environmental > Aquatic > Thermal springs > Hot (42-90C) | place: USA: Wyoming... | reverse complement strand
AAAAGGCTAAAAATACTGGAAATACACAGATAAAGTAGGGATAATTTGTAAAAATCGCCTGAGAATGGCGAGAGTGGGGGAATACCTCTATCTCAAACTGAACAATTTTTGTTATTCGAAGTGCCCCTGAGTTGGCAATTTTAATGATTTTGGCCGTAAGAATAGGATCGACGCGTATCAGCTTTGCGGCATCGGCAATCCCGGCATTATCTTGCTGTAAAAGCTCTGTGAGCGCCAGAGTGCTCCGCGATGGCGAAGGATATCCACCTTTATCAAGCCGCTGTAGTAGTGCCTCAATCTGCATGGAATGATGCTTCCGCAAATCCGTAAGGTCTATCATAACGAACTGTGGTACCAATAAACAAGGAAGTTTATAGCGGTGGAAGGAATCAACAAGCGGGCGCCTGTCCGCGGCTTGTTAGTAGCCCGGCTGGTGTTGTGCCCAGCGCACGGTTGGCAACTGACTGAGGAGGTCCGGATTTTGCCAGTCCGGTTGGCGATGTTCGATGAGCACATCGGTGGTGATGCCGCCGCGCACATACCAGCGTCCCAGCAGGCGCAGATAGCGTGGGTTGATCAGATTGATCAGATCGTCGGCGATGCGGTTGGTCATGGCCTCGTGAAAGGCGCCCGCGTCGCGAAAGCTCCAGAGGTACAGCTTGAGGGACTTCAGCTCAATGTTATGCTGACCCGGAATGAAATCCAGCATAAAGTGCGCAAAGTCGGGTTGCCCGGTCAGGGGGCAGAGGCAGGTGAATTCGGGCAGATCCATGTGTACCACATAGTCGCGCTCAGGGTGGGGATTAGGAAAACGCTCTAACGCTTTGCTCGGTTGACTGGGCATCTGGAACTCCTCATCATCTGTGCTTCACCAATTCGGCACACTATAGCAAAAACCTCCCCTCATGCGCCTCTCGGCCATCATCCTCCAGGGCTTTAAATCCTTCCGCGAAAGTACGCGCATCCAGTTCGACGCCAATCCGGTGGTAATCGTCGGGCCCAATGGTTGCGGCAAATCCAACACGGTTGACGCCCTGCGCTGGGTGCTCGGTGAATCCTCAGCGCGCCAACTGCGTGGCGGCACCCTGAGCGATGTGATTTCCAATGGCGGTGGCAGTCGACCGGCCGCGTCGGCGGCGACGGTCGAATTGCGCTTTGATAACAGCGATAGGGCGGCTCCCGGCGCTTTCGCTGAGGTGGCTGAAATCAGCGTCAAGCGCAGTCTGGACCGCAGGGGCGACGGCCATTACCGGATTAACGGTGCCCGCTGTCGGCGGCGCGACGTGGGCGACCTGTTTCTCGGCACCGGGCTCGGCGGCAATGCCTACGCCATCGTTGAGCAGGGGACCATCGGGCGGGTTATCGAAGCGCGCCCGGACGACCTGCGCGCCATTCTCGAAGAGGCGGGCGGCATCAGTCGTTACAAGGAGCGCCGCCGGGAGACCACACAACGCATTGCCGAAACGCGGGAGCATCTCCAGCGTTTGCATGACATTCACGGCGAGATGGATGGTCAGTGGCAGCGCTTGCAACGGCAGGCCCAGGCGGCGCAAAAGCTGCGCACCCTACGGGTGGAGGAGCGTCAATGGCAGTGGTGGACTGTGGCCCTTCGCGTGGATGTTCTCGAAACGGAGCGCCAACAGACCTTGGCTCGGCGCGCTGCGCTGCAAGCCACCTATCAGCAGGAAGAGCAACATCTTGTTGTCGCATCCCAGGCCCTGGATCAACGGCGCGCGGATGAGCGCCGTGGCCAGGACGCCATCGCCGCCGCCCAAGGTGAACTGTATGAGGCGCAGGCCCGGCAAAGCGATGTGGAACATCGGCTTCGGGAACAACAGGCAGCGATCCAACGCTGCCTGAGTGGATTGAATCAGCAGCGGGCACAGCAGCAAAAAATCCAGTCTGAACAAGTACGTCAGGCGGAGAGCGAAAGCCAGCGGCAGCAGCGTTTGCAGGCGTTAACCGTAAGCCAGCACGCACTGACCGGAGAGGAGGAGCGCGCCCGGCGCGGACGGCAGGAAGCGGAGCGCGAGCTCGAAAAACAGGATCATGAAGGTCAGCAACAGCAGCAAGCTTTGGCGGAATTGCGCCGCAAAAGGGACGTGACGACGGCGCAAATCCGTGAGTTGGAGCCGCGCCTGAAGGATGTTGAACGGCGCTTGCAACAGCAGTCCGCGGAAATACCCTCGGAGCGCCCCGCTTTGGAAGCGCTGGAAGCGCACTGCCAATCCGGGGAAATGTCGTTAAAAGAGGCCGCAACGGCACTTCAGGAGCAACGCGATGCGTTGGAAACGGCCCAGGTCCAGGCCGCGGCTTTGCGTGAACCGCGCGACAACGCGCAGGCCAGGGTGCAGGAGTACGGGGCCCGGCAAAAGGCGCTGGAGAGCCTGCTGCAAAGGCTGCAAAAACCGGCTGTGAAAAGTGACATGGCAAGCGCCCGACTGGTGGACCAGATACGGGTACTGCCCGGCTGGGAACGTGCGGTGGAGGCGGCGTTGCGTGGTCGTCTGCACGCCTCGGTGATGGAAGGCGGCAGTACGGTCACTCAGGGCAGCATATTGTGGAAGAGCGCGGCGTTACCACCTGATCTGCCGCCGGATGCGTTGGTGCAGGCGTTGGAAGGGCCCGCGACCCTGAGCCGGGGACTGAGTGACTGGCTGTGGGGACTGCGCATGGCCCCGGATTTGGCCTTCGCCCTCAGCCAGCGTCAGCAATTGCAGGCGGGGGAGGCCTGGATTACGCCACAGGGGATATTGGTGCATCGCTCGGGGATGGAATATCCAGAACATGAAGATGGCGCCAGTCTGCTGCAATGTCGCCGCGAGCTGGCGGAAAATAGCGAGCGTTTTTGTCAGGCACAGGCCGAGGCCGCTGCCACCCATGCTGCATTGGCGGACGCCGAACAACGGGCGCGGGCCATACAGGAGCAGATGCGAACGGCCGATAACCGCTGGCAAATCTTGAGTCGGCAAAGTGCCCAGGAGCGGGAATCCCTCGCCCGTCTGCGCAGCCGGGTGGAGGCGGAAGACCGACAACGGGCAGAACGCGTCGCTGAGTCCCGGCGACTCAGCGACGAACGGACAGCGTTGGAGACACGCCTGCAAGGACTGCACCAGAATTTTGCTAACGATGAAAGCGACTGGCGAGATTTGGAGCAGGTGGTACAAAACGCGCAGCGGGCAACCGATGGGCTGCGGTGTCGGGTAGGGGAGTTGCGCGCAGCTTATGGTCGCTTGCGGGACGAACGCCAAGCACTGGAAGTCCAGCAACAGCGCTTGCAGGCTGAGTCAGAGGCCGCCGTTGCTCGTGCCGTAGACCTGCAACAGCAAAGGGATCAGCTTGCCATGACGGCGGCTCTGGGAGTTGAGGAACTTGCCCGCCTGCAAGCGGGGCTGCCGGAAATGGAGGCGGCACGGGAGGCCGTAGCGCGTTTGCGGGCTGAGCGTAATACCCAACTGTTGACCCTGCAGGCGGCGGCACAGACCGCAGAGCAGCAGATCCGCCAACAAGAAATCCAGCGCCACCGTCTGGAGGAACAGTTGCGCGTCCTGCAAAAGTCCGGGGCCACCACCGATCAGCAACTGGCGGGCCTGCAGGCGCGACTGGAAGAATACCAGCAACGCGCCGCAGTGCTTGCGCAGGATTTGGGTGAAGACCCCGGACCCTGCCCAGATGTGACCCGCTGTGAAGAAAACATTGCCCGGATCGGCGCGGCCATTGTCCGGCTCGGCAATGTGAATCTCGCCGCCGAAGAAGAGTTGCTGGAGTTGGAAGGGCGCCGCGGCAACCTGCTTACGCAGGTCGAAGACGTGGAAGCGGCCCTGCGCAGCCTGGAAGAGGCGATGACAGCCATGGATCAGGAGACGACGACGCGCTTTCGGGATACCCTCGACAAGGTCAACCAGGCCTTGCTGGAACTTTTCGCTATCCTCTTTGGTGGTGGGCAGGCGCAACTAAGCCTGGTGGGCGAAGACCTGCTGGATGCGGGACTGGTGCTGCGTGCGCAACCGCCGGGCAAACGCAACGCCAGTCTGCAGCAACTCTCCGGCGGCGAAAAGGCACTCACCGCCATTGCGTTGGTATTTGCCTTGTTCCGCCTGAATCCCGCCCCCTTTTGCGTGCTGGATGAAGTAGATGCACCGCTGGATGATGCCAATGTCGGACGTTTCTGCCATCTGGTGCAGGAAATGGCGGCACAGACCCAGTTTTTGATTGTGACCCACCGCAGCCTGACCATGCAGGTCGCCGAGCAACTGGTGGGCGTCACCATGACCGAGCCGGGCATCTCCCGCGTTGTGCGGGTAGAGGTGGCGGACACCTTGGCCCAGGCGGCGCTCCGCGAAGAGGCGGCGCCTTAAAGCCCATTTGCTATTCCGGTCCACAGGTCGGTTTGGCGATGGCTGCACATCTGCCGGTGGCAGGGCTTCATCTGCTGAAGACGGGATCACATACGCTTTATCCATAATCATCCGGAGTCGGCACCCTCAGCATGGGTGTAGGGGTTCCTTGAGCGTTGCTGCTTGGCGATGTCGCAGAGGGCAGTTTTCGATCATTTTTGAAAAGGCTTCGAAAAGTTCTGGATCGCTGTATATTCCGGACTCAGCGTTCATGATTGTCATCGTTTCTTCGTGAGATTTACCCTGGTGGTATGCTCTAGTTTCAGTCATAGCCGCGTAGCAATCAGCGATTAGAATGATTCTGGCAAATAGGGGTATTTCATCGCCTTTCATTTCATCAGGATAGCCAGATCCATCGTAGTGTTCATGATGGTGTCGCACGGCTTCGACGATAGGCTGAATTGGTCCTGACAAAGGCAGAAATGATTGTGCTGCGATGATGCGCTCTCCACAGAGGGTATGGGTTTTTATGAGTTCCCATTCATGAGCGTCTAACTGACCCGATTTCATCAAGATAAAATCGGGAAGGCCAATCTTCCCCACGTCATGCACGAATCCAGCCTCCCGCAGCGGCGACAAGTCACCCTTTGAAAGGTGAATGGCACAACCCAATGCCTCTGCTAGATAGCCAACGCGCAGGCAATGCTGAGCTGTATGCGCGTCCCTTTCCTCGATGGCGACATAGATCGCCTGATCTACGCAATTCATGGCGTCTCACGGAAACTAATAAGCTTTCTAAAGCTATAGTACACATTTCTTAATTGCGCAAATCAGAGGGGCGGTTTGTGATTGGATGCGCGAAGCTGCGATGGAAAATTGGGGACGTATTATTCGACGGGTGCCGGGTGGAGCGAAAGAATGGGCCAGCCCCGTGCTTCGGCGATGGCGCGCAGGCGCTGATCCGGGTCAACGGCGACCGGATGGGTGACGGTGTCCAGTAAAGGCAGATCGTTGTGTGAGTCGCTGTAAAAGGTACTATTCCGCAGCGTGTTCTCCCAGTCCAACCCCTGCGTCCGCAGCCAGTCACGCAAGCGTTGCACCTTGCCCGCCTGAAAGCAGGGAATGCCGACGCTACGACCTGTAAAGTCACCCGATGTCGTCTCCTCGGGTTCCGTCGCGAGCAGATGGGTGATGCCTAGTTCTTCAGCAATGGGCGCTGTCACAAAGCGATTGGTCGCGGTAATGATGACCAGGATATCACCTTGCTGGCGATGATCTTCTACCAGGGCGCGCGCGCGATCCGAAATCATCGGCAGCACCCGTTCCTGCAGATATTCCCGGTGCCAGGCATCAAGATGGGCACGGGGATGTGCCGCCAGGGGGGCCAACTGAAAATCCAGAAATGCCTGAATATCTAAAGTGCCGGCCTGATATTCGGCATAAAACCGATCATTGAGGTGGTTAAAGCGTTCCGTATCGACAATGCCGCGGCTGCCGAGAAACTCCATCCAGGCATGGTCGGAGTCGCCGGACAGCAGGGTGTTGTCCAGATCAAAAAGGGTGAGGGCCATAGGTTCTCCGTCCAGTGAGGTGGGCCATAGCGAATGCCCCGCGGATTATACCAGAAAGTGCATTTGCGATATGCTGGCGCGGCAAATGTTTCCGGCTTTTACAGAAGGAGCGGGCGGTGGAGCGGGGCAATCCTACTGACTTCGAGCGTATTCAGCAGTTGCGTGCCGAATTGCTGGCCGCCAATAAAGCGTATTATCAGCAGGATGCACCGACCCTGAGTGACGCGGAGTATGATGCCCACCTGCGCGAGCTCCGCGCTCTGGAGGACCGTAATCCGCAGTGGCAAAGCGCCGACTCGCCGACCCAGAGGATAGGGGCAGCCCCCCTGGAGGGGTTTGCGGAAGTACGCTATACCGTACCGATGACCTCTCTCGACAATGTGTTTGATCGGGGTGGTTTCGGCGAATGGCTGGCGCGTGTGCAGAAGGGGCTTGGTCGCGAGGATGTTCCGCTCAGCGCTGAACCCAAATTTGACGGCCTCTCGGTCAACATCCGTTATGTAGAGGGCAAGCTGGTGCAGGCCGGGACCCGCGGAGATGGCCAAACCGGTGAGGATGTTACTGCCAATGTCCGCACGATCCGCAACATTCCTCTGCAACTGGCGGGCAAGGGCTGGCCGGACCTGCTGGAGGTGCGCGGGGAGGTGGTGATTCCCGTGGCGGCTTTCCAGCGGTTGAATGAAGAGCGCTTGCGCGCCGGAGAGAATGCCTTCGCCAATCCGCGCAATGCGGCAGCGGGCAGCCTGCGGCAACTGGATTCCAAAGTGACGGCGAAGCGCCCCCTGGCGTTTTTTCCCTGGGGATGGGGAGAAAGCAGGGCGCCACTGGGAGAGTCGCACCGCGCGGTGATGCACAGCCTTTCTGTCTGGGGTTTTGAAGTGACATCTTACTTGCGTAGTGTTCATCATCTTGCGGAATGCGAAAGCTATTTCAATGAAATGCAGAAATCGCGCGAAGGCATGCCTTTTGAAATAGATGGTCTCGTGTTCAAAGTCGATGATCTGGTAGCCAGGGAACGGTTAGGCTTCACCGCCCGCGCACCGCGTTGGGCCATTGCCTATAAATTTCCGGCCCACGAAGAGCGTACCGTGGTTGAAGATATCCTGGCTTCCGTAGGGCGCACCGGCGTGATTACTCCGGTGGCGGTCTTGCAGCCCGTGCAAGTGGGCGGCGTGACCGTGAGCCGCGCCAGTTTGCATAATCAAGATGAAGTGGATCGTAAAGATATTCGCGTAGGCGACACGGTACTGGTACGCCGTGCAGGGGATGTGATCCCCGAAGTGGTCATGGTGCTCAAGGAAGAACGGCCAGCGGCGGCACAGCCCTGGCAAATGCCGTTGCGTTGTCCGGTTTGTGACTCAGAAGTCTTGCGTCTGGCCAACGAATCGGCGCACCGTTGCATGGGTGGGTTGTATTGCCCGGCGCAACGGATGGGCGCTATCGAGCACTTCGCTTCGCGCAAGGCCATGGACATCCGGGGCCTGGGCGAGAAACTCGTGCAGCAACTAGTCGAGCAAGGTCTGGTGCACTCCGTAGCCGATATTTACCATCTGGACGAAGCAGCACTTTGCGGATTGGAGCGCATGGCCAGTCGCTCCGCCCAAAAATTGCTTGCGGAAATAGAGCATTCCCGCCATACCAGCCTACCTCGCTTCCTCTACGCCCTGGGTATCCGCCAGGTGGGAGAAAGCACGGCCAAATCTCTGGCAGCCTATTTCGGGGATCTGGATCCCTTACTGGCCGCGACGCCGGAGGTTTTGCAGAATATTCCCGATGTGGGACCCATCGTGGCAGAATCTATCGTACATTTTTTTGCCCAGCCCCATAACCGTGACGTTATTGCCGCTTTGCGCACGGCGGGAGTACAGTGGCAAGCGGTCCAGCCGCAACGAGGCGGGCGTTTTCAGGGGATGACCCTAGTGCTCACCGGTGCTTTGGATAGTATGACCCGGGAAGAGGCCAAAGCCGCCATAGAAAACGCGGGCGGGAAAGTCAGCAGCTCCGTTTCTGCTAAAACAAGCTATGTGATTGTCGGGAAAGAAGCGGGCAGCAAGGCGGAAAAAGCCGTAAAGCTGGGTCTGGAACAGCTCACTGAAGCACAATTTTTGGCGATGCTTTCAGAAAAGGAATAAACATGCAGCAGAACAGAACGTTCCGCATCAATGTGGTCGATATCCATGGTGAAGTGTACAGCGGTATGGCGCGTTTTGCGGCAGTGCCGGCGGAACTGGGCGAGATCGGAATACTGCCGGGGCATGCGCCCTTGCTGTCGGGGCTACGCGCCGGAGAGTTGCGTATTACCCAGGCCGATGGCCAAACACAGATTCTTTTTCTGGAAGGCGGACTCCTGGAGATCCAGCCGGATATCGTGACCATACTCGCCAACGCCAGCCTGCGGATTATGGATATCGATATTCATGACAGCAAGGAACGCATCAAAGACGCACAAAGCACATTAGCGAAAGCCGCGGTTCCGCCGATGGATTTTGCCCGTGCCGAGCTGGAATTACAGAGGGAGGTGGCAAAAGTGCATGCGTACCAGCGCTATCAGGCACACGAACAACGGGGCGGCAGCACGAGTGATTACAATTGGGAGCGCCCGCCCCTGCAGAATGTGCCGAAGGTGAATGTGCAGGAACTGGAGGAATGACGGCGTTGGGCCGAATCAGGAACGGTTATCTCGGCGCGCCAGAATAGGCGGAAAATGCGCCTCCGACTCCCGCAAAAACTTATAGTAATGACTCTGCACCCGCAAAAATCGAAAGTAGCTAAAGCTACCCACAATCACTGATAACAAGAGGAATATCGCGCCGAGAACAATGACGATTTGATAATCAAAGAAGTGAATAAGTACCAAGCCAGCGATTGCCAAGTCCAGCATGGTGCGTAAAAAAGAATATAAAACCCGGCGATTGGCAGCTGCCGTGCGGTCCAGTGCGAGCCAGTCACGTACCACCAGCTTGCTTTTTGGGTAAGTATGAAAATTTTGCCGGTGCGCATCCAGATGATTGAATAAGAATCTGGATTTCATTGCAGATCATCCTCTATCTTCTCGTAATCTTCCATTCGCTGTAGCTCTTTGTGGTGCGTTTTAATTTTCAGATAGAGCGAAAGGCCTGCGGCAAAGACAATCAGCGCGAGAATAAAGCCCAGATAGAAGAGATGATCCTCAAGATGACCATGGAAAACACGAATAAAAATGAGCGTGGCAATGACTAAAGTTAAGGTCACACGAATATAGCCCAGGAAAGTACGCGTACCCGCAAACACTGTTCTGTCCATGGCGAGAAAGTCACGCAGAACCATCTCTTTTTTATTGCAGTCATCATAGGGCAGACGTCGCATGATACTCTTTAGTTCCTTTCGTAAGGGTGGTGAGCGAGGCGTAGCACCGAGTATTATAAGGCAATGTGGATGGATAAGGAACACTCCGGCGTGTCGGTCACGTGCATGCCAGGAGCTGAAACCTGCGTCGACAGCGGCAGTCACAACGGTTGCGTGACAGTGTATCCTAAGCCGGAGAAGCCGCTCTGGCTGACCAGTCAAACGTGGCTATGATCCACTTTGTACAGGAGTAAGCGATATGCCCCTCGCAAGCTTGTTTAAGAAACCATGGAAACCTTTGCTGCTATTGGCCGCGTGTTCTTTGCGGCTGGCGGGCGCCGCAGGCTGATGGACGCCGCCGCCTATGACGCGTGGTATGATACCCCTCGCGGGCGGTGGATCGGCACGGCGGAGTTCCGCCTGCTTTCCAGGCTCCTGCAGACGCAGCCGGGGAACACGCTTCTGGACGTGGGCTGTGGTACCGGCTGGTTCACCCGCCGCTTTGCCGAAGCGGGCCTCCTCGTCACCGGCCTGGATTCCAACCCGGACTGGCTTGCTTTCGCCCGCGCCAAGGGCCCTCCCGCGATCCGCTGGGTAGCCGGAGACGCCCGCTCCCTGCCTTTTCCTGACCGTAGTTTCGACCAGGTGGTTTCGGTTGCGGCCCTGTGTTTTTTGGAGGATGAACGGCAGGCCGTGGCCGAGGTCGTGCGGGTGGCGCGCCAGCGTTTTGCCATCGGCTGGCTCAACCGGGCAAGCCTGCTCTATGCGCAGAAAGGGCAGGGCGGCGGGAGCGGGGCCTACCATGGGGCGCGCTGGCATCGTCCCGACGAGTTGCTCGACTTCTTCTCCGGTTTGCCGGTACGCCGACTGGCGGTGCATTCCGCCATATTTCTTCCTGCCGGGAACCGGGTGGCACGGACGATGGAACGGCTTCTGCTCCACACGCTGCCCTGGGGCGGCCTGGTAGTCATTTCGGGGGAGACGGAATAACACAGATCGGAGTGTACTGGGGTGCATTGACAAATGGCGGGGGTTCTTTTAGTTTCATTATTGCAAATTACGTTAACTAACGAATATTCGAGGTGCCCCATGTTTTTCAAACAACGCAGCAATGCTGATGGTACCCTGTCCTACTTCTACGGATGTGGCAGCAAGGGTTCGGCGGTGGTGGTGGATGTCGTGGCTGGCGATGAGCAGTGGTTTCTGGATGAAGCGCAAAAGGCCGTCGTGCGGATCGGCTTTGTGATTGACACCCACATTCATGCCGATCATTTTTCCGGCGGCCGGAAACTGGCGGAACTGGCGGATGCACCCTACTGCCTGCACGAAAGCGATGTGGGCAAGGTCCATTTCCCGATCCGCGGGCTCAAGGACGGCGAGGTCCTGGAGAGCGGTAATGTCATCACCAAAGTTCTGCATACCCCCGGTCATACCACCGACAGCATCTGCCTGCTGGTCAGTGACCTGCGGCGCAGCGCCGACCCCTGGTTCGTGCTCACCGGCGACACCCTCTTTGTCAGTAGCGTCGGTCGGCCCGATTTGGGGGGAACGCCGGAGGAAATGGCGGGCTGGATCTTCGACAGCATCCACGCCAAGCTCCTCACCCTGCCCGACGACCTGGAAATATTCCCTGGCCATGCGGCGGGCAGTGTCTGTGGTGCGGGGCTGTCCGGCAAGCCGTCCTCCACCATCGGCTTCGAGAAGCGCTGGGACCCCTATCTGTCCATGACCGACCGGGACGCCTTCATCCGCGAACTCACAGCCAATATCCCGGAGCGGCCGACGGAGATGGCGCGCATCGTGGCGGCCAATCTAGGGGCGGCGGCATGAGCGCGGAGACGGTGCGCTTCGCCCTCTTTGCCGAGGTCTTTGCGGCGCTGGCCCATCCCAAGCGTCTGGAGATGATCCACTACCTGGGAGAACGGCAGCATACGGCGGGAGAGCTGACCGAGCTGACCGGGTTGTCCAAGGCCAATGTCTCGCAACACCTCAACGTGCTCAAGGCGCGTGGCCTGGTCCATTGCGACAAGTGCGGCACCTTCTGCCATTACCGTCTCACCAGCCCTGATGTGCTGGAGACCTGCGAGATCGTGCGGAAGTTGATCCTTGACCAGATGGATATCACCACCGCCTGCCGCCAGCAACTGGCGGAAGTTGTACCGCTGCGCAAGACGTCCTCATGAGTCCTGTGCATTCACCGGCTATGGCCTATCAGCGGGGAATCGCCCGCAACCGTGGCCAGTTTCTGCTACAGACCATGCAGGTGTTCCTTGTCGGTCTGGTCATCGGCATGGAGCGCACGGTGCTGCCCTCTCTGGCCCACGATTTCGGGGTGACCAAGGGGGCGTTTCTCTTTCTCGCGAGCTTCGTGATTTCCTTTGGCCTAGTCAAAGGGGCGCTCAATCTGGTGGCGGGCACCCTTTCCGATCGCATCGGGCGCAAGCGTGTCCTATTGTTCGGCTGGATCGCCGGCATCCCCATCCCTCTGCTGATCTTCTTTGCCCCCAACTGGTGGTGGATCATTGCTGCCAACATCTTTCTCGGCATCAACCAGGCCTTCACCTGGACCATGACGGTGACCAGCCAGATCGACCTGGCGGGCAGCCGGCAGCGGGGCCTGGCGGTGGGGATCAATGAGGCGGCGGGTTATGTGGGCATGGGTCTCGCGGGTCTCGCCACCGGTTATCTGGCGGTGCTCTATGGCCCGCGCTGGGCCTTGCTGCTCTTCGGGCTGGGCGCGATCCTGATCGCCCTGGTACTGCTGGTGCGGGTGCGCGATACCATCGCCTGGGTCTATGCCGAGCATGCCGCCCATCCCGTATCCGCGCCCCCGGCCACCACGAGCTGGATGCACGGCTTTATCGACGTCTCTTTCCGGAACCCACGCTACCGCGCCTTTTGTCAGGCGGGGGTGGCCAACAAGGTGGCCGACACCCTCGTCTGGGTGCTCTTTCCCCTCTACTTCCTGCAGCACGCCATGGGGGTGGTGGCCATCGGCTGGATCACCGGCGTCTACGGGGCCGTCTGGGGGCTCTCGCAACTCTGGACCGGTCATCTGGCCGATCGCGTCGGGCGCAAGATCCCCATCGTCAGCGGCTTTTTTCTGTTGTCTGCGGGCTTGGTGACCACTGCCCTGGTGCAAGGCTTTGTTTTGTGGATATTGGCGGCGCTCATCATGGGCCTGGGTATGGCGCTCCTGTACCCCAATCTGGTCGCCGCCATGTCCGACACGGCCCCGCCGCTGGAGCGAGGGCGCATCCTCGGTGTCTATCGGTACTGGCGCGATACCGGTTATGCCATTGGCGGATTGCTGCTGGGGCTGGTGGCGCAATGGAGTAACGAAATTATCCCCGCCATCTGGGCTACGGCCGGTATTGTCGCCCTTTCGGGGCTGTGGATCGCGCTGGTGGTGCGGGAAACCCATCCCCACTCCCAGGGTCAGCACCGCTGACGGAATGGCCCGCTTTCGAGGCGGCAGTATGCGTCATTTCAGCCGCCCAATGGTTCAGCGGCAGACCGTTTGACGTTTCTTTTTTCCTGCATTTCCATTGCCTCCCGTAATAATGCCTGGGTCGGTTCCCAATAGCCACGACACAAGCCTCTGAAGTGATCCCTTTCCAGGTTGTCGGGAAGATCAGACAGGGTTTCTAACCTCTCCAGTTCAGGAATGGTGGCTTGATAGTCAGATATCGATCTTTTATATTCCTGACGGGCTTCTGTGGGTACCACAATAGGCGGAAAACCTGAGCGTAGAACGGGAAGATTGGCAATCAGACGCGCCACCCGGCCATTACCGTCAAAAAAGGGGTGGATCGTGACAAAATCGAGATGAAGACCCGCATATGCTTCCACCGCATTGATCCCCATTAAGGGCTTTGTGCAAAATCTGTTCAACTTTTCCAGCCATTGCGACATTAATGTAGGGACTTTTTCCGGTGCAGGGAACTCTCGTAGATGTTGGCGGCCGTCATTACCGATATAGTTGGTGAAATTAGATTCATTTTTCCACTTTCCTACAGGCTTGTAGATATCCATTACTGCTTCAGTAAGTGCGGCACGATGCAGCGCAAACAAATCCTCTTCCTGCAGGGATGATTGCTTATCCATCAATGCGTAGACAATCTCTATGGCTTTGGCATGACCATAGATTTCCTGATGGTCGCGAAGCGGTTTGCCGGCAACGGTAAGTCCTTCCTCAAGGACGAAGGCGGTATCACCGAGTGTGAGGCTATTCCCCTCGATCGCCGTGGACGTGTGGGTCCAGAGATTGCGGATCTGGGCCAAGAGCGTGGCCTTGATATCCGCATCCAGCTTCGCATAAAAAGGATTCACTACGCCCACCAACTTTCAACTAAGACATTCCGATGAAGCTCAAACGCGAGTGATGGGCGCATGGCATCTCTCCGATCCTCAATATAACCAGTCAATATTATATGGTATTTTCATCTTTTCCACATCCTCCGGCCCCTCCAGTGATCCGTGTGCAATCCGCTAGGCCAATCAGTCTCGATGGGCGCTTCCGCTGCATACCGTCCATTCACCCATCTAAGATATGGATGGATATTTTTAGTGGATGTGGCGCCTCGTTGCCTCAGTAAAAATCATCGTAGATGTAATCTACCGAGGCTAATTCGCATCGTGCTGTCTTGATCCAGCGTTTGAGATAGGCTGGTTGCGAAAGTTGTTTCATCTCCTGTCGTAACTCGCTAATGGCCTGTCGGGTTGCCTGAATGGTTTCCTGAAGATCCCGCGACAGGGCATGCGGTGACTGCATCGCAAAAAGGGATATCTCTTGCCAAAACGCGCATTCACCCGATCCGGAACACCCTTGCCGTTCGGCTAACTCTTCCCCTTGCCGGGCAAGTAGAGGACTTCGACCTCCAAGTGGGTGCGCCCTGCTGTGCGTACCACAAAAAAAACGCCGCAAGAGAGCGGCGTCCTGTGGCGACCATCCGGTAAAGGATTATGCCTCGCGCACGTCCTCAGCCTGCATGCCTTTCGGGCCGCGAACGCTGTTAAATGTTACACGCGCGCCTTCCGCCAAGGTCTTAAAGCCGCTGCCTTGAATAGCAGAATGATGCACAAAAACATCCTCCTTGCCATCCTCTGGAGTGATAAAACCAAATCCTTTGCTGTCGTTGAACCACTTTACTGTGCCAGTTGCCATGTTTAGGGACTTCCTACTTACGTTAAATTCGGACCACTTGTCCGCAGTTCACCTTAATGATTTTTATGGAGACATGCAAGGTTTTTTTGGTTCCAAAAATCCTGATGTTCATGGTCGTGGCGGCAACCCAGACTTCCCCGATCAGGAAGGGATGCCCCCGGATCCATGAAAATGATGTCGAGGATGACACCCTATTGTCCGTTAACGTTAATTGCTCAACAGGTCTATATAGGATTGGTAACTGTAATTGCGGTGTGTCTTTTGGCCGGTAATCTCGGTCACTATACCCATGTCTTCCAGAGTTTTTACAGCGGCGTTGGCGGTCGGAAAACTTGTGCCCAAGCTTCGCCTCACCCGTTCCACTGTAAAGCGGGGCATCATGGGTAACATCTCGAACAGCCGGTAACTGGCAGGCCCAACTTTGGACGATGCCAGCAGGCGATGGCGGTCTGTAGACATCAGGCTGGCAATCGAAATAATGCTGCGTTCGGCATCGGACGCGGCGATCGACACCCCCTCCAGAAAAAACGCGACCCAGGACTCCCAGTCCCCTTCGCTGCGGATATTGGAAAGTTGGCGGTAATATTCGGCTTGATGCTGCTTGAGGTAACCGCTCAGGTACATGATTGGCTCGGCAAGTAGTCCCCAATGCTCCAGCAGTGCCGCAATCAGTAGTCGGCCAAGGCGTCCATTGCCATCCAGGAATGGGTGGATGGTTTCAAACTGGGCATGGACGAGCGCGATTTTCACGAGAGGTGGAAGTGCCGGGGATGTGTCGTGGATGAATCGCTCCATGTCACTGAGCAAGGCGGCGACCCGGTCTGCGGGCGGCAGAACGAAAACAGCGTTACCCGGGCGCGTTCCTTTAATGGCTATGCCATCCATTAAGGTGTTTTTTAATTGGCGCGGTCAATATTAAACGATACTTTAATCGAAATCATTGTCCTCGCGGGCTGGCTGGCCAGTAGCACTTCTGCCAGAGGCCGACGTGAACCTGTGACGCTTTTCGCATAGATCCGCTTGCTGCGAACATGCTTAACTGCATCTTATTGATTCTACCTTTTGCGAAGATCTCGCGTTTTTTAAGTATCATCCTGAACCACCCATCGGTGCCAACGACTATCGCCATCGCCTGACAAATAAGTTTCATCCTGGCCGCGCTGAGACTGTAGCCTTCCCACGAGGGGAGGGCGGCCTTGCCGATGGCCGATAGAAAGCTATAGAGTACCTTTTATCCACCTCCGACTCTTTGAGTAACGGCGCGATCGCAGCCTGAGTGGCCTGGCAGTCATGCTCCGGCCCTTGCTCTGCTGTGCTCACCTATCGGGAGATGTTCAGGTTATAACCGTTTCTCCCATCTCCTGAATGGCTACCGAATGAGCGAGGCGGTCCTCTTCTTGGCCTTTGATGACTATACCGTGCCGCCCAAAGAATCAGGCGCGGACCAGTAGCTGGTCCAGTGCATTCGCAAATGCCTGGCGGTCCGCTTGGCTCAGGGCAGCGGGGCCACCAGTGCGCACGCCGGAGTCCCGGAGTTGCTCCATCATGTCACGAATCCGCAGGCGCTCGTG
>Ga0315298_1006473_pt1 | contig 15974 bp, 9 predicted proteins | sample WHS_1_MG_FD_203077 | JGI IMG/M metagenome (GOLD analysis project Ga0315298, IMG submission 203077) | Extremophilic microbial mat communities from Washburn Hot Springs, YNP, Wyoming, USA - WHS_1_MG | ecosystem: Environmental > Aquatic > Thermal springs > Hot (42-90C) | place: USA: Wyoming... | reverse complement strand
AAGATCTGCACGCCGCGGACCGCCCCGACGATACCGGGAGACTTCGCGGAGGCCCCGAACACCCCCGTAAGCGAGTCCACCTGGATGATGGAGCCCGGAGCGATGTCGTAGCGGAAGTTTGTCACCAGGGACATGCTTCGCCCGCGGAAGAGCTCCTGGTAGTAGATCGACTTCGCCATGCGGTCGTAGAACTGTGTCCAGTCCGACGCGTTCTCTTCTTTGTCGCTTTTGGCGTCTGGCGTCGTGGCCGTGGGGACGTCGTCGCTCGCTCTCGGCTGGGACGCGGACATGATCGGCAAATTGGCCAGCCATCCCGGCACGTCCACGTACATGGAGACGCCGTCCTCGACTGGGCCCTTGAAGCAGCCGAGCGTGCGGACGGTCGAGGCGTTGCCGAAGGCGGAGAACACGGATGCCCCGCCCGACAGAACGCCTACAGCCCGGATAGGTCGGATGACCGACCCCTGGATGTCGATCGCCGCGACGTCTTCGAGTGGCAAGTGCATCCCGACCTGGCGGATGCAAGGGGTATACGGGACGAGCAGGCAGCGTTTGACGGTCGGCACGACGAGCATCTGCAGGGCCGGGGCGAACGCGCTGATCAGCTTGTCCCAGAGGTTCGAGGCGAAAAAGGAGATCGTCACGTATTTCTTCACCCAGTCGGACAGGGAATCCGCAACGACCTCCCCGCTCTCTTCGACGATCAGCTTTGCCGGCACCGCGCCCGTGTATCCTTCCACGTCGCCCTGTTGCACCCCGCCGCTTGTCGCCACGCGCTGAAGGGCGGCCAGCGTGATCTCGTTGGCCCGCGGTTCGAAGTCGCAGCGCCCCGGTATCCGGATGGGAATCTTCGAGACCATCTGGCGGCAGACCTTGACTATGGCCCCGCCGATGTCGTCCATGTAGTCCCGGAAGGCGCCGGCAGTCTGGAACTCCCCGAGGAAGGATGGACCGTCGACGGGAGCAATGTCCTCGTCCATGATGACGGCCGGCAGATGGCCGTCGCCCGCTCCGCCCATGTGCTCCTCGGAGATGGCCAGCACGGCGTACGTCAGGTCGATCATCCAATGGACGAGGCTCACCGTGGCCGAAAGCCGTCCCACTTGCTTGGAATAGCCGATCCCGACCAGATAGCCCTCGAAGAGGACGACCTCGCGCTGGACCTTCGTGCCCGGGTTCTCCACCACGACGATCGTGGCCGGGACGAAGGAGGTGCCCAGCGAGGTATGCGCGGGGGACCAGTGCCCGAACTCGTCGACGCCGACGGCCAACGTGGCCGAGGCCGTGGGAATGGCGTTGATGCCATATTGGACGTCGAACGCCACGCAAGGGAAGGGTGTGCCGTCGATCGTCACGTACGCGCGGAGTGCCTGGGCCTTGGATTTCACGGCGACAAAGATTTCCTATGCACGGCCAATATCCAGGCGGATACGAAGGCACCCAGCCTGAAGGGATCCTCCAGTTGCCGGTCGCGCCAGGTCTCGCGGAACTCCGACACGAGGTCGAACAGGCGCCTTTCCTCGTCCAAAACGGGATCCTCCGGAGGACGCGCGGTCTCCTGGAAGGTCGCCGCCACGGCCTCCGGCGAGGCCTGCTGAAGGCGGCGGACCAAGCCGCCGATGTCGAACGACGGAAAGAGCGTGTCCTCGATGTCCCAGCGGTCGCCCGTCGTGCCGCCCACACGCGCGGAAAACGAGGCCCGGGGCAATTCGATCGGCCCGCTCAGGTTCCCTTGCACCGGGGCTTCCACCACGAGGACCGCAGACGACGGCCTGTACATCTCGATGCGGACCTGGTTTCCGCTCAACCGTTCCACGGTCCACCGATATTCGGTCTTTCCCGTCTCCCCCGCCGACCGCCTCGCCTGGCGTCGCTTGTCCGGATCGACCGTCAGTTCGATGAGAGCGCCTGAGCCGCCAGAGACCACAGGCCCGATCGAGCGGGGATCCCGCCAAAGCCCTTCGCGCATGGCGGCCAAGTCATAAGTCTTCCGCCCATCCAGGACGTCGAGCCGACCATCGTAGCCCAGCGCTTCCAGCAAACCGAGGAACTGGAAGGCCCGCAGGCGGAGCATCGTGTCGTCCGGTTCCGCGCCGAAGAGGATCGTGCGGATCTCCTGAAGCGCGCCGGAGAGCGCGACGGGGGAGAAATCCGGCGGAATGAAGATGAACTCCGGCCGCGAGACGTCAGGCAAACGGCGGTTGACCAAAAGGCAATACGCGTGGTTGATCATAGGGGCTGGAGCGCCTGGAAGGTGAGTTGGAACTCCAGAAGACAGCTATCGGCGCTGGAGGTGTCCACGCGCAGGCTCGTCAGGTAACCGGGAAAGACGACTCCTCCGACCGTCACCGCGATCTTCTGGGGCGCGCGGGCTACCCGGTTGGCCCGATACCAGGCGATGACGTCGGCCACGCCGTGGCGCCCGGGTATGTCGCAGTCGAAGAAGGAAAGCCCGGTGAGCGCCACCTCGTTGATGCGGTCGCCGAAGGAGTAGACGTAGACCATGTCCCCGAGCGTGTGGAGAAACTGCGTGTTCGTGGCCATGGACAGGCCGACACGCGTGATCATGCTCCGGAGGATCTTCACCCCGGAGACGATGGTTCCCACGGCTCCCGGGGCCGGGACGAGGCTCCGCACGTATCCGCGACTGGTTCCCAGTAAGAACGCCGGCATGTCTTCCTCGGATTTTTCGATGTGCTTGACATCGATGACGGGCCGAATTAAGCTGCGTTTCAGCTATGCCTGCGCAGAGGCTTCGTATCTGCGACTAGCTTGGAGTCGGGACGATCTCCCCACTGCCGTCCCACCGCACGTAAAGCGTGCCGATGTGTATCCTCGCCACGGTAGTCTCCGGCGGCTTGCTTGGCGGTTTGCCCGGCTCGCCTCCTCGCTCCGCAGTCGCCGCTTCTCGGGCGTCTTTCGCCGGCGCCGGGCGGCCGGCGGCCCGGGCCGCGGCTGCGTCCGCCACTGCGGCCGCCGGGGCCTTTTCCTTTTCCTTGGCCTTCTCCGCCTCCTTGGCCAACCGCTCCTGGCGGTCGTCGTAGGCTTTCTTGGCTTGCCGGACGAGCTCCCGGTCGACCTCCGTGAATTTCTGCTGGGCCATTACGGCCTCAAGCGCCTGGCCCGGCGTCTTCAGCAGCCGCAGCACGGCCCCTTGGGCCGCTTTGCCCTGCATGATCTTTTCTGCGATCGACGCCAGGTGCTTCCGTTTCTCCGCGTCGCCGGTAAGCAACCACTCCAGACCGGCATACGGTTCCTCCCGCGCCGCGTAAAGCTCGCCTGCTACCCGCATCATCGCGGCGTAGGTGTCTCTTATGTCTTCGTCCGCGTAGATTTGCCGGCCGGCTTTCCCCGAGAGGAATGCATCCAGAGTAGTGCCTTTTTCCCGCAGCAGCGTTTCGAACGCTTCCCGATGCTGGCGGAGCGATTCGGCCTTCGCCCCGAAACGCCTCTTGAGGAGGTCGTCCCGAGAAATGCCTTCCGAGATCTGCGCGATCTGATGCAAGACCTCCGTGCCCGTCTCCTTGAGGACTTTCTGCTGCTTTTCGGAGAGCTTGCCCGCAGCGGCGCCTTCGATGGCCTCCCGCACGTCTTGCATTTGTTTGGGAAGCAGGGCGAAGCGCTCCATCGGGGAAGGCGCCTCCAATAGCCCCGCCCGTCCGCCGATCTCCCTTATCCTCTCCAGTTGCCCGCGCATCGCCTGCTCCAGTTGCCCCTGCCGCCCGATCAGCCGCCATTTTTCTTCTCTGGAGATGTCCCCGCGTCTAAGGAGGGCGGCTACCGCTTGATACTCCTGCGAGCTCTGGCGGAATTCCTCAAGCGCCTTTTGGCCTCCCTCGCCGAGGCGCTGCTGGATGTCCTTGATGCCGATCCCGCCGGCCGTCTTGACCAGAACGTCTGCGAGCGTCGTCTCCGGCTTGGCGGAGATGATCGCCTCCGTCAACCGGCGCAGAGGAGACTCTTCCGCAAGGTCGGCGAACAAGGACTGGAGATAGGCGTTGGCCTCCTCTTCCAAGCGGTACGGTCGGGCCTGCCGCACGGCCGCGATCTGCCCCAGGATCTCTTGGGGTCTTTCGCCTTGCCTGGCCCGACGCGCGTAATCCGCGAAAGCGGTCCACAAGCCGCCCGCGGCTGCCCATGCCGCCTCCGGCTGCTTTTCCAGTTCCGCTTGCAAGGCGGCGGCCCGTTTGTCGCCTTGCTTGGCCCTACGCTGGACGACCGTTTCAAGCGCCTTCTGGAAGCCTTTCTCGTTGGCCGCCCCCTGCCTGGCCGCCTCGTCGATAACCTCCCTGCCCAGGTCCGTCATGAACCGTCTGCCCTCCCTTCCTTCCGCGAATGGACGCAATAGCGGCGTCAGGCCCGCCACGCGAGCCATGTCCTGTGCCAGGAAGGTCTCCAGTTCCTCGACTTGCGCCAACGGAAGTATCGCGCGGGCCAGCGGGCTTTCCGCGAACTGCTCGGCGACCGTCTCGCTGACGATGAGTCGGCGGAGTTCGGCGCCAGTTAATCGCGTCTGGCTCCGTTCCAAGACACGCAGCATGGCCTCCGGGGTCTGCAGGAGGCTCTTCCTGCGGCCTTCGAACTCGTAGGTCGTCTCCCCCATTTGGAGCGCCTGCCACATCGCGGCGGCCTCCGTCCCCTCCTCGAACGGCTGACCGCCGGGTCGTTCGGCGGCTTCCGGATTGAGCAATTTCCCCACGTAAGCCAGGGTCGCCAGGGTTCTGGCGCCTCCGGAACGGGCGGCCATGAGGAATCGCCTTTCGATCTGGCTACGGACCTGCTCAGGGCTCGCGTAGCCGGGCAACCCGGCGTAGCCCCCCGCCGCGTAAGCCCGTTCCGTTTCCAGTCCCACGCGCAATGCCTGCACGGCCATATTCGGGGACAACCCCATCACCGCGGCCGTCTGGGACAGCGATGCCATGCGCATGCCTAGCTCCGCCGTCGTCACTCCCGTGGCTCGGGCGAGATTGAGTGTCGTGCGCAGTTCGCGCTCTGCCCGTTCGGGATCGCCGCGAAGTTGGCTGCTCGTCAGCGCGCTCAGCGTTTGCAACAACTCCGGAATGGGCGCGTCTCCCCTCCCCTCTTCGCCGAAGATCTCCTTCAATGCGCGGATCGTCCGGCTGTAGGCCGCCAGCGTGCTTTTGATCTTTCCCGCGTCAAGCTGCCGCACCTGCGCGGCCACCTCCGGCACGGTTTGCAGCTCCGCGAGCACTTCCGCCGGCAGGGACGCGATCTCTGCCGCCGATATGCCCGGCCGCAGCCTGCGCCGCCCTTCCCTTCCGGTCAGGAAGGCTCCTACGGGAGCGCCGAGTCGCTCCGCCTCGACGAGCACCCGCTGAAGTTCCTCCCGCGCTCGGCCCTCGAACTGCACCCGCGCCCAGTCCACCGCCGTTCCGGGGAGCATCCCCTGCCGTTGGAGCGCGGAGAACAGGCCCCCGATCTCGCCCATGCGCAGGCCGGCGTATTGGGTGCGGAACTGGTCGCCCACGAAATACGGGGCGACCATGGCACCCATGAGTGCCTGCATGCTTTCGAGCGTCATCCCCCGCATGCCAGTGATTGGGTCGACGCGCTGCGCAAGGCCGGGGAACATCTGCTGGGCCATGATGAACGCGCTTCCTCGCTGGCCCATGAGCCGGTCTACGACGTTGGCCGCTCCAGGGAAGAACATCTCCGCGATCGGCAACCAGCGGGGGATAAGGGCCGAGACGGAACGAGCTATCTCCGGCGTCCAGCGGACGCCCAGCAGATTGGCCGCGCCCTGGAATTGCCTGTAGATCGTCCGCTCGTCGTACTGCCCCGTGGACATCAGCAGATCCAGGAACTGCCTCTGGAACTGCATGGCGCGGAGGTTGGTGTAGGGGTTCCCGCCTCCGCCGACGAACAGGGAGTGGGTCGACTGGGAGATGAACGGCAGGGAAAACTGCAGAAGCGCCGTCAGCGAAGGGCCGAATGCGCCGAAGGGATTATCTTCCACGCGGGGCCTCCTGCTTCTCCATGATTCGTCGTCGGGCTTCTTGCATCCGTCGCCGGCGCTCTTTTTCTTCCAGGCGTAAGCGCGTTAGCTCCTTGACCGTCCACTCGATTCCCTTCTGGGTTTGCGGATCGTCGAGCTTCCCGAATCGCTCTTCCCAGACGGCCATCAATCGCTCCATGGTAGAGCGGGCGCCGTGTCGTTCGCGTTCGCCGCGCCACGGACGGTAGCAGTCCTCGTAGTCCTCCAGGATCTCCACCAGGCGGTCGAAAGCCTCCTTGCTCCGCTCCGCCAAAAATGAATACACGTCGATGTAGGTCTCCAGTTCTTCTCGGCGCCACTTCGCGACCAAGCCTTCCAGCCGCAAGCGGAGGTTCAAGCGATCCTCGGGGACCTCCCAGTCGATCCGGGAAAAATCGACGATCCCCTCCACGGCGGCCATCGTCATCAGGAAGCCGGCTTGGTCGCTCCGTAGAAATCCGAGTTGTACAGGTTGCTGACGAGCCGCATCCGCAGGGCGTTATAGTCGTTCAGCGGCCTCGTAAGGGCCCGCAGCAGCGTGTCGTCCAGGTTCAACTCGTCGGCCATCTTCCGGTAGATGGCGTAGACCGCCGTGTTGCCTTCGGCGTCCCGCAAGGGGAATCCCCACTGCTCAACGGACTCCGGAAAGCGATGCAACCCGGCGGGCGATTCGACGCGCACCAACTGCACGGCCAGGCAGTAGCGGCTGAAGCGGTCGAAATATTCGAAGTCCCAGTTGATCTCCTTCCGATCCTGTTCGAGGAAGCACTGCTGGCGGACGAGGTCGAACTCATGGGGGCGCGGTGCCCGGAAGGTCGCCGACACGCGGCCGCCGAACAGCGAATACGTCTTGCGGAACGGTTTGCCGCCGAGCAGCGAAGCCAGGAAGGCCTCTTTGTCCTCCTCGCTGACCGCGATGGGTTCGCGCTTCAGGTCCCACCCGCACGACGGACAGAATTTCGGCGCGGGTGGCTCTTCCGCCGGCGGAGGTGAAGACGGTTCTTCTTCCTTGGCGGTCTTGGCTTTCTTGGCTTCCGCGGCTGCGGCCAGCGCCTCCATGACTCCGGGCGCCGGGTTTTCCGGCTCGTCGGTCACCGGGACCGCATCCAGCGCGCGGGGCGCACTTCCCAACGCCTCGGCCTCGGCCGGGGTGGGGTGGCGGACCTCGCTCGGCGGCGCCTCCGGAACGTTGCCGAACAAGACGCCGGAGGGAGGCGGCTTCAGCTCGCCGTGTTCGGAGGCGTAGGTATGGAAGTACACGGGTTCGTAATCGGGCGTCTTGGGCGAACTCAAATCATTCCTCCTTCTGCGTCAAACGCGAATGACGTAGTAATTGGACTGAAACGGGGCTTCCTCCCAGGCGGAGAAGCGTGGATTCTCGTAACCGTCCCTGTCCTCCGCCGAGGCGTCCTTGCCCGTGGCCGGGTCATGAAGGGTGTCCGTATATCGCAGGAATTTCCCTTCCTTCCAGGCCTTGGTTCCGGGATATGGCATCAGCTCTTCCTGCTGGAAGCGCACAACGGGCTCTTCCCACGATTTTAATCCCTCGGCCCCGGAACGCTGTGCCAAGTGCTGCCAGCAGGCCTCGGGCAGAGCGAACTCCGTCGTTCCGTACTGCTCCTCGTTGCGCAGGCTGAATTGCAGGACCTTCTGGACCTCCGCGTTGCCGAGCCGCCGCGAGGCGTGATAGGCGGAGTCCACGTCGCTCTGGTAGAGCTTTTGCCCCTCCTTCTTTCCGTCCTCGGCCCGCTGCTCAATGTCCCGCAAGAGACCCCGCGAAGCGGTCCCCGAACCGACGAAGCCCGAGTAGCTCCCCGCGTATTGCGTGAAGATATGCCCGTTGGAGACGAGGATGTCCCCGGAAGTCTGGATGCCGCCGTTGGAGTTGACGATCGAGTCCTTGACCTTCAGCGATCCGTCGACGTAGACGGCTTCCGCGTCGGCGACATGCCTGGCCTTGACCGACTTGCCGGACATGAAGGTATCGCGAGCCGACCGCTGGAGATAGCGGTCGAACGTGGAGGCCACGGCGATCACCGATTTCCTCCCGCGGTCGGCGTCCAGGACGATGTCGCCCGACTGCACGCCGCCGTCGGCGCTTCCCGTGCGGAGATAGACGCCTTTGGCCATGGCCACGACCTGGCTGTCGGGGGCCCGGAAGACGATGTCGGAGCCCTCGATCTCCTCCCCGACGGCGTCTCCGTAGTCGTGGGCGCGGCCCTTCGCCCGGTTCTCGAAGAGCATCCGTCCTTTGCCGCCGTTGCCAGCCAGCATTTCCAGGTTCTGCTCCGCTTTCAGGCGAACGTCCGCCTCGGAGCTGGTCAGATCGATCGAGCGGCGGGCCTTGACGATCGCGTCGTCTCCCGCCCAGTCGATGCAGGAACGGCCGCTCGTGCGCCAGATGTCGCCGGCCGCGCGCAGGAGGATGCTTCCCCCGGTCATCACGATCTCCGAGCCGTAGCCGTCGCGGATGACCACGGAACCGTCCGGAAGGATGCTGATGCCGGCCGCGGTCTCGTAGTATTCGACCTCGCCGTAGCGGTGATCGACGCGCCACCTGATCGGATCGGGTTGCGGAAGCCACTGCTTCTTGCCCAGATCGACGAACTCCGGCGGTTTCTGGATGGCCGAAGCCGACGGAAGCTCCTCGACGGATTTCGGCGTATCGTAGTCCCCTTCGTGGTAGTGGAAGGGGTGCATCCCCTTCCACTGGCAAAGATGGGCGTGTAGCTCCTGCAGGCCGGCGACCGTGCGGAGATTCGGAAGGGATGTGTCCTCGGCCGGTTCGATTGTGGCGGCGATCTTATGTTCCGGTCCTTCTTTCCACTTCCCCGCCGGCTTGTAGGGCTTGGCTGCCTTCCCTCCGTCTCCGTCGGACTGGTCCTCCCAGAGCCGCTTCCTGCGCGGAATGGGGATGAAAATGCGCTTGAGGAAGTGGAGGCTATGGGCGCTTTGCAGGGCGTAGCTTCCATCCAGCCCGATTTGCTCCCGGAAGACGCCCGGGGTGACGAGGTTCGTGCCGTAACGATAGATACCCGGATTTTCCTGGGGCGGCAGGGCCAGGTCCCGCATGTAGCCTTGACCCAGATATCCATAGTATTCGTGCAGCCGGTAGAAAGGCGCCTGATCGGCGTGTACAGGTTCCCAGGCGCCCTCCGCCTTCTTGCGCAGGACGCTCTCCGCGTCGTTTTGCCGCGCGGCCTCCTCGTCCGGGTCCAAAAGCCCCAGCGCCTCCCAAGGATACGGCGTGAACCCGACGATGTGCTGGTACTCCCCTTCGTCGTCCCGGGCGTTGGTCTCGCTTCCGGCCGTCTCCAGGTTGAAGTTGTAGGCGGCCAAGCGCACAAAATGATCCATCCAGTGGAACCAGATCCCCGCTGTTTCGTCGGCCCGCATGAAGGCCATGAACCCGTCGAGGAAGATCCCCATCCCCAGATCGTTCATCACGCCCCATTCGCCCAGGGCCGTCGCGTCGAACGGCCGGCAAGAGGAGAAGTCCAGGAGCCCCGCCTTGCGGTTGAAACTCTCCAGTTTTCGGTAGTAAGGCTCCCGCTGCATGCCCGTGTTACCGCCCTGCTCGATCCAGTCCGGGAAGACGCGGTCCAGCGCGCGGACCAGCTCCGGAATGGCCCCGAGGATGTACCCGAAGGGACTCCCCTCATACCAAAAGACCAGTACTGAGGAAAATGCGGGCAATATCGCGGCGGGACTTGCACTGAGCGGCGTAAGGCCTCCCGGCATGACGGCGCAGCAGCGGAGCACACCCACGCCGTCGACGCGGACGTAATAGAGATTGGCGTAGGGGACCGCGTAGAGGACCTTCCCCGGCCGGACGACGCCGCTCGGATGCGGAAAGTATCTCCTGGCGAGCGCAGCCAACCGATCGTCCTTGCGGAGTGCTAAGCCGTGCTGGCCTATCTCCACGGAGTCTCCGACGATCTGCGAGAGGTCGGCCATTCCCCGCAGCACCGGGGATACCGTAGCCAGAAGCTGGAGGACCGAATAGAGGGTCGGGTCTTGCGCCATCGCCGTTTCTTTATTAAGCTGCGTTTCAGCTATGCCTGCGCAGAGGCTTCGTATCTGCGACGTAGACGGGAGATTTTGGACGCGCGTCCAAAATCTATGGTCCGCTGTATAGCAAAGACGACAATGGCCGCCCATGGCGGCCATTGTTCGTCATCGCCTGTGGCGGAGCAGCGGTGCTTAGTTCTGCGCTACCCACCCTACCATGAGCTGCATCGACTTGATCAATAGCGCGTTGTCCGACGACATGCTCGCGCCGAGCTGCCGAGCGACGCAGTCGCCGCAGGCGAGCGTCTTCGTGGCGCGCGTCGCCTTGCAGCCGGTAGTCGCGCTGATCTGCAGGCTCGAAGGGGAGCAGATGTCTCCGAACTCCCGGATCACCTGGTCCACGATGTCGCTCGGGCCGAGGACCTGCTGAAGCGTCAGGGTGCCGTCGGTCCGACCATGGACGTAGTAGAACAGGGGGCTGCCGATCTCGTAGAGCCGGGACACCGCCTGCTCGTAGTTGAGGTTGAGTTGCTGAACGACCGCCCCCTTGGCGTTGGCGAGCTTCCCGAAGGTGAGCGTCGCCATGTCGGCCGGGAACGAGCCGCCGTATTCCGCGTTGCGGTTGTAAATATCGCGCGCCATGCTGGCTTTCCTTTCGTTTAGTGGATGAGCTGTCCTATCAGACCACGAGGTGCAGCTCGATCACGCCCAGAGCGTAAGGAATCTCCAGGTTGACCGCGGCTACGATCCTGTCCTTCAGCAGGGCGTGCTGCCGGACTTCGAGGACCTTGCCGCCGATGATCTGCGTCCCGAGTCTGCGCACGAAGTTCCGGCTCGCCAGCTCCATGAGGCCCGCCTGGATGGCCGCCCGCACCTCATCGATCGTCGAGGGGGTGACGTTGGCCGTCCCGATGAAGGGCTTCAGGAGGTTGAGGAAGTAGTAGCTCACGGAATCCACGTTCCGCACGACGGATTCCTGCCGGGCGTGGATGTCGTTGTAGTCCCCGGTCGTCAGGGCATCGCGGGTGTACACGACGCCCGATTTCGGGTCCTTCGTCACAATCCAGACACCTGCGCCGGCCATCCGATCGAGCTGGCTGCGGTTGAACTTCACCGTGGTCCGGTCGAGATCGTCGAATCCGGCGATCTCCAGGTTCGTCAGGCCCTGGTGCGGGGCCACGCCGCTCGACAGGCCGGCCAGGGCGGCCGCCAGATGGTAGCCGGCGAATTTCACCCCGCCGGTGCCCACCACGTCCGGCCATACAAGGCGCACGCGGCGATTGCCCATGTAGGCCGAGTTGTCCTTGGCCACGGCATCGGCCTGCTCGTCCGCCGTCCGCGCGTGCCAGACCTCGATCTTCTCGGGCACCGTGATGGCGGCAGACGGACCGCTGCGCAACCGCAGGCTGTCCTGGCTCATAACGGCGTCGACGACGTACTCCTTATAGGAGACGTCCCCGAAACCGTCCGTCGTGTAGTTGATGCGCACGACGTCTCCCGGCATCACCTTGTTGTCGATGAACGCCGAGTTGCGAGCTGGCACCGACAAAAGCGTGTACTGCGTGCCGGAAACCAGCGGGTCGTCCTCGATCGTCGCCAGCACCTCCTGGCCGTCCGTGGACGTCGCCGCGGACACCTTGGCGATCGACTCCTTGACGACCGCCTGGAGCCAGCAGACGCGCCATCGGCCCTGCTCCGGCGCCGACTGCGCCCCGACATGGGCAATGTAGGCGCCGAGCACCGTCGAATCGGTGGTCAGCGGAACGAGCCCGTATACGTCCTCGCGGCCGTCCAGCAGGCTCAGCACGGCCAGCCACGAATCCGGATCGTCGGGATTGGCGACGGAGGTGTAACGTACGGGCACGCCGTTGGCGTTCAACAGGGCGCAATACACGCCCCACTTGAGCGGATTGTCCGGGTGGAGCGGCCCGGAAATCAGCCCGTCCAGCTCCCCGACGTCGTAAACCGTGCCCACATTGCCGGCCAGACTGGAGAGCCAGGCGCGGTAGTGGACGTAGAGCTTGCCCCACCCGTTGTCCTCCGAAGAGTATACGGGCAGAGGCTTCTGGACGCCGCCGTCGGTCCACTGGGGAGTGTATACCTGCGCCCCGGAGTAGACGGTCAGGGTGGTGTCGGAGGCCGCCCAGGAAACGTTCGGCGGGTCGTAGAGCCGCTTGCGCGGCAGCTCCACGTTCTCCTTGATGTACAGTTCGAGGCTCACGTCCACCGGCGAGGCGTTCACGACTTCCTTGGCGAAGTTATGCCCGAGGACGAGGGTCTGGTAAGCCCCCTCCTTTTTCGCGGTTACCGCCACGTAGAACCGGTCGCGGCCGCAGAGAGCCGTTCCCGTGAAGGTGATCGTCACGCCGTAGGTGCCGATGGGCACCGCCACGCCGCTGGCCGACACGGTGGTCGGGCCGGACATGTCGGTCCCCTTGGTCGTCCGCACGCTGATCTGCGGGCCCGAGGTGAACGTGCCGCCCTTGATCACCTCCACGATATACGTCATGTCGTCCACGCCGGTGTAGGTCCCGCCCGCCGCCACCGTAGGCTTCGTGTAGGCCTGGCCGCACGTCACGCGCCACTTCTGGCCCACGACGAAATCCACGGGCGAGACCTCTTCCGCGACCGCCGACAGCGAACAGGCCGGAGCGGAGGTGTTCGTCCATTTCACCTTCAGGCCGCGCGTGCCGATGTCCGTGAACGAACCGAAGGCTGCCGGGGTGACGCTGGCCACGTCGTCGCGACCCGAGGCCGAAGTCACCCGCAGGCGGGCCGTGGAGGCGTTGCCGCCGGTAGAGCTCTGGATGACCTCGATGGTGTACGTCTCGTTGATGTCGCCGGTGGCCAGCCCGTTATAGGCCGAGGCGTTGACGTTCGAGATCATCACGCAGTTGGCGGCGCCGGCCAGCTTGACGTAGGTCGGCGAAGGCGCGGTCTGGGTGTTGGCGTTGCCGGCATCCGCGTCCGGAGTCGTGTCGATCGTGGCCGGAACTTCCTTCCCGACGAAACCGGCCACGTAGCTCCAGAGGGTGTACTCGGTGCCGCCCACGGAGGTCACGGCCTTGACGATGTCCCCGATCTTCACCCCGCGGTCCTTGAACACGGCGCTGTGCGGGTAGTTCGGACCATTCGACGCGAAGGATAAAGAAGAGGACCGCACGCGGTTGGCGTAGCCGCTTACCGTGCTCAGTCCCGTGTTGCCCGTGAAGTACCGCAGCAGGGCGTCGTCGATGAAGAGCTTCGTGTAGTTCTTGTCGACCAGCGCGCCTACCGGGCGATTGGGCCACGGATATTCGGTCGTTACATAAGGCTGATAGTAACCGAGATAGCCGAGGAGTTTTTCGTCGGTCCGGTCGTAGCGTGCCAGAAAAGCGTGGCCGCCGGCGATATGCGCGCTGAGCGGCTGCGAAGACGCCTGGGGGATCAGGTTGAACTCCTGATGGACCAGGACTTGGGGCAGAATGTAGTTCGCCACGGTGGATTTCTCCTTGTCAGGCCTTGGCGCTTATTGATCCAATATACTGTAAAGCGAAAATCTCTTGAGAATCGGGGCGGTCGGTCGGAGGCTCCAGGCGTCCTCGAAGAAATACTGGGCCAGGACGGGGATGAGGAAGTGGTTGTCCCATTCCTCCATCTTCGTCGTCTCTCCGACCTGTTTGACCTCGAAGCGCAAGAGCTGAAGCTCCGGCGCGTGAATGTAGGCGAAATGGTGCAAAAATCGCTGCACCTCGCTGGCCAGGTATTCCGCCTGGAGGGCCGTTCCCCCGATGCACTGGAAGGTGTGGGAACCCTGCCAGAAGGTCGAAAAATGGAGCGTCCCGTCCCTGTCCATAGGGGGCAACTGGCGCCGCTCGCCGAAGGCCCCCAAACGCTGGTTTTCGTAGGTCCCTCGGCGAATGATGATCGCCGGTCGGCGCTGTGCCGTGCGCGGGTCGAACCGCGTACCCGTCTCGATCAGGAGTTCCGTGGAGGGCGCGTCCGTCCAAATCAGCTTTTTCAGGAGGGGATGCTCGATCAGGTCGGGGCTGGAAAAATGCTCCTTCAGGAGGTCGCGGAACAGCCCGGTGAGCACGACGGGCAGGACGAGGACCGAGCACTCCTCCTCGAATCCGATCGTCTGCAATGCCTCGTCCGCCATGGCCTCAATAGACGGGGATGGAGTAGATGGGATCGCTCAGGGCCGCCAAGCGCAGCTCCGCCGTATAAAGCAAGGGGATTCCTTGTATTTCCGACTCGACCCGCACGGAGCGAACGACCCACCGCAGGTCGCTCCGCTCCTGGACCCACACGTCGAAGGGGTCGAGCCTCGGTACGGCCAGAAACCGCCCGATCGTGCGGATATTCGCCACTGTACCCACGGCGAGGCTCTGCTCCAAATCTTCCCCATTGGCGACGGGCTGCAAGGCGGCCCAGACGCACTGCACCGGCGAGTGATAGCCGCCGACCCAGCCCGTTCCTAAGCAAGAGGGGCAGCGGGGGTCTCCGGGCTCCTCGCGCCGGGCATCGAGGCAAATCGGACACGGCGTCCCCGAAACTTTGCGCTTCAAGAGCCGACCCGGCTGGCCGAGGTCCGTCTTGCGGAGGGCAAGCGACTGCTGGCGCAGGGCCTCCCGTGCCATACGCCAGGCCCTCCGGTCGCCGGCGGAGTGGAAATTAAGCGTCAGCGGCACCGACGGATGCTGCATCCCCTGGCCGTCGATGAGCACCAGGCGCCACTGGAGGCGCGGCGAGGCGCCGAACCACCTCTGTTGCGTGTCGACCAGCATCACTGCATCCGTCACCGGACCGGCCGCGGTCGTCCACTGCACGCCGTTGTCGGACACGTCCAAGCGGAAGCGCCACGGCGTCGGGGCACGGAACTCCGGACGAACGAGCCATTGCACCGCCGTGCCGCCCTGGACGGCCGGCGTCAGGTTGATGCGCTCGAAAACGCAGTCGCGGGTCGTTGGAGTGCAACTTGCGACGCACAGCGTCGGCGGAGCAATCCGCAGCGTCGCCGATTCGGCGGTGAACGCTATTCCAACCTCCGCTTGGATCAGGACGATGAAGTCGTCCGTGACGAGGTGCGGGGGATCGGATACTCCGACTTCGAGCGTCGGCAAGCGTATCTGCTGGTCCGGGGAGAGCCCGATGAGACTCGGCGCGATGATCGCTACGCCGTCTCTTAGTGTGCCAATTACGGGCGCGTCGCCGGAAAGGATGGTCGGAGATGGCTGCTCGGCCGCCGCGGTCGTTACGGGCAGCTTCAGCGTGTCATCCGATACGATCTCGGCAGCGGTAATCCCGACCGTTGCTTCTTGCCGCGGAAGGACGATCTGCTCGCTCGAAGAAATCGCAGGCGGCGAAACGGAGGCGCGTACATCGGTAGATTCAGGAGAGACGCGCGTGTCATCGGCTATTCGAGGCGCCGATTCCGTTGCGGCGGCTTGCAAGACGGGCACGACGATGACGTCGGCCGCCACGATTGTCGGCGCCGCAGGGGACGCGCCCGCTTCGAGACGCGGCAGCGTCAGAATGTCCTCTGGAGCTACGGAAACGGGATAGATCGTAGTTCCGACATTGGATAGCGGCAGCGCAAGAACGTCCCCATCCTGCAGATGCAGTAGCGGATGCGTCGTCGAATCTTCGAGACGGCCCAGGCCCACTAAGTCATCGGTGACGAGCGTAGGCGCCGGCTGTGCGCTTTGTGCCCCTGTCAGCGGAAGAGGAACCGCGTCGGAGCTAAGCAGCGTGACCGCCGTATGGACGGCGGAAACGTCGATACGCGGTAAGGTAACGACGTCCTCTGGTGCGATGGAAACAAGGAAGTGCTCGGTACCGGCGTTGGAACGCGGAAGGGCGACTACGGCGTCATCGTGGACCGTCGCGGCAGTATGGCCTGCCCCTGCATTGAGAACGGAAAGCGGAACCGCGCTGGAATCGATCAGCGAGACCTGCGTATGGACGGCGGAAACGTCGATACGCG